>Ga0315298_1001073_pt1 | contig 51690 bp, 49 predicted proteins | sample WHS_1_MG_FD_203077 | JGI IMG/M metagenome (GOLD analysis project Ga0315298, IMG submission 203077) | Extremophilic microbial mat communities from Washburn Hot Springs, YNP, Wyoming, USA - WHS_1_MG | ecosystem: Environmental > Aquatic > Thermal springs > Hot (42-90C) | place: USA: Wyoming...
TCAGCCACATAGCCTTAGAAAAGGCGAAAAGTGAAAACCGCATCTTGCGCATCTGCTGGGAAACAAACGGCTACATGAACCCAAAAATGGCTGAAAAGGCGGCTGAATACGCCTTAGAAAGCGGTGGCAACATAAAATTTGATTTAAAGGCTTACAATGAAACCTTAGCAATTGCACTCTGCGGAGTATCCAACAAACCATCCCTAGAAAACTTTCGATTAATAGGAGAAAAATACTATAATCGGCGAGAGGAACTGCCAATGCTAACGGCAAGCACATTGCTTGTGCCAGGCTACGTGGACGCCGAAGAAATTGAAAACATTGCCAAATTCATAAGCCAAATAAACCCGAATATTCCATACACGCTTTTGGCTTTTATCCATGCTACGTAATGAATGATTTACCAACAACAAGCAAAAAACAAGCCCTAGAATGCCAAAAAGCAGCACAAAAACACCTAAAAAACACAAGAATAGGAAACATACACATGCTGTCATGATATGCATCCTAAATATCTCGGTCTGAAGTTTGAAATAAAGAGATAAAAGTGGTCTTGCTATTAAACAAAAGATTTTTTACGGAATTTTCATTGTTTAATAGTGTGAAGTTGTTTGGACGCTTTAGAATGGTTACAAGCTAATGCATCAATTATATCGCTTATATCCACTTTAACACTTGTAATAGTCAACATTTTATACGTGTACCTCACGAAAAAAGCTTTGAATGTTGCAATTCGTCAATCAAACCTTGTTTATAATCCAGTTGTTGGTATTCGTCTTTGCAAAATGGGTATTTCAAAAATGTATGGTCCATCACGTCGAAATCTGAGCATAGGCTTACGTTTAACGAATGTAGGTAATGCACCCGCAATCGATGTATTAGTTGATGCTGAGATAATACTGCAATACTCAAATATACAAGGAGAGAAAGTGATACCTGCCCGTTTCGAACCAGCCTCTATACCCTTCATTCGTCCTGGAGAGGAAATCACAGATCGGAGCATTTTCCCTGATTTTGGCAATACTTGTGTAACACATTTACTAGATGATTTCCGTGAATGCCATCGTCTAAATACTCTTAGAATAGAAACGGATCCCACAAGAGAACCTTACAATGCATCAATGTTGAGAGTTTGTGTATATTATCGAAATAGTTTAGAACAGTATTTTGAGAGCGTATATGAAACTTATTTACATTTGGAGAAAATCCCAAAAGAAAATGAAAGTGCAGAAGTCACTCAGATATACATCCCAAGACCTAAATTTCATACAAGACCAATTTTGAAAGCAGAAATGGACAAGAAAATGGCTGAAAGAGACGCTAAACGTGATTTATGCGGATGGTAGCAACACTAAACGTCATCGCTAGCACCCTAAATCATGCGTGTTGTTAACATTTTTATGCTGTCCAGTATGGTGTTTTCTTTTTCATTATGTTTATGTACTCGTTTAATGCTTCCTGCTCTTCCACACTCAACTTATCCATAAACATTGTCTGCAAAGCCTTCGCATGCTGTTCTGGTACCTTCACATACAAAATATCCTTCTCAAAAATATGCCTACCCACCATGGGCTTGTCTAGGCTTATGGCTACTTGCATTCCTTTGCTGGCTTCTGATAACGCCTTGCCCTTTTCTTGGATTTGCTGTATTTCGCCCACTTCCTCGCCGTCTTCAGCCCTTATAAGCGCATATTTCGGCTTTATTTTTCCAGCCAACACTTCTACGCCAACTATTGCTGGTTTTGCCCTTCTGAAAACGTAGCCCTCCATTATCTGAATCTTTGCTGGTTTAACCAGATTTGCGAATTCCTGCTCAATCTTTGTTTCACGTTGAGTTTTAAGCCAAGATAAATAATTGTCTATTAAATGGTAAATTATTTTTTCCTGAAAAATTTGAACACCCTTAGCATTTGCTTCTTCTTGAGCGTCTGGCAAAACCTTAACGTTAAAAGCCAAAACAACCCCATAATATGGCTCGTGTTCCTTAACAACGGAAGCCTCAGTAACATCACGTTTTGAAACATCACCAACATCCGCAAGCCGAACAGGCACGTTATTGCGTTTTAGATTTTCAGCAATAGCCTCCAAAGAACCAAGCGTGTCCGCCTTCAAAACGACGCCCTCAACATCAGTGGCAATCCTAATACGCTCAATCTCTTCAGAAACAAGCCTAACATAATCCTCAGCCTTTTCTCCTTCACCAACAGCATACAAAGGCGCCCCAGCCAAAGCTCCCTCCAAACCAGGCGCAACCACTTTCACTCCAGCAGCCGCCGAAACAGAATCCACAGAAGAAAAGCGGTCCCGCGGGTCCCTAATCTCATCTAAGGGTTTAGGAACCAAAATAGCCCTAATCCGCGTTACAATGGGCTTTTCTTTGCCGCCCACAACAATCAGATCATCCTTGCGCAATATTCCATCATAAACAATGGTGTTAAGCGTCAAACCTAAGCCCGGTTCTTCTTTAACCTCCAAAACAGTACCCTTCGCTGGTCCCCGCGTTGTCTGCAACTCCTTTTTTAGGAATTGCTGTGTTAAACCAACCAAAACCATGAGAAGTTCTGTTATGCCTTCGCCTGTTTTTGCGCTTGTAGGCACAATTGCCACAGTTTTCGTAAAATCCTTTATGCGGTCGAAACGGTCTGCCCTAAAACCCAGACGGGAAAAAACTCCAATAATATCATATATCCTATTATCCAAATCCTGCTTCACATAAGTGTCTTGCATCTGATAAGCCTTCAAGAAAGGTGTGTCTGGATAAGAATTCCATCCTGGTATGCGGTCTATTTTGTTTGCAGCCACAAGAAAAGGTGTCTTACGAGCCTTCAAAATTTCTATACACTCATAAGTTTGAGCCTCAAAACCCCGCAAAATGTCGATAACAAGAATGGCTATGTCAGCAACGCTTCCGCCTCGCTTACGCAAATTAGTAAACGCTTCATGCCCAGGAGTGTCAATAACAAGCAAACCAGGAATCTCCAACTCGCCCCTAACCATAGACAACAATGGACCAACAAGCTGCTTAAGAGTATCAACAGGAAAGAAACTTGCACCAATATGCTGCGTAATCCCCCCAGCCTCCCGAGCCTGAACGCTTGTTTTGCGAATTTTGTCCAAAAGCAAAGTCTTACCAGTATCCACATGACCAAGAACACAAACAATCGGCTGACGAATAGACATTTCCGTAGCATCCCTTTTTCTAGCGTTGAACAAACTAATGGTTTAATACGCATTTCAGAATAAATAAACCATTCCTAACAAGCGCATGATTTAGCGTTATTCTGTTTTTGCAATTAACATGAGAACTCCCAAAGCCAACAACACAATGCTTAGGAATCCGAGGAATCCAGTGTAGGCTCCCAAATCGTTAAAGCTTGTGAATGTGTAGTATGTGGCTATGGCGCCAATAATTATGATTAATAGGCCGAAGAATTTTTCAGCCAATGTTATTCCGAAACCGCCCTCTTCTTCGCTCATTTTCGTCTCCTTCGTTTTTGATGTGCTTTTAACTAAAGACATAAACGGTTATTTTAAATTTCCCTTTAGGCTTCACTTTTCCATCTTAAGTTTTTCTGGCAAGTATTCGTCAACTATGTATGTTAAGCCGTATCTGCTGAAGGCTTCCTGCTCCGCCTTCTTCCTAATCTTCATAAAAGTTTTAATTTCCCTTTGCCACAACGGGTCTTTGTAGCGTGGGTCCCTCTGCAACTCGTAAAGCCTCTTCATATCCACCTCATCCAAGGGGTCTGTTGGCAACTTATAATTCACTATGTCTGTTGCCCAAACTCCGCTCCATTTGGCGTCTGGAGTGTTTAACTCGCGTAGATGGGCTGCGTTGGCGGAACCAGATATTATAACCATGGCAATGTGCATTCCCCATGGGTCGCCGTCTGTGAAGATGTAAACTGGAAGGTTTAGCTCCGTGTTCAATCTTCTAATAAAATGTCGTGTAGCCCTCGGCGCTTGTCCAGCCGTTAGGACGAGTATGGCGTTAAACTTTTTGTGCACGTTTTCTTCTATGAAGCGTGTGAATAAGCCGCCTTTCTCTATGGCTATAACCTTGTCTGCTGTTGTTTTTACAAATTCGGCTGAGGTTAAAGCTGGTCCAATTAAAACGCCATCTGGATGTGAGGTTAAGTTTAGTGTTCTTCCTTCATATCCTGGCACTGTGTATTCTATTGTTAGGTCGCCGAAAACTGCTGAGCGTTCTTCTGGAAATATGCTGAAGTCTTCCCTTGAAAATCCCAAGACTGTTTCCAAATCTGTTACAATGTTGTTTGATTCTTCTTGGTCCGTGAAAGTCATCTCGTAGGCTTGGGCTGAATAATAAACATCTCTTAAAGTGGAAGTTTTCCTTTGAGAAGTAAGCTCATGCGAGAAGAGCGCAGCCCAAATAAGCTGTGTGAAAGGCTTTAGATGGCGAATATTGCGAGTGCTTCTCCGAACTTTTCTATCTCCCAAAATAAATTGTCTAAGTTGTGGGTCGTAGTGGATGTTTTCTGTTGAACGGCTCGGCATCGTTATTGATGGAAAATATCCGCTGTCAAGCTGCTCATAGGTTTTAATTCCAAGATTCTCTAAACTTGATAAAACTTCCTTTCGCTTTTCAATCATGCTAATTTTATGTTTCTTCAGCTCCAAAACGTTTCACACTCCTTAAAAGCTTATCAATATCCGGAAGCTTCTCTTTTCCCGCTAATTTGGCTGAAAATTGGGCTATTTTTGGCAAATATTTACTGAAAACTCCCAACCTTTTCTTTTCCCTATCCACATGCTCTATTCTTGTCAAAAAGTGTTGGATTTGGCGGGCAACCTCCCTAAGACCGTTGGCTATTTCCCTTCTAACTTCTGGTCTGTCAGCAATGAATTCTTTGCCAACGGTTTTGTATGGAACTTTCGTGCTGCATATGTGAACCATTATGGCGATTGGCATGTCTGGCGTGACCTTGTATCTGCGCCAATTCATAGCCTCAATAACTTTAACTGAAACATCACTTGCTTCATCATAAAGTAGTGGTATCCTATTTGCAAAACGGTAAATTAAGAAGCCATCCTTTTTCGGAATTTCCCCTCCATAGGCTATTCCAACTTCAACAATGAAGGGGTGACCAGCATAAGTTGCGGGCTTCCGTTGATGAACAGCCACAAATTCTGGTTTAAGCTCCTTCATTATTCCAGCCTTTAGCAACTCCTCGCCCAAAGGTGAAAGGCAACTTGCATCCGGCGCCAAGAAATCCTTAAACTTTTTGAGCATATGCATTAATCTGACAATTTCTTCATGAGTGAGTTTCTTTGGATTTTTTGAGGGGCTTAAGTTGCTGAACTCCAAAAACCTTTGGGCTGTGACTTCGCCGACTCTGTGGAAGTGGTTTTTCAAAAAGTCAAGCATGTTCTTGTGGGGTGTTATCTGTATTAGCCTTTGTAGAAGTTCCACATCAACGCCATATGGATGTGGCTTAGTTTCTTTTGGTGGTTCTGGCATTTCCTTTGTGATTCTTGTGAATTTGTATAGTCTGCCTTTAGGGTCAACAAAGGTTAAGTTCGCATAGGGGTTCACCATAGCCGTCTGCTTGAAATAGTCAAGGATTTTTGGCATTGCCCTGAAATAGTCGCCCTCCAATGTGAATTCGACTATTGTTCCCCGCCACTGTTCCTTGTTTAGTAAAATTTTTCTGTCAAGGATGAGGGGGCGGTTTCTTTGGATGTCAATCATAAGCTTATACATGTAAATTTTCGTTATGCCAGTGCTTGAAATTATGGTGGCTGGCTGATGCGTGGTTATTTGTCCGTAAAGAAGCGCCATTTTTCCGCCTAAACCAAAAGTTCCCCTCTGCTGCTTCAACTTATACTTTGAACCGTAAAGCACTTGTCCAAAAGCTGACGGTATATGCCTCGGAGGAACTCCAATTCCATTGTCTTCAACCCTTAACCTATAAATTTGGGTTTCTTTGCTGGCTTCCCCCTCATAGGAAAGCCTAACATAAATTTCAGGCGGAATTTTGAGATTTTCAGCAGCATCTAAAGAGTTTTCCACCAACTCCCTTATGGCTGCGAAAATTGCCCTTGAAGGGTTAGTGAAGCCAGCAATGTCCCGATTACGGTAGAAAAAGTCGGAAGCGCTGATTTCTTCAAAGGTTGTTTGAGCCACCACTTGTTTTTCACCGGCACCTTGATAATAGCAACATTCTTATGGTATGTTCAGCTCGCTATTTAATTTAACTACGTTTTTTGGTTGTTTTTATTCATTTTCTGAAGGGATGGGGCAAGAGCTCTTCTAGACTTTTTACTTTAACGGTTTCAAACAGGATTTTGCCTTTTTCTGTTTTTGCCGTGACAATTTTAATTTTGGGATTTTTTGCAAAATCGTGGATGTATTGAAGGCATGCTCCACATGGTATGGGTTCGTTTTTATTTTCTTTATCCATAACCACTGCTATTTCTTTGATTTTTCTGTTACCGTGAAGAACGGCATGGTCGATGGCGCATCTTTCGGCGCATGTGCCCAGTCCGGAAACCCAGCTTTCAACATTGCAGCCTTCATAAATTTTTCCATCCTCTGCAAGCACAGCGGCGCCAACTTTGAAGCCCCAAAGCACATAAGCCTTATCTATCGCTTTAGAAGCTTCTTCAAGCAATTTCTTTTCGCTTTCTTTAACCTTTTCCATATTTTACCAAGCCACTTCATTGTCGAAGTGAATGAACATAATAATATTCTCCAATTTGCTTTTGAAACTTGTCAAGCTTTGAGTTTTCCTTGTTAACTCTGGGTCTTTTCGTAGCTGGGTCTCTTCTAAAGGTAACTTCCATATCTTTCAAAAACATGTTCATTCCATCCCTTAGGCTTGTAGGCGAATTTGCCGTGCCGCTGTTTCCCGGTTCTCCAGTGAAAATCATGAGGCGGTCAGCTATGAAATCCTGTGCAACCACATCATGTTCAACTACAAATGCTGCCACATTATGGGTTTCAACAACCCTTCGAATAGCCCTCGCCATGTTCAACCTTTCTTCCACATCCAAGTAAGCGCTTGGTTCATCTAATAGGTAAAGTTCAGCCTCTCTGGATAGGCATGCTGCAATGGCGACTTTTTGCAGTTCTCCTCCGCTTAGTTCCGCCACATTTCTATCCAAAAGCAAGTTTATCTTTAAGGGTTGGAGAATTTCCGTTCTATACCAGCTTGAAGTGAAATTTTCTTTTGCAACACTCATTAAAAGTTCTTGAACGGTGCCTTCATACTCTGCTGATATGTATTGGGGCTTGTAGCTTACTTCTAGCTTATCAAATTTCACTCCGCCATCAGCTTCTTCTACTCCAGCCAAAATTTTTACGAAAGTGGTTTTGCCTATGCCATTAGGTCCCAAGATTCCGATGATGTCTCCCCTTTTTATTTCGCCGGGTTGAACGTCAAGCTTAAAGCCTTCATATGATTTCGTCATTTTTTCCCATTTCAGCAGTGTTTCGCCGGCGCCAAAACTTACGGTTGGTGGCTTTTCATGAAATATTACGGCTTCTTTCCTAAACCTTACGTTTTCGTCTGGAATGTAGCCTTGCAAGTAAATGTTTATGCTTGTTCTGACGCCGTGAATGTTGGAGACTATGCCGTAAACGCCTGGTTCTCCGTAAAAAATGCAAATTTGGTCTGACAGGTAATCCAGTATGGCTAAATCGTGTTCTGCCACTATTACTGATTTTTCATCATTTTTTAGGCTTCTTATGGCTTTGGCAACTTCCAGCCTCTGCTTAACATCTAGATAGCTTGATGGTTCATCGAAAAGATAAACATCTGCTTCGCGGCAAATGGCTGCGGCAACCGCAACACGTTGCAGTTCTCCTCCGCTTAAAACTTCTAGCGGGCGGTTCCAAAGCTGTTTAAGTTCAAGTTGCTCAGCAATTTTATCCAATTTCTTTCTCTCATTCACTTTTTCCAGCAGTTCTCCAACATTTCCAGAAACAACTTTTGGAATTTTGTCCACATACTGTGGCTTGTGCGAAACCCTAAGTTTTTCTTCAGCCATTTTTTGGAAATATTCTTGAAGGGTTGAGCCTCTGTAATGGCGTATTATCTCATCCCAGCTTGGCGGTTCTTTGTAGTTTCCGAGGTTCAATTTTATTTCTCCAGAAAATATTTTGAGGGTTGTTGTTTTTCCTATTCCGTTCTGTCCAAGCAGTCCTAAAACTGTGCCAGTGGAAGGTGTTGGAAGTCTGTAAAGTTTGAAGGTGTTTTCTCCGAAGCGGTGGCTGCACTCTTTTTCTAATTCGTCTGGAAGATTAACTATTGATATGGCTTTGAATGGGCATTTTTTGACGCATATTCCGCATCCTGTGCAAAGGGATTCCACAATTACTGGTTTGTCATTTTCAAACCTTATGGCTTCCACATGAGTGCGCACTATGGGGCAAAAACGATAGCATAGTCTACCGCAACGTTTTGGTTTGCACTTGTAAGCGTCTAATACGGCAACTCTTGTCATGGTTAAACCGCTAATGAATGCTCATGAGAATAAAAAGTGTTTTGTTCCGCTTCTTTCTGGGGATATCCTTAATCTTCCCAAATACATTATTCCAGCTACTAACACAATAGCAAAGATAACAGTTCCAAGTATGGAAAAGTAAAAGATTAAACGAAATTCTTCTGGTGCTGGATTTTGCTCGCCTCTGAATAAAGCGACACCAATGAGAGATAAAACAAGACCAATCACGAGAAGGCTGAAGAGCAACAGGTGGCGTTTCTTCACTCTGTTTGTAATCATCCTTCAATCACATACCAGAATTACTTCTTTTACTTCTGTTTAACTCTTTTCATTAACAATTATTTAAGAATGGAGAATGTTCATAAAACATTTGATAGAGAAAAGTTGCAAAAACTTTTCGCATACTTGCAATTCTCACCATTCTTCCTCTTCCCACTCTTCTTCTTCACCTTCTTCCCATTCTTCCTCTTCCCATTCCTCTTCTTCTCGCACTTTTTCACCTCCTTTTCAGTTTTAGTGCTTAAGGAAGCATGCCTAACAATATTTTAAACATTTTTGTTCGTCAAACGTCGAGAATAAAAATCAAGAAGGCGGTTCCTAACATGCCTTTAGAAACTTATTTTACTATTTTAGCTGTTAAGGAAACGAAAGGCTCCTTCATGTCTGATGTTATGTAAGCCCAACATAAGTTCGGTGAATTGTGGGCTGCGCCAAACCTTCCATAAGCGTCAACAGCAATTAATCCCATACTATTATAAATTGTCGGCAATTTTTTGTTGACAAGGCTTATTGCCATTTCAACAGCCTCTTGCGCCGTCTTTCCGCTTTCCATATAATTGCAAACAGTCTTCGCCAATGTAAGCCTTATTGCGATTTCGCCGACACCTGTGGCTGAACATGCCCCAGCCTGGTTATCTGCATATGTGCCGCATCCAATCAGTGGAGAATCTCCAATTCGTCCAGGCAGTTTTAATGGAAAACCCCCAGTGGAGGTTGCTGCTGCAACATTTCCCTTTTTGTCTATGGCAACTGCCCCCACAGTTTCAAGCTCAAACATTTCCGGATAATTTTTAATTAAATCATATAGTTTTGGAAGTTCAAATTTTCCATCAAGCAACGCTCTTTTCTGATCTTCATAATATTTTAACCTAAGCTCAGTCATCGGGTTTCTTCTCTCCAAGTTGAAGATTTTTGCAAGTTTTTCCGCGCCTTCACCAACCACGAACACGTGGTCTGTTTTTTCCATAACAATCCTCGCCAAGCGAACGGGATTCTTAATGTCTTTCAAAAGCCCCACAGCGCCTGCTTGCAATGTTTTTCCATCCATAATTGATGCTTCCATTTCTATCCCCTTGTCTATAGTTAGAGTTGAGCCGTAACCAGCATTAAAGGCGCCCTCATCCTCCAAGACCGCAACCGCTTCCATAACGCTGTCCAGAGCTTTTCCATCATTTTTCAAAATTTTAAAACCTTTCTCTGCAGCTTTTTTAACTCCATCCAAACCTGCTTGGCTTCTTTCCGGATGCCAAGTTCCAGCTCCTCCATGAACCACTATGGTTGGCTTTCTTTCTACAGTCATTCCGTTCTCCCTTCTCAGTTTTAGATTAGTGAAATTTTATTACCCAAATTTAAGCGTGCTGTTTTAAAATGGGCAAAATAGATAAATTTGTGCGTTGAAACATATTTTGTGGGATGATGTGAGGCGACGGCTGGGAGCCAAAAGCTGTGAAAAAGCCACTAACCTGCGCTGACCAATTATTGAAACGTTAAATTTACTTATGGAATAAGTATTAATTGTATGCTCCTGAGAGGGTTTGGAGATGCTTAGAGATTTTAACCTTTTAGTCACAACATCACGGGGAAATGAGGATGAAGCCTGTTCAGAATTGTGGTATCTGCTTGGAGAAATAGGCGATTCTGCGCCCACTGTTGATAAGACTGGAGTTGCTGGTTTAGTGGCTGCAAAAACAGCCTTCAACCCCTTTGAGGTTATTGAAAAGCTTCGCAAAATTTTACGCGAACGCCCCTACGAATTCCGTTACACGCTTAGAATAATCCCAATTGAAAAGGTTGTTCGCACAGATCTGGGCGAAATCCAACGTGCAGCAACGGAACTCAGCTCAAAAATTGGAAAAAACGAAACCTTCCGCGTTACAGTTGAAAAACGCTTCACAGAAACATCCACAAAAGACATCATTGAGGCGGCTGCAGCAAACATTGAAAGAGAAGTTAACCTAAACAATCCTGACAAAGTCATTTTGATTGAGGTTGTTGGCGGATTAACTGGAGTATCTGTAATAAAACCTGATGAAATCTTGGCGGTTGTGAAGGAAAAAATATTATAGTTAACGCTGGGTTGCCAACAGTGCCATTCGTTCAATGACAAGACTTGTTAAGGCATTTTCTAAACCATTCTTCTTCATGACTGTTTTAAGCTCCACTTCTGAAACTCCAAAGGTTTTTCGGATGAGCTCATTTTTCCTTTTTGACAAACCAAGAACAGCATCATCCTGTTCCGCGTTAATATGCCTTAAAACCACTTGTAAAGCTGATTTCAGCATGGCGGGTTTTTCTCCAATAATCAGAACCGCTATTTCTGACATGCCAGGCTTGATTCCCATGATTTCCATGGTTTTTTTGATTTGGCGTTGGGCAGAAGCGTAAAGCAGTGTTTCCATGGCGAGACTTTTTGAAATGTTCATTTTGTTTTTGAAGGCTGTTAAAGCGTTTATGGCTGCAAAGTAGAGGTGTTGCCATGTAGCGATAAGGCTTGCATCGAAAAATTGGATTTCAACGCCCAAAGGTTTTTCTTTATTTATTATTTTTAAAAATTCTTCAGTATCCTCGATTTTAACATCTTTAAAACCCGTTATTATGATGTATTTCTCAAATTCTTTTATTTGCTTAAGCATTTATGCTTCTCCAACTATTTCCTTCAAAAACCTATCAACAAGCTTTTTGGGTATTCCAGCCTCTACAAGTTTTGCAATTTCGCTCTCTACCGATTTTCCTTTTTCCTTGCATTTTTTAACAATTTTTTGAACTGTCTCCTTTATTTCCCATGGGAAAACCACCCAGCGGCTTGTCTCTTTCTCGTAATAGTCTGGTGTAATTATGCTCCAAGGCTTGTAATAAACTGTGGCTATTTTGACTTCCCTGGCGCCTTGTTTAACAATGTGTTCTTTAACCAACTTCAAACTTTTTCCAGTATCTGCAATCTCATCCACGACAAGCACCCTTTTACCAGCAACATCCACAGAAACAGGCTGCGTTAGAGTTGGCTCGCCCTTTGTCTCCGCCACTCCCAAATAAAATTCGGCTCTCACATTTGCCAAGTTAGGATTATCCATTAAATCTGAAAGGACTCTGGCTGGGGGCCATCCTCCTCTGGAAACGCCAACTATTATGTCTGGTTTGAAACCGTTTTTTCGGATTTTATCCGCTAAGTTCAAAAGCATTTTGTATATTTGGTTCCATGTTGGAACTTCAAACTCAAGTTCCGAGCCCAAGCCTTTCCTCTCCTTTATGGATTAAAACCATAATTGGTTATTTTGAGTTTGGTAAGTTTCTGGTTAAACACATATAAGTCTTCTATTTTGATAGTAAAGGCTTGCTTAAGAGCCACATACTTTAAGGGGGAAGGCATAACGAAAGAAATAATTGAATGCGTGCCAAACTTCAGCACTTCAGACCCTAAAATTGTTGATTTAATCCTTAAAGAAATTAAGGCGACCAAGAATGCTTTTCTTTTAGACTATACTTTCGACGACTACTACAACCGCCTAGTTGTTTCCTTTGTTGGCGACAAGAAATCGGTGCTTGAAGCTGCTTTGAAATCCGCCATCAAAGCCATAGAACTGATTGACATGAGAAAGCATAAGGGGCAACATCCACGCATAGGCGCTGTTGATGTTGTTCCATTCATACCCATAAAAAACGTTACAATAGAAGATTGCGTTACTCTTGCAAAAAATTTTGGAAAGACCTTGGCGGAAAAATGCACTGTTCCCGTTTATCTTTACGGCGAAGCAGCTTCAAAGTATGAGCGGAAGGATTTAGATTGGATAAGGGAAGGCGAGTATGAGCGGTTAGCTGAAAATATTGTTAAGCCTGAACGTAAACCAGATTTTGGTCCAGCTAAGCCTCATCCAACGGCTGGAGCAACAATAACTGGTGCACGGAAGGTTATGGCTGGCTTTAACGTTAACATAGGCACTGCTGATTTGAATGTTGCAAAAAAGATTGCAAAGGCTTTGCATGCCAAGAAGGGTGGCTTTTCAAACGTTAAAGCCATGGCTGCTTATATTCCGGAGAAGAACATTACGCAAATAGGTATGAGTATAAGCGATTTTGAAAAGACGCCTCTTTACCGTGTTTTCGGAGTGCTTAAGGTGGAGGCTGCCCGTTATAACGTTCCAATTTTAGGTTCAGAATTTTGCGGTATGGCTCCGCTTAAAACGCTTATTGACATAGCCTCTTATTACCTTAAAATTGATAATTTAACTGAAAATCGGGTTTTAGAGATAGCCATACAAAATGCTATTGAGAAAGGCGGTGAATTTGAGTAAAACCAAGACGAGAGCGAGAGAAAATGCTGACTTACTCATTGTAAACGCTGATGAACTTATCACACTGGCTGGGGCAAACAAGAAACCACGAATAGGCAAGCAAATGCGGGAGCTTGGAATAATAAACCATGGAGCCTTAGCTGTCAAGGATGGAAGAATAGTTGCTGTTGGAAAAACCATTGAAGTGACAAAGGCTTTCAAAGCTGAAAACGTAATAAGCGCTAATGGAAAAATTGTTACGCCAGGCTTTGTGGATCCGCATACACATCTTGTTTTTGCTGGATTCCGCGAAGAAGAATTTCAAATGAGGGTGGAAGGCGCTTCTTACATGGAAATTCTTAGCGCTGGCGGTGGCATTTTGAAAACTGTTAGGGAAACACGAAAAGCAAACATTGAAAAACTTGTGGATTCCAGCCTAAAAAGACTTGACGTCATGTTGGAGTATGGAACGACAACCGTTGAAGCCAAAAGTGGGTATGGCTTGACAACGAAGGATGAGTTGAAGATTTTAGAGGCTATTAAACGTGTTAATCAGTTGCATTGTGTGGACGTTGTTCCAACATTTCTCGGCGCTCACGCTATTCCGCCAGAATATAAGAGCAATCCGCATGATTATGTAAACTTGATAGTTGAGGAAACAATTCCAAAAGTTGCCGAAAAGCGATTGGCAGAGTTTTGTGATGTTTTCTGCGAAAAAAATGTTTTCAGTTTAGAACAAAGCAAACGCATTTTGGTTGCTGGAAAAAATTATGGTTTAAAGCCTAAAGTTCATGCTGACGAAATGAGCACTTTGGGCGGAGCTGAACTTGCAGCAGACCTCGGCGCAGTTTCTGCCGACCACTTGCTTTTTGCTTCTGTTGAAGGCATTAAAGCCATGGCAAATAAAGGCGTAATTGCAGTTTTGCTTCCAGCCGCAGCTTTCAGTTTGATGATTGGAAGGTATGCAGATGCGCGGTTGATGATTGATTTTGGTGTTCCAGTAGCCTTAGGCACAGATTTTAACCCCAACTGTTTAGTTGAGAATATGCAATTAATCATAGCCTTTGCCTGTCATTTAATGAAGTTAACATCTGCTGAAGCTTTAACTGCAGCTACAATCAACGCTGCACATGCTATTGGAATGGCTAATGAAGTTGGAAGCTTAGAGGTTGGCAAAAAGGCGGACATCACAGTTTTAGATGTGCCAAACCATAAGTTTTTGGGCTACCACTTCGGCGTAAACTTGGTTGACAAAGTAGTTAAGAATGGTAGAATAGTCATAGATAAGGAAGCAAGCAGAAGCGAATTCCCAATAATGAAAGAAGAAGAATAAAATAGGCAAGATTTTCGCTTCAGTTTTTCAGCATCTCCTTGAAAACATAAGCAGCGGGTCTGTAAGTTTGATTGTCAAAAATTAATCCCCAATCAACTTTTTTGCCTTCTTGCCAAAAATCAGTTAAACAAAAATATGTTACAAAACTATTCCAAAGCCATGTTTTCTTAATAAATTCTCTAATCATATTCGCTTTAGATTGTTCACTTGAGGCCAATCCATGATAAGTTTCTATCTTTATTGTTCGATAACCAAACTCAGCAATGTGAATCTCCCCGAAATATTGCTTCCAATAATTAGCTTGTCTTACCACAACTTCCTCAAATTGAACGTCATCTATTACAAAGTTATATCCTTGCAGAGCAAATCCGTCTACACCAGTAAAATTTTTTTGTAATAAATTATAAACATCTTCAATGCTTCTTTCGGCACCCCAGGGTTCAGCAGTCAAGTATAATGGTTTGCTATCGTTTAATGCAGAAATTAAAACCTGCATTCGCCTTGCATATTCCTCAGTTTTTGTCTCTATTTGTTTCATCCACCAAGTGCGGTTTTCATGGGCGAAACCGAAAACGTAAAAGAGTATGTAACCTTTAAAGTTTGGATGTTTTATTGCAGTTTGACTTACATTTTTGAGGTAATCAGCAAAAAGGTATAATTCCGCATCATTAATCATGAACCCCGTTCTATTCCATGTTTCAAGTGGAAAAGGAAAATGGTAAGTGCGGTTGAAATAATATATTGCAAGCATAACATCTAAACTACGGTTGTTTGCAGCTTCAAATAACCAATCAAGCAGTCCTTCATCATAGAAACTTTCCATGGTGTGAACAACAATTCCTTCAAAACCCAAATCCTTAACAATATCTAAATGTTGCTGAAACTCAGTTTGGTTGAGACTTGTTCCACCATTAAAATTGTAAGGGGCAACTGCACAATAATAGCGTGCTTTGCGAAAATGTAAAATAAGATATTGATAAGCAAAGGCGAAACATAACAAACCAACTAAACCCAAAACTATGCCTAAAAGACGCCACCTCATACGTCATCCCACTAAAATTATAAAGAAGAATTTTATAAGCGTTCCAAACAGTTATTAATATTCTCCTATTCTCCATTTTATAGAGGCGCACGTCTTTGAAGGTTGAAAGACCCGTAAAATGTTTGACTGGTCCAGAATTGCATTGTAAGAATTGGCAGATTGAAGGCATACTGCGCATGCTTTATAATGTTGTTGACCCCGAAGTGGCTAAAGACCCTGAAAAGCTTATTGTTTATGGGGGAACTGGAAGGGCTGCACGAAGTTGGGAATGCTTTGAGCGTATTGTTGAAACTTTAATTGAGCTTGAGCCAGACGAAACCATGCTTGTTCAAAGCGGCAAACCTGTGGCCGTTTTTAAAACCCATGAGTGGGCGCCCAGAGCCTTAATCGTTAATGCCATGCTTGTGCCAAAATGGGCTACTTGGGACTACTTCTACGAGTTAGAACAGAAAGGCCTAATCATGTTTGGGCAAATGACCGCTGGCTCTTGGGCTTACATTGGAACCCAAGGAATACTGCAAGGCACCTACGAAACTTTAGCCACAGTAGCCAAAGAACATTTCGGCGGTTCCCTCCGTGGCAGACTCGTCTTAACCGCAGGCTTAGGCGAAATGGGAGGCGCCCAACCCTTAGCCGTCACAATGAATGACGGCGTTGCTTTGGTTGTGGAAATCGACAAAAAAGCCATTGACCGAAGGCTCAAGCACAAATATTTGGAAATGTGGACAGACGACTTAGACGAAGCCGTAAAACTGGCATTAGAAGCTAAAAGGGATGGAATCCCAAGAAGCATAGGATTATTGGGCAACGCAGCCGAGGTGCATCCAGAACTTTTAAAGCGGGGAATAATCCCAGACGTGCTAACCGACCAAACTTCAGCCCATGACCCATTAAATGGCTATTACCCGGTTGGCTTATCCAAAGAAGAGGCTGACGAACTGCGCCTAAACGATTCAAAAGAGTATCTGCGGCGGGCAGGCGAAAGCATGCGGGTTCAGGTGGAGACCATGGTTAAAATGATGAAGAAGGGAGCAGTAACCTTCGAGTATGGCAACAACCTAAGACAACAAGCCTACAACGCTGGATTTAAAGAAGCCTTCGCCTATCCAGGCTTTGTCCAACGCTATGTTAGACCAATGTTCTGCGAGGGCAGAGGTCCTTTCCGTTGGACCTCCCTTGTGGGCAGCAAAGAAGACATTTACACGCTTGACAATGTCATTTTGAAAGAATTCGCTTATAATAAGGAGTTGTGCCGCTGGATACAAAAAGCAAAAGAACAAGTCGAATTTCAAGGCTTACCCGCAAGAGTTTGCTGGCTCGGCTTCGGCGAAAGAGCCCGCTTCGGAAAAATAATGAATGACATGGTTGCTGACGGAAGCCTAAGCGGTCCAACATGGATAGGAAGAGACCATTTGGACGGCGGAAGCGTCGCCTCACCAAACCGCGAAACAGAAGGCATGATGGACGGAAGCGATGCAGTGGCAGACTGGCCAATCCTTAACGCTTTAATTAACGCTGTTGGCGGAGCCACATGGGTTAGCGTTCACCACGGCGGAGGAGTAGGCATAGGCTATAGTATTCATGCTGGCATGTGTTTGGTGGCTGACGGCACAAAAGATGCAGAAAAGCGCATAATCACAGTCTTAACAACAGACCCTGGAACAGCCATAGTAAGACATGCAGATGCAGGCTATGAAAAAGCAAAGAAAATAGCGAAAGAAAAAGGCATTAAAATGCCCATGCTAAAGTGACAATGCGAAAGCATTTGAAAGATCAATTTCAAAGACAAAAGCATAGTTTAAAGTTTTATTTGCTAATTGTCGTTGTTGTCATGTACTCTGTAGCCATGATTGTTAGAGTATGTGATGCTTATCTTCAAGGAGACGTCTGGTTAGCGTTTAGCCGCCGTTCTGATGTAGGCTATCCCACAGCCCACATTCTGGCTCTTGTTGCATTAATTATTTTGCTATATGCAATTTTCGGACTTAAAAAGAAAACTTAAGGCAATCACGTAATCTTGTGAAAATCTATAGAGGGGCTACCCGTATTGGTTGATTTTTACGCCAAAAATATGGAGAAAAAGATGGGCTGATTCTTGTTTACTCTTCGAATTCTGATGGTCCTTTAGACGGTTTCTTCTCCTTTTCTTTTTCCATGCCCTTCGCTGCAATCAAATCGTCAATCTTCAAAATCATGTTAGCCGCTTCTGTCGCTGACTTGACCACTTGCTGCTTTACCCGCAGTGGTTCAACAACGTTCAGCTCAAGCATATCCCTAACCTTGCCTGAAAAGACATCCACGCCATAGGATGGTGATGCTGCGCTTTCATGTTTGGCTCTCAAAGCAACCATAATGTCAATTGGGTCTAAACCAGCGTTTTCAGCCAATGTTAGAGGAATAGCCTCGATGGCATCGGCGAAGGCTTCTATGGCTAGTTGTTCTCTTCCTCCAACCTTAACCGCATACTCCCTCAAATGTCTTGCAACATGGGCTTCTGGAGCGCCGCCACCTGCAACAATTTTTCCATCTTCTATGGCGTTTCTCACCACGCATAAAGCATCATGCAAAGAGCGTTCGGCTTCGTCTACAACGTGTTCTGTTCCGCCTCTAACAACTATTGTGACAGCCTTTGGATTCTTGCATTCACGTACATAGACAAGTTTGTCATCGCCAATCTTGACTTCTTCAACAATTTTTGCTTCTCCAAGCACATCAGCCGTTAACTCCTTAACGCTTGCCATTATTTTGCCTCCAGTAGCCTTGGCAAGTTTCTCCATGTCGCTGCTGCTAACATTTTTGACAGCCAATATGCCTCTTTTTGCTAGGAAGTGCAGTGCCACATCGTCTATGCCCTTTTCGCAGAAGACAACATTGGCGCCAGTTTCTGCAATTTTGTCAACCATTTCTTTTAGCATGCGCTCTTCTTCATCCAAAAAGAGCTTCATCTGCTCTGGACTTTCAATGTTTATTTTAGCGTCAAACTCCGTCTTCTCAATTTCAAGCTTAGCGTTCAGTAAAGCAATCTTTGCTTTTGTTACAAGCTTTGGCATTTGTGGGTGGGCAACTTCCTTGTCTATGACCATGCCTTTGACAAGTTCCGTCTCTTCAAGGCTTTTCCCATGCTTTTTCAAAACTTTTATTAAATCAATGTCCGCCTTAAGCTTTCCATCCTTTTCTTCGGCAACCTGCCTAACAGCCTCAACTGCCAACTTTGCGAAGTGCTCCTTCGCCACAGTGATGCCTTTGCTTCCCATGGAGGTGACGGCAACATCTATTAGGCGTTGATCATCTTTGATGCTTATTGGAATTGCCATTTCCTCTAAAATTTCTTGGGCTTTCTCGCTGGCTTTCTTGTATCCGTCAATGATGACTGTTGGATGAATGTTCTGGTCAAGGAGGTTTTCAGCTTTGTTTAGAAGTTCTCCAGCCAAAACCACAGCCGTTGTTGTTCCATCACCCACCTCATTATCTTGCGCTTTCGCAACTTCTACGAGCATTTTTGCTGCTGGATGCTGCACGTCAAGCTCTTTCATTATTGTTGCGCCGTCATTTGTTATTGAAACGTCTCCGAAACTGCTGACAAGCATTTTATCCATGCCCTTCGGTCCCAAAGTCGTCTTAATGGTTTCAGCTATTATCTTCGCAGCCATAATGTTATTCCTCTGCGCTTCCCTTCCCGTTGTCCTTCCAGTTCCTTCCTTCAACACCAAGACGGGAACAGTTCCTGAAGGTGCAGCAGCCATTTCTCAATCACCTCCACACAAACCTTTACGCAATAGATTGTCAAGCTGAAACAAGCAGAATTTTACACGAAAAACACTTAAATATAAACTTTTCTAAGCTATGCTTTAAATATTTTGTATCCCGCAGCCTTTCGAAGCCTATTCATAACAGCCAAACCAAGCCCTTCCAGTGGCAATCCTTCAGCAATTATAACATCAACTTTTTCAGAGTCAAATTCCCTCAGAAGCCTAAACAAGTTGTTTGCAATAACTTTTAGGTTTTTTCTGCTTCCAAGAGACTTCACAACATCCGCCCTATAATAGCCAAAATTTTCATCCGTTGAGAGAACGCCAACCCTCTTATTCTGTTGCTTGTAAAAATCCACAAGCTCTTTCACTTTACTTACAATTTTTGAAGCTTCTCCTTCCACAAGAATTACCTCAGCAGTTGGAGCATAATGCCTATGCTTCACACCCGGCGAACGCGCCTTCTCAATCGGCACTTCCTTATCCGCAACAGCCACAGGGTGAAGCTCAACCCTGCCTAAAATCTTCTTTAAATCTTCATATGGCGTTCCGCCGGGGCGTAAAATTTGTGGGGGATCAACAGTCATGTCCAAGACTGTGGATTCCACTCCAATATTGGTTGGTCCAGCGTCCAAAACTGCGTCTATCCTACCGTTAAGGTCTTCGAGGACATGGCTTGCGGATGTTGGGCTTGGTTTTCCTGCGAGGTTTGCGCTTGGGGCTGCTATTGGGCAGTTGCTTTCTTTTAATAGGGCTAGGGCAACATTGTGTCTTGGCATTCTAATTGCAATAGTGTCTAAACCAGCAACCGTCACGCTTGGCACGATATCAGAGTGTTTAAAAATTAGAGTTAAAGGTCCAGGCCAAAACTTTCGCATAAGCACTTTAGCTTCTAGCGGAATTTCCTTCACAAGTTTGTGGACATTTTCTATTTCTCCTACATGCACTATGGGCGGATTATCTAACGGTCTCTTTTTCGCTTCAAACAAGGTTAAAACGGCTTTTGAATTCAATGCGTCTGCTCCTAAGCCATAAACTGTTTCTGTTGGAAAAGCCACCAAACCGCCTTTCTTAATGAAGTCGGCTGCGATTCGAATCTTTTCTATTTCCGGTTTTTCTGAATCAACCTTCAGCACTAAAGTTTCTTTCATTAACTATTCTTGTCCTTGCTGGCTCTCACATCTTAAAATTAAGAATGGGTCTCTTATTTTGTTTCTTATTCAGCCAAAAAGATGAAGCGGAAGAAGTTTTCCTTGCTTTATTGTCTATTAGACAACGTAGTAGTCTATGACTTTTTTCATGCTTTTTGGTGCAGCTTGTCTAATGGCAAGTTGTTTAAGTATCTTTATCACTTGGGGCTGGAAACGTGCTATGTCGGTTAAGGAAACTAAACCCACAAGACGTTTTCCATCAACCACTGGTAACTTTTTAATTTTCATTTGAAACATGAGCTTTACGGCTTCTTCCAAATCCATTTTGGGTTCAACAACAACCAATGGGCTGGACATGACGTCTTTCACTTTGGTTTTGTTTGCATCTTTTGCTTCTGCAACCACCCTTTTCAGCAAGTCTCTTTCTGTTATTATCCCCATGGCTTTTCCTTTTCTGACTGCAATTAAACAGCCAATCTCAAACTTGTTCATGATTTCTGCTGCTTCCTTTACTGTTGAATTTTCGTCTATGGTTATTACTTCCTTAACCATAACGTCTTCGACTTTTAGTGATATGCTGCTTTCTTCTTTTTCCTCTTCAGACAAGGAAACCACCGTCTCTTTTTATCTTTCAAAGCCCATATATAAGTTAATGTGCTAAAAATTTCTGAACAAGCTCCTCAATTTCTTTGTCCACTGGAATTTTCGCCCGCTCAAACTTTTCCTTAGGCTTTGTATATGGTCTTGTTGCATCCAACCCCATCTTACTTGTTAACCCAGTCTCTTGGTCAGCAGAAGAATCCAATGTCGAACCTCGCACATTATTCATAATTATAACGTCTTCGCTTGCTTGAAAACGAGTTGCAATAGCCCATTCAACCTCATACGGGTCAAAAACGTTAATGTCTGAATCGACAACCACGGCATGTTTTAGGCTTGGATGCGCAGCAAAAGCAGCCAACAAAGCATTTTTCCCATCTCCATCAAGTTGCTTATCAATGGATATTATTGCGTGGAGCCATCCGCTTCCGCCAACTGAGAGGTTGACAGCATAAACTTTCGGCACAACCTTTGAAATGGCTTCCCAAATCAAAACTTCGTGGGGTAACCCCATCAGAAGCTTATGCTCTGCTCCCGATGGCAAAAGTGCTTGATAAACATAATCTTTCCTATGCATAACATTCACAACTTCAACGACGGGCTGGCGTCTTTGGATGTCATAAGTTCCAGTTATATCCACAAATGGGCCTTCTGCAACTTCTTCCTTTGCAGAAATTTTCCCCTCTAAAACTAATTCGGCATCTGCAGGAGCATAAGCATTTACGTGCTCACACTCAATTAAGCGTAAACTATTGTTCATTAAGGCATTTGCCACTTCGAACTCGTTAACGCCAAAAGGAACAGGAGAAGAAGCAGCCAGCATAACCGCTGGATGAACGCCGATGGAAATGGATACTTCTAAATCTCTGCCATTCTCTTTTGCTGTTTGCCACAATCTGAAAAGGTGTCGGGGAACTAAACGAATTGCCAAACGCTTTTTGTCTAAAACTTGAAGGCGATGAACCGAAACATTCTCAACATTCCCATCAATGCTTTTCGCATAAACAACCGCCGAAGTGATGTACGGACCAGCATCCCTCTCAAAATGTGTCAAAACAGGAATCTTGGACAAATCTTTCTCAGAAACTTCTTTCACAGCGCCGTCTCCAGCAACCTTTGGTTTTTTTGGCAAACGCCAAGCATCAATCAATTTTCTGTAAAGCCCATCTTGTTCAACATCTATGGCTGCGCAAATTCTCTTTCGAGTTCCACAAACATTAGCAACAACCCTTGTCTCGTGATTTTTCACCTTTTCAAATAGGAGAATTGGACATTGATTATCGAAACTTTTCATGACGAATGGAATTTCAAAACTAGTTGACAGCTCATTTTTTATGTGTAAGACTTCCCCTTCTTTTTCAATCTTTTCAAGAAACTTTCTAAAACTCATGTTCCCGCCTTCTCCCTTTCAATTTCTGCTTGAGCAACTTTTTCAATTAACTTCATAAAGATTGATTGGGCTTGCATTTCGTTAATTGTTTCAAGGTAAATGGAAACCAACGCAATTTTTTGTTTTCTCGAGGCTATATATTCGGCGAACATGCGGGCTGATATTGCGTTTTTGTCGCCTAAAAGCACAGAGGAGGAAACCGGTCCTATCAGGCCCCTTGGTTTCGGAACCGCTATCGCTAAGGTTCCAAGCTTGTCTTCTCTTTCGCTGAGGAGGATTAGGCAGGCGTTTCGTGTTTCAACATATACTGCTAGAAAATGTATGTTTTGTTCGACCATTTCTTCTTTAACGATTTTTGCGCGTTCCATAATGATTCTCCATTCTTATTTATAGCTCATACATTCACTATTTATTGTTTTCAAAGGCGGCACAAGAAATGAATGAGAATCGTGCTGAAAAAATCCTGCAAACACTTCAAAAGATTTTCACAATGCCTAAATGGGTAACTTCAAACAGAGACCCGTTTGAAACGTTAATTGTTACAATAATTTCACAGAACACTGCTGACAGAAACACGGCAAAAGCCTTCGAAAATCTTTCGAAGCGATTCAGAATAAAGCCCGAAGTGTTGGCGAATGCGGAAACAAGCCAAATTGAAGAATGCTTGAAGGTTGCTGGCTTATACAGAAACAAAGCCAAAACAATAAAGCAAATCTCAAAAATAATCCTTGAAGAATTCCACGGCACCTTAAAACCAATCTTGTCCTTACCCATCGAAGAAGCAAGAAAAACACTTATGAAACTTCCCGGAGTTGGACCCAAAACTGCTGATGTTCTCTTGCTTTTTTGTTCAGAAAAACCCACAATACCAGTGGACACTCATGTGAATCGCGTGGCAAAACGCTTAGGCTTAGTGCCATCTAACAGCGACTATGAAAAAATACGCCAATCTCTTCAATCTCTTTATAATCCGAAAGATTATCTTTCAGTTCACATATTGCTGATTTTGCTGGGTAGGAAATATTGTAGAGCCAGAAACCCGCTCTGTAGGCATTGTCCCGTGAACACGCTATGTCCTTCAAAGCAATTATAATTCGTAATGAACAAGTTTTACAAATTTTCGACTTTCTCCAAAAAAGCTGGAGTTTCCTTGAGGTTCTTGTCTAGCTTCACCTTTCCTAGTGCGACTATGGAGATTCCTTCGGAGACTGGGGTGAAAATTTTTAGGGTTTTTCTTGAGTAGTCGATTTCTCTTATGACGCCTATGCCGAGGAATTTTTTATCATTGTTATATAAAGCGACTAGTAAGCCTTCTTCCTCGCCCTTGTGAATGACCACAATTTTCTTTCCCATGATTTCCTCCAGTTTTCTTATTTTCTCCTCACTGATCCATCGGCTTCTACCAACAACTATGCAAACTTTATCCTTCAGTTCTGCAAAATGTAACGGGTTCATCCCCAAAAAATCGTAGATTCTTTTGGCTTGCTTCATGTTTTCATGAGTTACGCCTAAGCCGAGAAACTCGTTTGCTTCAATTTTTAGCCATCCTATTGGGAGAGATTGTACTTTTGCATTTCTCAAATATTTTATGTATCCAAGCTCCCGTAGGCTTCTTCTCTTTTCTCTGCTCCTTTGTTTTATAGCTGAAGGAAATTCAACGACAAGTTTCTGGATTCCTTCAAGGCTGTTGATAAGAGGTGCTAATTCGTCCTTTTGTTGGATGCAGAAGATTATGTCAGAATTGAGTTCCTTGGCAAGTTGGACTTTATAGTTTACGGCGTCTTCTCCCTCAACCCAACCATCTGTGTTTATAACGATAAAGTCTGAGTTGTTGTTCAAGATTTCCTTTTTTAGCGAAGTTAACCCTTCAATTACTTTGTTTATGGCTGTGCTTGGTGAGGTGGCGCCTACAAAAAAGGCATTTTTTGCTTCTAAATTGAACAAGTCTGTTACTGGTTTCGTTACAAATGTGTAGGCGACCGTGCACGGTGGTCCTATATCGGATTGACCCAAATCTCCATCCAAGATTGCCACTTTTTGTTTTTCTTGCAATAACTTGTTTGTTAGGTATGTGCAGAAGCTTGTTTTTCCAGAGTCAACCGTTCCCACAACTATTGCAGCAACGGGTTTCTTTTGGAAATTCAAGAGTTGTTCAGAAGCTTCAATCCATGATGGTGGGATGGTGCTCCCATCAACTTCCTCGACGCTTGCATTTTCTCCCAACGAAATTTCAAGGCTTGTTGTTTCTTTTGCAGTGAAAGGTAACCGTTTGCCTTCGCGTATCACAACTTTGCCTTTGCTGCTGACTGTGGAGCCGAAAACTTCGGCAATCCCTGAAATGACAGTGACGGATGCTGGTCCATCCACTAAGAGGGTTTTTCCTTTTTCAACGGTCCTATTCATTTGTGTTCCTCCGTAGGAATTTTTGTCCGTTTCTTCCGGCAATTCTTATGGCTGAGGCAATATCCCTTAATCCTCTTCTATGTCCAACTTCGTTTGGGTAACGGTCTGTTCCAGCTTCGCTTACGCTTTCTAACATTACGTTTGAGGGCAATGCTTTATCCAATGCTTTTAAAAGTTTTTCTTTATAAAATGGGACGCCATCTCCAATTTTCACTGAAAAGGAGGTTACTTGACTCTTTCCGAAGCTTCTAACGGCATTTTTTATCTTGTCTAATGTTTCGTTAACACTGAAACAATTTCCAGTTTCGATGACCTTTCCATCTGCCAAAACAGCCAATCCAAAAACTTCGCCAGGATCTACGCCTATAACTATCTTCTCATAATGTTCTTTTCCTTGAATAAGCTGCAACGCCTCATTTATTAATGCCTCTGGGTCCGCGCCTTCTTGGTAGACTAAGATTTTTTCATGGTTTATGAGGGTTTTCTCTTCTTTAGAGGTTATGACAACTTTAATTTCTATGGGGATGGGGTCTTTTGGGGTTAAACTTAGGAAGGGTATATTTTTCCTTTTCAATTCATTAACGATTAGGTAATAGGCTTTTCCCGAAACTGTTGCAACGGCAATTTTCGCTTTCATATACCCTTCCTTTTTGAATTTTTAAGCACAAAACAAATTATTAGTTTCGCGGTTTATATTCCTTGATGTGGATGACCTTGTTACAGAGAATTCCTACGTGCTGCAGGGAACTTGACAAGTTTCTGGATGGCGGCATCCCATTTGAAAATGTCAGCTTAATCTATGGAGAAGCAGAAACTGGAAAAACCACCTTGGCTATGCAATTGGCTGTGAACTGTGCACTGCATGGTTACAAAACCTTATTCATGGACTGTGATGGCACATTCTCAGCGCGGCGCCTTTCTCAGATAGCTTCAGAGAACTTCAAAAAGGTTTCTGAACTAATAATTTTGGTGAAACCGAACAATTTTCGTGAACAAATCATAGTCATAGATAAGCTGCCAGAATATGTTGCCAAAAATTTTGGGCTTATAGTTGTTGACACGCTCACATCGCTTTATCGTGTCGAAATCGCAGAACACCCCAATAAAGCCTTTGAGCTGAACCGTGAATTAAATAGGCAGATGGCTTTGTTGGCGCAGATTGCTAAGACAAGAAAAATTGCGGTTATAGTGGCGAGTCAAGTGCGAAGCGCCTTCAACGAGAATTATGTGAGCATAGAACCAGTGGCTACGCGAGTCCTAAAATTTTGGGCAGACACAATAATTGCTTTGCGCCCCACTGAAAACTCGTCGATAATTAGGGCAGTTTTAGAGAAAAGTCAAAAAAGAAATCAACCCTTAACTTGTGAATTAAAAATAGAAGAAACGGGAATCCATGAGCATTTACCTCGTTGATGGTTGCGAAAATGGAAATAACACAACTAATCATTGAAGCATTAAAGTTCATATTTCCAGCTTACTGCGCCAACGCCATACCCGTAATCACAGGCGGAGGCTACCCTATCGATTTTGGAAAAAAATTTTTTGATGGAAAACCAATCCTTGGAAAAAACAAAACATTCCGAGGCTTCTTTTCCGGATTAATTATTGGAACAGCTGTTGGATTATTAGAAAGCATGTTTTTCGGTTATCCCATTCCATTTGGTTTCCTCTTATCTTCTGGCGCATTGTCCGGAGATTTGGTTGGAGCCTTCTTAAAGCGAAGGCTCGGATTGGCTCCTGGGGATTTGTTGCCAGTCATCGACCAAGTTGACTTCATTATAGGAGCCATTTTGTTTTCGCTTCCACTGCAAGTCTTGGATTTAAACCTTGCAATGACAGTGTTAATTATAACTCCGCCAATACATTTGTTAACGAATTTTGCAGCTTACAAGCTAGGTTTAAAAAGTAACCCTTGGTAATTCTTATCCGCCGACTTTTATTCGTATTGCAACTTCGAGAAATACGTAAGCTATTAGTAAAAGGCTAAGCCCTACCAGAAACATCATGTAGGCTTGTCTTGGTTTATATGCGTATTTTGTGCTTTGGTAAATTGCTACTAACCCGACAACGCCCAATGTATAGAGAGTTATGACAACTATGCTGTCTGTTATAAATTGTTCTGATAATTGGGGATAAAGAAAGATGAAACGTCCACTATAGTAAACTGCTGGATAGGGCTTCATTATAATGTCGTATAAGCCTCCTCCAAGCAAGAATATGGCAATTGCAATAGCTAATATGGAAATGATAAGCGAGGAAGGTTTTGCTGTTGAGATTTTTCTGTAAAATCTGTTTATTGAATATGAAAGTGATGTGATTTGTCTCTTAACTTTTTTTGACATTTTGTTCTTCTCCACTTTTCATCAAGTATTCCGCCACTTCTCGAGCCCACTCGCCTGTTAACGGATTCTTAACAATCTCACTTAAATACTCTTTCCAAGAAATTTCTAGAGCTTTTTTCCATAACTCATACTTTTTTGAAATACTTTCATAAGCTTTCATATGTAATTCGCAGTAGCCTTCTCTGTCTGCTTCTCTATTGCATATTACGCATTTCAAGTCTCTTCCTCCTCTCCTCTTTTAATGGGCATTTCGGGTTGAAGCATAATGTCCAAGGTCTCCGCCCTTTTATTCGAACTTGAACTATTGGCCAACCGCATCCTCGACAGTTTTTTCCAAGAGGTCTAATTGTGCCTTTTTGGGGAAGCGGAAACGATGTTTTGCATAATCCTTTGAAGTAGTTTGTGCATCCGACAAAACGTTTGCCTGTTCTTCGCGAATATAGTGTCATGAGTTTTCCAGTGTTGCAGATTGGACATGTTCCTATGATTCTTTCTTCAAGTCTTGCCCTTTTTATGGCGTTACTTAATTGTTCGCCTATCTCTTCTTCTTTCTCTTTAAGCTCTTCTGCTACTGGTTTGAGAATTTCAACAGCATCAACTAGGACTTCTTCCCTTTTCTCGTTGTTTATCTGAATCCTATTCATTCTTTCTTCAAGTTCCCTCGTTAACTTTATTGAAACAACAGTTGGGCAATGCTTTTCCAGAACCTCTAGGACTTCGAAGCCTAAATCTGTTACAGTCATTCTTTCGTCTCGAACATATTTTCTGTCATAAAGTGTCTGTATAATGTCAGCCCTTGTTGCTTTTGTTCCAATTTCGGCTTCTTCCATTCTTTTTAGGAGGCTGCCTGGATTGTATCTTGGAGGAGGCTTCGTGAATTTGTCTTCTAAAATGACTTTTTTGATGTTTATTTTTTGTTCCTCTTTTATTTGTGGCAGAATGACTTCTTCTGATCTTATGTAGGGTTCGTAGAAGCGCAGCCATCCCTCTTTCAAGGTTTGTCTTCCCCTAAGGTAGAAGCGGTGTCCATCCACGTTTATGTAAACTTTCATGCTTTGTCTTATGGCTGGTTCGTCAAAAACTGCCATAAACCTGCGGATAACAAGGTCCCAAATGTTTCTTTCAGAAGCGTCTAAAGTTCTTTCTGGCAAGTTTCCAGTTGGATAAATGGCTGGGTGTGCCGGATCCTCCTTTTTTCCTTCTCTTGGTTTTAACTCCCTTTTTGCGAGGAGTTCTGCTGTAAGTTTTTTGTATTCCGAAACTCTGTTTAAGCTTCTTAGAATTGCTTCGTAATTTATTGATGGTGGAAGTTTTTGGCTGCTTGTTCTTGGATAAGAAATTAAAGCGTCCAAATACAATCGTTGGGCAATGTTTGAGGTTCGCATTGGAGTATAACCAAAAAGGCTGTAGGCTTCACTTTGCAAAGCACCTAAATCGAAAGGTGTTGGCGGCATCTGCTGGAACTTTTTATAGTCTATTTTTTCTATTAAGCCATTTTTTCCTTTGCAAGCATCCAGTATGGCGTTTGCCTCTCTTTTAGTTTCGATAATTTTCTTTTCATATTCCGCTTCAAAGACTAAGCCATTTATTTCAACTTCTGCTTTAATGCTCCAGTAAGGAGTCGGCACGAAACATCTGATGGCTTTTTCTCGAGCGACAAGGAATCTGAGGGTTGGACCCTGCACTCTTCCAGTGCTTAAAGTAGCATATTTTCCACTCCAATCTTTCGCTGCTATTGTTAAAGCCCTTGAAAGGTTAACGCCATACAACCAATCAATTTCATGTCTTGTGCGCCCAGCCTCTATTAATGCGAAGTCTAAGCGTGGCAGCAGTTCATTGTATGATTTTTCCAGCTCCTCTTTGGTTAGTGTTGAGTATTTCATGCGTTTTGATATGGCTTCTTTGTTTCCGCAAGCGTATTTTAGTATGCTGTATCCGATTATGCTTCCTTCAATATCGTAGTCGCATGCATCAATGAATGCATCCGCATCTTTTGCCAATTTTGATATGGTTTCCAGCCATGTTCGGATTTGCTTTGCGCCTCGTTCCACAGCGTATCTTGGCACCCATCTAAAATTGAAAACAGGGTAATGGTTTCTTCCGCCGCTTTCTTCTGCAACCGTGTATAAGTGTCCTATGGCTGGAACAACGATTATTTCTTTGTCTCGTTTAGCCACGTAATAGGGTACTCCTTTCTCCTCCATTTTTCTTGTTTTTCCTTGAATATCAAGGGCTGAAGCTATCCTTTGCGCTGCATCGGGTTTCTCGGTTATAATCAATGTGTAGTTTCCCATTTCAGCACAAACCATTTGAGGCTTGTTTGGAAGTGCTTCCAGAATTAACTTTATTCTAAGATTAAAAGTTTCTGTGAGGCTTTAGTTCAGCAACCAATAAATATGCCGTGAACTTACTGCTTATGTTGTTACTTGGAGCGTGTTGGTTTGCCTCAGCGTGTTGTCTGTCAAGGATGCGGCTACGTATTATATGAAGGTGCTGAGCTCAAACCTCCTGATGAAATTTTACATCAACACGGCGGAAAATGTCCAAAATGCGGCAAGAAACTTTCCCTCATACCCATCAACGTGGAAGTAAAACCAATAAAATAAAATATTTTGAGGTGATTTCAACGGAGAAAAATCGCAGAACCCAACTTTACGAAGTGCATCAAAAAACGGCTAAACTCACGGTTTTTGCTGGTTTTGAAATGCCACTATGGTATAAAGGCGTAATACCTGAACATTTAGCTGTACGGAACAGCGTAGGCATTTTCGACATCTCCCATATGGGGCGAATAATGATCATGGGCGCCGATTCAGAGCGTTTCCTAAACTATGTAGTAACAAACGATGTTTCTAAACTATTGCCAAATAGTGCCCAATACTCTGTGATGTGCAATGAGAATGGCGGCATAATAGACGACTTCGTATTTTACCGTTTGGAAAAGGAGAAATTCATGTTTGTTGCCAACGCAGCCAACAGAAAAAAAGACTATGATTGGCTGGTTAAAAACGCTAAAGGCTTCAACGTTCGCATCGAAGAAGTTTCAGATAATGTTGCAATGCTGGCAGTTCAAGGTCCAAACGCTGAAAAAACGCTGCAAAAAGTTTCTCCAGACGATTTAAGCAAGATTGAACGATTCAAATGTGCGCCTTCACGTTTAGCAGATGTTGAAGCCCTCCTCTCAAGAACAGGATACACAGGCGAGGATGGATTCGAAGTTTTCATATGGAACACCCCACTATCCAACCCAAACAATGCAGTAAAAGTGTGGAACGCCGTCCTCGATGCTGGCAAACCCTTCGGAATTGAACCATGCGGGTTAGGCGCAAGAGACACCTTAAGACTTGAGGCTGGAATGTGCCTTTACGGAAATGACATTGACGAGAACACAACTCCATTGGAAGCAGCGTTGGGTTTTGTAGTGAAGCTTCAGAAAGATAATTTTATAGGAAAAGAGATGCTGCTGAAACAGAAAACTGAAGGAATCAAGCGCAAGCGTGTAGGCTTGCTTATGGTTGAGCAAGGCATACCAAGACCAACATTTGAAGTATACAACGACAGATACGAAAAGATTGGGCAGGTGACGAGTGGGACATTTTCGCCTCTGCTTAAATGCGGAATAGGTATGGCTTATGTGGATATGTCAAGCGCTCAAGAAGGGAACATTGTACACGTGAAGATACGTGGCAAAATGGCTAAAGCAAAGATTGTTGGTTTTCCATTTTACGACGCAAATAACTACGGGTATAAGCGTAAAGCTTTAGTTTAAAACCGCAATGGCTACGGAAGAATTGGGAAAGGTATATACGAGTGATTCTGGTCTATGAAGCTTTATCAACCGTAAGAATAATAAAACACATCAATAATCTCTGTAGGAGAGATGAACTTAATGGACATTCGCAAAGCCATATCAAAAGAAGGCATCAGAAACGGAATGAAAAATTTGGGGAAACTACGCGTCAAGATTAGCCACGGTTCAATGATAAGTTTTTCAATTTTGCTTCTCATACTATTTGTTGCCTTCACAATCCGCATCTTACCTTTGCGTTGGGAAATAACAGAAGGAAAAAACACTCTGCTCCTTTCAGAATTTGATCCCTACTATTATTATAGTCTTACAAATTACATGGTGAAAAATGGCTTATTTTCACCTTACATGCCTCCGGGATGGGTTGATCATCAACGATGGTATCCCGATGGAATAAACATGACAATGTCCTATCCTTCATTACCAATGACTGCAGCCTTTCTGTACGACATAATCTCCATGTTGGGCGTAAACATTGACCTAATGAGCTTCTGCGCCCTTTTCCCAGCAATTATGGGAACTCTGGCATGCTTGATAATTTATTTTATCGGTAAGGACATTGGAGGTGCTCCAACCGGATTTTTCTCAGCTCTTTTTCTGGCTTTAAGTCCATCCTATATTCAGAGAACCTCCCTAGGCTTTTTCGATGATGAGACGGTAGGCATAGTTGCCTTGCTTTTGTTTACGTATATGTTTTTAAGGTCAATTGAAGATGAAAGACCGCTTAGTTCAGCTTTAAAATATGCAATTGGCTCTGGATTAGCTTTAGGATATTTCATTTGCGCGTGGGGTGCAGCACTTTATCCAATTGGGTTGACGATACTTTTCGTTTTTATCTTAATTTTGATGAGGCGATATACACAGCGTCTCTTTTTATCTTATGCCATAACCTTTGGGACAAGCTTATTTATGGCGGTAAGCACTCCATATCTTTCCTTAGGATATCTAACAGACTCAGTCATAATGTTGGTTGCAGGATTTTTCGTTTTATTATGTCTTGTCGAAATTCTACGTAACATAACATCGACTAAAATGAGGATGGTGTTTGCTATTGTTTTTATTTGTGTTTTAATAGGCGGATTTGTTGTTTTGTGGCATTTTGAGCGTCTTGGGGGCCTTGGCAAATTCTTTGCTGTAGTTAATCCATTTGCGAGGGCGGAGGAACCGCTTGTAGAGTCTGTGGCTGAACATAGAATTTCGGCTTGGGGTTCCATATACTACGAGTTTGGCATAGGAATAATATTTTTCATAGCTGGTTTGTATTTTCTGTTGAGGAATCCAACCAATAAAAACTTGTTTATGATAGTTTTCGGTATAACATCGCTTTACTTTGCATGTTCTATGGCAAGGTTGCTTGTGCTTATGGCTCCAGCCTTTGGCCTTGTAGCATCCAGTGGTATAATTGGTGTTCTAAAGCCCTTTTACACAGTGCTAAAAGAACCGCCAAAATTAATTACAAAGAAGAAGTATGGCTTAGAACATGTTGGAAAAGAATTCAGCGGAACAGCAATCTTCTTAATATTCCTAATTTTGATGGCGAACTTTGCTTTTTCGCCACAATCAGGGGGTGTGCCAAGAGTTTATAGGCAAGCATATGCGCCAACCACGATTTCAGCTGGCAGTCTTCCAATATCACCCAACCAGCCTGTTAAGGAGTGGCTAGACATGCTGAACTGGTTGAGAAGCAATTTGGGACCTAAACCAATAGGCGAAAAAGTTGTGTGCAGCTGGTGGGACTACGGATATTGGCTGTCAATTCTTGGCAATGTTACATCGCTTGCGGATAACGCAACAATAAATGCTACGCAAATAGAGAATATAGGCTTCATATTCATGGCTAACGAAACCCAAGCCTTGAAAATGCTGAAGCTTTACGATGCAAAGTACATTCTAGTTTTCACGTCACTTGCATTAGGACAATCTAATAATCAATACTATGCAACGTGGGCTGGATATGGTGATGAAGGAAAGTGGATGTGGATGGCGAGAATATCTGGGCAGGCACGCGACAACTTCATATACAAATATCATTTTCTTGACGAAAACTCAGCTTGGACCAATGAGACAATGTTTGGAGCATACAGCAATGAAACTAATAGGTGGGAATGGAACGATGTTGGGAAAAACTCAACCATATACAAATTAATGAGTTGGGCTAAACAGTTATGGTGGAACCTTTGGAACCAAAATCAAATAAAACTAGATGAGGCTGGGGTTGAGCCTCAATACTTCAAGCCGGAATTTATTTCTGGACTAACACTTACTCCGTCGGATGCGAGTAGTAATTATGGTGGAATTATCCCGTTGGTTTGTCTCTATCGCATTGAATATCCAGAATAGAAGGAAGGTAAGACATTGTTCCCAAAGGTTCCAGACCAGCATAAGCCAAACAATCCTTTAGTTCCAAATGGTTTAGGCGTAATCTACGTCTTGGCTAGTGCGTTGTATCTTTTCATTCTTGAATATTTTCGGTCTTCAACGGATAATGTTTCTTCTGCTTTGACGTTGGCTGTTTGCATTTTGTTTGGGGGTTTTATGGGTTTACTTGACGACTGGATGGATTTACGGTGGCGTTATAAAGCTTTCTTTCCCATTATAGCTTCTATACCGCTTGTTTCATTGGCGACACGGCTTGGGCTACGTACAGCTATAACTTTTCCCATTTTCGGGTCTGTGGATTTTGGGCTTTCGTATTATTTCATAGTTATTCCGTTAATTGTAACTGTGACTACTAATACTGTGAATCAGCTTGGCGGGTTGAATGGTTTAGAGACGATTCCACCGGCAATAGTAATAATTGGGTTGATGGCTATTTCAGGAGCGCACGCTGTCCTCTTGTATGTTCCCTTAATCGTTTGGCTTTCACTATGCTTTTTTAATTTTCAAGGCAGAATTTTCGTTGGAAATACTGGGTCTTTCGCTATTGGGATAACATTGGCAGCTTTTGCCATAATTTCGGATTTAAAATCTGTTCTGCTTATTTCCATTCTGCCTTACATTTTTAATTCTTCGTTGATTTTGTTAAATTATTTCTTTTTTAGAGCTAGAGCCCGAGTTTCTTTTGATGGAGAAAAACTTTCTTCGGATAATAGAAGAAGTCTCGTTACCCTTATTACTTATCATCGGCGTTTGAGCGAGCGGCAAGTGGTTGTGGCAATTTCGCTTTTGATGGCGGCTTCGACTTTTGCTGCTTTGTTGTTTTATTGGTTTTCATAGTCGTTATGTTGTGCGTATGTTTTGTGACACACAAAAGGCAAAAATCAGTTTTTTGTGAGGCTTACTACGGAGGGTTAGAGAAGCAACTGACGATAACTGTTTAATGTGGGGAATCTATCATTTGTCCAACATTGTATATTCCAAATGCTTCGGTTAAAGTAGAAATAACCAGCCTCGTAGGTGTTCGTTTAGATGTTAAGAGCGGAGCTGAGAATGTTAATTTTGATGTCAAAGCAAAATTGGAGGAGAGGGAACGCAAAAGCCAGATGGTTGTTTTAGATTTTAAACTTTTTTTGACAACTAAGCCAAGTCTCGTAAAATTTGAGGTTGAAGGCATGGCAACTTTAAGCGGTAAAGATGCTGAAATAAACAAAATGTTGGAGGTTGACCCTGAAACAAAAGTGCCCTACGTCTTTCAGAGAATTTACCAGACAGCGTTTACAGCCATGTATCTTCTATCAACAATACTTAATGTTCCTCCGCCACCTCAGGATTTGTTGTTCTCTCATAAAGAGGGAATTCCAGTTGAGGATGTGACTGTGAAAATAGCTGCAGAAGCCGCAGAATCTGTGGAGGTTCAAGCTGAAACTGAGGCGAAGAAATAGTATTTTGGCTGATTAGTTGTTTCAGTAAAATTAATAGCCTAAGAATTTGTGGATAGAAGTGTGGCGGGTGAGTGGACCTCCACCCGTTCCGCCATAAAAACCCCGGTGTAGGAGGTGAAAAAGTGAAATTTGACACTAGAGACATAGCATTAACAGCGGTTTTTGCAGCTTTATATGTGATGATTAATGTTCTTCAGATGGTTTCTGTTGGCAATCCAACAGTTTATGGACCTGTTCAGTTGCGCATTGCTGATTGCCTAATAGCCTTGTCTGCTTTGCTGGGTTGGCCTGTTGTTGCAGGAGTAACCATTGGTTGTCTTTTGACAAATGCTTACTATTTCATAGGAGTTCACGATGTCATTTTTGGACCAGCAGCCAACTTGGTTGCGGCAAGCATCATTTTATTATTCAGAAGACATCGTTTCACCGCTTGTGTAATTGGAGCTTTGCCAGTCGGCTTTATTGTTGGAGGATATCTTTGGCTCTTCCTTCCGCCACCAGAAGTTCTCAGTATCTTACCAGCTTGGGCTGCGATGATTGTAAGTATAACAATCAGCAGTTTAATTGCCATAGCCGTCATTGGATATTTGGTGCTTTCCATACTTAGCAGACCAAGCATCATTGGGCCTCTCAAGTCTCATGGATTGAAAGTGCTAGCAGAAGATGAATAGCGGTATTTACATGAAACGTTCAAGCTTTGTTAGTCCTATTATTTCGTCGAAGTCTAAGCCCAATGCGTCCAAAACTTGATCGAAAGTGGAGTGGAGATAGGCGATATACTTATCCACATCTATCTCATTTTTTGTTGCCAACTCAACTGGTTTTACGTGGGGTTCTTTAGTAACTTTTACGAAGCTTATTAGGTCGCCTGCTTTAAGCTCCATTCCGCCTTCTTTTAGTATTCTTGCTGCTCTCACGTGTTGGGGTGTTGTTTTTGTGTAGTGTTCTGGTTCTTCTCCTAAAACCACGTTGAAGGCAAGTTCGTTTAGGTTTTCCCATTCTCTTCTTTTTAGTCGCATGTAGCAGTCGCGGATGATTTCGCAAATGTCCTTTTTTGCCTTTTCAAAGTCGGCTGGTGTTTTTACAAGGGCTAAGCGTTCTTTCATTTTGTCAAATGCTTTTTTAATGAAGATTGGTATGTGCCTCTTCTTTCCTGTTAATCCTTTAACGTCAACGCTTCCGTCTTCTAAAACTCCGAGGTAGTTCTTTTTTCTTGAACTGAAAACGGCGTATCTGTAAACCTTATCTACGTCTAAACTCATTTTCAACGTGTGCTCTGTCCATTGGGCTAGTTTTTCAATTTGTTCTTTTGATGGATTTTTTAGGAATATGCTGTCTGTGTCACCGTAAAGCACTTGTATGTTAAGTTCTTCCGCTTCCTTCAGTATTTGGGTTAGCGAATGTCTGGCAATGGCTGCTGTTGCTTCTGCCACTGGAGGGCAGTAAAGGTCGAAACTTTCGGCTCCGAAAACTCCATAGCTTGCGTTTAAAATAACCTTAAGAGCTCCTTGAATTATGTTATACCAGCTTCTAATTTCAGCTGGTAAAGTTTTGTCTTTTGATTTTGGTTTATACCATTGAACTCGCAAATCTCTGAGCGAACCTATGAGGAGGCTTTCTAGGGCGTGTTTTTTTGTGCATACCCAGTGGGGTGTGTCTGGGATAAGATTGGTGCGGCATTCTGGATGTTTGCATAAGATTGATTGGTAGCCGAGGTTCCAGACTTTTATTATGGATGGGTATAGGCTTGGGAAATCCATTACTGAAACGTTGAAGTGGACGCCTGGAGTTGGTTCGACAACTATTGCGCCTTTGTATTTTTTGCCCTTAATTATTGCTTTTGTGGCTGCTTTTCCTTTTGCGGCAATTATTTCTTCTGCGTTTGGAATGAGCATGTTTCTTTTTCGGTGCTCACGGTGCATGAAGTTTCTTATCCATCTGGAAACGCCTTGGCGGCTTACGTCTTCCATTGGCATGCTGCTGATTCTGGCTAAAACCAAAATTAGCTTCATAACCAACTCGTCTTCGAAGCTTGCAAGTTTAAAAGTTATTTCAGCATCCCTAAAACAGTATTTGGCGAGTTCCGTATAGGCTAATTCGCCCAAGTTTTTTTCAAGTTTAATCTTTTCTATCCCAATTAGGGCTTTGCCTACATCGTCAAGGGTTACATCCCGATAACGGTTATTGAAGGCGTAAATTTGGATTGAACGGTTGAAGAAGAACTTGTAAAGGTCAATGTGAACGCCATACTTTAAAAGGCAAACACGTCTGCCAACTTCTATTGGAACTTCGTCTCTTCTGAAACCGTGGTTAAGGGCTCTATGCGCCAAATAGCGCAAGTCAAAATCATCACCATTGAAGGTTACCACAAAGGGATAGCTCCAAAGCGCATCAAAAACAGCTTTTATAAGCTTCACTTCCGAGTCAAAATACTCAAGTGTTACGCCAGCTGGCAAGTGTTCTGTTCCTTCGCGGACTCCTTCCCTTTTTAGGAGTAAAACTCTTTTCTGTCCATCTGAACCATATAGAGATACGCAGACAACTGGGTAGACAGCATCTCTCGGGTCTGGCATCCTCGTTGGAACAGGTGAGTAAACTTCTATGTCAAGGGCTAGGTAAAGAAATTTTGGGGCGGGATATTCTAGTAGCCTCGCCCATCCTTCAATGTGTTGTAGCTCCTCTGCTGTGGCTTCCTTGAAAATTTCTTTTATGCGCCTAACCATTTTTTCTGCTTCTTCAACATTTTTCAGAATTAGTTTGCCATTTTTAACTTCGTAAATCATTCCCGGCAAAAGATTGTTATCATAAATGTAGGATTGGTAATACTTTATTTTTGATTCCCAAACCTTGATTTGCTCTGGAGAAATTGGGGTTTCTGCCACCATTGGAAAATCTTCTGGGATTATGTCTCTTATGCAGCCTTTTGGGCGTCCTCCGATGGCTAATGGGTCTTTAGCCACAATCTTTGTCACTTTGACAGCCTTATCTAATAATGGGTCAATTTTGTCAACAATTTCAAAATGGTCAAAACCTGGATGCTGCATTAACCGATTTATTTTTTCAAGCTCGAATGGTGAAAGGTTTGTTAGGCAATAGGGCTTATGCCCAGTGTTGTCATACCAGAAATAGATTTTGCCTGAAACGGGCTCGTAGAGTTTTATTAGCGCTTTACCAGTTTTTCCATCGTAGGTGACTGAAATAAAATATGATGGCGGCAAGTTTTCAGGAGCTAATGGTGGGTAGGCGCGTTTTTGTTTTTCTTTTGTTATGGCTTCCATGAAGGGTAGGGCTTCCGCTTCCTTTTCCTTTAAAGTTTCAGTTTCTGTTTTGGAGAAGTCTTCTAAGCGTTTCTGCGCCATTCAGCCCTTAACCCAACTAACCTTATGAGTAGTATAGACTAAAATCTCTTACTACACATTTTCTTCTTTTATGATTTCTATAAACTCCTTAATTGTCAACAACCCCAAATTTCCAGTTCCATGTTTTCTAACCGATATTTTTCTTGATTCCGCTTCTTTTTTGCCGCAGACTATCATGTATGGAATTTTCTGCACTTCCGCTTCCCTAATTTTATAGTTGATTGTTGAAGGACTACTGTCAATTTCTGCTCTTATCCCATTCTGTTGAAGTTTTTGTTGAATAGTTTGAGCGTAAGGTATTTGTTTGTTGCTGATTGGGAGTATTTTCGCTTGGGTTGGAGAAAGCCATGTTGGGAGATTTCCCTTGTAATGCTCTATTAAAATGGCGAAGAAACGTTCAATAGACCCTAAGAGGGCTCTGTGAATCATTATGACTTCATGTTCTTTTCCATCAGCGCCTACATATGTTATGTTGAAGCGTTTTGGAAGGTTAAAGTCAAACTGTATGGTTGTGCATTGCCATTCTCTTCCAGAAAAATCAACAATGTTTATGTCAATTTTTGGTCCATAAAATACGGCTTCGCCTTGCATTTCTTGGTAGGCAATTTTCTTCTTTTTCAGGGCGTCAGCCAAGGCTTTTTGGGCTTTTTCCCAGTCTTCTTCCGAACCCATGTATTTTTCTGGTTCTTCTGGATTTCTGGTTGAAAGATACACTTTATATTTATGAAAACCAAATTTGCGTAGCATATTTTCGGCGAAGTCTATAAGCCTCACTATTTCTTCGTCAACTTGTTCTTGAGTGCAGAAAATATGGGCGTCATCTTGGGTAAAGCCTCTAACTCGCATTAGTCCATGCAATGTGCCTGAACGTTCATATCTGTATACTGTTCCCCACTCTGCATATCTTATTGGCAGTTCTTTGTAGCTTCTCGGTTTAGCCTTGTAGATTTGGATGTGGAATGGGCAGTTCATTGGTTTTACTACGTAAGGTTCCCCGTCTTTTTCGAAGAGGTACATGTTCTGTTCGTAATAGTCCATGTGTCCAGAAATTGTCCATAGTTCTCTGCGGGCTATATGTGGTGTGCAGACAAGTTCATATCCATTTTTTAGGTGTTCCTCTTCCCAGAAATCGCGGATGATTCTGCGTACTGTTGTGCCTTTTGGATGCCAGAGCACTAAGCCAATGCCTACTTCTTCGTTTATGGAGAAGAAATCTAATTGTTGACCGAGGATTCGATGGTCTACGGTGGAAAGCTCTCTTTTTTCTTTCTCTTTTTCTAAAATTTTTGTTTTCACGGGGGTTTTGAGGGGTTCTTTTGGTTTTAAAACGTGTTTAGAGTTGTGTTTCTAAATACCCCATTTCAAACACCAACTCCAATAATATAGCATTCGCCTATTTATCCATTATTTTTCCACATTTTTTGGCTTTGGAAACAGCCAATACAAGCCTACCCCCTCTAGTTTTCCAATCACCAGCGCCTTTAATTTTATTTATGTCCCACGCATTTGTTTATGGATTTGTGGATAGAATTGCTTAAAGAAGCTTGGACACTTGCCATTGAAAGCCTTAGCTGGATGGAGATGCAAAAACTAAGTGAGCGTTTGGCTTTGGCGAAAACGGTTAAGCAGCTAGGCATAAGTAATGCTGATGCTGTAAGGCTTGCCCATATGCTTGTATGCGAGACCGTTAGAAGGCGAAACTTCATAGACGCTTTCATAAACAATGTTTTGAAGCCTAAAACCATAAGCGAATTTGACTTGGGTGTTCAAGCTTTTTTGAGGCTTTATGTTTACCAAACCCGCATAGCAAAAAACTGGTCGAAAATTGATGTTAAGGAAGCAGAAAACATTGCAAACCTCGCCCGCTCCATTCTCGGATGGAAAAATCTGCGAAAAGTTGAGCAGTTTTTAGGCTTTTTGCTGACGCAGAAGCCAACATCAATATTTGAAGGTTTAAGCGATGAGGAAAGGATTGGACTTTTAACTTTTCATCCAACATGGTTCGTAAAATACTGTTTAAAACTTTTCGGGAGAAAAGAAGCCATAACCATTTTAGAAGCGAATATGCAGCCTCCACCAACCTACATAAGAGTTAACACATTAAAGGCGGATGAAAACGAAATTCTCGAGGAACTGGCAAAAGAAGGCGTTAAGGTTGAAAAGGTTGAGGGACTGAAATATGCCTACAAGGTTTTAAACGCAAAGCAACCTCTAACCCGCACAACAAGCTTTGGAGAAGGCTTATTTTACATTCAAGACAAAGCAAGCTGTTTCGCAGCCGAAGCCGCAAACCCCAAACCAGGAATGACAGTTTTAGACGTTTGTGCAGCGCCTGGAGCCAAAACCACTTATTTGGCTCAGCTAATGCAGAACCGTGGCTTAATTTATTCCATGGATTATTCAAGGCGAAGATTGAATGTTTGGAGAAGCGAGGTAACCCGCATGGGAGTCAAAATTGCGGTGCCAATAATTGCTGACGCTTGTAATCCATTACCCTTTTCTGTGGAAGCGGATATTGTGGTTTTGGATCCGCCATGCACGAGCACAGGCGCCTTTGGCAAATCGCCCTCAGCCAAATGGAGACTTACAAGGCGTTCAATTGATAAAATGGCTGATATCCAGTGGCAGATGCTAACCAATTGCGCTGAAAAAGTGAAATCTGGCGGCACACTGATTTACTCCACATGCAGCATAACAGCAGAAGAAAACGAAATGCTCATCGAAAAATTCCTAAAGTGGTATCCAGAATTTTCGTTGACAGAGATAACGCCGAAAATTGGTTTACCCGGGTTAAGGGGGATGGAGAACTGTCAGAGGCTTTATCCGCACATGCACGAGTGCAACGGTTTCTTTATCGCAAAATTGTTAAGGAGTAACGCATGACAAGAAATTGGAGGTGCTTGTTTGAAAGGGTGTAAATTATTTGGGAAAATTGTAAAAGTTGAAGGTGAATGCTCCGCAGGACACCATGTTGGAGAAGAATTCGATTTAACGCTTTACTCTGAAGAGGCAAACAAAAGCCTTAGAGCGCCAAACATCTGCAGTTTCTTCTATGATGCTATTTTCCCCTATCTGGTTGCTTTACAGTTTGGCGGAACCTTCCCATGGGAAGAAAACAAAGACACATTCACTTCAAGCTGCCCAGACCGACAAAAAGTTGTAATCGAAATTAAAAGAGTTAAGAAGTGAAAAGGCTTAATCTCTTCTCGACTTTTCTATGCCACATAACACCTCAAAAACCACTTTTGTAGCCTGTATTGCGGATACTCCATAGTCATAGTTTGGCGCCACCTCAACTACGTCAAAACCAACAACACGCTTGTCGCAAACATTGCATAAAATGTCAAGCAAATTATGCGTTTCCAACCCTTCAGGCTCTGGATTTTGCACTGCCGGCGCATAGGCTGGGTCAAGAACATCCATGTCAATTGACAAGTAAATGCTCTTGTATTTTGCCAATTTTTCCTTCAACTTTTTTATTATGCTCTCGTTTCCTTCATTTCTGATTTGTTGTGTTGTGAAAAATTCTATTTCAGCCTTTTTTGCATAGGCAAGCTCTTCTTTGCAGACTGCTCTTGTTCCAACCTCGATAATTTTGGCTGGCTTTACCTCCTCGTTTATTCTTCTCATGAAAGTTGTGTGGGAAAGCTTTAAGCCCATGAATTCGTCGCGTAAATCTAGGTGTGCGTCAAAACTTACCAATGCTGTTTTTGAGGCTTTATTTTCTAAGCCTTTCATAATGCCAAGGGTGATTGTGTGTTCTCCGCCTATGGTTACAGGCGTTTTTCCAGCTTCTATAACCTCTTTAATGACAAGCGCAATTCTTTCCAAAGTTTTCTTCGTGTCAGTTGATATGTGCAAATCTCCCAGATCATGCAATTTTAAATCTTCCACATCCAAGCCTGTGCGAAAACTGTAGGTTTCTATGTTAAGCGATGCTTGCCTAATAGCGTTTGGCGCGAACCTTGCTCCAGTTCGATAAGTACTCGTAACATCGAATGGAACACCTAAAACTATGTACTCTGCTTTTTCAAATGGTTTTTGGAAACCGCTGAAAACGTTTGATTGTGAAGCAAAAAGTTCATGATGACTCATTTCCTCTTCTCCCTTTTTCTTTCAGCCTTATTTTCACGGGCTTATGCAAATATAAGGCTATGCCCAAAATTGCAGTTAAACTGCAAAAGCAATAGATGAAAAGGAGCGAAAGGCACAATATTTCACCTAAAATAAATCTAGTGAGACATTAAATTTATTAATAATGGCGTCATCCATTTAGGGTTAAAAGGCGGTTATCAATGTCAATTAAGTCAAAAATTAAAATGGAAGACATCGGAGTTTTTTTAGCCCTCGCTTTTTACGCCGTTGTTGGAATAGTGTACTTTGTTGTTTTGCCATTGGCGAATTTTCCTCCACACATTGGCATAATGGGAGTTTTAAGTTTAATAACTGCTTATGGACTGTTTAAAAAGAGGGTTTGGGCGGTTTGGCTTGTTGTTATGTTGTTTTTTATAGCCACAACATTTTCAGCTTTTATGCTTTACTATTGGTTTGGAAAAGACTTCATCTTCGACATAAGCATGTTTGCCTACCTAATTTTAACTTGGGTTTTTACAGCATATATTGTGGCGAAGAGAAAGATTTTCGAAAGCTAACGCTTTAACAGTTGCACAAGAACTTCCTCGCCAGCATCAACAAACTGCTGTTTTTCACTTATCTCCACAAATCCATCAGCCTTCGAAAGAGTCGTAATAGCCCCAGATAATCCCGTTGGAACTGGTTCTGCTACAAGCCTATTTGACTCGTCACGTCTTAATTTGACCATTACGAATGTTCGCCTGCCCTTTGCCGGAAACATCCGCATAGCAGCAAAAGCCCTAACCTTCAAAGGCACAGAAGCCTTTCTCCCAGCCAACCGCTGGACTATTGGACGTACAATTAAGTGGAAAGTGAGCAACGCGGAAGTTGGATGGCCTGGAAGTGCAAAAACAATTTTTCCATTAATGAGTCCAACTGTTGTTGGTTTTCCAGGTTTTGTTGCCATCCCGCAAATGATGACCCCAGGTTTTCCAAGCGAATTTAATGTTTGAGGCACAACATCTTTTGGTCCTATGGAAACTCCGCCTGATGTTATAACCATGTCCGCCGATTCCAATGCGCTTTTTAAAGTCTTCTGCAATACGCTCATATCGTCTGGTAAAACTCCGAAATAAACTGGTTTTCCGCCGCTTTCCAGAACCGCTGCGCTTAGGCTGTAGGCGTTTATATCATAAATTTTTCCTGGCGGAAGTTTTTCGCCGGGTTCTGCTATCTCATTGCCCGTGGAGAGAACCGCAACTCGTGGAGTTATGTAAACTTTAGCTTTTGCCATCCCTATGGAGGCTAAAACTCCTATTTCGCGTGAACCCAAAAATTGTCCAGTCTTTAGGACAGTTTCGCCTTTTTTGATGTCTGCTCCGGCTTTCATGACGTTTTCGTTTTTTGCCACGGCATCGTAAACATACAACTCATCGCCTTTGCGCTCTGTCTGCTCAAACATTAAAACGGCATCTGCACCTTCTGGTATGGGTGCGCCTGTTACGATTTCTGCTGCCGTGCCTTGTTTGACGATTATTTTTGGTATTTCTCCAACATTTACGGTTCCGCAAACGTTCAGTTTTGCTGGCTTGTTTTCTTCTGCGCCGAAGGTGTCCTCTGCTTTTACGGCGTATCCGTCAACTGTTGAGCGGTTGAAAGGTGGAATATCCATTTTTGCAGTTACATTTTCTGCGAGGACTCTGTTCCAAGACTCTAAAAGTGGAATTTCTTCCACGCCTAAAGGTTTTGGTTTAAAATTTTGATGAATGACTTTTCTTGCCTCTTCTAATGTTAGGAGTTTTCTAAACATTTTCATCCACCATGTCAACGTAATCAAATAGGTGCACTGAAACGCTTTCTCCCTTTTCTAAGCCATCCCTATTTTCTGGAACAATAACGTACCCATTAGCCTTAGTCATGGTTGAAATTATTCCTGAACCACGAGCGCTTATAGGCTCCGCGAAAAATTCGTCATTGCGCTGAAAAACATGGACTCGCACAAAGGTTTTCCTTCCAAGAGATGTGCTAATTCGTCTAGTCATTTTCGCTTTCACCAACGGTCTGTGTTCTTCTCGCTTTAGTCCAATCATTTTACATATTAACGGTCTGATGAAAACTTCGAATCCAATCATTGCCGCAACAGGATTACCGGAAAGGATGATTATTGGTTTTCCATTCACTATTGCAAGGGCTGTGGGCATGGCTGGGCGCATAGCCACTCCATGGACAATAACGCCTGGCTTTCCAACTCTGTTGACAGTTTCTGGAACCAAATCGGAGGCTCCAGTGCTTGTTCCACCCGTAGTTATTACAGCGTCAGCTTTCTTCAAGCCCGTTTTTATTCTTTTAAATATTTCATCTGCATCATCTTTTGCAATGCCTAAATCTATTGGTTCAGCGCCCAATTCGTGGCATAAACTTGAGAGAACAAGCCTATTAACCTCGAAAATTTGGTCTTCTTTCGGTTCCTCGCTTACTTCCACAAGTTCGTTTCCAGTGGCTAAAATTGCGATTTTAGGTTTTTCAAAAACATTAACTTCAGCAACTCCTAAAGCAGCCAGCAAGCCCAAATGTTGAGGTTTTAAGCGTGTTCCAGCTTTTAATGCCACTTCGCCCTTTGAAACATCCTCGCCTTTCTTGGAGATGTTTTCGCCGGGCGTTACAGAAGTCCAAACTTCGATTTTTTCGTCAATTCTTTTAGTGTTCTCCAGCATGACGACAGCGTTTGCGCCTTTCGGAATTGGAGTTCCAGTCCACACTTGTCTTGCTTGTCTATTCTCTATCTCATTTTTAGCGGTTATTTGCAAGATTTTTGGCTTAAACTGTGAAGCTTCAACGGTGTCCTCGGCTTTGACGGCATATCCGTCAACGGCTGAGCGGTCAAACCTTGGCAAATCTTCCTTTGCAATTACATCTTCAGCAAGAACACGGTTCAAAACCTCATGCACTGAAGCAACTATCGTTTTCGGATTTTCAATTTTTAAATTGTTAAAAACTGATTGCAATGCCTCTTCTATGGTTGTAAGTTTTTGAAATCCCCTTAACCGTACCAAAAAGGCACCCATAGACAGCACCGCAGAGGACATAAAAAATGTATCGCATCAAATTTGCTGGAAACCTTAAACTACGAACTTCTAAGCTCGTTTTGAAGAATATCACGCATTTTAACAGCGTCCAAGTCCAGAATTGGACTTTCGCTTATAATAACTGGGTTCAGTTTGTATTCGGCTATCACTTTTGCAAGCATAGTGAAGTCTGGTCCATAATCCGCTTCATCCATTATGTGATGGCACTTTTCACCCTTGTCTGTAAATTCAACCTTTGTGAAGTGGCAATGCATATTTCTGACAGCCTCTGTTCCAAGGCGCTTTTCAATTTCTTCAATAACTTTGCGGAAATCATCTATAGTTTTGAAGCGTCCCTTATCTCTCGCATGCAAATGTGCCCAATCAATTACTGGTTGTGCTTGTTCAACTTCCTCGCATAGGCTTAAAACTTCATCTAGGCTTCCAAACTGGGAGGGTTTGCCCATGGTTTCGGGTCCAATTTTAACGTTCTTTATTCCCAAATTTTTTAATGATTCAACAGTTTCTTTTACTGCTTCCAAGCAAGTTCTAAAAACTTCTTTCTGAGGTTTTTTGCCGTAGAATCCGGGATGAAAAACCACAATATGTGCGTTCACCCATTCGGCTGCGGTTGCGCATGCGATTAGGCGTTGTCTGCTTGCCTCTATAACATCTTTTCCGCCGCAGAAGTTTATGAAATAGGAACCGTGCAAACTGAGCCAAACATCTTTTTCTTTTGCTTCTAAACCAAGTTTTTCCGCTTCTTCCCTCTTAATCTGGGGTTTTGCGCCCCAACGGACAGCCTGATACTCAAAAGCGTCAAGTCCCTCCTCTCGCAAAAGTCTTGGAACATCCGACAATGCTGCCTTCATCATTCTAAATGTGGGAGGAACTCCAGCTGGACCAAATCTGGGATGATCAGCCATTTAAAAGCCCTATAAACTTTATTTCTTCTTGTACCGATAACTTTTTCGAGTGTACTCTCCATAAATTAAGACAGTTATGGCGCAAATCCAAGCTGCAGCATTTTGAAAAACCAGATATTTTGCGACATTGTCCGAATCCACCAAGGGCTTGATTACGATTCCAATGTTTATGACGAAGTCTCTGAAGGTTGGTGCTGCGGACAATAAGGCGTTGTTTATGCCTGAAAAAATTGCGCCAATGGGCGCTAATGCTTCTGCAGTGTTCTTAACAAAGCCAAGTAATGAAGGATTGTTTTGGTAGGCGTTTGATATTGTTCTGTAAATCAGTTGTGGATAGGATAGAAGGGAAATTATGAAAGCGAATGCTGAAAAAATTAGGAATACCGTCAAGGCGCTTTTTATGGTTGCTCTTGCGAAATGTATTTTTTGCCATACATATGCAACACTTTTAATGCGTAATAACCCGCTCTTAATTTTACCGAAAACTTTTCCCTCTTTCTTTCGTTTAGCGGGTTGAGTTTTTCCTTTTGTAGTTTCACGAGGTTTTATGGTAATATGTCTCGTTAGGTATGCCCAACTTGACGCCAAGGCGATTATAACAGCGATTGGAACCAAGTGGAATAGCGGGCTGATGGCAGTTGTTATTATCCAGTCTGTTCCTGTAATTTGGAGGCTAAATTGTAAAGGTTTTTCATTAACTCCGAGGTTTATGGCGTAAAGGACAATAACGTATTCGATTAAGGCTGCTATTATTAAGAATAGGGTTATCGCGGTTAATCCCTTTAATGTTGTCCATCGAATCATTAAACGTTTAGGAGTATTCTTAGCTGACAATTGCTTCACCGTTAGGCTTTGCGTCTTTCATTTTATGAGTGTTTGAATATGAAAGTTCCTATTAAAAAACGTGCTGCTGAGAATTACAAAACATTTTGGCTTTCATCATTGTGATAGGGGAAATTCATGTCCACATTTGGGACATTTAGCCATTCCGCATTGTACGGAGGAGGGGCATCCAGAGCAGGCGAAGGCTCTGCCGTATGTTATGTCGAATGTGAAACCGCATTTTGGGCATTTCACTATAGATTTTGACTGTGCTTTTATTTTCATTATGTGTCACTTTTCATAATCAACCAGTCAATGGAATTTTAAAAACCTTTCTTGAAGAATTCTGCAGTTTTATTCGAAAATTTTAACAATACTTGAAGCTATAATATTATGTTCAAGTGCATATATGAATATGTTTGCGAGAACGAATAGTCTGGGAATAGGATGCTGAAGCCAAATAAGATTGAAAGGATGGAACTTTACAGAGAGCGTAATACGCAAGCTTTCCTAAGCAAGTTTTTAAGTGGCGAAATAAGCGAGCTTGAGCCTGTTTATGACCCGAAACTTGGTTATCGTTATCCCATGGTGGAGACAATTCTCGGCGATGCTTCCGAGGTTGAACCTTTCTTGAATAGGCTTTTTGATGCTGGTATACTCAGGAGAAGGCTTTACGATAAAGTGATTTACTGTCCGAAGTGCGGTTCCGCAAACATTTCCATCCATTATCGCTGTCCATACTGCAAATCCTTTGACATTCAAAGAAGCGCCTTGATTGAGCATGTTAAATGCGGTTACATGGATGTTGAGGAAAACTTCAAAAAAGGCAACAGGCTTGTCTGTCCAAAATGTCATGAAGAATTAAAGAAGCTTGACGTTGATTATAGGAAGGCTGGGACATGGTGCACTTGTAAGGATTGCAGCAAAAGCTTTGACATTCCTTTAACTGCCCATTTCTGCAGAGACTGCCACACAAGTTTCACTTTTGAAGAAGCCATGATTAAAGACGTTTACGCCTACAGCCTAAACGAGGAGGTGAAGGAAGAGGCAGCTTTAGGCTGGGTTATAATCTCGCCAATAAGAGAGTTTCTCATCGAAAATGGGTTCGAAGTTGAAAGTCCAGCTTTTGTAAAAGGCAAATCTGGAGCAAACCACATGTTTGACATCGCAGCCTATTTAAAGGATGCCGCCAACAAAATAACAGTAATTGACATAGCCACATCCACAGAAAACGCCGTTTCAGAGCAACCAGTAATTGCACTCTTTGCAAAAGTTTTCGACGTTTCCCCAGAAAGCGCCTACCTAATCGCAATTCCAAAAGTAACCGAAAACGGAAAAAAAATGGCAGAACTATACAATATTAAAGTGATTGAAGCCAAAAACCAAAAGGAAGCAATAAAAGCCTTAAAAGAAAAAATGCTTTAAAACTTAGCCTTCTGCGAAAACGGCTATGTTGCCCCTTTCCGTGACAACTTTCGCAATAAACTCTTCTGGCAAGCTAACGTCTGCACGAATGTAAATGGCTTCTTCTCCAGCGTTTATGAATAAATCGGCGTTGTAGGGTTGATGATTTGTTGAATTAATTATCCATATGGAAAGGATATGAGTTGTTATTGGACCATTATTCCTTAAATCGAAACATGTGCCGTCAATTATTGCTCTTACTCCGAAAAAGTCTATTTCGACGATTGTCTGGTTTGTGTTTAATCCTTCGTCAACAAATTCTATGAGCAAAGTGCCATCATCTTTAACATAGCTTCTCCAGTTCTCTGTTATGTTAATTGCGTAGTCGTTCCACTCGTTTGGTGCTGGTTGACTTCCTTCTATGGTATTAAATCCAGAACTGCTAAAATTTAGCTCCGTCCAATTGTATGCTTTTAAGAACCATTTTTCAGCGGCATCCGTGACTTTATATCTAATGAAGATTTCAATGCCATGGGTATAGTTCAACGGGTAAGTTGAAGAGTCTATTGTGAAATTGTTGGTGATGCATAGTCTGTAAATGTCCGATAGTGTAACCTTAAACTCAATCCAATCGACATTAAGTTCAAACTGTATAGCAGCAGCTTTAACTCCTCTAATCTTTATTTTCCAACATCCATCAGCGTCTCTGAAGTGTGTTGGGTTGCTTGTTATTGTTTGGCTGTTGGTGATGTTTGTCATGTATCCATCTCCGCTTGTTGGATACTCTCCTATTTGGTAATTGTAAAGTTGAGCTATTGCGGTTACTCCGTCTGTCGTAAAATAGCCGTTTATGGTCCATGTCAAGTTTATCCAAGGTTCAGTGTTTGATGTTCCAGCGAATTCGACTTCAACTGTTTCCTCGGTTGCTGGTTTAAATGTGCAATAAATGCTATACGCTCTCGATTCATTCGTTGGATTCGGCATTGGATTTGGAAAGTTTGCTCCATAGGCTAAATTAACATAATGTCCTTGATTTGATGTCCCTGACGTATAGTAGAGATAAGCATTACCATTTCCAGAAGAAGACCATGCTACAAGCAAATATTCTGTGTTTGCTTTAAGTATTGGTTTAGGTGTGGGAAAATTAAATGTAACCCACGCTGTCCCTGTTGGCACATTTTTCTCTTCTGTTTGCGCTACTAAACTTAGGTCGCTGTGTAAGTAAATGGCGCACTTCATATTTTTAGAGATAGTTGTCATGCGGATGTACGCAGTAATACTTTGTGCTTCGCCATCCTTTGTAGGTGTAAAAACTGAACCCACAATAGTGCCTTCTGTATTGCGATAACTTCCTCCAGCTACTGTATTTCCAAAGGTTTCAGTGGCATCTGAAAATGTGGAAGGATAGCTGCGAAACTGCATGTAAACACCATCATCGGTTTGTAGATCAGCTAGCGAGCCAGAAACGAGGGTTGTTGAGTTCCATAGGGTGTAGCTTGAAGGATTATAGGAGATTGATGGGATTTCTTCTCTGAACGTTTCATGAAAATCATCAATAAAACGCGTATCTGCGTAATTGCCGCTTAATTTGATACCAGTGCTGGTTAAAAATTCGTTTTGTGCAGTAAACCATGAAGAACGTGTAACTCTTGTAACGTTGGCTATTCTAATGTTTTCTTGCATTCTTTCTAGGTCAAACTGGTTCATTTGGTAACTCCAGAGAACAACGTTTGAAACTATAAGCACTATTAGGATTAGGCTTAGCATTACAACTATTACGTTGCTTACGCCCTTTTTTGCTTGTCTGAATTTTTTAAGGAGCCTTATAATATTCTGCAACGTGAGTCCCCCTTGTTGTGACAATATCTATGTAGTATATGCTGCCAGAATTCCAAGCGTATGAAATGTTAAGCCAGTCGTGTTTGCCTATTTCTAAACTGAAAGGGTGCGGAGTGAACGATTGTGATGTATGGTTAACATAAACGGCGGAGACCTGAATGGCAACCTTTCCTACATTGCGAAGATAAACTTGAATGTTGCCCGTGGAATTGTTAAACCATAAATCCTCAATGATGAGGCGTTCACTCATTATTTCCCGCATGTTAGTTGTTATGACGTAAGTTGCTGTTGTCGCAATTGCCATGGCGCCTACAGCCACAACTGTAAGCAAAAGGTTGCTTAAAACTGGAGTTATAGCCCGTGAATCTGAAAAAAATCTCCTAAATGTTTTACTCATTTTCCGTCACCTACAAGAAAAGCTTTAGGGCTATGTAGCCGCACAACATCATGATTATGCTGTGTTTTAAGCCAGCGTTTATGGTTCCCTCTCCCATTTTTCCGGCAACCAACCCGCCGAAAAAGGCTTGGATTGAAGCTAAATGGAAAAACATTCGCTGCATTTCCTCTGGCGATGTTACCGTTGCCCCAAGGGTTGGTAAACCTTCTATGCTTAGGAAAAACGACCTGAAAAGCAGTACTATGGTGAATAAGAACACGAAGAATGCCACATAAATTATTGCAATGTATGGTCTTGTTTGGTTTCTTCTTTCCTTATCCAGCAACAGCGTCGTCTGAATAAACTTTCCAGTTGGGTCAAAAACCTTTTCTACGTGTCCTCCAGAACGGCTTGCCTCAATAATTAATGGCACAGTTCTCTGAACAAGAATTGTGTTGGCACGTTTTCCTAAAGCCACCAGTGCCTCCTCAAAGGTCATTCCCCAAGAAATTTGGGTATTCATCTTTCTCAGTTCTGCTGTGAGGGGTCCATAATTTCTTTTTGAGGCTTCCTCTAAGGCTTGGGGAAGCGTCATTCCCGTTTCTTGGGCTTGAACTATGCTTCTGAAAAGGTCTGGCAAATGCTCGTCTATTGCTCTCTTCCATTTATAGTCGATGTAGTTTAGGATTGTTGGTGGAGAAACGGCGATTATTACGGCGAAAAATACGAGTTCATCGAAGGTTCTGCTTCCCCCAAACAGAATGTAAGCAAAAAGGATTATGGAGACGGCTACAGAAACCGAGGCACCCCATGCAATTTTTTTGGCACGTTCTTCTATTTTTGGCATTCCAATTACCACTTAGGTGAAACCGCATCTAGGATTATCAGGAACATTATGGAGCCTAAGGGTATTCCAAGATAGGTCAGCAAACTCAGCAGCAGATTTGGACTTAACATGCCGAGAAAGCCGCCGCCCATCATTTCCATAACCGCAAGCATAATTATGAGGAGCAAAGGTCCAGTCACAATCAAAGCCACATAAAATTCTGACAAAATGGACAGCGTATCCGAAAACTTTCGGAGGCTTATCCTCTTAAGCTTCATATATTGCCTAGATTTTTCCCTAAGATAAGCGGACAAGTTTCCTCCAGAATGTATTGTTGAAATAAA
>Ga0315298_1001075_pt1 | contig 51557 bp, 43 predicted proteins | sample WHS_1_MG_FD_203077 | JGI IMG/M metagenome (GOLD analysis project Ga0315298, IMG submission 203077) | Extremophilic microbial mat communities from Washburn Hot Springs, YNP, Wyoming, USA - WHS_1_MG | ecosystem: Environmental > Aquatic > Thermal springs > Hot (42-90C) | place: USA: Wyoming...
GCAATTACCCACCCCCTATCAACATGAGGCGTGGGGTTGCGTATCAGGCCGCGTTTAGGTCAGGGCGCTGACGATCACGGCGAAAGGGTTCGCGCCGCTGAGCCTTGCGGTGTCGACGGTGGTGCGGACGTCCGCTTCGGCTTCGGCGGCCCACATGGCTCGATAGCCGTTGGTGACCTTTCGCTGGATCACGCACGGTCTGAGGTTGCGCTCGGACGTGTTGTTCGTTGCGTCGACCTGGCCGGGATAATCGCAGAAGGTGAGAAGCTGGCTTCTCGCGCGCCCGATCTTGGCCTGGAGTTGCCGGGCGAGGTCGCATTGGGTCGTCACCGTCAGCAATACCGTCAACTGACCTTCCAGTTCCCGCTTTTTCCTCGCCAGCGTCGAGGCGGTGAAAGTGGCGACCTCCTTGGCCAGATCGAACGCGCGTCCCAGCCAAAGCCTGAACCGGAAGGGCAGATCGTCGGAACCATGCTCGAACGCGAACGCCGTGTCGCGCGCCAGATGCGCCAGGCAGGTCTGATGCCGTTCGCCATGCTTTTGCTGCGCCGAATAGCGATCAGAAATCCAAACCGCCGGCTTATGACCCCCCATCATCTCGTCGGCGACGCGGGCGGCGCGCGAATAATCGGGCTGATGCACCACCGCATCCTTGCAGTGGAAGACCCAGTGATAAGAATTCGTCCCCTCGATCCGGACGCCGGTTTCATCACTGGCCACGACCTGAGCCGCGCGCAAAACGATCTTCGCCTTTTCGGCCTCGACTTTGAACCGGATATGCGAGCGGATGAACATGTTCATCAACGCGCCCTCGCTCACGACAAGCCCAAAAGCGTCGCGGAACAAGCCGCTCAAACGCTCATAGGACAGCGCCTGGAAGCCTTTGAGATAGATCGCCAGCGCATGAATGCGCGGCCCGAACGGCGTCGTCGTCGCGATTGCGGGCGCCGGCGCCTTCGCTTGCGAACCGCAATGCGCGCAGCGGCAGGCGAAGCGACGGTGGCGGATGACATAGGGTTTGACAGGCGGGATTTCGATCTCGTCGTATTCGCCGATCAATTCCATCGCGGCGTCCAACGCAAACGCCCCACCGCAATGCTCGCAAATGCCCGGCACATGGTCACGGAACTCGTCGGGATCGTCGGCCAACCGCCGATTGTGCGGCTCATGCCCCAGCTTCGCCCCACCGGGCCGGGAATTCTCCCGCTTCTCCTTCTTGTCCGTCGACGGCGGCTTGGACGACGTGCGCGAATTCTTCTCCGGCCGCTGAAGCCGCAGCACCAATTCGATCAGTTGCTCCTTGCTCAGCTGCTGCAAATCACTGCGGTCCATCCCCCCATGGATTCAGAGATCCACGTCCGTGGCAAGGGGGGTGGGTAATTACTGGAAATGCGCAATATCCTTGGTCATGTAGTAGAGGTTCAGGAATCTGCGGGCTGGGTTCTACGCGGTAGCACAGAAATCAAAGTGGGCGATTTCGCCGAAATCCGCCGTGTATTTGCCGTTCACATCGACGCATTCCGCGATATCGAGCGACTTGTTACGATTTCAGATCTGTCAGGAGGCCCATAAGCATTTCGCCGAGCGCTTCCGCCAGAAGTGGTGGCACGGCATTTGCGACCTGGGTAAACCTCGGGCAAGACTCGCGCCTACGCTCGCCGCCTGTCGTATAGGGGCCTTTGAAGGAGAACCAGTCTGGGAAAGATTGCAGGCGCGCGTGTTCTCGAACCGTCATTGCACGTGGCTTGGAGTAGTGCACGAAGTCGTCGGGAAGCGTACTTATGGTGGGGGCGATCGCGTCCGGAGCAAGCGGTGTGGTTGAGCGTTTCTTGATGCCAAGGCGTTCGCGGTCTTGAGGCCTCAGGCAAACGCCGCGTTCGCATGTGTCTAATATGTCCTGCATGCGTCCGATCGAGGCGGCGCCATGCCTCGGAAGTCTGAGATCACTGGGTTGGTGCGTGCTATCAAGCCTCATCAACCGCTGATATGCGGTCGTTGCTGAATGGGAACGTTTCAGCGCCTGGAAACCTCGGTGTCCCCATTCGCGATCAAGTCCGGGCTTTTCATCGCCCTCTTCAAGGTCTGAGATCGCCGCGCTGGCGCTCGTATGATTCGGGCCCAATCCTCGCTCCGCAAGAAACGCTTTCCTGGCGACGCGTAACCGTTGCATCGGGTCGATACCGGGCAAGGTGCCTTTGAGTGCGGCGACAAGTACAAACCTCGGCCTGCGCTGCGGAACGCCCCAGTCAGCAGCCCGTAGTATTTCCGCCCAGGTGGCGTAACCTAATTCTTGCAGCCGACGCTCGGCATGATCGCTGTAGGTGCCGCCAGCACGATGGTTCATAGAACGAAAGCCAACCACGTTCTCCAACAAGACCAGGCGGGGACGCACGATCTCGACATACTGGAGGTAGACCTCTACCATTTCACTTCGTGGGTCATCAGGCCGCCGGAGGCCATTCATGCTGAAGCCTTGGCACGGCGGTCCGCCCGCGATTAAGTCTACTTTCCCACGTAAAGCGACATGTTCGGGTTTATGGTCGGCAAGTAGATCTTGAGCGCGCCACGCTCGTTTCTCTAGCCAGGTCGGCCAATTATGGTGGTTCCTGCCGCTGTCAAGCAAATTGGTTCGATAGGTATCGAACGCATCAGCGTGAGCCTCGACCGCGAATAGCGTAGAGAAGCCTGCTGCTCCTAGACCGAGCGAGAGCCCACCACAACCGGCAAACAGGTCGATACATGAGGGCACCATAGCCGTGCTATGGCACGCCTTACGGGAAATGTCCAGGGCGATCTAATAATTAATTCAAGATTCACTAGAGACGAGGGGCGATCAGTCTAAACCGAAAGTTTTCGCTATTAATCAAGTAAAGTAGGATAATAAAAATTGCGCTGTTCATCTTATTTAAAAATAAAACGTAGTGAATTGACTCCATATCAGAAATAAATTGTGTCGAAAAACCTTAATGAGCGATATAAGTTCATTTCATGCATGGCGACATAATAGAGAAGCCAAAAAGTTTTTTGCTTCTTTTTTACAAAAAAGAAGCGCTTCCTTTCTGATAACTACTTCTTCCCATCAATAGGCACAGTATAGATCGTGCCGTTGCGGCCGGCGGCGAAGAGGTGGTTGTTGATGATGACGGGGCCGTCCGGGGAGATTGAGGTGGCGGCGAGGGGGATGGTTTTTTCGGTGGTGCCGGTGGTTTCGTTGAGGATGTGGATGTTGCCGTGGATGTCGGCGACGTAGACTTTGTGGTTCAGGATGGCGGGGGCGCCTTTGACTCCGGTGCCGAGGTGGTTTTGCCAGAGTTTGCGGCCGGATTTCAGGCTGTAGGCGTAGACGCTCATGGTGTAGGGGCTGCCGACGAAGGCTTTGCCGTCGGCGATGGTGGGGGTTCCCGAGGTGTCGCCGGTTTGTTGGGGGCCGCCGCCGAGGAGGTTTTTCCAGAGCAGGATGCCCATGGTGTTGAAGCCGTAGATGAACTGGAAGCGGGGCTGGCTGGTGATGTGGTAGGTGGCGCGTTCCTCGCGGGTGAGCTGGCCCGCGGATTTGACGGCGGTGATGACGATGCGGGTTTTGCCTGCGGAATCGGGGCCGACGGCGGGGGGGATATCGGTGAAGGAGCCGTAATCCATGAACATCCAGGCGATGGAGCGGTGGGCGAGGTTGATGGCGACGAGGCTGTTGTCGGCGCCGACATAGATGCGGTTGCCGTCGAGGGCGGGGGAGGACATGCTGTCCCATTCCGGGAGGCGGAGATGCCAGTCGAGCAGGCCGGAGCGGGCGTCGAGCGCGTCGAGGTGGCCATCGCCGGTGGCGACGTAGATCATGCCGTTGTCGATGACGGGGGTGGGCATGACTTCGCCGGCGGTGGGGAATTTCCAGATGATGGCGCCGGTGCGGGCGGAGAGGGCGAGGACGCCGCTGTGGCCGGTGCCCCGGACATCCCGCGCGTCGAAGTATTTGTTGCCGTAGCCGGCGTAGAGGATGCCGTTGGCGTAGACGATGTCGGACATCACCTGGTTGGGGGTTTGGGTTTGCCAGAGGCGTTTGCCGGTGGCGACGGTGAAGGCGGTGATGCTGCCTTTGGTGCGGCCGGTGATGTTGCCGATATAGAGGCGGCCGTGGACGATGACCGGGTTCGAGGCGATCGAGCCGCCGACCGGGAAGCTGGGGGCGGTGGTTGTGGTGGTGGGGTGGGGATTGGCGAAGACGGCGTTGTGGGTGGGGCCGCCGCGATACTGGGTCCAGGCTTTCGGGCCGTCGATGATGCCGGAGCGGGCGGGGTAGGCGTGGGCGCAGGGTGTGGTGGCGAGCGCGAGGGCGATTGGGACGGTCAGGCGGAGCAGCCCCGGAGCCTTGTGACGGCGCAGGGAGGGTGGGGTGGTGGTCACGCGCGATCTCCCTGAAGGCTGGCTGGGGATCGTGCGGTTTCGCCCATCCCCCCGGACCGCAGATATGGGGCGTGCGGGCGGGGGGTTGGGTTAAACTTCGGTCAGGCGGGGGTTATTTGGTGACGATTTCGGGTTCCATCGCGGCGAGTTTGGCGAGGAGGTTGTTCTGGGCGGCGGTGGGGATTTGTTGTTCGTCCATCGCGTGGATCATGTCTTCGGCGAGGGCGTTGAAGGCGTTTTGGGTGACGCCCATGTTTTTGTGGATGGCGCGCATGCTCATGTCGAAGGTGCAGGGGCCGCCTTCGAGGTTGCAGACCTGTTCGACCAGGGCGGCTTTGAGGGCGGGGATGTTGGTGTGGGCGAAGTAGAAGTTGATGCGTTTGTCGGCGGCGACGTTGCCGACGAACTGGTTGATGAGGGCGGTGATGCCGGGTTTGCCGCCGAAATCGTTGTAGTAGCTTGAGGCGGCCTGGGCGGGTGTGGCGGCGGCGAGGCCGATGGCGAGGGTGATGGCGCCGGTGAGGAGGGTGGTGCGGAATTTGGTCATGGGTGTTCCTGATACAGTTTAGGGGTTACGGCGGGCGCGCAAGGGGGCGGGAGTTGAAGTCATGATGAGGGGAGGGGGAATGAAAAATCCGGTTTGGTGAGGTCAGGACTGTTCATTTCGGCATCGTTGCGCGCAGGGATTGCTCCGTCGGGGAGTTGTGATGGTAATACGAGGGGGAGGCGCGATTGGATGCAGGGGGGTGGATAAAGAAGGATTATGCGCCGATGGCGAGGGCGAAGCCGATGGTTGCGGCGGCGGTGATGATCAGGGCTGCGGCGATGGCGAGGATGGTGACGGAGCGGGGTATGTCGGTCGCGCGTTCGGGGGTTCGCGGGTCCCAACGGGGGGACGGGCGCGTGAAAACATGATCGACCAGTGCCCGCAATTGGGCGACGGTTCCGTCGAACGGCATCTTGTACGCCCTCTATGTGGAATTTTTGTGACGCATAGATAATACTTTCGGAATATGCAACGGTTTTTTCTGAAATAATCTGTCGGGTGGGTTCGTGGGCGTGAGCAGGGTTGCGCGGGGGCGGCTTGCGGGCGCGCGGGGGTTCGCGTTGATGGCGGCATGAGTGTGCGGATGGAGAGCGGGCGGTTGCCGTCGCCGGTGCTGGTGCTGATGTTCATGACGGTGCTGTGGGGCGGGACGTTTCTGGTCACGCGGACGGCGCTGCATTTCATTGGGCCTTATGCGTTTGTCGGGCTGCGGTTCGGGGTGGCGGCGGTGGTGGTGGCGCTGGTGGTGCGGCCGCATCCGGCGGGGTTTCAGCGGCGGGAGCTGATCGGCGGGGCGGTGGTCGGGCTGGTGCTGTATTTCGGCTACGGGTTGCAGGCGGTGGGGTTGAAGACGGTGGCGAGCGGGGAGTCGGCGTTTCTGACCGCGCTTTATGTGCCGATGGTGCCGTTGCTGGAGTTTGTGGTGTTTCGGCGGCGTCCGGGGGGTGTGGCGCTGGCGGGGGTGGTGCTGGCGTTTGTCGGGCTGGTGCTGGTTTCGGGGGTTTCGCTCGGGCATGTGACAATCGGGCCGGGGCAGTGGCTGACGCTGGGCGGGGCATTTGCGGCGGCGGTGGAGATCGTGCTGATCAGCCGGTCGTCGCGGTTGACCGACCCGCGGCGGATTGCGCTGGTGCAACTGGTGACGGTGGCGGTGCTGTCGCTCGGGACCGAGGCGGTGCGGGGCGGGGCGATGGTGAGTTTCGCGTGGTTTCCGGTGCTGGCGGTGCTGGGGATGGGGCTGGTGACGGCGTTCATCATGGTGGCGCAGAACTGGGCGCAGCGGAGTGTGCCGGCCAACCGGGCGACGTTGATCTATGCGCTGGAGCCGGTGTGGGCCGGGGTGATCGGGGCGTCGTTCGGGGAGGTGTTCGGGGTGGGGCAGGTGGTTGGCGGGGCGATGATCATCGGCAGCGTGGTGCTGAGCCAGTGGCGGGGGCGGGAGTAGGGAAGGCTTCCATTTTTTGCAAAAAAAGAAGCAAAAAAACTCTGATTCCCTTTGGTCCGTGACCCCCGTGCGCCTGTGCATCAGATGACAGAAGTTTTTTGCTTCTTTTTTTCAAAAAAGAAGCCCTTCCTTAACTATTCGCGGGTATCTACCGCGTTGGGACCGGCGGATTGCTTGAATAATCGTAGAAGCCGCGTCCGGTTTTGCGGCCGAGCCAGCCGGCGGCGACGTAGTTTATCAGGAGCGGGCAGGGGCGGTATTTGTCGTCGCCGAGGCCGTGGTGGAGGACGCGCATGACGTCGAGCACGATGTCGAGGCCGACGAAATCGGCGAGGGTGAGCGGGCCCATCGGGTGGGCGGCGCCGAGTTTCATGCCCTGATCGATCGAGGCGATGGTGCCGATGCCTTCGTGGAGGGCGAAGATGGCTTCGTTGATCATCGGGACCAGGATGCGGTTGACGATGAAGCCGGAGAAATCGGCGGCGAGGATGGTGGTTTTGCCCATGCGGGCGGCGAGGGCTTCGACGGCGTCGAGCGTGGGTTTGGAGGTGGCGAGGCCGCTGATGATTTCGACCAGTTTCATCATCGGGACCGGGTTGAAGAAGTGCATGCCGACGAAGCGGTCCGGGATGGTGCTGGCGGTGCCGAGGGTGGTGATGGAGATCGAGGAGGTGTTGGAGGCGAGGATGGCGTGGGGCGCGAGATGGGGCAGGATCTGGGCGTAGACCGCGCGTTTGATGTCTTCGCGTTCGGGGACGGCTTCGATCACGATGTCGCAGGTGGCGAAGGCGTCGTGGGTGGTCGAGGGGGTGATGCGGGCGAGGGCGGCGTCGCGCGCGGCGGCGTCGATCGTGGATTTTTCGACCTGGCGGGCGAGGTTTTTCGCCATTGTCGCGAGGCTTTTGTCGAGCACCGGGCGGGCGGTGTCGACCAGGACGATATCGAGCCCGGCGAGGGCGGCGACATGGGCGATGCCGTTGCCCATGGCGCCCGCGCCGAGGATGCCGACGCGCTGGATTGGCATGGGGCTGCTCATGTCAGCCGAGTTCCTTCTGGAGTTCGGGCAGGATGGTGAAGAGGTCGCCGACCAGGCCGTAATCGGCGATCTGGAAGATCGGTGCGTCTTCGTCCTTGTTGATCGCGACGATGACTTTGGAATCCTTCATGCCCGCGAGATGCTGGATCGCGCCCGAGATGCCGACCGCCATATAGAGGTCGGGGGCGACGATTTTGCCGGTCTGGCCGACCTGATAATCGTTGGGGACGAACCCGGCATCGACCGCCGCGCGCGAGGCGCCGACGGCAGCGTGGAGTTGGTCGGCGATCGGGTCGAGCAGTTTGGTGAAATTATCGCCGTTCTGCATGCCGCGGCCGCCGGAGATGACGATGCGGGCGGCGGTGAGCTCGGGGCGCTCGCTTTTCGAGAGTTCGGCGCTGACGAATTTGGATTTGTCGTTGGTCGTGCCGGATTCGATGGCTTCGATCGGGGCGGTGCCGCCGGTGGCGGGGGCGGGGTCGAAGCTCGCGGCGCGGACCGTGATGAGTTTTCGGGTGTCCGAGGATTTGACCGTGGCCATGGCGTTGCCGGCGTAGATCGGGCGGATGAAGGTGTCGGCGTCGATCACGTCGGAGATGTCGCTGATCGGCTGGACGTCGAGCAGGGCGGCGGCGCGGGGCATGACGTTCTTGCCGATCGCGGTGGAGGCGGCGAGGATGTGGCTGTAATCGGGGGCGAGCTCGACCAGCAGGTCGGCCAGCGGCTCGGCGAGGGCATGTGCGTAGGCGGCGTTGTCGGCGACCAGAACCTTCGCGACGCCTTCGATCGCGGCGGTGGCCTTCGCGGCTTCGGCGAGGTTTTCGCCGGCGATCAGGGCATGGACGGTGCCGAGTTTGGCGGCGGCGGCGACCGCGCTGCGGGCGGGCTGCTTGATGCCGTGGGAATCGTGGTCGAGCAGAACCAGAACCTGGGACATGATCAGATCACCTTCGCTTCGTTGCGGAGTTTTTCGACGAGTTCGTGGACCGAGCCGACCTTGATGCCGGCCTGCCGCTTCGGCGGGTCCATGACTTTGAGCGTGGTCAGGCGCGGGGCCGGATCGATGCCGAGATCGGCGGGTTTGATGGTCTCGATCGGCTTTTTGCGCGCCTTCATGATGTTGGGCAGCGAGGCGTAGCGCGGCTCGTTGAGGCGGAGGTCGGCGGTGACCACGGCGGGGAGGGTCAAGGCGATGGTCTCAAGCCCGCCGTCGATCTCGCGGATGACGGTGATGGTTTCGCCGTCGATGGCGATTTTGCTGGCAAAGGTGCCTTGCGGCCAGCCGAGCAGGGCCGCGAGCATCTGGCCGGTGGCGTTCATGTCGTCATCGATCGCCTGCTTGCCCATGATGATGAGGCCGGGCTGTTCGCGGTCGGCCAGAGCCTTGAGCAGTTTCGCGACGGCGAGGGGCTGCAATTCCGCATCGGTCTCGACCAGAATGCCACGATCCGCCCCCATGGCGAGGGCGGTGCGCAGGGTTTCCTGACAGGCGGCGATGCCGAGCGAGACCGCGACGATTTCGGTGGCGATGCCTTTTTCCTTGAGACGGACCGCCTCCTCGACCGCGATTTCATCGAACGGGTTCATCGACATTTTGACGCCCGCGAGTTCGACCCCGGAATGATCGGATTTGACCCGGACCTTCACGTTGTAATCGACGACGCGCTTGACGGGGACGAGGAGCTTCATGGGTTCACCGTTCGGTTGGTGTTTATGCAGGTGCGTGACCGTTGGATGATCTATTGATGCCTGCGCCGCAAGTCAATCATTAGGGACGGTTCATGCCCTATACGTTATGGCTTGCGGGCGGGTGTGCGGGCGGGTTTGGCGCGTTTCATGTCGTCGCCGAAAAGCTCCCGCAGAATGCCGGGGGTCAGCACCGAGAGCGGGTTGACGGAGATTTTCGGTTTCGCGAAGGGGCCGGACACGCTGTAGCGGGCGGCGAACAGGCCGCTGCCTTTCTCGGGGCTGAACACCTTGCCGACCAGCGGGATTTTGCCGAGCAGGGCATTGAGCAGATAGGCCGGGACGATGGTGCCCGAGAGGTCGTAGCGTCGTGTCGCGAGATCGATGCTGCCGGTCGCGGTGAAGCCGATCGAGGAGGAATGGGCGCGTCCGCTGCCGAGGCGCACGATCGGGCCGGTGACGGTGAAGGGGGCGACCAGCCTGGTCATCGCAAGTCCCGGCCCTGAGAGTGCCGCCGGGACGCCGTAGAGGGTGAGGCCCTGCAACACCTTGGCCATCACCGGGGCGTGGCGCAGGCGAAAGCCGGTCATCACCGCACGGCCTGTGGTGGTGGCACCCCGGGTTTTTGTTGTGAGATGGAGCTTGCCGCCCGCGATATCCGTGGTGGTGCCGGCGGCGGCGAACAGGGCGCCGGCATCGTTCGCGGTGAGATCGATCGCGGGGTCGCCCGCCGGGCGGGTGAGGGCGAAGCGGGTGCGTTTGGTGCCGGTGCCGATCGTGCCGTGGGCGGTCAGCAGATCGGCCTCGTTGCCGGTGGCGTCGAGTTGCACCGCGCCGAGCAGCGGGGCGGGGGATTTGTCAAGGCGGAGGCGGGCGAAGCCTGCGGTAATTCGCCACGGCAGGGAGGATGACGGCCCGGGCGGCAGGGCGGCATGCGGCGGCGGTGCGGGGGTTGGGCTGACGGCGTTGAGTGCGGCGGCGATGTCGAGCATGGGGCCGTTCAGCACCAGATGCCACGGCGCGCCGGGACGGGCGGGCGGGGTCAGGCTGCCATCCGCCGAGGTGCCGCCGAGCCGTGCGGCGCTGATCGCAAGGGTGCGGCCCTCGCTGATGCCGTGCAGGGCGAGCGCGGGGCCGGTCACGTCGATCCGGCGCACCCCGACCGGGCTGCCGTGGCGCAGATCGAGCCCGATCCGCGCGGCGCCCTTTTGTCCGGCGAATTTGCGCCAGCCGAGCCGGGGCAGGGCGAGGGCGACCGGGGTGAGATCGGCATCGAGGTCGAGCGAGCCGCGCCCGGCATCGTCGCGATACTCGATGGCCAGCGGGGCGGCACCGGATTGCCAGATTGCGGTTGGCGCGCCGAGCCGGGCGAGCAGGGTGCGTCCGGCGATGGTGTGGGCGGTCAGGGTGAAGGCCCCGTCCGGCAGGGCCATCGCGGCGGCGAAGGATGCCCGGCGGTCGGCGAGATCGCCCGCGCCGTGCAGGGCGAGATGTTTGAGCGAGGCGGAGAGCGCGAGATTGCCCCGGTCGAGGGCGAGGCCCGCGACCGGCAGGGGCAGATGGAGATCGGTAATATCGGCGATGGCGGCGAGGTGGACATCGTTGAGGACGAGGTGTTTTTTCAGGGGCAACCCGGCATCGATCGCGGCGGTGAGGTGGCCGCGCATGCCGGTGAGCGCGATGCCGTGGGTGGCGAGGCGCAGCGGCGGGGCATCGAGCAGGGGCACCGCATCGGCCGCGTTGCCGGTGAGGGTCGCGGCGACGCCGGCATTCTGGTCGTGATGGGTCAGGGCGGTGATCGTCATGGTGCCGCGCAGGGCGAGCCGGCCAAGCTGGCCGGAGGTCGCGTGGATCACCAGAATGTCGCGGTCGAGAAAGTCGAGCGTGCCGACGAGACGGGTCATCGGCACGGCGTGCTTGAACCAGTCGAGCGTGACCCCGGAGGCCGTGAAATTGCCGGTGAAATCATCGAGGCGCGGGGTGCCGTCCGCCCCCGCGAGGGTGAAGGCCGCATGGAACCGCCCGTTTCGTGCGAGGCCGACGGGGATGTGGTTGAGGATGTATTTGCGGGTGTTGTGGGCGATTCCCGCCGGCCAGTCCGCCGCCAGATCGGGGGCGGTGACGTGATCGACCGTGGCATCGAGCCCGCCCGCGAGCGATCCGGTGAGGTCGAGCGTGCCGGTCAGGTGTGCCGTGGTGGTCCGGCTGGTGGTGCCGAGGGCGATGCGGGCGGCATCGAGCGTGGCGCGGGTGGGGGTGGCGGTCATGGCGAGGTCGATGCGGCGGACCGGGACCTTGGTGCCGGTGACGATGATATGTCCCGCGCCGGCCTGCAGGGTGAAGTGTGCCCGCGCCGGGGCGGTGATGCCGATCGGCCAGGACGCACTAAGGGTGAGCGGTAGATCGAGCGGCCGGGCCGCGGCCTCGCCGGGGGCGAAGCGCGCGGGGATGACCGGGCCGAGGGTCGCGGTGACGTGACCGAGCCCTTCATGGCCGGCGATGGTGATCCGCAGCCTGACCGGTCCGCTGGCGCGATGCGCGGGGCGGGGTGCAAAATCGGCGGTCGCCTCGCCGGCGATCACCCCGGCTCTGGTGCGGGTGAGATCGAGCCTGCCGTCGCTCGCCGCCATGCCGAAACCGCGCGCGCGGTCATCGAGGATGAGATGCGCCGCGCCGATCCGGATGGCGCGGAGATCGGCGAGGTCGATCCCGCCCTGCCCGGGTGCTCGGCTGAACCGGGCGATCAGGCGGCCCAGCGCGCGGGGGAACGAGGCGATATCCGCGATCGGGTTGCTTTTGGGGCCATTGCTTGGGGCACCGGTGCTCGTTGAGTTGGTGCCCGGGATGGCCGGGATCACGGTGGGGCGGAGGATGATTTCGGTATGGCGGGCGGCGATGCGGATCGGCGCGATGCGGCCTTTCAGCAGAGCGAGCGGGGCGAGGGTGACGCGCAGGCGCGAGATCCGCGCCGCCACCGTGCCGCTCTGGCCGAGGATCGCGATGTTCGACAGGCGCAGATCGATCGGCGCACCGCCTTTGTTGAAGCCTTCCCAGGCGAGGTCCGCCGCCCCGATGGTCACGTCGATCCCCGGCATGGCGCGGCTGGCGGCCAGCGCGATCCGGCTGGCGAGCGGCGGCAGATCGACCGGGCCGCGCGAGAGCCGCCACGCCGCCGCCCCGGCGAGCAGCAGGAGCACCAGCGCCAGCGTGCCGATGGTGCGCAGGATGTGATGCCCCGCCTGGCTCGCCGCGATGCCGGCGCGGCGCGCGTGCCCTTGACGAAACCAGTGCCTCATCGAAGACTGTGCCGGGCATGAAACGCATCGCCGCCTTCGCCGGTCCCGCGCCGGGATTGCCGCCCGCCGCCGATGCCGGGGCGGCGGCGGCGCTGATCGAGGCCTATGCGGCGCTCGGGGCGCGCGAGGCGCGGTATGCCCGGACCCGGCAGGGGGGCGCCGTGCTGAAGGCGATCGGCGGCAATGCGCCTTATCTCGCAGGGCTTGCGTTGCGCGAGCCGGATATTCTGCCCGGCATCGAAAAACACGGCGCGGGGACGATGCTCGCCGCGATCATGGCGCGGCTGCGTGCGATCCCGCCCACCGCATCGCGCGCGCTGGTTGCGAGCGGGTTGCGCGCGGCCAAGCGGCGGGCGGCGCTGACCATCGCGCTTGCGGATATCGCGGGGGTCTGGCGGATCGAGGCGATCACGCAGGCATTGTCCGACCTTGCGGATGCGAGCATCGGCTGCGCGCTCGGGCATTTGCTGCGCGCGCTGCACGATCGGGGCACGATCGTCCTGCCGCATCCGGCACGGCCCGGGTTGGGCAGCCATTTCGCGGTGCTCGGCATGGGCAAGCTCGGCGCCCGCGAATTGAACTACTCCAGCGATATCGACCTCGTGCTCCTGTTCGATCCGTCATGTCGGGTTTACCGCCATGAAGCGCAATCCGCCACCACGCCCGGCGACGGGCGCGACGACATGCAGAGCGTGATGGCGCGGCTGGCGCGCGATTTCGTGCCGCTGCTCGCCGAGCGCGACCATGACGGCATGGTGTTCCGCGTCGATCTGCGGTTGCGGCCCGATCCGGCGGCGACCCCGCCGGTGCTCAGCGTGGCGGCGGCACTCACCTATTATGAGAGCCACGGGCGGACCTGGGAGCGCGCCGCGTTCTCCAAGGCACGGCCGGTGGCGGGGGATCTGGCGTTCGGGGCGGGATTTCTCGAACAGATCCGCCCGTTCATCTGGCGGCGCAATCTCGATTTCGCGGCGATCGGCGAAATTCACGACATGAAGCGGCGGATCGACCAGCGGCATCGCGACCGGGCGGGGGAGGTGCTGGGGCGGGATGTCAAGCTCGGGCGCGGCGGCATCCGCGAGATCGAGTTCATGGTGCAGACGCTCGAACTGGTGTGGGGCGGGCATGAGCCGGCGCTACGGATTCCGGCGACGCTGCCGGCGCTGCGGGCACTGGCGGCGGCGCGGCATCTGCCAGTGCGGGTGGTGCGCCAACTGGCCGGTGCCTACCGGGCGCTGCGCGGGATCGAGCACCGGTTGCAGATGGTCGATGATCGCCAGACCCATGATCTGCCGGAAACGCCGGAGGGGTTCGCGGCCTTCGCCGTGTTCATGGGCGAAGCCGATGCGGAGGGGTTTGCGCGGCGGCTCGATGCGCTGTTCGAGCAGGTTCACGGGCATTTCGCGGCGTTTTTCGATACCGATGCGGGGGCGGGGGGCGGGATCGATCCGGGCGATCGGGGCGGGTTGCCGGTGGTGTTTCAGGAGGAGGTCGCGGCACTCGGGTTTCGCGATGTCCAGCATCTCGGCGAGCGGTTGCGGGCGTGGCGCGAGGGCGGGTTGCCGGCGCTGCGGGCGGCGCGGGCGCGCGAACTGCTCGATGCGATCCTGCCGGGGTTGCTCGGCGCGCTGGCGCGGCAGGCCGATCCCGACCTCGCGTTCCGCCGGTTCGATCAGATGCTGGAGCGCCAGCGGGCGGGGATTCCGCTGCTCTCGCTGTTCCAGCGCAATCCCGGCCTGCTCGACCGGCTGGCCGCGGTGCTGGGGGCGGCGGCACCGCTTGCCGAACACCTTGCGGCGCATTCCGGCGCACTCGATGCGCTGCTGGCGCCGGTCGCGCGGTTCACCCGGCCCGCGCCGGTGCTGCGGCGGTTGCTGCGCGATGCCGCCGATGTCGAGCACGCGGTGAATGCGGTGCGGCGCTTCGTCCGCCGCGAGGAGTTTCATCTGTCGGTCGCGATGCTTGAGACCCAGCTCGATGCCGATGCCGCGGGCACGCTGCGCAGCGACCTCGCGCGCGCGGCGCTGGCGGCGCTGCTGCCCGGGGTGATGGCGGATTTCGTGCGGCGGTTCGGGCGGTTGCGCGGCGGGAAATTCGCGATCGTGGCACTCGGGCGGGTCGGAGCCGGGGAGATGCTGCCGGGATCGGATCTCGACCTCATGCTGATCTATGATCATCCGGCGGGGCGGACCGCGGCGAAGCTGCCGCCGAGCACGTATTTCATCCGGCTGGCGCATGCGCTGGTGGGCGCGATCACGGCGCAGGGTCTGGAAGGGCCGATCTATCAGGTCGACATGCGGCTGCGGCCTTCGGGCAACAAGGGGCCGGTCGCGGTGCCGCTTTCCGGCTTCGTGCGGTATCATGCCGAGGATGCCTGGACCTGGGAGCGGCTGGCGCTGGTGCGCGCGCGGGTGCTGACGGCGAGTGCGGGGTTCGCGCCCGTGGTGGAGGCGGCGATCGATGCGGCGCTGCACCGGCCGGTGCAGCCAGCGCAAATTCGCGCCGATACGGTGGCGATGCGGGTGCGGCTGGCGCGTGAGGCTCCGGCGCGGGACCGGTTCGATCTCAAGCATCGCGATGGCGGGATGATGGAGCTGGCGTTCATTGTCGAGGCGCTGGTTCTGATCCACGTGCGGCGGCAGGACAGGCTGCATCGGGGATCGACGCGGGCGGTGCTGGCGGCTCTGGGGGCGGCGCGGATTTTGCCGCTGCGGACCAGCCGCGCGTTGATCGGGGCCGATCATCTGTTCCGCACCGTGCAGGGGATGATCCGGATCACCGGGTTGACCGCGCCGGAGGCCGGATCGCCGCCCGCTGCCCTGGCGCCGCTGCTCGCTGCCGTGGGGGTGGCCGATTTCACGGCGTTACTCGACCGGATCGATGCCGCGACCATATTGGTCAGAGCCGCGTTCGTGCGGCATATCGGCGAGCTGACACTGACGAAGACGACGGAAGGAGACACCGGATGAGCGTGACCGAAGGCGATATCTGCCCCGATTTCACCCTGCAGGCGACCGGGGGGCGCACCGTGGCGCGCGATGATTACAAGGGGCGGCCGTTCGTGGTCTATTTCTATCCCAAGGCCGATACGCCGGGCTGCACCAAGGAGGCCTGCGCCTTTCAGGAGGCTTTGCCGGCGCTGGGGCGGATCGGGATCGAGGTGATCGGGGTTTCGAAGGACAAGATGAGCGCGCTCGAAAAATTCGCGGCGAAGTACGATCTCGCGTTTCCGCTGGCCTCGGACGAGGCGGGCGGCGTGGTCGAGGCGTTCGGCGCCTGGGTCGAGAAATCGATGTACGGGCGGAGCTATATGGGGATCGACCGGGCGACGTTTCTGATCGGGGCCGATGGCCGGGTGGCCAAAATCTGGCACAAGGTGAAGGTGCCGGGCCATGCCAAGGCGGTGATGGACGCGGCGGCGGCGCTGGCATGAGCGCGGCGGGGCTTCGGGCGCGGCCCGGGTTGAGCCCGCGTCAGGCGGCGCTGGCGGTGGCCGGGGCCGGGGCGTTTGCCCTCGCGATTGCGTATGTTGCCGAATATGCGCTGCACATGGTGCCGTGCCCGCTCTGCTATATCGAGCGCTGGCCGTACCGGATCATCATCGTGCTCGGGCTGGCCGGGGCGGTGCTGCCGCCGCGCGCGGCGCGGGTGCTGCTCGGCCTCGCGGCGCTGGTGATGCTCGGCGATGTCGCGATCGCGTTCGTGCATGTCGGCGCGGAACAGCATTGGTGGAAGAGCCCGCTGCCGGAGTGCAACGTCGCGCCGCCGGGGTTCGGGGCGATGCCGCTGCGGCCCTCGGCATCGTGCGACAGCCCGGTTTATCTGATCCCCGGCCTGCCGATCAGTTTCGCCACGATGGATCTGATCTATGCCCTCACTGTTGCCAGCGCGATTGCATCCTATCTGAAGGCGAGCAGAGGACGAACCCGATGACCGAAAGCGATTTAGCCAGCCCCGACCGCCTGCCCGGCGACCCGACGCCGCGTGCGGCACTCGCGCGGATGATCCGCGTCGATCATGCCGGGGAATATGGCGCGAAACAGATTTATTCCGGGCAACTCGCGGTGCTCGGGCGCTCGCGCCACGGCGACACGCTGCGGCACATGCAGCAGCAGGAGCAGCATCATCTCGACACGTTCTCGCGATTGATCGTGGAGCGCCGGGTGCGGCCGACCGCGCTGCTGCCGCTCTGGCGGATCGCGGGATTCGCGCTGGGGGCGGCGACCGCGGCGATGGGCGCGCGGGCCGCGATGGCCTGCACCGTGGCGGTCGAGGAGACGATCGATGCCCATTACGCGGCGCAGACCGCCGAACTGGGCGAGGATGAGGGCGTGCTCCGCGAGACGATCGAGCAGTTCCGCGCCGAAGAGCTTGAGCATCGCGATATCGGGCTGGCAAACGAGGCGGAACAGGCGCCGTTCTACCGGCTGCTCTCCACCGTGATCCGCACCGGGTGCAAGGCGGCGATCGCGATCAGCGAGCGGGTGTGACGCACGGGTGGCGCACGGAATTTATTGGCAAATTGCGCATTTCGTCCTAACTGGTAGGTCATGGGAAAAGACTCTTTCGCCAATCATTTAGTGACGGCAGCATTCGAACTCGGTGGCCAGCAGGGCTGGCGGCGGGTCTCGGTTGCTGCCGCCGCACGCCATGGCGGGCTCGATCTCGACAAGGCGCGCGAGCAGTTCGTGTGCACCGGCATGATCCTCACCCGGTTCGGTCGGCTCGCGGACATGCATGCGCTGCATGGCGCGCTCTCGGAAGGGCTGGTGCGCGACCGACTGTTCGATATCGTGATGCGCCGGATCGATTTTCTGCAGAAGCACCGGGATGGGGTGATCGCGCTCATGCGCTATGCCCCCGCCGACCCGCTGCTCGCGATGTGGCTGACCCGCGCCAACCTCGCCTCGATGGGCTGGATGCTTGAAGGGGCGGGCGTTTCGGCGCGCGGGCTGCGCGGGGCGGTGCGCAAACGCGGGTTGCTCGCGGTCTGGGCCTGGACCCTGCGGGCGTGGATGAAGGATGATTCCGAAGACCTGTCGGCGACGATGGCGGCGCTCGACATGGCGTTGGTTCGTGCCGATCAGGCCGCGCGGCAGTTCGGCGGGGCGATGCGCGAGGAGACCGACAGCGCACCGGTGGCGACCGCCGCGTCGGATGTTCCGTTCGCCGCCGAGGATGACAATACCGACCGGCCGGCGTGATCTGCACGATCGATCGACCCTGAGAGGAGCTTGAACGATGGCCGAGCAACCGAAATCGAAGCCAACATCCGCACCCGGTGCCTATCCGTTCATGCCCGATTTCGATTTTCAGAAAGGATTCGACTTTCAGAAGATGTTCGGGGCGATGAAGCTGCCGGACATGGCGGGGATGGAGACGGTGGTGACCGCCTATCGTCGCAATCTCGAAGCCTTGTCCGAGGCCAACCGGGTGGCACTCGAAGGAGCGCAGGCGGTGGCGCGGCGGCATATGGAAATCATGCAGCGGACCATGGCGGACATGACCGAGCAGTTGCGCACGGTGGACCGCCACGAGACGCCGCAGGCCCGCGCCGCGCATCAGGCCGAACTGCTCAAGCACGCCTATGAAACCGCGGTGGCCAACATGCGCGACCTCGGCGACCTGATCCAGCGATCGAATCAGGAGGCGGTCGAAAAGCTCAACCGCCGGTTTTCGCAGGCGATGGATGAAATGAAGACCATCATCGACCATAAATCCTGATCGGCGGCGCCTGATCCGATGTCCCCCTGTCTTGATGTCCCGATTGCCCTGATGTCCGAAACCATCGCGCCGGCCCGGCTTCAGTTCATTCCCGCGCGGCAGAGCGCGCGGCCGATGCTGAAGCCATTGACCATCGCCTCGGATTACCAGCCGGCGGGCGACCAGCCCGCCGCGATCGCCGAGCTGGTGCGCGGGATCGAGCGGGGCGAGCGCGATCAGGTGCTGCTCGGGGTTACCGGTTCGGGCAAGACCTTCACCATGGCCAAGGTGATCGAGGCGGTGCAGCGACCGGCGCTGGTGCTGGCGCCGAACAAGACGCTGGCGGCACAGCTCTATGCCGAGATGAAGTCGTTCTTTCCGGATAACGCGGTCGAATACTTCGTCTCCTATTACGATTACTATCAGCCCGAAGCCTATGTGCCGCGCACCGACACCTATATCGAGAAGGACGCGCAGATCAACGAGGCGATCGACCGGATGCGCCACGCCGCGACCCAGGCGCTGCTGGAGCGTGGCGATGTGATCATCGTCGCCTCGGTCTCGTGCATCTATGGTATCGGCTCGGTCGAGACCTACAGCCAGATGGTGGTGCGGCTTGAGGTCGGCGGGCGGATCGACCGGGACCGGCTGGCCAAGGCGCTGGTGGAATTGCAGTACCGGCGCAACGATGCTTCGTTCCAGCGCGGCACGTTCCGCCTGCGGGGCGAGACCGTCGATATCTTTCCGAGCCAGTACGAGGACCGCGCGTGGCGGGTGAGCCTGTTCGGCGATGAGATCGAGAGCATCGCGGAGTTCGACCCGCTGACCGGCGAGCGCATGGCCGATCTGGGGTCGATCGCGATTTATGCCAACAGCCATTACGTCACGCCGCGCCCGACGCTGGGGCAGGCGATCGCCAAGATCAAGGTGGAATTGAAGGAGCGGCTGGCGCAGTTGAGCGCGGAGGGCAAGCTGCTTGAGGTCGAGCGGTTGCAGCAGCGCACCACCTTCGACATCGAAATGATGGAAACCACCGGCGCGTGCAAGGGAATCGAGAACTACTCGCGCTACCTCTCGGGCCGCGAACCCGGCGATCCGCCGCCGACTTTGTTCGAGTATCTGCCGGAGAACGCGCTGCTCATCGTCGATGAAAGCCATGTCACGGTGCCGCAGATCGGCGGCATGTACAAAGGCGATTTCGCCCGCAAATCGGTGCTGTCCGAATTCGGCTTCCGCCTGCCTTCCTGCATCGACAACCGCCCGCTGAAATTCGAGGAATGGGAGCGGTTCCGGCCCCAGACCACCTTCGTTTCGGCCACCCCCGGCCCGTGGGAGATGGAGCGGACCGGCGGGGTGTTCGCCGAACAGGTGATCCGCCCGACCGGGCTGGTCGATCCCATGGTCGAAATTCGCCCGGTCGAGCGCCAGGTCGATGATCTGCTGGCGGAATGCCGCGCGACCGCGCAGGCCGGCGGGCGCGTGCTGGTGACCACGCTGACCAAGCGCATGGCCGAGGACCTCACCGAATATCTCACCGAGCAGGGCGTCAAGGTGCGCTATCTGCATTCGGATATCGACACGCTGGAACGCATCGAGATCATCCGCGACCTGCGGCTCGGGGTTTACGATGTGCTGGTGGGGATCAACCTGCTGCGCGAGGGGCTGGATATTCCCGAGTGCATGCTCGTCGCGATCCTCGATGCCGACAAGGAGGGCTTCCTGCGCTCGGCGACCTCGCTGGTCCAGACGATCGGGCGAGCGGCGCGCAATATCGACGGGCGGGTGATCCTGTATGCCGATACCATGACCCGCAGCCTGACCTATGCGATCGGCGAGACCGAGCGGCGGCGGATCAAGCAGACCGCGTGGAACGAGGCGCACGGGATCACGCCGCAAAGCGTGAAAAAGCAGATCGGCGAGATCCTGCATTCGGTCTATGAGCAGGATTATGTGACGGTCGCGCCGATCAAGGACAGCCTGACCACCGAATTCGTTGGCAAAGACCTCAAATCGACCATGGCGGAACTGGAGAAGCGGATGCGCAATGCGGCGGCGAACCTGGAATTTGAGGAGGCGGCGCGGCTGCGCGACGAGATCAAGCGGATCGAGGCGCTGGAACTCGGCCTCACCCCGCCGCCGATGCCGAGCGCCGCCCGCCGCCCGCGCGACCGCACCCCCGAACCGCTCGGACCGGGCGGCGGCGGCTACGACCCCGAAAAACGCCGGGGCAACCGGCGGGGGCGCGGCCGATGAGGATCAACGCCGCGACCGCAGCGATTTTGCTCGCCGGACTTGCCGCCACGCCGTTCGCCGCCATGCCGCTCGCCCATGCTGCCAGCCCGGTTCACCTGACCGGGCAGGATGCCACCTACGCGCTCAGCCTGACCAAGGTGCGCGGCCATTCGGTGACCGGGGCGACCGGGCGGCTCAATTTCAACGTGCTGGAAACCTGCCGCGCCTACACGGTCAGCCAGCGCATGACCCTGCTGATCCGCAATCAGGATGGCAGCCTGAGCCGCACGGTCAGCAATTACGACACCTGGGAAAGCAAGGGCGGCCACCGGATGAGCTTCGTCCTGCGCCAGACCGAGGACGGCAAAACCGTCATCGAGGATCAGGGCACCGCGACCACCGGGCCCAAAGGCGGCGAGGTGAAATATCTTGTGCCCAAAGGCAAGATCGTCAAACTGCCGCCCGGCACACTGTTTCCCATGGCCCATACCCGCATGATCCTGCACGCGGCGGCGGCGGGCAAACCCTATATCGACCCGCCGCTGTTCGACGGCACTTCGATCCACGGCGCGGAACATACGTTCGTTGCGATCCTCGGGCACAAGGACGGCAGCCACAGCAAATTTCCGGCGCTGAACATGCAACCGTCCACCCTGGTCGATATCGGCTTCTTCCGCCGCACCAACCATGACACCGAACCCGATTTCCGCACCCAGATGCGCTACTACCCCGATGGCGTCTCGCGCGACGTGCGGCTCGATTTCGGCACGTTCGTGCTGCACGGCAAGCTGACCAGCCTGATGGTGCCGCCGAGCGCGTGCGCCGGCGCGGCGCGCGATCCGGTCGGAAAAGGCTAGCACGCGGGTTTCGGTGCGTTCGGGCCGTACCCGCGAGGCGGGCTTGTCGGCCCCGAAACTTTGTGCAACGCAATGCTTGCATTCCATGCGATATTACAGTTAATTTAATTTGAGACGATTTCAGCGATGGAGCATTTGATTGGCGCTACCCGCGGCGGAGCTTCTGCGAAGCCAGGGCGAAAACCACCCGGCCTGGGCGGCGTTCGATCCGGTCTGGTATATCGCGACCTACCCTGAGGCCAACCTGTCCTGCGGCGGCGATCCGTCGCTCGCGCTCGAATATTACCTCCGCGCCGGCTGCCGGCTCGGGCACAGCCCCAGCCCCCTGTTCGACGAGCGCTATTACCTCGACCAGCACCTCGATATCGCGGCCCTGGTCCGTGCCGGGCAGTACCGCTCCGGCTTCGATCATTACTGCCAGTTCGGTCATCGTGGCGCCTCGCCCCACTGGCTGTTCGATGACGGGCTCTACGCGAGGCTCTACGAGGACATGACCCTCGAAAACCTCGACGCCCATCACTGCGCCGGGCGCTACGATCATTGGCTGAAATCGGGCCAGCGCGAGGCGCGGATCGGCCATTTCATGTTCGATCCGCAGTATTACCGGGCCCGCGTGCTGGAAGCCGGCGCGCCGGATGCGCAGTTCGAGCAGCGGGGGCCGTTCGTCGATTACCTCTATTCCCTTTACCGCCCCGGCCCGGAATTGCCCTGCTCGCCCTATTTCGCGCCCGATTACTATATCGCGACCCATGAAAGCGTGAAGCCGGTGATGGCCTGCGGGCGGGTCCGCAACGCGCTGCACCACTACCAGTTGATCGGTGAGGCCGAGGGTTTCGATCCGGTTCCGGAATATTCCGAAGCCTATTACCGCGATGCCTACCCCGATATCGCCGCCGCGATCGATGCCGGGCATTTCACCAGCGGCTATCGCCATTTCGTGCAATATGGCGCGTTCGAACTGCGCCGCCCGCGCGCCGATATCGACCTGCTCTATTATCGCGACATGAACCCCCGCGTCCGCGACGACCTCAACGCGGGCCGGGTGCGCGACGCCTTCGCCCATCTGCGGACCATCGGGCTGAAGGAAAAACTGCCCTATTGCCCGCCGGAGCGGGTGCCCGAAATCTCCGAGGCCGCCGCCAAGCAGTTGTTCGAACTCAAGGCGCGCAACCAGATCGCGCTGTTCGCCCGCCAGCGGCTCGATTTCACCCTGTCCGGCCCGCCCGCGTTGAGCGTGGTGATGGTGCTGTTCAACAAATTCGAGCTGACCCTGCTCGCCCTCGCCTCGCTGCGGAACAATTACGCAGGCGCGATCGAACTCATCATCGTCGATAACGCCTCGACCGACGATACCCGCCGCCTGGAAACCTACGTGCGCGGCGCCGTGCTGATCCACAGCAAGGAAAACCTCGGCTTCCTGCGCGCCTGCAACCTCGCGCTCGACGCGGTTTCGTCGCCGTTCCTGCTCTATCTGAACAACGACATCGAACTCGGTTACGGCGCGATCGCCGCCGCCCTCGCGCGCCTCGCCTCGGCACCCACGATCGGCGCGGTCGGCGGCAAGATCATCCGCACCCATGGCCGGTTGCAGGAGGCCGGGTCGATCATCTGGTCGGACGGCAGCACGATCGGCTATCTGCGCGACGCCTCGGCCCTCGCGCCGGAGGCGAATTTCGTCCGCGATGTCGATTACTGTTCCGGCGTGTTCCTGCTTTGCCGCGCCGATCTGGTCAAACGCCTCGGCGGGTTCGACGAGGGGTTCAAGCCCGCCTATTACGAGGAGGTCGATCTCTGCGTGCGGATGATCGAGGCCGGGTTCCGCATCGTCTACGACCCCGATGTGGTGGTGCATCATCTGGAATTCGGCAGCGCCTCCAACACCGAGGCGTCGATGGCGCTGATGCGGCGGGGGCGGCGGATTTTCAAGCGCAAGCACGCGGCATTCCTGCGCACCCGGCTCGATTGCGCCCCCGAAAACATCATCAAGGCCCGTGCGCGCGACGGTGCCGGGCGGCGGGTGCTGTTTCTGGAGGATACCGTGCCGGTGCGCCGGCTCGGCTCGGGCTTCGTCCGCGCGAACGATGCGGTGCGCGCCATCGCCGCCGCCGGATGGCGGGTTTCGGTGCTGCCGATCAACGGCGCGCGGCACGACATCATGAGCCTGTTCGGCGATCTGCCGGATACGGTCGAGGTGCTGCACGACCAGACCATCCTGACCCTGCCCAACCTGCTGCGCGAGCGCGAGGGGTTTTTCGACCTGATCTGGGTCTCGCGCACCCATAATCTCGACCGGACCCGCGCGATTTTCGAGGAAGCCGGGATCGATCCGGCGCGCACCCCCTTCGTGCTCGATACCGAGGCGATCGAGGCGGCACGGGATGCCGCCGCCGCCGCGCTCGACCCCGCGAAAGCGGGCTTCGACCTTCCGGCGGCGCTGGCGCAGGAGTTTCGCAACGCGGGCGACTGCCGCCACGTCACCGCCGTCAATCAGGCCGAGGTCGATCTGCTGCGCGGCATCGGCATTTCGCCGGTTTCGGTGCTCGGCACCATCCGCGACCCCGACCCGACGCCGCGCGATTTCGCGGACCGCGAGGGGCTTCTGTTCATCGCCAGCATCCATCAGACCGACAGCCCGAATTTCGACAGTCTGCGCTGGTATCGCGACGAGATTCTGCCGGAGCTGATCGCGCTGATGGGCACGCCGCCGGTGCTGACGTTCATCGGCTACACCGCGCCGGATATCGATCTCGCGGAACTCGCGGACAACCCCTTCATCATGGTCCGGGGCAGCGTGGATGACATCCGGCCCGCCTATGATCGCCACCGGCTGTTCATCGCGCCCACCCGCTATGCCGCCGGAACGCCGTATAAGGTCTACGAAACCGCCTCCCACGGCCTGCCCTGTGTCGCGACCGCCCTGCTCGCCGACCAGCTCGGCTGGACCCCGGGTGTCGAGATCGCTTCGGTGCCGGTCGGCGACGCGAAGGGGTTCGCCGCCGGGATCGCCCGGCTCTACCACGACGAGGCGGCCTGGCAGGCGATGCGCAGCGCGGCGCTGGCGCGGCTGGAAGCCGAAAATAGCCGCGCCACATTCGACGCCACGGTGCGGATGATTCTGGAGCAGAAACCCCGCGCGACCGCGAAACGCCGGGCCCGGTTGCGCGCGGTCGGCTGAAATCCGTTGCACTGCGCCCGGCATCTGGTGTAGATTTCGTTAACAAAATTTTACGAATTTTGAGACAATAGAAACGGGCGGCCCGATTGAACGGGCGATCATGGGGGTGGTGATGAAAACCAAGTCGATCGTGATGCGCGGGCTTGCCGCGCTTGTCCTTGCCGGATGCTTCATCGGCCCGGCCGCCGCCTCTGCCTATGACGGGCTGTACGTGTTCGGCGACAGTCTTTCGGATGTCGGTAACGTCTATACGGCGTCGAAAGGCACCGAACCGGTCTCGCCGCCCTATTCCGAGGGGCGGTTCTCCAACGGCAATCTCTGGATTCAGGACGTCGCCGCCTCGCTCGGGCTGGGACAGGTGACGCCGAGCCTTCAGGGCGGCAACGATTTCGCCTATGGCGGGGCGCAGACCGGCGCCACCCTCGCGAACAAGTATAATGGCACGAAGGCATCTAAGATCCAGAAGGGGCTCGACCTGCCCTCGCAGCTCAAGCAGTTCAACGCTCAGGTGAAAGAGCCGAAGGCCAACGCGCTCTACACGCTGTGGATCGGCTCGAACGACCTCGATGCGTTGCTGGATGCGGTCATTGCCAAAAGCATTGCTCCCGCGGATATCAGCAAAGATCTAAAAGAGGTTCTCGCCAACATCGAAACCTTCGTGACCGGGCTCGCCAAGGACGGCATGAAGAACCTGCTCGCCCTCGATGTCACCGACCTCTCCAAAACGCCGGATGCCATCGCGGCCGCAGCCAAAACCCCCGACCCCGCCGCGACGCTGGCAGGTATCCAGTCCGTCGTCGCCACGTTCGACACCGGTTTGTCCGCCGAACTCGCCACGCTGGCGCAGGCCGATCAGTTCAGCCTTACCTATGTCGATACCTTCGCCCCGATCGACAGCATCGTTGCCGATCCCACCGCCTATGGGCTGACCAATGTGACCTCGCCGTGCTGGACCGGCACCTTCAAGAGCGCGAGTTCAGGAACGGTCTGCAGCGATCCGAACCAGCATCTGTTCTGGGACGGGCTGCACCCGACAGCCGCCGGCCACCAGCTGGTCGCCGATGTGGTGCTGGAACAAGTGCCCGAACCGGGCAGTATCGGGCTGCTGGCGATCGGCGTGACCGGACTGCTCCTGATCCGCCGCCGCCGCGCGGGCCGCTCCCTGCCGCTCTGACCCAGCCGGAACCGGTCGATCAGGGCTGTTCCGGTGCGATTCCGGCCAGAAACTGCCGCGCCTCATCGGCATCGAGGCCGATCTGGCGGCGCAGCGCATCGAAACTCTCGAATTTGCGTTCGTCGCGCAGAAAATGGTGCAGCGACACCGCAATCTCCTGCCCGTACAGATCGCCCGCGAAATCGAACAGATGCGCCTCGACCCGCGCGATCGCGCCATCCGCCACGGTCGGGCGGCGCCCGATATTGGCCACTCCTTTGACAATGCGGCCGTCTTCGAGCGCCGCCGTGACGGCATAGACCCCGCGCGCCGGCTCGACATGGCGGCCCAGCGCGATATTCGCGGTCGGAAACCCGATCGTGCGGCCCCGCGCATCGCCATGCGCCACCACGCCACGAATCACATGGGGCCGGCCCAGCAGCGAGGCCGCGCGTTCGGGATAGCCATCCTGAAGCAGCCGGCGGATGCGCGTGGAGGAGATCGGCCCCTCGGCATCGTCGAGATGCGGCACCACGCTGAGGCCGATTCCGAGCGCTTCGGCCTGCTGGCGCAGCAGGGTCACGTTGCCGCCGCGCCGGTGGCCGAAGGCGAAATCCGCGCCGCACGCCAGATGCACCGCCCCGATCCCGCGATGCAACACGTCGCCGATGAACGCCTCCGCCGTCAGCGTCGAAAAATGCCGGTCGAATGGCAGTTCGTACAGGATCGAGACGCCCTGCTCGGCAAGCGCCGCCGCGCGTTCGGCCTCCAGCGTCAGGCGGAACGGCGGATCGTCCGGGCGGAAGAATTCGCGGGGATGCGGCGCGAAACTCAGCACGGCGCGCGGCGCATCGGGTCGCGCCTGATGCGCCGCCGCCAGCACCTCGACATGGCCGCGATGCACCCCGTCGAAATTGCCGAGTGCGACCGAGGCGCCGCGCAGCGGGGCCGGAACCTCGCGCCAGTCGCGCACGATCGTGATCATTCGGCGGCGCGCGGCGTTTCGGCGACCGCGACCACCGCCTCGCTCGGCGGGATTACCACGGCCTCGCCCTCGATCACGACCTTGCCGCGCACGAGGCAGCGGGTCCGCATCGTCGCGCGTTTGCGCTCATGGTCGAGAGCGGCGACCTCGACCACCGCGGTCACGGTCTCGCCGATCCGCACCGGGGCGCGAAACCGCATCGACTGGGTGAGATAAATCGTCCCGAGACCGGGCAGCACCGTGCCGAGCACCGCCGAAATCAGGCTGCCGCACAGCATTCCGTGCGCCACGCGGCCTTTGAACAGGGTCTGTTCGGCGAGTTCCTCGTTGAGATGGACCGGGTTGGTGTCCATCGAAACCGCCGAGAACAGCAGAATATCGGCCTCCGTGATGGTCTTGCCGAGCGAAGCGGTCTGGCCGATTTCCAACTGGTCGAATGTAACACAATGTGGCATAGCGTGTCCCGGTGGCCGACATGAACGTTGCCGCGCACAAACGCCGGTTTGGGGCGTCGGGTCAAGGTTGGGGGGCGAGGCGCAGCGATTGGATCATCAGGCCGGGCAAAGCGCAGCGGTGGCGAAGATGCCGCCGGTACCCGGCTGGTCCGGCACGGCTGGCATGAGCCGGTTCGCATCGGCCATGAGCGGCGTGCTTCTGCTCCTCGTGCTCGCCGGCATTCTGATCGGGGTCACCCTGCTGCCGCACGGCAATTCACTGATGCACGGCGGCATCGCGAGCCGCCTGCTGACGTGGGATGGGCGGCGTTACTACCATATCATGCGCTTCGGCTACACGTGGGACCCGGTGCTCGGCACCCAGCCCGGGCATTTCCAGCAGATCGCCTTCTTCCCCCTTCAGCCGCTGCTCGAAGGCGCGGTCGCCCGGATCACCGGCAGCGACGCGCCGATCCTGATGATCCTGCTGTCGCTCGGCTTCGGCATCGCCTCGATCTTCGCCTTCGCCCATCTCGCCGCCCTGCTGTTCGAACCGCGCGCGGCGCGGTGGGCGACGCTGTTGTATGTCCTGTGGCCGGCGTGCAGTTTCTTCGTGATGGGCTACCCGACCGGGCTGATCGCGCTCTGCATCGTCATGGCGCTCGCGGCGAGCCTGCAGGATCGGGTCTGGCGGGCCGCGCTGTGGTGCGGCATCGGCACCGCCGCCGCGCCCACCGTGGTTTTCGTGGTGTTCGCTCTCGGGCTGCATCGCGCGTGGCAATGGCTGCACCGGCGCGACCGGATCGCCGCACTTCCCGGTCTGATCGCCTGGGGTGTGCTGTGCATCGCCGGTCTGCTCGGCTTCATGCTGTATCAGGAACTCCGCTTTCACGATCCGCTCGCCTTCAATCGGGCCCAGTCCGCCTGGGGCACCGCGCCGCCGTTCTTCCGCCGCCTCGCGCGGCTGTTCCGGCCGGATTGGTACACCGCTCAGGGCGTGGCCGGTCTCGCCGAAATCCGGCAGGGCCTCGGTCTGTGGTCGCATGGGGTGCAGCCCGCGCTGGTCGCGATCCAGTTCGGGGTGCAGCGCCTGATCAACTCGTTCAGCTTCGTCCTCGCGCTGATCGGCATCATCGCCGCGACCATCGCCCTGCACCGGCGCGCGCCCGTCGTCGTGCTCGCGGCATGGAGCGTGCTCGCCGGATATCTCTGGTTCATCGTCGCGACCGACCAGAACATGCTGGCCGTACCGCGCCTGCTGGCGCCCGCGATCGGAATATTCCTCGGTCTCGGCTGGCTGGCCGGGGGCGGGACGGGGCGGATCGGCCCGGCGCTGGGCGGCGTGCTGGCGGTGGGTCTCACGCTTCTGAGCATCGCCGAGATCGCCTTCGCCGTGTCGGGTTACTGGGTGGTCTGATCTCATCACCATCCCGTCCCGGACAGGGTCGGTGGCCAATCCGCCCGCGCCTCCCTATGATACTTGTCCAGTCTGTCCCGAAAGGATGTTTCATGCGCGGTGTCGTGCGGTTTCTGATTGCCTTGATCGTGATCCTGGCAATCGCCTATCTCGGCGCCTGGTGGTACGTGCAGGGACGGATGGCGGTCGCGTTCCGTCAGCAGGAACAGGCCTTGCGCGCCGCCGGTTGGACCGTCACCCACGGGGCCACCGCCCGTGGCACCTCGCCGCTCGCGGCAACCTACACCGTGCAGGACATCGCGTTCACCCCGCCGGATCAAGGTGTGCCGCGCCCGACGATTACCCTGCCGCAGGTCTCGGTCAAGGTCGCTCTGGCCGCGCCGTTCACCCTCAATATCGGCCTGCCGCTTGCCTGGCATATCGCGATGTCGCAAGGGCCGGCCTTCACCCTGCGTTTCGCCACCCTCCACGACGATTACCAGATCGACCCGAACGCCTTGCTCGGCCACAAGGCCAATCCCCTGCGCTCCGGCACGATCCGGTTCACCGGCATGCGGCTCGACAGCGCCGAGACCAATTTCACCCTGATCAGTATCGCGTCCTACGTTGCGACCGGACATGACGACCCCGATGCCGGGACCCACGCCACGGCACTGATGCTGCACCAATCCCTCAAGGGCCTCGCTCTGTCGCCGATTTTCGTCACGCTCGGCCATGTGCCGTTCGATGGCAAACTCGCGGCTCTGCGTTTCGACATCGACCTCTCGGGCCCGAAACTTCCCGCCGCCGCCCCAACTGCAATAACCCCCGCAACCACGCCCGCCCCGACCTCGCCGCAACAGGCATGGCAGAAGCTGGGCCCGTTGATCCATGACTGGGCGAAGGCCGGCGGCCATGGCAGCTTCGCCATCGCGCTCGATCTCGGCCCGCTCAAGGCCCACGACCACGGCAGTTTCCGCTTCGATGCCACCCCGCAGCCGCAGGGAAAAATGACCCTGACCGGCGACGGGGTCGGGGAATTCCTCGGCGAAATCGCGAGCGCCTACCCGCAGACCGTGGGTGTCGTCAGCCTGCTGACCGCCCAGAGCGCGCCCTACATGTCCAAGACGCCGACCGGCCATCAGCGTCTGACGGTTGATTTCGCGCTCGCCGACGGCATTCTCACCGCCAACGGCAAAAAAGTCGCCCATGTGCCCCCGGTGGTCTGGCCGCCGGCGGGGTAATCCGGGCGCCATCAACGATGGGATACCATGATCGACGACGACCCCGACGATCGCGCCGCCCTGACCACGCGGCAGATGCGGATCACCGCGATGATCGTGGCCAGCGCCCTGTTCATGCAGAATCTCGACAGCACGATCGTCGCGACCGCGCTGCCGGCAATGGCGAAATCCTTCCATGCCGACCCGATCCACATGAGTCTGGCGCTGACCTCCTACCTGCTGTCGCTCGCCGTGTTCATCCCCGCTTCCGGCTGGTTCGCCGACCGGTTCGGCAGCCGCACCGTGTTCCGCGTCGCGATCCTGATCTTCACCATCGGCTCGGTGCTCTGCGGCCTGTCGCACACGCTGGCCCAGTTGATCGGCGCGCGCATCCTCCAGGGGGTCGGCGGGTCGATGATGGTGCCGGTCGGGCGGTTGCTGCTGCTCAAATCGGTCCGGCGGCGCGACATGCTGGCCGCGACCTCGTGGCTCACCATGCCAGCCCTGATCGGCCCGATCATCGGCCCGCCGCTGGGCGGCTTCATCGTCACCTATATCTCGTGGCGGTGGACCTTCGATATCAACGTCCCGATCGGGGTGATCGGCATCGTGGCGGTCAGCCTCTATATCCGTGAAGTCCGCGATTCCGAGCACGCCGGGCGGCTCGATCTGACCGGACTGATCCTCAGCGGTCTCGCAATGGCATTGGTGATGGCGGGGATCGAGACCATCGGGCGCGGCATCATCCCGTGGCCCTGGGTCGTCGCCTGCTTCACGATCGGCCTCGGCGCCGGGTTCGCCTACTGGCGCCACGCCAACCATACCGAACACCCGGTGCTCGACCTGTCGCTGATGCGGATCGACACTTTCGCCAATTCCACCATCGCCGGCAGCTTCTTCCGGGTTCTGGCCGGGGCGATGCCGTTCCTGTTGCCGCTGATGCTGCAACTCGGCTTCGGCGATTCGGCGGCCAAATCCGGCACGGTCACCTTCGCCGCCGCGATCGGGGCGCTGGCGATGAAGCCGCTCGCCCAGCCGATCCTGCGCCGCTTCGGGTTCCGGATCTCGATGGTCGCGTTCGGTCTGCTCTCGGTCGCCTTCACCGCCGCCTGCGCGGCGTTCCGCCCCTCCTGGCCGGTGCTGGCGCTCGATGCCGTGCTTCTGGTGGGCGGGGTGTTCCGCTCGCTGCAGTTCACCGCCTTCAACACCATTGCCTACGCCGATGTGCCGCGCGCGCGGATGAGTGCGGCGACCAGCTTCTACGCGACATTCCAGCAGATCACGATCACCCTCGGCATTTCGATCGCGGCAGGCTCGCTCGAACTCAGCACCGCGATCTCCGGCCATGTCGAGCCGACGATCGCGGATTATTCCTGGGCCTTCATCATCATCAGCCTGATCGGGCTGGTCTCGGTGCCGGTCTGCGCCCGGCTCGCCGCCGAAGCCGGCGATGATGTCAGCGGTCACCACGCCGCACCCGCCGCCCCGATTGACGCCCGGTCCGCCCCGCGCCAGTGAGGCGCAAGAGTGAAGCGCACGATCACACCGCACGATGAGGACGCATGGGCAGGCGATGAGTGAAACCACCGGAGGTCTGGCGCTGGCGCGACGATTGTGGCGCGACCATATCCGCCATTATCGCGGCCGGGTCGCGCTGATCATCGTGGCGACCCTGGTGATGTCCGGCACCACGGCGCTCTACCCTGCCCTGATCGACCGCGCCTTCACCATGTTCGCCAAGCGCGATCCGCGCATCCTGTATCAGGTGCCGATCATCGTGTTCACCGTCACCGTGATCAAGGCGCTGGCGCAATACGCCCAGACCCTGCTGACCCAGCAGGTGGTGCTCGGCACGATCCGGCGCCTGCAATATTCCATGTTCGCCCACCTGACCGACGCGGAACTCACCCGGGTCGAACGTGAATCCCCGGCGGCGCTCTCCGCGCGCTTCACCACGGATGCGACGGTCATCCGCGAGGCGATGAGCCGCGCGGTCAACGGCGTCGCCGATGCGTTCACGTTGATCGGGCTGGTCGCCACCATGATCTGGATCGACTGGACCCTCAGCCTGATCGCGGCGGTGCTCTACCCGCTGGCCGGTCTGCCGATCCAGCGGATCGGCCGGCGCATCCGCCGCGCCTCGGGCGGGATGCAGGAACGGGTGGGCGAGGCGGCGGCGATGCTCAACGAAAGCTTCGCCCAGGCGCGGACCGTGCGCGCCTACGGGCTCGAAGCGCAGGAGCGGGGCCGGGCGGAACGCGCCTTCGATCATTTGTATCGCGCCCTGATGCGGATGATCCGGGGCCGTGCCGCGCTCGACCCGATGCTCGAAGTGCTCGGCGGGCTCGCGATCGCGCTGGTGATCGGCTTCGCCGGATGGCGTCACGCCGCCGGCGCCTCCGGCATCGGCAATTTCACCGGCTTCGTCGCAGCTTTGCTGATCGCCTCGCGCCCGCTGCGCGCCCTCGGCACCATGAACGCCGCAGTTCAGGAAGGTCTCGCCGGGCTCGAACGGGTCTATCAGGTGATCGACGAACCGGACGGTATCCGCGAGGCCCCCGGTGCGACCGACCTGCCGCCGGGACCGGGACATGTCGAGTTCCGCAATGTCGGGTTCGCCTACCCCGATGGCAGGCCCGGCCTGCGCGATCTTTCCTTCGTCGCCGAACCGGGGCGAACCCTCGCCCTCGTCGGGGCCTCGGGTGCCGGTAAATCGACCGCGCTGGCCCTGATCCCCCGCCTGTACGATCCGGATCGCGGCTCGATCCTCATCGATGGGGCCGACGCCGGCAGGGTCTCGCTCGCCAGCCTGCGTCGCGCGATCGCTTATGTCGGTCAGGATTCGCTGTTGTTCGACGACACCGTGGCGGCGAATATCGGCATGGGACGGGCAGGGGCCAGCCTTGCCGAAATCGAGGCGGCGGCGGATGCCGCGGCGGCGCAATTCATCCGTTCCCTGCCCGAAGGCTTCGCGACCCGCGTGGGCGTGAACGGCCAGCGCCTGTCGGGTGGCCAGCGTCAGCGCGTGGCGCTCGCCCGCGCCCTGCTGCGCGATCCGCGCATTCTTCTGCTCGACGAGGCGACCAGCGCCCTCGATGCCGAAAGCGAAGCGGCGGTCCAGCAGGCCCTCGCCCGGTTGCGGCGGGGCCGCACCACCATCGTCGTCGCCCACCGGCTCGCCACGGTCCGCGACGCCGACATGATCGTGGTGATGGCCGATGGCCGGGTGATCGAATGCGGCACCCATGAGGATCTGATCGCCGATGACGGGGCCTTCGCCCGGCTGGTCCGCGCCCAGGCGCTCGCGTAGCGGCGCAACGATAGAGTGCTCGCGTAGCGGCGCAACGGTAGCACACTCGCGTAGAGGCGCAGCGATAGAGCGCTCGCGTAACCGCGCCGCCGTGTCGCACCGGGCCCGCATCACCTTGCCCGATCCGCGCCGGCAAGGACAGCGCGGACCTGCGCCAGCGGGGCCGACCAGTCCCCCAGCCGGGTCTGCCGGTGCAGGGACAGGCTGTCATACCAGGGCGTGGTGTCGCGCCCGAGTAGCCAGCGCCAGTCGCATGAGGCGGAGATCAGCACATGACAGGTCGCGCCCATCGCGCCCGCGAGATGCGCAATCGAGGTATCGACCGTCACGAGCGCCTCAAGCCCGGCGAGGATTGACGCAGTGGTGCCGTAATCGGTGATCGCGGACGCCAGATCCTCGATATCGTACTCACCACGACGCGCGCCGAGCTGGAGCGAAACGAACCGCACCCCCTGCCGCGCCAGTTCCTCATCGCGCAGCAGCGGCTCGTAGGCGCGCGGCGGCAATGAGCGCCGCTGATCGTTCTTGTGGCCGGGATTTCCCGCCCAGACCAGTCCGATCCGCCGCACCCCGTCCGGCGGCGGGCGAGGGGAGGGGACGGCGATATACCCGGCGGCGGCGGGGATGGTCTCTGTGGTGAGGCCGAGCACATGCGGCAGGCTCATCTGGTCGATCCCGATATCGGCATCGCGCGGCATCGGGCCGTTGATGTCGCACAGCGCGGCGCCAAGATCGCGGAACAGCGGAAACAGGGTCGGGTGGCAGGCCAGCGTGGCCCGTGCCGCCTGCGCCGCAAGGTGTGGCAGGAACCTCGCGAACATGATGGTATCGCCGAGTCCCTGCTCGGCACGAACCAGCAGATGGCGTCCGGCAAGCGACTCGCCGCGCCAGACCGGAACACCGAGCCGGTCGAAATGCGGTCCATAGACCGGATGCAGCTTGCGCCATTCATAGGCGGTGAAGCCGGTGGCGAAATCGCCCCCGAGCAATGCCGCGACCCCGCGATTCCAATGCGCCACGGCAAAATCGGGATCGAGCGCAATCGCCCGGTCGCACGCCGCTATCGCCCCGGCGATATCGCCCCGGATGGTCCGCGCGACCGAGAGGCTCGCCCAGCCTTCCTTCTGCGCCGGGTTCACCGCGACCGCGGTTTCCAGATCGGCCGTCCCCCCCGCGATATCGTCGAGATTGATCCGTGCATTGCCCCGGTTGAGCCAGGCCCCGGCATGAGCCGGATCGGCCGCGATCACCTGATCGAACAGCCGGATCGCCCCCGCCGGATCGCCCAGCATGGACCGGGCCGAGCCCAGGGTGAACCGCGCATGAGTACAGGCCGGGTCGAGCGACAGCGCGAGCGCCGCTGCCTGCTGGGTCGCCTCGGGCTGCCCCGCCGCCAGATAAGCGGCCGCCAGCCCGGCATGTCCGCTCGCCAGATCGGGTCGCAGGGCCACGGCGCGCCGATAGGCCGCGATCGCCCCCGCGCTGTCGCCCCGATCGATCGCGATGGCCCCCGTGATCAACCACACCTCGGCCAGATCCGGACTCGCCGCCGCCGCCGCCGCCGCATCGCGCGCGGCCTCGTGCAGGTACCCGCCGGTCCAGAACGCCAGGGCGCGATTGGTCAGCGCCGGGGCAAAATCGGGTCGATCATCGAGCACGGCGGTGAAATGCCTGATCGCCCCGGGCGCATCGCCCCGGCGAAACGCAGCAAGTCCGGTCTCGAACGGGTCAGGCGGGGCAAGACATTCGGCGGCGTGCACATCATCCATGTGCCGAATCTATCGGACAATCCTTAAGATCCGGTTATGAAACCGCCGAAAATCAGCGGTCGGCGAGCGCGGTGCCGTAGGGAGAAAGCCGGGGGAAATGCCCTTCGGCCATCGCATCGAGGCTCTCCGGGGTGGTGCCGATCTCCTCGGCATAGATCCAGCTATCCGCCAGCACCTGCCGCACGAAGCGCCGCGTCTGCGCGATCGGGATCGATTCGAGAAAGATCAGCGGATCGCCCCCGTCATGGATCGAATGCGCCCACGCCGCCGCGGCAACCGGCCCGGCATTGTAGCTCGCCAGAATATCGAGCAGATTGCGCTGCACCCCCGGCTGACCGCCGAGATAGAGCAGATAGCTCTGCCCGAGCGCCAGATTGATCGACGGGCTCGACAGATTACCCGAAATGCCGCCCCGCCGCGCCATGGCCGAGGCGGTCTCGGGCATCAGCTGCATCAATCCCCGCGCCCCCACCGGCGAGACCGCATTGGCATCGAACCCCGATTCGGTCCGCGCCAGCGCATAGACCAGCGACGGATCGACATTGAACCCCCCCGCCGGATGCAGAGCGGGCAAAGGCAGTCGCGCGCCGGCGATGGCATTGCCCGGCAGGGTCTGCTCCAGCGCCACCGCGACATCGACGAGTCCGGCCCGCGCCGCGACCCGCATGGTCGCCCGGCCAAGATCGGGATGGCTCTGGATCGCCGGCCACATCGCGCGCAACGCCCGGGCGGCATCGCCCGAACGGCCCACCTGCAGCAGCGCGAAGGCAAGGTCGCCCTCCTTGTGGGAGGCGACCGATTCGATATCCGCCTCCGAAAGACTGGCCGCGAGCCCGCTGGCGCCGAGGCCCTGGCCGAGCAGCCGGGCCGCCAGCATGCCATAGAAACTCTGCGGTGCGGCCGCCGCCTGATTGAGCCAGTGGAGATACGCATCGGGCTTGCGCAGCCGCAACGCCGCCCGCGCGGCCCAGAACGCCCCCGCCGCCCGCTGGCCGGGCGCCGCCGAACCCGCCGTCGCGGCGGCGGAAAAATAGGTCAGCGAATGCGCGATGTCGTGCAACTGCCATGCCGACAGCCCGGCGATGAAATCGGGCCGCCAGACCGCGTCGCCCCCTTCGTGAGCCGCCTCGCTCGCGATGCTGAACGCCTGTCGATACTGCGCCGTCACGAACAGATGGCGCGCGACATCGCCGCGCAAGGCGGCCCCGGCGCAGGCGGAAATCCGGTTATCCGCGCTGATGATGTCGATCGCGCGCGAGGCATCTCCGGCGCGGGTGAGGTTTTCGACCCGGTTCGACAAATAGCGCGGCACCGCAACGCCCCTTGGTGCGGGCGGGGCGGCACCACCCGCGGTCGCTTCGGGCTCGGGCAGGTAATCGACCTTGGCCACCGGGGGCTGCACGCCGGCGGGCAGGCGTTGCGCGAGCAGCGAGCGGATCCGCAGCGTATGCGGCTGGCCATTATAGGCCGCGAGCCAGGCTTCGAGTTCGGCGGGCGTGGAATGATGGTAGGGGCCGAGATAGAGCTGCGCGAGGACCTGGCCCTTGAGGATCGGGTTGGTCACATGCGCCATCAGGCGCTGCGCCTGCTGCAGTTTTCCGTCGTGCTGGTCGGCGAAAACCCGCTGATAGATCGCGGCATCACTCGGGGTCAGCGGCTGCGCGAGCATGGTCTCGGCACCGTTCAACGGTGTCGAGCGTGGTATCGCGTAGGCAACGCTTTCGGATCCCGATGATCCACCCTGCCCGGAAATCGCCGGCCCCGAATGGACCGAACCAGTGCTTGAAGACCCCCTTTGCCCGACCTGTGCCGCGCTGGCATGCGCGACGGTGGCGAGCAGTGCCGCGGAGACGATACACGCCCGGGCGACACTTAGGCGGGAGAGCTTTTTAACGGCTCCTCGCATGAGCAAGGGGCTACACGGGTTACGAGGCGGGCGGCAACCCCTCAAAATCGGGCATTATCTCAATTTTTGAACGAATAATGGGTTTAGAGGGGGTTACGTTACGATGCTGATATCAACTTTTCGTGATCGAATGAATTTATTGCAATGCAGTACTGTCCATAACGCCGGTTTCGACACACTCCTGCCGCAATCTCAACAGGTCCGACCAGGCATGGCGCTTGGCCTGCGGCTGGCGCAGCAGATAGGCGGGATGAAATGTCGGCAAGGTCCGTATTTTCCGGTCCAGCCCGGGAATGTCGGCCGATTTCCAGGTGCCGCGAACCCGGGAGATCCCGTCCTTGCCGCCCAGGATCGCCCGCACCGCCACGGCCCCGAGCAGAAGCAGAACCTCGGGACGCACCAGCGCGATATGCCGGTGCAGGAACGGCAGACATTGCGCGATTTCGGTCTCCGACGGGGTGCGGTTGCCCGGAGGCCGCCAGGGCACCACGTTGACGATCCGCACGCTGGTGCGATCGAGCCCGATGCTCGCGAGCATCCGGTCGAGCAACTGTCCGGCAGGGCCGACGAAGGGCCGTCCGGCCCGATCCTCCTCGGCGCCCGGCGCCTCGCCGATCAGCATGATCCGCGCGGTCTCGCTGCCATCGGCAAAGACCAGTTGCGTCGCGGTCCGCTTCAGGGCGCACTCCTCGAATGCTTCGAGCGCGTCGCGCAACCCGGCAAGATCGCCCGCCGCCGATGCCTGTGCCGGTGCTGCCAGTGCCGGTGCTGCCAGTGAGGGTGCTGCCAGTGCCGGTGCTGCCCGTGACGGTGCCAGCGCTGGTGACCCGGCCAGCGCCGGGGCCATCGGCAGAACCCGCGCGGCGGGACGAAGCGGTGCCGGCATCGGCGCGCCCACGGCACGCGCCGCGACCGCCGTGCGATCCTGCGGCGTATCGAGCAACGCGTCCTCGGCACCCCAATCGCTTTGCAGCGCGAGCCACGCCACCAATGTAGGGGGGGAAATATCGTTCAGATCGGTCATCGCTTTCATTTGAACGGCCCCGGCACGATCAGGCAAGGCCTCTTTGCCCGCCCCCGACCATTGCCGTATACGTAACCATCGTTCAGGAGGATCACCATGTCAGACCATCTGCCCGACCGTGAGGCACCGGACCGCGAGGCGCGTGAAACGATGGAATTCGACGTCGTGATCGTCGGTGCCGGCCCGGCCGGGCTCGCCACCGCGATCCGGCTCAAGCAGATCGACCCCGAACGCACGGTCTGCGTGGTCGAAAAGGGCGGCGAGGTCGGGGCGCATATCCTGTCCGGCTGTGTGCTCGAACCACGCGCCATGACCGAACTTCTGCCCGATGCCGATATCGGCGCGATCGAATATTCCGCCCCCGCCGGGGACGACCGCTTCCTCTTCCTCACCGCAACCGGCAGCTACCGCCTGCCGACCCCGCCGCAAATGAACAATCACGGCAACCATGTCGTCAGCCTCGGCAACGTCGTGCGCTATCTCGGCACCCGGGCCGAGGAACTCGGCGTCGAGATCTATCCCGGTTTCGCGGCGGCGGAGGTGCTGTTCGAGGGCGACCACGTCGCCGGCATCGCCACCGGGGACATGGGAATTGGGCGCGACGGCCAGCCGACCGCCCAGTACCAGCGCGGCATGGAACTGCGCGCGACCTACACCGTCTTCGCCGAAGGCTGCCGGGGCTCGCTCGGCAAACAACTGATCCGCCGGTTTGGCCTGAACGACGGGGTCGATCCGCAGACCTACGGCATCGGCATCAAGGAATTGTGGGAAGTCCCGCCGGAAAACCACAATCCCGGCATGGTGATGCACAGTGTCGGCTGGCCGATGGACAGTAAAACCTATGGCGGTTCCTTCCTGTATCACCTCGGCGGCAACCTGATGGCCTATGGTTTCGTGATCGGTCTCGATTACGAAAACCCCTTTCTCTCGCCGTTCGAGGAAATGCAGCGCTTCAAGACCCATCCGGCGATCGCGCCCCATTTCGCCGGGGCCAAGCGGATTTCCTACGGCGCCCGCGCGCTCAACGAAGGCGGGTTCCAGTCGATCCCGAAACTGGTCTTCCCGGGCGGCGTCCTGGTCGGTTGCGAGGCGGGATTTCTCAACGTGCCGAAAATCAAGGGCACCCATACCGCGATGAAATCGGGCATGCTCGCCGCCGAATCGATCGCGGCGGCTCTTGCGGGCAGCAAACCGGCAACGCTCGATGACTTTCCCGCGCGCATCCGTGCAAGCTGGCTGTGGCCCGAGCTTGAGGCCGTGCGCAACATCCGTCCCGGCTTCGCCAAGTTCGGCATGTGGGGCGGGCTGATGAACGCGGCCTTCGAAACCTACGTCACCCGCGGCAGATCGCCCTGGACCCTGCGCAACCATGCCGACAACACCACGCTGAAGCCCGCGCGCGACTGCACCCCGATCGTCTACCCCAAACCCGATGGCGCCCTGACGTTCGACCGGCTCAGTTCGGTGTTCATCTCGAACACCAATCACGAGGAAAACCAGCCGGCCCATCTGGTGCTGCGCGATCCCGCCACCGCGATCACGGTGAACTGGGCCGAGTACCGCAGCCCGGAAACCCGCTACTGCCCGGCCGGGGTGTACGAGATCGTCGGGGCCGAAACCGGCAATCCCAAACTCCAGATCAACGCCCAGAACTGCGTCCATTGCAAAACCTGCGATATCAAGGACCCGACCCAGAATATCGACTGGGTGGTGCCCGAAGGGGCCGGTGGGCCGGCCTATCCGGGCGGCATGTAATGCCCGGCGCGGGCGCGCCCATCAGGCGCCCACGCGCAGGAACAACCCGGTGGTAAGCCGCGGGTCCGGCCCGATCGCGGCCTCGGCGGGGCGGGGCTGCGCCACCTCGGTACTGCGCCGCTCGACCACCATGTAGCCGCGCCCCCAATTGGTCTCGATCAGGTCGTCCGCCCCGAGAGCGAGCAGCTTCTTGCGGATCTTGCAGATGAAGACGTCGATGATCTTGGGGTTCGGCTCGTCGAGCCCGCCATAGAGATGATCGAGAATCGCCTCCTTGCTCAACACGCAGCCTTTGCGCAGCGCGAGGATCTCGACGATCTGATATTCCTTCTTGGTCAGGGTGACCTCGCGGCCCGCAACGAAGATCTTTTTCGCGTTCATGTTGATCTCGACATTGCCGAGCGTCAGCGCCGGGCTCTGAAACCCACGGCTCCGGCGCACCTGATTCTGCACCCGCAGAAAAATCTCCTCCTGGGAGGTGGCGCTCACGATCAGGTCGTCCACCCCGGCTTCGAGCACCCGCAGGCGGCTTGACTCGCCAAAGCTGTGCGCCACCGCAATGACCGGGCACCGCAACCCGCCGATCCGCAACCGCCGGATCAGGTCGGTTTCGGGCGGTCTGGCGTCCGAGAGGCGGAGCACCACCGCATCGTAATCGTAGATCCGCGCCAGATCGAGCGCTTCCTCGCGCTCCAGCGTTTCATCGACGACCACGAGCTTCGATTTGAAGTAGGTCGCCAGAACGTCTTTATTATCGATAATATTTCCAAAAATAAGTATTTTCATCACAACCCCCGGTTAACTGAGTCATTCAGTACAACCAAAGAGAGTATCCGTCAACAAAATAATTATAATTTGATAAGTAATGTTGAAATAATATTATTCATATCTATAATTGAGACTCATACACATAAATTATATTGAGATGAGTTTTGGAACAAAACGACGGGTAAAATCGACCGATCCGCCCCCGGAATCGCCCGTATCAGCCGCCCGACGCGGAACGGGACCGTGCCCCCACACGCCAAAACGCGGCAAAACCTGTTTTGCCGCGGCCATCCGGATGAATTTTTTCTGAATAACCCTTCCGATCCGGCAGGATCGGAAACGGCGCGATGATCAACCCTGCGACGGGCCTTCAATCCACCGATCGCGCGCCGCGTCATCCTCCTGCCGCGCCGCCACCCAGGCGGCCTCGCCATCGGCGAAATCCTCGCGCTTCCAGAACGGCGCGTCGGTCTTGAGCCAGTCGATCAGGAATTCGGTCGCCCGCAGCGAATCGCCACGATGATCGCTGGCGGCCGCCGCCAGCACGATCCGCGCCCCCGGCTCCAACCGCCCGATCCGGTGAATGATGGTGCAGTCGAGCAGCCGCCAGCGCTGCATCGCGGTCGCGGCGATCGCCCCGAGCGCCCGTTCGGTCATGCCGGAGTAATGTTCCAGCGTCAGCGCCGCCAGCGCCCGCCCCCCGGTGGTGCCGCGCACGATCCCGACGAAGCTGGACACCGCACCGGCCCCCGCGCTCAGCCGGTCCAACTCCGCCCCGGTATCGAAATCCTCCGCCGTCACCACGATCCGGGGCATGGTCAGCCGCCGGTAAACGGCGGGAAATAAGCGACTTCCCCCGCCCCGCCGAGCCGGGTATCCGGGCTGACGAACACCTGATCGAGCGCGGTCTTGATCGAGCGCCGATCCGCGAAGGCCAGCGCATGGCGCGGGCTGCGCGCCGCCAGGAAATCGGTGAGCGCGCCGATCGTGCCGATTTCAGCGGGCAGGTCGATCGTCTCCTCGGCGACCCCGATCCGCTCGCGCAGCCAGGCGAAATACAAAACCTTCATCGCCCCACGCTCACCTCGCTCAGTGGCCCTGCACCGAAACGACCTGCCCGTTCGGCTGGATCAGCGTCGCCGTGCCATTGCCGTTCGGAATCAGTATGCCGCCGCCCGCCCCGTCGATCGGGGCCACGGTCTGATACCGCCCGTTGCTCGACCCGGTCACCACGCCGGCCGGCCCGTTCGGCCCCATCAGCGTCTGCCCCACCGCGAAGCCGCTCCCCGCGCCGATGGTGCGTGCCGGAGTCGGCGGCGTCGCGGGAATGACCGGTTCGCTCGGCAAGCCGCTCTGCGCGCTCCCCGGCGGCGTCGAACTTCCCTTGGTCGCATGCCCGTAAGTACCGTATTTGGTCAGCCCGGCATTATTCCCGGTCACCGGTCCGCTGCGCTGATCCGGCGGCGTCATCCCCTCGCTCATCGCCCCGTTCGTGCCGACCGAAGGCACCGAATAGGTCGCATTCGGATTGCCGGTCGCGCCGTACTGGTTCTGATATTCCTGCCCGAGCGGCGTGTTCATATGTTGCTGGATATCGCTCAGCGTCGGCACCGGCTGCACCGGCCCCGGCCACACATCGCCCGGCTGCGGCCGGATCGGCGTGACCGCAACCTCCTCACCCCGCGCCCGCTGCATGTTCAGCGCGTAGCCCTTGGGCGCATTCGGGTTGCCGAACGGGCTCAGCGTGCTGTCGAGGTAATTGCCGACCCCGGCACACCCGGACAGCAGCAGCAGCATCGCCCCCGGCACGACCAGGCTGATCGAGCGCGCGGCTCGGGTCGACATCGCAGATCGGGCGGCACTCCGCATCGGGTTGGTTCCTTCACTCATCATAAAAGCGACTATGCTCCGATTTCACATCCAACCTCAAGCCAAGTCCGGTGACGATGAATTGGGCGATCGCGCCGACATCGCCGAGGGCGAGCACCGGAAGCGGGCAGGGGCCGACATCCCCATCCGCCGCCACCGCGATAATCCCCGGCCAGTCCGGCCAGAGCGGCCTCTTGCCGAGAGCGGGCCGGTGCACTTCGAGCTTGCGCACCGGGGCCGATTTGAACCCCTCGGCGATATACAAATCCACCGGCGCCATCCGCCCGAGTAGCAGCGCCAGATCGGGCTCGTCCTCGCTCCGATGCTCGCGGAACAGCACGAACCGCTCGCGCGTCGCCAGCATGGTCTCGCGCGCCCCGGCCATTCGATGACGATGACTGTCCTTGCCCGGCTGATCGGGATCGACCGTGTGATGCGCGTGTTTCAGCGTCGAAACGCTCAGCCCCCGTTGCGCGAGCACCGGCAGCAGCGCGGTCAGCAGCGTGGTCTTGCCACTGCCGGACCAGCCGACCAGCGCGATCACCGGCGCCGCCATCAGCCCGCCATCCACCCGATCCGCGTTCAGCCCGCCGTCCCCGGCCGGTTGATATGGCGCAGCCCCGCCGTGAGATAATCCCACCCGGTGATCAGCGTCAGAATCGCGGCCAGCCACAGCAGCACCCCGCCGATCGCGGTTGCCGGAAACCCGCCGATCCCGAGAATAACCGCCCCCCGGTCGCCGAGCAGCAGAAACCCCAACGCCCCCATCTGCGCCGCCGTCTTCCACTTCGCGAGCCGCGTCACCGGCAGCCCGATCCGGATACCCGCGAGATATTCCCGCAGCCCCGAGACCAGAATCTCCCGCAGCATGATCACGATCGCCGGATAAATCCCGAATGCCGGCAACAGGTGAAACCCGACCAGCAGCATCAGCGTCGCGCCCACCAGCAGCTTGTCGGCAATCGGGTCGAGCATCCGCCCCAGATCCGAAAGCTGCCGCCGCGTCCGCGCCAGCCGCCCGTCCAGCCAGTCGGTAATCCCCGCAATGGTGAACAGAATTGCCGCCAGCAAATCCGCCGTCGGGTCGCGCAGTGCCACCAGCAGCACCAGCAGCGGGATCGCTGCGATACGCGACAGGGTCAGAACGTTCGGCAGATCGGTCAGCATCGCGCCAGACTAAGCGGTTTTCGCGCGATGCGTAAGCCGCCGGAGCAGATGCCGGGGACGCGGTTTGTTGATCAGCCGCAGCGCGCGCAGAAAATTCGGCGCCATCGCCTCCACCCGGTCGGGATCGAGCGCTGCGCTCTCCGCCAGTTTCGCCTCGACATCATTGACCGAAGGCGGCGTGAACGGTGCCAGCCGCCGCCCGGTCCCCGGGTTCAGCGCATCGAACGCCCGCACCAGCGAGCCGTGCCTCTCGATCCCCTGCCGCACCGCAGCGACCGTCACCCCGATATGCTCGGCGATCAGCGCATCCCGCACATCAAGGATCGCGGCCCGGATATCCGCCCGCGCGCCATCCGGCCCCACCTCGACCGCCAGATCCGACTCGGTATCGATCCCCATCGAACGGTTATTGACGTTCGACGACCCCACCCGCAGCAACGTATCGTCGATGATCAACACCTTGGCATGGACATAAATATCCGCCTCGCCCGCGCTCACCGGCGTTGCGAACCGCAGCCGCCCGCCATGATCCAGCCGGTGCAGATCCCGCAGCAGCAGCGCCCGCGCCGAGCCCATCGCCTCCTCCTCCAGCCAGCCATCGGCCCGCTTGGGATTGACGATCAACACCTCCGGCCCCTCCGCCTCCGCCAGCCGCGCGCCAATCGCCTCCGCAATCCGGGGCGAGGCGAAATACTGACTCTCCAAGTATATAGTGTGTCGCGCCGAACCGATCGCCGCGAGATACAGCGCCTCGATCTCGCGGGTCTCCGGCATCTGCTCCGTTTTCGGCCAGGTCCGCGCAATCCCCACCTTCACATCGGTGAACCGCGGATCGAGGCTCTCCGGCCACGGCACATCCGCCCGCTCCGGCGGCGGCGCGATCGTCTCCCCCGTCGCCGCCTGCCAGCGCATCCGCGCCAGATCGCCCAGCGCCCGCGCCGCATCGCCATCCACCGCCGTCGTCACATCGTGCCACGGCTTGTGCCGCTCCCCATCCGGCTCGTCGCGGCGCGGATCATCGTCGACATGATCGCCGGTATCCCACCGCCCCACCGTGCAATCGATCCCGCCACAGAACGCCAGCCGGTCGTCGATAACGACGATCTTCTGATGATGGCACGCCCCGGTCGGATGATTGCTGTCGAGCTTGAAATGAATCCGCCGCGCCAGAAGCCAGTGGAACAGCAGGGCAGGGGAGGTCCCCCGCAGCGGCATCTTCAGCACCGACAGATCCCACCGCAGAATATGCACATCCAGCCCGGGATTTTCCCGCACCACGAAACTCAGGAACTCGCCCAGCCGGTTCGGCACCCCGTCCATCACCACGCCATCGCGCTCCAGCAGAATCCCGGTGTGAAAATCCCACCCCACCATCAGCACCGAATGCCGCGCCGCCAGAATCGCCTGTTTCAGCGCCCGGAAATACGCCGCCCCGTCGATGATCACCGCCATCCGGTCGGCATGAACCAGCCGCCAGCACGTCACACCCTCCCGCAGCACCGCGCTCACGACATCACCGTCACCGCATCCCTCACCCCGACCCGCCCCGGCGTCACCACCTCGGCGAACACCCCGCAATCGACATGGCCGAAATGCGTCATCAACTCCTTCACCGGGTTGGCATCGCGCAGCCCGGTCCCCGGATTGACGCACGTCGCCGCGCACCGGTTGATCCGCTCGACCACCACCAGCCGCGCCGCCCCGATCGCCAGCGTCCGCCCGATCCAGCCGAATTCCGCCCAGGCCTCGATCCCCTCGACATATATATTGGCCCGAAACCGCATCTTCTCGCGCGGGCTTCCCACCGCCGCGCTCAACGCGGCCAGGCTCCCCAGCCCGATCAGGCTGACCACCTGCCCGTCATGATCGCAGAAACGATGCTCATCCCCGGCATGCACGAATCGCGGCACCCCCCGCATCGCCGTCGGCAGCGCCGCCGCAATGAATCCGCCGATCGCCTTCCGCCCCGAAGCCGTCAGCGGGTCGGCATCCAGCGCCGCGCCATCCCGCGCCACCAGCGTCAGCAGCGAGCGGTCCGCATCGAACCGCGCCTCCAGCGCCGCCGCCTCGATATTCCGCGCGAGGCACAAGAACTCGGTCTTCGGCCGCCACGCGGGTGCGGCCTCGTCGAACCCGCAATCCCCCTGCGCCAGCGCAAACGCCCGATCCCACTCGATCGCCCGCCCGGCCCGCAGCGCCGCCTCACCCATCGCCTCGGGCGTCAGCCCCTTGACCGGATAACGATAGATTGTCTCAATCCGCATCCCGTCCCCCTCTTGAGCCGGATCAATGCTACAACCATTTGTGATCGGCAAGGTTGCGCCATTGCCTCTTGAGGGATGACGCGGCCAAGGTCGCCTTAATGAAAGGGATCGAAACATGGATTTCGAAAAGTTCACCGAGCGGGCCCGTGGCTTCGTTCAGGCCGCGCAAACCATCGCGGTCCGCGAATATCACCAGTACATCACGCCCGAACATCTGCTCAAAGCCTTCCTCGACGACGATGAAGGTGCCGCCACCGGCCTGATCCGCGCCGCCGGCGGCGACCCCGCCGCGGTCAAATTCGCGGTCGATGCCGCCGTCGCCAAAATGCCCAAGGTTCAGGGCTCCGGTGCCGGCCAGCCCCAGATCACGCCCGATCTCTCCCGCGTGCTCGATGCCGCACAAACAATGGCCCAGAAAGCCGGCGACGAATACACCGCGCAGGACCGCGTCCTCGTCGCCCTCGCCGCGAGCGATAGCGCCGCCGGCCGCGCCCTCAAAGCCGCCGGTGCCTCCGCCCAGTCGCTCGAAAAAGCGGTGGCCGACATCCGCAAGGGCCGCACCGTCAATTCCGCCACCGCCGAAGCCAATTTCGACGCGCTGAAAAAATACGCGCGCGATGTCACGCAGGCCGCCCGCGACCAGAAACTCGACCCGGTGATCGGCCGCGACGAGGAAATCCGCCGCGCCATCCAGGTCCTCGCCCGCCGCACCAAAAACAACCCGGTCCTGATCGGCGAACCCGGCGTCGGCAAAACCGCCATCGTCGAAGGCCTCGCGCTGCGCATCGTCAACGGCGACGTGCCCGAAGCCCTCAAAAATAAACGCCTGATGTCGCTCGACCTCGGCGCCCTCGTCGCAGGAGCCAAATTCCGCGGCGAATTCGAGGAGCGCCTCAAGGCGGTCCTCAAGGAAATCGAAACCGCCAACGGCGAGATCATCCTGTTCATCGACGAAATGCACACCCTCGTCGGGGCCGGCCGCGCCGACGGCGCGATGGACGCCTCCAACCTCATCAAACCCGAACTCGCCCGCGGCGCGCTCCACTGCATCGGTGCCACCACGCTCGACGAATACCGCAAATACATCGAAAAGGACGCCGCCCTCGCCCGCCGCTTCCAGCCCGTCTTCGTCGATGAACCAAGCGTCGAGGACACCATCTCGATCCTGCGCGGCATCAAGGAAAAATACGAACTCCACCACGGCGTCCGCATCCTCGATTCCGCCCTCGTCGCCGCCGCCACCCTCTCCAACCGCTACATCTCGGACCGCTTCCTCCCCGACAAGGCGATCGACCTCGTCGATGAAGCCGCCTCGCGCCTGCGCATGCAGGTGGACAGCAAACCCGAAGCGCTCGACGAACTCGACCGCCGCCTGATGCAGCTCAAAATCGAGCGCGAAGCCCTCAAGCGCGAGGACGACGCCGCCTCGAAAGACCGCCTCGCCCGCCTCGAAGGCGAAATCGCCGCCCTCGATGAAAAATCCGACGCCATGTCCGCCACCTGGAAAGGCGAAAAAGACCGCCTCAACCAGACCCAGCGCCTCAAGGAAAAACTCGATCAGGCCCGCAGCGAAATGGAAATGGCCCAGCGATCCGGCAACCTCGCCCGCGCCTCCGAACTGATGTACGGCGTCATCCCCGACCTCGAACGCCAGCTCGCCACCGGCTCGGCCGACGGCGCAATGGTCAACGAAGCCGTCACCGAACAGCAGATCGCCCAGGTCGTCGCCCGCTGGACCGGCATCCCGGTCGACCGCATGCTCGAAGGCGAACGCGCCAAACTCACCAAAATGGAAGACCTCCTGCGCGTCCGCGTCGTCGGTCAGGAAGCCGCCCTGCGCGCCGTGTCGGATGCGGTCCGCCGCGCCCGCGCCGGGCTGCAGGACCCCAACCGCCCGATCGGCTCGTTCCTCTTCCTCGGCCCCACCGGCGTCGGCAAAACCGAAACCTGCAAAGCCCTCGCCGAATTCCTGTTCGACGACGAACGCGCCATGGTCCGCATCGACATGAGCGAATTCATGGAAAAACACGCCGTCGCCCGCCTGATCGGCGCACCCCCCGGCTATGTCGGCTACGAGGAAGGCGGCGTCCTGACCGAAGCCGTCCGCCGCCGCCCCTATCAGGTCATCCTGTTCGACGAGGTCGAAAAAGCCCACGAGGACGTCTTCAACATCCTCCTCCAGGTCCTCGACGATGGCCGCCTCACCGATGGCCAGGGCCGCACCGTCGACTTCAAGAACACCATCATCGTCCTCACCTCCAACCTCGGCAGCGAAGTCCTCGCCGCCCAGCCGGACGGCGAAGACGTCATGATGGCCGAAGCCGCCGTCATGCGCGTGGTCCGGGGCCATTTCCGGCCCGAATTCCTCAACCGGCTCGACGAAATCATCCTGTTCCGCCGCCTCCAGCGCTCGGACATGGCAACCATCGTCGATATCCAGCTCCGCCACCTCGAAACCCTGCTGGCCGACCGCAAAATCACCCTCCACCTCGACCAGGCCGCCCGCGACTGGCTCGCCAACGAAGGCTACGACCCCGTCTACGGCGCCCGCCCCCTCAAACGCGTCATCCAGCGCAGCCTGCAAAACCGCCTCGCCACCGCCATCCTCGCCGGCACCATCCACGACGGCGAAACCGTCACCGTCGGCGTGGGCGACGACGGCCTGACAGTAAGAGGCGACATGGCCGAAGCCGCATAAGGTAAGGCCAAGGCAAGCAGCGCTTTTTTGTAAAAAAGCGCGCAAAAAACTTTCGGAATCAGGTGCCGGGCGCCTGAGGGGCAGATCGTAGGGTGGGGTGCTCTTGGGCACCCCACCATCTCTCACCCTCATGAACCCCGTCGCTCTCCGTAATCGCCCTCGACCGCCGCGTGACCGCCCCACCCCGCCGGATAATCCCCCCGCCTCACCGCCCGCCGAAACGACGAAAACGGCCACTCCCAGGCAATGCCCGCAACCCCATGCCTGACCGGATTGAAATGCACATAATCGACATGCCGCCGAAAATCCGTCTCATCGCGCAGCGCCCGTTCCCAGAACCGACGCTGCCACACCCCGCGCTCTCCCTTCGCAACCCGCGACTCCGAACGGTGTTCACCCATCCCGATCCGCGACGAGAACCCCCGCTTGATCAGCATCCACCGCGTCGAAAAATCGGCATCGCCCTCCGGCAACGTCCACACCGCATGCAAATGATCGGGCAGCACAACCCAAGCATCGATGGTGAACGGATACAATGCCCGAACCCGCGCAACCGAAGCCCGCAAAGCGGCGACCTCACGGACCAGCAAATCACTACGCCGATCGGCAAGCACAACGGTAAAAAAATACGCCCCACCCTCAACGCGACGTCGTCGATACTCCGGCATCTATTTCACCCCCTGACCCCGGTTGGCTCCACGCGCCCGGCTTTCCCGCCCGCCGCCGTCTGACTCGGAGCCCCCGTCACGCCTGCGAAAGCCACCCCACCGGAACCTCCAGCACCGCAGCAAGCTTCGCGATCGTGTCAGGCGTTCCGGCGCGGTGGCCACTTTCGAGGTCGGACAGATACCCCTGGCTGATATCGCTCCTGAAGCTCAGATGCTGCTGGGTCATGCCCCGCCATTGCCGAACGGCCTTCAACCGGCTGTCACCACCCAAAATCATCGCACTCAGGTCCTTCGGCAACACGGCGGCATCGCCAGCCAACGCCGCCTTCCGGGAATCATAGATTGCAATGTCGTCCTCATCTTCGGCAGCCTCCTCGACACGCGCAACCAGCGCCTCATATGCGGCGCGCGGCAGCACGACCAGTTCTTCTCCTGCTTCCGTGCGAATAATTTGCGGCATGGTCATCACTTCAAATCCTCCTATAAGTCGTGGTGGCACGTCGACCGATATAGATCGCCAGAATCGTGGCTGCATCTTCATCGAATATCACGCGATACGGGCCGATCCTGAGCCGATAACCCTCACGACCCTGTAACGCCTTGACGTCCCCTTGGCCGGTCATGGCATAACGATGAAGTCCGGCTTCCACCTGCGCGCGGGCGTCACGCAACAGGCCGTCCAGATCCTTCGCGGCTCCCGCCGTCAGAATGATCGTTTTCATGGTGTATTATATAGCTATATTGCGCCCAATACAAGCGATAATATCGCTCCCACCCAAAGCCCACCCCCACTAAAACTAACACTTTCCCACCCCCACCCCGTCATGCTCTAACACCCGCATGAACGCGGCATCGCAACCCCTCTTCACCCGCTTCGCGGGCTTCATCGGGACTTTGCGGAAATCCATCGCCGCCGCGATCGTGCCGGTGCGCAACACCCCGGCCCGTCTCGCCAGCCCGGTCGGCCTTCTGCTCTACCGGCGCCTCGGCACCATCATGACCCGCCTGCACGACCTCCTCGCCCGCATCGAGGCCGAAGCGGGCCAGCCGCGCCCCCGCCTCCACCCGCGCGCCCGCCATCACCATCCCCGCGCCTCATCCCCCGCCGAACCCACAGCGCCAGCCACCCCACAGCCCAAACTGCCCCGCCGCTTCGGCTGGATCGCCGCTCACCTCCCCGAAGCCCCCGGCCACGCCCAATCCCTCCGCCACTTCCTCTGCGAGCCGGGAACCGAGGCATTGATCGCCAGCGACCCCCGAATCGGCCGCCTTCTCCGCCCGCTCTGCCACATGCTCGGGATCGACCTGCGCCTGATCTACCGCATGGTCCCCCCGCACGATCCATCCAGCCCCACCCCCGACCTCACCCGGAGTCACCCCCTGCTGCGCGAAACCGCCCGCCCGCCGCGCCCGCGCCACCCCGATCGCCCACCACCACGTCCACCTCGCGCGCCGCCGCCACCCCGTGCGCCAAACCCATCACCCCTCCGCGCCCCGACGCTCGATGATGTCCAATCCCTGCTCGACCGCGTCTTCAGCCGCCAAAAACCCACCTACAACCCCGATTTCATCGCCCCGAACTTTTTATACGTCCACCCGAAATAGCCTTTCCGCGCCCATATTATTACGATATCGCAACAAAAAGCCCCACGCATGGCACATCCCGCCCTCCGTTCCCACCCTCCGTTCATGCACCTCGCTCATGGCCGAATTGCGACTGCCAAACCGCAGCCCTATCCGCCCCGGCAGCGCCCCATCCCCCGCACAACCCCTTGCCGCACAACGTTTTTACCCAATCCGCAGCCCCGTTTCCCGGCCCGTTGACAGGTCCGGGGTCGGCGCGTAGAAGCCCGTTCACCGCTGATGAGGCGGCGACCGACGGAGCGGGTCAGACCGCAACGTCAGTTTTGTTCTTTGAGGTTTGTGAATAGGCTAGGAAGGGATACGTTGGTGGCGTTTGGCTGCTGGCTGGATTGCTGGGTCTGAGAGGGCTTGGTGGTATGGTTGGTAGTGATTGCTGTGTTTGGGTTTAGGCTTGGGCATGGTGGTGGTTGATTTGGGTTGATTGGTGGCTGGGTTTGGATCTGGTTTCATTGATTGGTTCTGATGAACTTTCGAACGTTGATGATGTATCTTTTGATGCAAGATGGATGTTTCGAATGCTGCTTTGGGTCTTGTGGCCTGGGGTGGTGAATGAGTGGGCTGGGTCTGGTTCGTGATGTTGGTATCTGTGAGGGTGCTGGCATTGATGAACATGAGAGTTTGATCCTGGCTCAGAGCGAACGCTGGCGGCATGCTTAACACATGCAAGTCGCACGGTATGGGGGCAACTCCATGCAGTGGCGGACGGGTGAGTAACGCGTAGGAATCTATCCTTGGATGGGGGACAACCGTGGGAAACTACGGCTAATACCGCATGATGCCTGAGGGCCAAAGCTCGCGAGAGCGTCTGGGGAGGAGCCTGCGTCTGATTAGGTAGTTGGTGGGGTAAAGGCCTACCAAGCCTGCGATCAGTAGCTGGTCTGAGAGGATGATCAGCCACATTGGGACTGAGACACGGCCCAAACTCCTACGGGAGGCAGCAGTGGGGAATATTGGACAATGGGGGCAACCCTGATCCAGCAATGCCGCGTGGGTGAAGAAGGTTTTCGGATTGTAAAGCCCTTTTGGCGGGGACGATGATGACGGTACCCGCAGAATAAGCTCCGGCTAACTTCGTGCCAGCAGCCGCGGTAATACGAAGGGGGCTAGCGTTGCTCGGAATGACTGGGCGTAAAGGGCGCGTAGGCGGCTT
>Ga0315298_1001076_pt1 | contig 51546 bp, 48 predicted proteins | sample WHS_1_MG_FD_203077 | JGI IMG/M metagenome (GOLD analysis project Ga0315298, IMG submission 203077) | Extremophilic microbial mat communities from Washburn Hot Springs, YNP, Wyoming, USA - WHS_1_MG | ecosystem: Environmental > Aquatic > Thermal springs > Hot (42-90C) | place: USA: Wyoming...
TTAATGCCTAAGGAAGATATAATTTCATTTTATTCAGAAAGATATCCTAAACTCGAATTTAAGGTCACAATTGAAAGAATAGGAAGTAAATATACCATAATTAACGATTGGTCCCCATCTATTGGGCCGGTTGCAGAATTAGCTTGTCATTATTTCATTCTTCTTAAAAAAGCTCTTGAATATCTAAATGAAGGGGAAAAGAAAAAATTGTTAAACTTACTAAAGAAAATACACGAGATGGATATTAGTGATAACTCTATTTTTGCTTCAATTAGATATACAAACATGGCTAACAAAATTTTAAAAGAGATAATAGAAGAGCAAAAAACCGAAACCTCTAATTTAGTCTTTTGTCCAAAATGTGGGAAAGAAAATCCTGCTACAAATAAATATTGTACAAATTGTGGAGTAAAATTAATAAAAAATGAATTGTCCTAATTGCAACAAACTAATATCACCCGAAGATAGGTTTTGTGGTAATTGTGGGTATAAACTAAAACAGGAAGATATCGAAACTTCTAAGGAAATAAAAGCTCGAAGAAGAGATTTCTATTACAAAAAATCTCCTAAAGGATTTTGGAAATCTGCATTATATTGGTATCTTGAAGCCCTTAAAAATATACAGTCTTTAAAGGAAGGGCATCTAAAGCAGAGTTTGGGTATTTTTTATTTCTGTATTTCCTAATTTTATTCGGGAGTACCATATTTACAGAAATTGTTAGTAGTCCCATTGTAGAAATGGGATTAGGAAATACATTTTCAAAAAGTGCCAGTAGCTTTGGGGCTATTTTATCAATTGGTTGGCTCTTTTTCAATCTTATTCCATTTTTTGCTGTTTCGGTTCGTAGGCTTCATGACATAAATTTGGGTGAATCATGGGTTTTACTTTATTTTATTCCCGGTTTCTGTATTATTTTATTTTTAATTCTAGCTCAAGATAGTTATCCTTATGAAAATAAATATGGTCCAGTTCCAGAAAAATTAAATACATATGATAATAGAATAAATTATTATGAATCCCAGAATTCAGAAAAATGAATTGCCCAAAAAAATGAATTGCCCAAATTGTGGAGCCCAAATATCACCAGAAGATAAGTTTTGCGGTAATTGTGGGCATCAATTAAAATCAGAAAATGTTGAGCTCTCTAAGGAAATACAATTACAAGGATTAAGATCTCAACCCCAAAAAGTTTCAAATTGGTGGTATTTACTTTCTCTAGTTTGGATTCCCTTGGGAGCAATTTTAGCATGGCTCATTAATAAAGACAAGGATCCTAAAAAAGCTAAAAATTTCCTAATAACCGGTTTAGTGTTTGGAGGCATTTTAATTCTCCTTGGTTTTATAGCCGGACTGTATTTATTAGAGCCACATGAAGAAACTACGGACCAAAATACATTTATATCAAAATATTCAAATCAAAATACATTTATATCAAAATATTCAAATGTTGAAAATACATTTATATCAAAATATTCAAATGTTGTTGGAGAAATTGAATGTACCGTTGATAAAACTAAAGAAAACTTTGATGTAGGAACGGGTTTTTTAATCAGCCCAGAAGGGTATATTCTTACAAATTATCATGTAGTAAAAAACAGTTATTTTCCTCATTGTATTATTATGTTTCCAGAAAACCCTCAAAGCCCACCAACAAAAATTTATTCAGCAAAAATTACCGATATATATGATCCGGATTTAGATTATGCTGTTTTATATTTAGAAAAAGAATGGAATGAATCAAGCAAGAAGGCAGTAGATATACAAGATAGAAACTTCCCATATATTCAAGCTTGTAATTCTGATATTGTTAATATAGGCGATCCAATACTAATTTTAGGTTATCCATCTTATGGAGGAGAAACATTAACAGTAACAAATGGAATTATAAGTGGAAGCTTAGATGAATATTATTTTAAAACTGATGCAAAGATAGACAAAGGAAATTCAGGAGCTCCAGTCTTGTTAGATGATCCGAGCAAAGAGTGCTATATAGGAATAGCAACTTTTGGTATTAAAGGGGCGTTTGACTCTTTAGGAGGTATATTGAAAACTAAATATCTAAAGGGATTATATAATTGGTGATCGTTCATTCTCTTTCATTCTCTTTATCAACCACCAATAATTTTTCTTTATTTTCCTCTTCTATCCTTTCTTTAGGTTTTCCAAACATCCTGTCCATTATGTCCTTGTAAAAACTATAGTTTCCTTTTAGAGCTTCAATAATTCCTCTTTCAAAAAGTTTTACCATTAAAGTATCTGGCTCTTTACCTAATTTCAAATCCCCTGCTATATGTTTATAAGTTTCCTTAAATAAAGTCTTATAATTTCTTGCTCCTTTTGGTCTACCAGCAGGATTTCCAGATTCTCCTTTTTTCACCTTGGTTTTATATTCGGATTTGCCATAATAGTTGTAAAATATTGTTTTTTAATTTTAAACTTGCAAAAAAATTAAAGTCAATCAAAAATTTCTTGCTCGCAAAGTATTTTTATCTTATAATCAATTTAACAGAGCATTTCTAGCTTCATTCATCAAGTGGAGCAATTAATTAAATTTGACAATGGTTTTATTTCAGAGTATCATAAAAATATGACTTATCGATTTACTACAGTTATTAGTAAAGAAGGGAAATGGTATGTTGCCCGTTGTCTTGAATTAGGGGTGGTGAGCCAAGGAAGGACTATTGAGGAAGCCAAAAAAAATCTCAAAGAAGCGGTTGAATTATACTTAGAGGATCAGCCAAAGATTAAAAAATCTCTCCCCAAAGAAGCCCCCTTGGTAACTACTCTTGAGCTAAAGTATGTATAAACCCCTATCTGGGAAGCAGGTTATCAAGATTTTATGCCGAGAATTCGGCTTTTATTTTGTTTCTCAAAAAGGAAGCCATGTCAAATTAAGAAAGCAAATTAAGGGGAAAGAAATTACCACTATTGTTCCTCTTCACAAAGAATTAGCCCCTGGCACTATAAAAGGGGTTTTAAATTTGGCTCAAATAGAAGAAAAAGATTTTTGGAAAAGAGTGTAAAAGGAAAAAAATGAAATTTTAAAAGCCAAATCAAAAGCCCATCGCTGGGCATTTTTTATTAATGAAGAATATTTTAGTAAGATAAATAAATGAAGCCCTTCGGTCATAAAAGAGTAGCATATTTTATTGCTAATAAAACACCTCTTCCAATTTCTCTTTCCGATGAAGAAAAAGAGAATTTAATAAAGGGTTCTCTTGAACCTGATTATTGGATTTCAGATAAATTACTTAAAAGAGCTCATCATTACGGTCGGATAAAAGAAATTGAAAAATACATTATTAAAGCAAGAGAAGAATTTTTAAAAGGAGATATGAAACAAAGTGCCTATAATTTGGGCGTAGCCCTACATTTCATTGGTGATTATCCAGTTCCTTCTGCTTCTACTAAGATAAGATATTTTTATGGGAGAGGAGCAGGTTTAAAAACATACCATGCAAGGCAAAGGGCAAAGAAAAGACACAAAGCCTTTGAGGAAGAAATAAGCGAAGCACAGATTGGTGAAATTGAACTATTTACTCTAAAAACCCCTTTAGAAATTATTCCTACTATTAAAAGAATGCTTGTTAAACAATTTTCACCAGCCGAAAGCCTAACTCGGGTATACCAAATAAGCTATGCAATATGTGAGATTGTTTGGAGAAACCCAAATAAACTATCCCAAGAGGAAAAAGAACTTTTAGTGAAAATACCTTCCTTTAAAAAGAAATACTTCCTTAAATTAGGAGGTGAGATTGGAAGCTTTCTTTCTTTAATTTTCGTTCCCGCAATTCCTATTTTTCTATTCTTTTTTCTTCTATTTATTTTTTTATTTTTAGTTTTTTGTAACACTCTTAACCCCTTTTTCCTTGAGAAATGGTATGGTAAGAAAATTTTTGCGACTTTAGATACCTCCTCTCCAAATAAGAAATAGTGAGTAGCAGGAGGGTGGTGGATTTTAAATTAACTATTCACTAAACAGGTTCTTACATCATCCAGTCTGCGAAGCAACTGCCCATCGCAGGACAATTTTTAGACTCGCCAAAGTGGCGGTTTTTTTGATAAAATAAAAAATATGGTTAATATAAGTAGCGAGGCTCGCTTGACGTTGGTAACCAGCTAATAGCTTCTCCTGATTAAAGAAGCTTTTTTATTAAACATGGGAGAAAAAACAAAAAAATCGTCTTGGCTTAATAAAAACATTCTCGGAATGGGGTTGGCGAGTTTTTTCAGCGACGCTAGCCACGAAATGACAACCGCCGTCCTTCCAACATTTCTTGTCAACCTTGTCGGAAATACTTTGGCTCCCCAATTTCTTGGAATCATCAGCGGTTTATCTGACGCGGCCTCAAGCTTTGTCAAGGTTTTTTCTGGTTGGATAAGCGACCGAATCAAAAAAAGAAAAGGATTGATAACGATTGGTTATACCATTACTGGTTTTTTTGCTGGCCTCACGGGTTTGGCAAAAAGTTGGGTTGGCGCTTTGTTTTACAGAACTTTTGCCTGGATGGGCCGCGGTTTAAGAGAACCGCCGAGAGATGCTTTGTTGGCTGATTCGGTTTCGCCCGAGTATTATGGCCGGGCTTTTGGTTTCCATCGGGCGATGGATACCCTTGGGGCAATCTTAGCTCCTCTCTTCGTGTTTTTTGCTTTGCCGAGCTTTGGCATAAAAAATGTTTTTCTCATTTCTTTCATTCCTGGTATTTTGGCCGTTCTCGCCATCTTTTTCCTTACCAAAGAAATTTCTCAAAGAAGCAGAAAACAGCAGTCGATGGGATTTTGGAAAGATATTGTTTCGCTTCCTAAATCTTTTCACTTTTTTTTGCTGGCGATGTTCGTTTTTGGTCTCGGAAATTTCAACCGAACCTTACTTCTTTTGCGCGCCCAGCAGGTTTTAACCCCGCTTACCGGACTGGCTATTGCCGGAAGCTTTTCTATTTTGCTGTATGCTTTTCGGAATATTATCCAGGCGATTTCAGACTATTTTCTCGGGCGTTTGAGCGACACATTTAGCAGAAAGATATTGCTATCTTTTTTTGGCTTTTTTATTTTTGGGGTGATGTCATTGGGTTTGGCTTTCCCGGTTCCTAAACTTTGGTTTTTTATTCTCTTGTTTTTTCTTTCCGGGATCAGCGCTGCCGCTTCTACTGCTCTTGAAAAAGCTTACGCTGCCGATTTATTACCTTCGCCTTTACGGGGGACAGGATATGGCGTTTTACAAACCATCGACGGTCTCGGAGATTTTCTTTCGAGCTTTTTAGTTGGCTTTCTTTGGTCAGCGATTTCTCCCACTTTTGCTTTCGTTTTTGCTGCCCTCTTGAGTTTTGGTTCGGCAACCCTCTTTTTATACACTCCTAAAAATTGTTCAGTTTCCCTTGACAAATTGCTTTGAAATGTTGTATATTTAAAGAGCGAAGCACATTTAAAAATCTAAAAAGGAGGTGAAATTTAATGAATAAGATTGCAAGGAGCTATACTCTGGAAGAGCTGAAAAAAGCTGAGAGATTTTCGGGGTATGACAGATATGATTATCCCGAATTAAGGGAGAAGGAGGAAGAAATTGCGCGGTGGATTGGAGCCAAACGGGTATTGTTGTACAACTCAGGAATGGCCGCCATCCACGATGCGCTCTTCTTTCTTCTTCAAAAAGGGGATACTTTGCTCTACAATCCGTACGTTTATCCTGAGACGCGAAAGTTGATCGAAGATTTCAGCCGGTTTGTCAATGTCGTTAAAGTTCCCAGGATGGAAGAACTTGAGAAGCTGGTTAAAAAGACCAAAGCGAAGGTAATATTCACTGAAACCGTCGGCAACCATTTTAAGATGCCGATGGTGAATGTAGAAAAACTTTTCGAGATCGGAGGAGATGTTTCGCTGGTGCTGGATAATACCCTTCCCAGCGAGACGGCGTTGCCGTTGGCAGCGCAGATCCAAAAGGTAAAGGTTCCGGTTGTGGTGGTTCATTCTGCCACGAAATCCCTGGCTCAGAATCAGATCACGATGGGGTTAGCGTACACAAACTCTCAAGAAGTGAATAAGAAGCTCTACGAGTTGAGAATGCGGACAGGTAATTACCTCCCGCGCGCTGCTTTGGAGCTACTTCCTCAAATGACCAAGGAAGAGTTGGAATCCAGGTATCGAAGAATTCTTAGCCACACAAAAAAATTGGCCGAAGTTTTTTACGATTATGTCGGTAAATTCGGGATAAAGGCAGTTTCTTACCCAAATTTGCCAAACCATTCTTCATCAACACTTGCCGAAAAATTGTGTCCTGATGGAGCTGCCCCCGTTTTCTTCATTCGCTGCGAAAACAGCTGGAAGACGGCGGCAGAGTTGGAAAAATTCCTGGGAATCGAATTCGGACCCAGCTTTGGCCTGGGGTTTGCGAAGCCCCGAGCAATGATTCTCACCAGAACTCTTCTTCGGATTGCTGGCGGAGAATCTAGAGTCTAACCTCAAAAAGGTTAAACTTTTTTATTAACTTTTTTCCGACTTGACAACAGAGGGAAATTATTTTTATAATTGATTCAAGATAGTTTCATCTTAACTTAATATGAATCTCAAAAAATCGACGATTCTTCCTTGGCAAAAATTTGCTAAAAACTGGCAAAGAATTACCAGCCCCGACAGACCTACCCAAACAGAGATTAGGTTTTATGAGAATTTTGCCAAAAAAATTTTAAAAAAGAAAGAAAGTAAAGTTTTGATTTTAGGCGCCACTCCGGAATTGCGAGATATGTTAGCCAAATATAAAAATGCCGAGGTCGTCCTGGTGGATATTAACCTTGACATGATTTTAGCCATGAGTTCTTTGATGCGAAACAAAAAAGCGAGAGAAAAAGAAATTTGGATAAAAGCCAATTGGCTTGAAGCGCCTTTACCAAAAAATTATTTCGATATCGTCTATGGCGATTTTGTTTTGAGCAACGTACCCCTTAAATATCAAGATAAATTTCTCGCTAACATCAAAAATTGGTTAAAACCGATCGGCTATTTTATCATGCGATGTGAATCTTACAAACCTCATTACAAGCCCTTTTCAATTTCAGAAATTTTTGATTTTTTTAAAGACAAACCGGTCAATCGTCAAACGATCAATTTGTTTTGGGAAATAGGGGTTTGGTTAACGGGTCGGTTTGATAAAGACCGAGAAATTCGGCCGATAGTTTTTTACAGAAATTTAAAAAAATATCTTAAAACTCATCTCCATCCAAAAATTTCTCAAATTTTAAAAAAGGGGGGAATTCTCTATCCTTTAAACGGCACTTGGTACACTCACACCTTAGAAGGCTTGAAAAAACTTATCCTGAAATACTTTGAAATTTTAGACTCAAAATTTGACCCAAAAATCAACTTTGTTTATCCTGACATCGCCCCGGTTTATAAATTAAAGCCAAAGAAATCTTAATATGAAAAAGAAAATTTCAAAAACCAACCTTTATCCTAAATGGCAAGAAACGGCTAATCGCTGGCAGGTTTTTCCCGCGCCTTTAAGGCCTACTCTGAACGAATGCCAAATTTACAAAGAAATGATCGAGAAAGTCCTAAAAGGAAAGAAAAAACCTAAAATTCTGTTACTCGGAGCCACGCCAGAAATAAGGGACATGCTCTTTACCCAAACCATTTTAAGAGGAGCGAGAATTTATTTGTTAGATATTAGCCCAGTGATGATAAAAGCGATGAGTGAGATTTTAGGCTTTAAAAACCCTAAAGAAAAACCGGTGATTGGCAATTGGTTGAACATGTCTTTTAAAGACAAAACCTTTGATGTAGTTTTGGGCGATGTGGTTTTAGAAAACGTTCCGAGAGAAAGAAAAGAAGATTTTTTGAAGGAAATCAAAAGGGTTTTGAAAGACGAAGGTTATTTTATCTCTCGTTTCCAGTTTGTCACGCCTGATTTAAAAAATTTCAAAATCGAAAAATCTCTAAAAAAATACAGCCGGTTTTATTTACAAGGAAAAATCAATTTTAAACAATTGGTGATGTTTGTGGAGTCGGATTTGTGGCGGTCAAGTTATTACAAAGGGGACGGAGCTTCTTCTTTGGCTTCTTACGAAAAGGACCTCCGCCACTTTAGAAATTCAACAAAAAACCCTCTTTACAAATTAGTTATCGATAAATTACTTGATTATTTTAAATTCGTTTTAAAAAACAAATGGTATTTATTTGAAAAAAACAAACTGGATAAATTTTTAAGGAAGCATTTTTCCGTTCGTTCGATTAAATATCCAAACGATCATTATTTTGCCAAAGTCTGCCCCATTTATTTGTTAAAAAAAATATATTTTCTTGACAATAAAATTTTAAGTTTTAAAATAAAAGATGATGGAATTCGTTAAATTTTTTGATGAACTATCGAAAAAGGATGTAAAAATCGCCGGAGGAAAGGGGGCTTCTTTGGGCGAAATGACAAGGATTGGCATTCCCGTACCGCCAGGGTTTGTGATTTTAGCTAGCGCCTTCAAAGAATTTTTAAAACAAACGGATTTAAACGTAGAAATTGAAGCTGCTTTAAATAAAACCAACTACGACGACCCTAACTCAATCGATTACACTTCCCAAAAAATTCGAGATTTAATCCACGATGCTAAAGTACCAAAAATTTTAGTTAAGGAAATCCTCGAAGCTTTCAACAAACTAAAGGCAAAACTTGTCGCCGTTCGTTCTTCAGCCACGGCTGAGGATTCTTCGGTTGCTTCTTGGGCCGGAGAGTTAGAAAGCTATTTGAATGTGAGACAAAAAAATTTAATCGGTCGAGTCAAAGATTGCTGGTCTTCGCTTTTTACCCCTCGGGCGATCGTCTATCGGTACGAAAAGGGATTGAGGAAATCAAAAGTTTCGGTGGCGGCCGTCGTCCAAAAAATGGTCCAATCTGAAATTTCCGGAATTTGCTTTACCGTCCATCCCGTAACCAAAAGTAAAAATCAGTTGATCATCGAGGCTGGTTGGGGTTTGGGTGAAGCAATCGTTGGCGGACACATCACCCCCGATTCTTACGTTGTCAATAAAAAAACCTGGAAATTGATCGATGTCAACGTTTCTTCTCAAGAAAAAATGATAGCGAAAAAAAAGTCAGGTGGGGGGAACGTTTGGGTGAAAGTTCCAAAAAAGTTGCAAAACAGACAAAAACTTGACGGGAGACAAATTATCGAATTAGCCAAGCTTTGCCTCAAAATCGAAAACCATTACAAATTTCCCTGCGATATCGAATGGGCTTTTGAAAAAGGAAAATTTTATATTGTCCAATCAAGGCCGATCACCACTTTATAATTAAAAACATGAAGAAAAATACCTGGGTGAAATCAGAAACGATGTTCAAAATAAACCCTTTAACGGGGGTTTCCTATTTTTACTCTTTCAAAAAAGATTATCTTCATCAATTTTTATCGAATTTTCTCCGACTCAAAAATTATCCACCTCAAGAAGCATTTTTTGTCTTTTACCAAGGGAACGGCGACCTTTGTTATAAAAAAGAAAGTTCAGAAAAATTAGCCGAAAAATTTTTAACCAATGTTTTAAACCGTCCTAATTTTGGAGAAAAGGCCAATCTTGAGATAAGAAGACGAAGCGATAACCTGTTTAGGGTGGTTAATGAAGTTTTAAAAATCGATTTATCTAAACTCTCCAACTTTTCTTTGATAAAACTTTTTCAGAAGTTTTACCAAGCAGTTTGTTTAATGCATGTCTCTGGTTGGTTTAGTAATTTTGCCGACCACGAGGGGCAAGGGAAAAAGGCACTTCTTGAATATTTGCAAAAGAAAACAGGAAGCTCCGACCTTGCATATTTAAACAAAGTCTTTTTTGACCTTACCGTTTCTTCATCCTTTAGTAATTTTGAAAAACAAGAGATCGAGTTGTTAAAACTTGTTCAAGAAGTTTACGAGAACCAAAAGTTGAAAAGTTTATTTAAAAATTACCCAGTGAAAGAAATTTTCCAAAGACTCACAAAAGAAAATCAGACCTTTCTCAAAAAAGTAAAAGAACATACCGAAAAATATGGCTGGCTGACCTATCAATTTGAAGGACCGGGTTGGCAAGAAAAAGATTTTCTCGAAATGATAAAAGAAAAAATTCAAACCGAGGTTTCACCAAAAAATTTATTAAAAGAAATAAAACTGAAAAAACAAAAAATCGTTAAAAACCGCGAAAGGCTGTTTAAAAAATTTAAGATCGATAGAAAACACCGGCTGTTATTTAAATTTTTTGAAGATCTCGTTTTTCTTAAGGGATACCGGAAAGATTCGCTCTTCTTTGGTTGTTATACCCGGGATAAAATTTTGAAAGAAATTTGCCGGCGAACAAAAATTCCTATAAAATTCCTTCGTTATCTCTATCCCTGGGAATTTAATTTAAGTTTGTTTTCGAAAAAATCGATCGTCAAAATTCTCAAAGAGCGTTATCGTTATCATCTCTGCTATTATAGAGAAACTAAAAACATCAAAATCCTCACGGGCAGTGAGGCAAAAAGTTTTATCAAAAAATTAAGTTGGGAAGCAGTCAAAAAAGAAGAGACAAGAGAAATCTATGGTGACGTTGCCTCTCCGGGTAAGGCAAAAGGTAAGGTTTGTATCGTCAACGAGGTCAAAGATATAAGCAAAATCAACCAGGGAGACATTTTAGTTTCTGAGGCGACCAATCCGAACCTGATGCCGGCAATAAAAAAAGCGGCGGCAATCGTCACCGATATGGGTGGCTTAACTTGTCATGCTGCCATCGTTTCTCGTGAATTAGGCATTCCTTGCGTCATCGGTACCAAGGTGGCGACCAAAGTGCTAAAAGACGGCGATTTGGTGGAAGTGGATGCAAACAAAGGAATTGTAAGAATTTTAAAATAATTTAAAAGAAAAGTTGATGAATCAGGTAATCAAGGAAATAGAAAAATTTTTGAACCAACCCAAGACCTCTTCTATTTTTGTTAGGCCTTTAAAACTAACGACGATTTTGGCTTTGTACGATGCCTATCTTAATAAATTCAAAAAAATTACCGGGGAAAAAATCGCCAACGTCCTGATACATTTTAGAAAAAGACAATTCGAGTTTTTTGTAGATTTTGACCTTTACACGCCAAAGATTGTCAAAAAAATCAACGCAAAGAAAAAATACAAATTACTCCACCAGGGTGTAGAGAAATATTACCGATGGGTAAAACAATTTAAAACTTTCATCCAGAAAAAGGCGTCACTCAAAAAAGCCAAAATTTTTGACCTGGCCGCAAAAATCTTTGCTTTCGAAGCTTTAGCTTTTATCATCCATTATATCAACAAGGATTTGAGAATACCGATAAAAGATAGATCCTTGCTTAAAAAGTGTGAAAGGGCTCGTTTGGAAACAGAAAAATTTTTAGCCCCGGGTAGGGAGTTAGATTTGTTTTTGGGGAGTTTAAAATACATCCCGAGTTATTTCCGCGGTTATAAACCAAACCATCGGGGCGAATTTCTTGTTTTTAACAAGCGGTTCATTTATGACAAAAAGATAATTTCTGAATTTAAAAAATTAAAAAAAGAAAGGTTTGAAAAAAACCTGGCTCAGCTCAAAGAGATAAAAGGAATGGTTGCTTTTCCCGGAAGGGTAAAGGGTTTGGCAAAAATAATTTTGTCAAAAGCAGATTTCAAGAAAATGAAAAAAGGAAACATCCTTATTGCTCACGGCACTACCCCTGATTATCTGCCAGTCATTCGAATGGCCAGGGCGATCGTCAACGAAGAAGGTGGTTATTTATCTCACGCGGCCATCGTCAGCCGGGAGTTAAAAATTCCTTGTCTTATCGGAACTAAAATTGCGACTAAAGTTATCAAAGATAATGATTTGATCGAAGTCGACGCTAAAAAGGGAGTGGTGAAAATTTTAAAAAGTGGAAAAAATTTTTTACGCTAAAGGAAAATTTTTGAAAGAATCAGAAACTTTCGTTTCGCCAAAGGACCTCGGTTTTTTGCGAGGATACGGAGTTTTTGATTTTTTTGAGATCGTCAACGGAAACCCCTTTCGTTTGCAAGATCATTTGAAGAGATTTTTGAAATCAGCCAAAACCCTTGGCCTTGAACACCGCTACAAGATTGAGGATTTGGAGAAAATCGTCTTTCAAGTTTTAAAAAAGAATAAAAGTTTTAAAAACGGTTTCTTGAGAATAATTTTGACCGGCGGAGAAAGCAAAGATTCGATCACCCCAGCTAAACCCAACCTTTTTTTATTTTTGGAAAAGAAAAAAAGACTGCCAAAATCTCTTTACCTAAAAGGGGCAAAGGTGGTAACTAAAGTTTTTCAAAGGCTTTTACCCCAGGCCAAAACTTTGGATTATCGAGAATCAATCAAGTATTTAAAAGAGGCAAAGAAAAAGGGAGCGGTGGAGGTTTTGATTTCGAACGAAAAGGGAGAAATTTTAGAGGGGACGACTTCAAATTTTTTTGTCGTGATCGAAGGAAAAGTTTTTACTCCGCCAAAAGAGAAAGTTTTGGAAGGAATAACGCGGAAGGTAGTTTTTGAGCTTTGTCGTAAACTAAAAATCAAAATTAAAGAAAGAAGAATTTTCAAAAAAGAAATCAAAAATTTCAGCGAAGCCTTTCTCACCTCAACTTCAAAAGGGATTTTACCGATCTCTCAAATCGACGGGATTAGAATTTCCAACCAAAGGGGACCGATTACCAAAAAGATAATGGAAGAGTTTGAAAAAGAAAGAAAAAAAATTTTAAAATTTAAAAATGATTGAAAAAAAAGAAATCGTTGAGAAAGTTATTTTTGAAAACCAGATAGAAAAACTTAATCCGGTTCAAGAAAGGGCCGTGAAAATGGGAATTTTAGAAGGGGAAAGTTTGGTGGTCTCCTCTCCAACTTCGAGTGGGAAAACCCTTTTAGCAGAATTGGCAGGGGTGAATGTTACTTTGAATAAAAGAAAAAAGATGGTTTATCTTTGTCCCTTGGTTGCTTTAGCCAGGGAAAAGTACGAAGATTTTAAGAGAAAATATCAAAAATACGGAATTAAAGTTGCTCTTTCTGTTGGAAACTATGATTCTTCTGACCCATGGCTTTCTCGCTTTCACTGGATAGTCTGTTCGAATGAAAAGTTTGACTCATTGATCAGGCACGAAGCTCCATGGATAAGTGAAATTGGTTTAATAGTTGCCGATGAAATTCATCTTTTGGATGATTTTCAAAGAGGACCGACCTTGGAAATTTTGTTAACAATTTTAAAAGAAATTTTGCCAAAAGCTCAAATTTTAGCGTGCTCAGCGACGATCAGAAATGCTGATGAAATAGGGGAGTGGTTAGGGGCAAAAGTTTTGAAATCAAATTTCAGGCCAGTTCCCCTTTACAAGGGAATTTTGTTTAACGGAAAAATCAACTTTGCTGGTTTTAAAGAATATAAACTGAGTCAAGATTTGGGATTTGAAGAATCGATAGTCGAAAACACTCTTTTGATGAAAAAGCAATTGATATTTTTTCTTTCTTCAAGGAGAAATGCCGAGGCTTTGGCAGAAAAACTTTCAAAATTGGTTTTTCATTTTTTGGAAGAAAAAGAAATAAAAGAATTAAAAGAATTGGCAAAGAAAATTGAAAATACGTTAGAGACTCCCACAGAACAATGCAAAAAATTAGCAAAATGCGTTGAGAAAGGAGTGGCCTTTTATCATTCTGGGATTTTGTTTTCGCAAAGAGTTTTAATTGAAGAAGCTTATAAAAAAGGATTGATAAAAGTTATTACTTCGACAACTGCCCTTTGCGTACATCCAGATACTTTAGTTTATTGTCAAAGTGGGGAACTAAAGAAAATTAAAGATCTCAAAATTGGTGAAAAAATTTTAACCTTCAATTTTAGAAATTTCAGTTTTAAATTTACTAAAGTTCTAAAAAAATTTGCTAGACCTTTATCTAAAGGAGAAAAGCTCATTGAAATAAACACATTCAGCGGGAAAAAAATAATTGCAACCTCAACTCATCCATTTCTTACCTTAAAAGAAGGACAATTCAAATGGATTTCGGCTTCTCAATTGGGTAAAAAAGATTATCTGGTAGTAGCCAAAGAAATTCCAGAGCCAAAAATCAAAACTCCCAATTTCTTTGAAATTTTACCCAGCAACGCCAGGGTGGTAGATAAAAAATTAATTGAATTCATTTTAAAGAAATTAATTAAGAAATATAAGACAAAAGTAAACATTTCAAAAAAATTCAAAATAAATATAAAAAAATTGGACCCCTATTTTAATCGGGGAACGAGCCTACCCCTGAAATACTTTCGAAGTTTCATCAAGGATTTAGGTATAAAACCTGAGTCCCTTCCAAAAATAATCCATATATCTAGCTGGAAACAAACGGATAAAATAAAATTTTCTCAAAATTTAAATCTTTTAGCAAGACTGTATGGAATTTTGTTGGGCGATGGTAATCTTTTAAAAGTCAAAAGTTTTAACTTGGGAAATACTTATTTCATTTCTCTTACTAGCGGAGATAAAAAATGGCTTAAACAATACCAGACCCTATTAAGAAAATTTGGGATTCAAGCAAAAATTCGATCCCATTTCAAATTCCCCGGCGTGAAACAAATATCCTTTAAATCAAAAATCTTAGGGGAAATATTACATGAAAAATTAAATTTCCCCTTGGGAAGAAAGGCGAAAATCATCAAAATAACGCCCTTCTTTCTTTCCTCGAACGAACTTTTGAAAGAAGTAATCGGTGGTTTGATCGACACAGATGGAAGTGTGGGCAAAGACAAAATAGAAATTTCTTCGATTAGCAAAGAACTAATTCAACAGCTTCAACTTCTTTTGATGAGATTTGGTATCTATTCTCACATTGAAAAAAGAAAAAAACATCCCACTTGGTTAGTAAAATCGAAAAATCCCTCTTTCAGGTTGTCTATTTTTGGGAAAAGCGCAATTCTCTTTAAAAGAAATTTTAATTTGTTTCATTATAAAAAAAGAAAAAAGCTCCAGTTAATTAAAGAGAAATCCAGTACCTATAGCAAAGATATTATTCCAGACTCTGGCACTTTTATTAAAAAAATTTTGGAAGAAACAAAATTATCTCAGTGGAAATTCCGAAAGATAGTTAAATTAACTCCCTGGCATTATTTAATTGAAGGACAAAATCTTTTAAGGAGAACTATTCTAAATAATTTTTCTAAATTACCCAATTCAAGAACACTCTCTTTTTTAAGAAAAATAGCAAACTCTCCCCTATCTTTTGAGCAAATTAAGAGTATAAAAGAAGTTAAAAAATCTATCGTTTATGATTTAACAACTACTGAGAATTTTTGGGCCAATGGATTTGTGATTCATAATTCGTACGGTGTCAATTTGCCAAATTTCAGGGCAGTAATTAGGGATGTGAAAAGATATTATCCAGGTTTGGGATCGATTTATCTTCCAGTTTTGGAAGTTGAGCAAATGTTTGGAAGAAGCGGGAGGTCGAGGTTCGATACCTGGGGAGAAGGAATTTTAGTGGCAAAGAACGAAAAAGAGGTAGAAGAATTGGAAAGTTATTACCTCAAAGGAGAGTTAGAAGAAATTTCTAGCAAAATTTCGACCGAATCTGCTTTGAGAATCCATATTTTGTCTTTAGTTTCCAACCGTTTTTTAAAAAGTGAGGCGGAGATTTTTGAATTTTTCAAAAAAACTTTTTTTGGGAAAAGATACCGTGAAATATCGGTTTTAAAAGAAAAAATAGAAGAGACGATTTTTCTTTTGGAAAGTTGGGGTTTTTTGGAAAGAAAAGAGGGGAAACTCAACGCCACCAAAATCGGGAGAAGAATTTCCCAACTTTATCTTGACCCTCTGAGCGCAAACCTTTTCATCGAAAGTTTGAAGGGTTGTCAAAAAGCAAACGAATTTACCCTCTTTTGTCTTTTGGCCAAGGCTGGTGAATTGAAACCTTCGCCAAGTTTGACAACCAAGGATGCCTTTTTAGTCGAAGAAGAGATTTTGAAAAACGAAGAATTTTTTTTCTTTCAAATTCCAGACGAGTTTGACGAAGAATACGAAGAATTTTTGAGAGAAGCAAAATTAGCCACTATTTTTAGTTTCTGGATTGAGGAAAAAACAGAAGGAGAAATTATGGAAAAGTTGAAAATCACCCCAGGGGAATTACATTCGCGAGTTGAGATTTCAGACTGGTTATTGTATTCGATTCTTGAGATTTCAAAGTTGGTTCCTTTTGAACAGGAAATAAAAAAGGAATTGAAAAAGCTGAGGGTGAGACTTCGCTACGGGATAAAAGAGGAACTGATTCCTTTGGTTTCTTTGAAAGGAATCGGAAGAGTAAGAGCCAGAGCCCTTTTTGATTCAGGGTTTGGGAGTATTTCAAAAATAAAAGAAGCCAAAACCGAAGATTTGGTCCGGGTTTTGAAAAGCCAAACCTTAGTGAAAAAACTTAAATCAGAGCTCTGATTTTTAGTTTAAACTAACAAATCGACGAGGAGGATGGCGAGGATGTTGATCACTTTGATCATCGGGTTTATGGCTGGTCCGGCCGTGTCTTTGAAGGGATCGCCGACGGTATCTCCGGTGACCGAGGCTTGATGAGCAAAAGACCCTTTCCCTCCTAAATTTCCTTCTTCGATATATTTTTTGGCATTATCCCAGGCCGCCCCTCCAGAAGTCATTGAGATAGCCAAGAAAATTCCGACGACAATACTCCCGATTAAAAACCCACCCAGGGCTTTAAGTCCCAAAATAAAGCCAATCAAAACCGGAAAGATAATCGGTAAAAAAGCAGGCAAGATCATTTGGGTCAAGGCCGCCCTGGTGACGATGTCAACACATTTTCCGTATTCTGGTTTTGCCCTTCCTTCCATCAGCCCTTCTATTTCTCTAAACTGCCTTCTTACTTCTTCGACCACCTTTGAGGCGGTCTTCCCAACCGCTTCCATGGCCAAAGCGGAAAAGTAATAACTTATCACCCCGCCGAGGAAGAGACCGACCAAAACTTTCGGATCTTCTAAAAAGAATTGAATTTTTTGGTCCAAAATTTTTTGACCCAAACTGCTCAACTCTTGCTGGTAGGCAGAAAACAAAACCAAGGCGGCTAAACCAGCCGAAGCGATAGCATACCCCTTCGTCGTTGCTTTAGTGGTATTACCAGCCGCGTCCAAACTGTCGGTCACCTCCCTGACTTCTTTTGGAAGGCCGGCCATCTCAGCGATGCCGGCCGCGTTATCGGCGATTGGACCGTAAGAATCAAGGGAGATAATCAAACCAGTCAAAGAAAGCATCGAAACCACGGCCGTGGCTAGTCCGTAAATCCCCGCCGACCAAAAACTGACCAAAATTCCGAGAGAGATTAAAAGGACAGGTAAAATGGTCGATTTATACCCGACGGCCAACCCGGTAATTATGTTTGGTCCGTGGCCAGACTGGGAAGCTTCGGCGATCGACCTGACTGGCCGGTATTTCTTCGAGGTGAAAAAATCGGTGATGAGGAAAATGCCGGCGGCGATAAAAAGACCGAAGACGGCCGGAAGATAAAGACGGAAAAATGACAGACCAAAGGCTTGACTGCTTTTTTTGACGATCGGGAAAAAGGCAAGAGCCGACAAGATTCCAGAAACGATCAACCCCTTGGTGAAAGGAAAAACGACCGAGCGACCCTTTCCTGATTTAACGAAGAAAGTAGCGAGGATCGAAGTCAAAATCGAAACCGAGACGAGGCCGAGAGGGAAGAAAATTGCCTCACTCGTGTTTGGAAACAATAATCCCCCCAAAACGATGGCCGCCGCTAAAGTGCTTACGTAAGTTTCGAACAAATCAGCCGCCATTCCGGCGCAATCACCGACGTTATCCCCAACCTGGTCGGCAATGACCGCTGGGTTTCGGGGATCGTCTTCTGGAATTCCCTTTTCCACTTTTCCGACCAAATCCGCCCCAACGTCGGCCGCTTTTGTATAAATCCCCCCTCCTAACCTGGCAAAGATAGAAATTAAAGAACCACCAAAACCCAAAGCGATCAAGGCGGAAAGGCGGTGAAAGAGAAAATAAACCCCAGAAAGAGAAAGAAGGCCAAGGCCGGTGACCAAAAAACCGGTGACCGCTCCTCCTTTGAAAGAGAGGTCAAAGGAATCTTTTAAGCCGGTTTTTGCTGCTTCAACCACCCTCGGACTCGTTTGGGTAGAAACCATCATCCCGATAAAACCAGCCAAGGCAGAAACAAAAGCACCGATCAAAAACCCAACCGCCACCTCAGTGGAAAGAAAAATTTTTAACAGAATGGCCAAAAAAACGGCGACGAGAGCGATCGTTCGGTACTCTCTTTTTAAAAAGGCAATCGCCCCTTCTCTAATCGCTTGAGCAATTTCGGCCGTTTTACCAGAACCAGCCGGAACCTTTTTTATTTCTTTGATCAAACAAAAAGCAAACAAAAGAGAGATTGAAGAAACGATGAAAGAAAAATGAATTTCGTTCATGTTTTATTTTTGTTTTTTTTAAACCTTTCTAACTTTTTCTATCGTTCAATAAATTGTATTATATAAATGATGAAAAGTAAAGTCATCGAAACAAAATTTGACAGTTTTGAAAAATCCATTTCAAGGATTTTTGAGGAGGTAAAACTGAAAGAAGTTTTGAAGGGAAAAAACCGAGTGATTTTGAAACCAAACTTAACGACCAACTTACCTTATCCGATCACTACCGACCCTGAATTTGTCGAAAGTTTGATCAAGGTCCTTTTAGGTTTTTTCCAAGGCGAGATCTTAATTTGCGAAGGAAGCGGAGGTTGCGAGACGAAAAAAGCCTTTCAGGATTTGGGTTACGAAGGAATTTCAAGGAAATGGAAAATAAAAACGCTCGATTTGAACCGAGAAGAAAGGATAAAATTTGAAAATAAAAATGCTTTAAAATTAAAAGAAGTTTGGCTTCCAAAAATTCTTTTCGATTCTTATTTGATTTCTTTACCGGTACCAAAAGAACACGGCGAAGCGATTTTCACCGGCGCTCTTAAGAACCAGTTTGGTATTTATCTTTCAAAAAATTTTGTTAAAGAATACGATAAAGAAAAGTTAGAGAAAAAAGGGATTTTTGTTGCCAAAGAAATTTGGGAAAAGGGCTGGAACAAAGGAGAGTTGCATTTTCTTGGAGTTCATGAGACGATTTTCGATTTGAACCTTTATCGAAAACCAGATTTCGTCGTTTGCAACGGAAGGTTTGGGGTAAAGGGAGGGGAGTTGAGAGGTGAAAGATTTGAGATCGGGAAAATTTTTGCCTCCTTTGACCCAGTTGCCTTAGACAGCCATTTGGCAAAAATTTTCGGTTTCGATTGGCGAGAAATTAAATACTTAACCCTTTCAAACAAAGTTTTGGGAAAGGCTGAAGATTTTGAGGTAAAAATCGTTTAAAATAAAACATGGACCGAGAAGAATCTTTAAAATTTTTAAAAGAAAAACTAAAAAATCAAAATTTAATCAAACACTCTTTGGCGGTCGAGGCGGGGATGAGAGCTTTGGCTAGGTATTTTGGCGAAGAGGAAGACAAATGGGGAATCTGTGGGCTTTTGCACGATATCGATTATGAAGAAACAAAAGGAGACCCAAATTTACATTCGAAATTGGGGGCAGAAATTTTAAGAGAGATGGGTTTTGAAAAAGAGATTTGCGACGCGATTTTAACCCATAACGAAGCTCACGGAATTTTACCTATAACAAGAATGGCAAAAGCCCTTTTTTGTTTAGATCCTCTAACTGGGCTGATAGTTGCTGCAACTTTAGTTTTGCCCTCAAAAAAATTGAAGGATCTAAAAGTTGAAAATGTTTTGAATAGATTTAAAGAAAAATCCTTTGCCAGGGGAGCGAACAGGGAAATTATTAAAAAATGCGAAGAATATTTGGGATTATCTCTCGAAAAATTTATTGAAATTATTTTAAAGGCAATGCAGGAAATTTCAGATCGATTGGGACTATGAGAAAAAAATTGATAAAAAAATGTAAGGGAAATGTTTTTCTATTTGAAGTTTTTGAAGAAAAAATAGGGAAATCAAAAATCAAGAGAGATGTTGTAAAATCTCCTAAAGCAGTTGGGATTTTACCTTTGATCGACAAAAATAAAGTTGTTTTAATTCGCCAATTCCGCTTTGCTATAAACAAGGAAATTTGGGAAATTCCTGCCGGAATGTTAAGAAAAGGAGAAAAACCGGAAAAAGGAGCAAAAAGAGAATTAAAAGAGGAAACAGGTTATGAGGCGAGAAAAATAAAGAAAATCGGCGAATTTTATTTTACTCCCGGTCATTCAAATGAATATATGTATTTATTCTTGGCGAGAGGATTGAAAAAGGGAGAACAAATCCTCGAAAAAGGAGAAAAAATTAAGGAAGTTAAGATTTTTTCGAGAAAAGAGGTGTTAAAAATGGTAAAAACACGAAAAATTGTGGATGCAAAGACAATTCTGGCCCTATTTTTTTCGGACTTGACTTAATTTTATGGTTTTTCTATCCTAAATGAGACGGGAAAAGGTCGTCAAAAAGAACTCAAAAAATGCCAGAAGCTTATTGCGTTAAATGTAAAAAAAAGCAAGAGATGAAAGACGCGAAAGAGATCGAAATTAAAGGGAAAGGGGGGACAAAAAGGAAAGCCTTAAGCGGGGTTTGTCCGGTTTGCGGAACGAAAATGTTCAAGATTTTGGGGAAAGGATAAAACCAAAAGGAAAACTTTTTAAAACTTTTTGAAAAAGAGAAAATTTTTAGATTGGGTAATTCTTTAAAATGATTGGGAGAGAGGAAAGGTTGGCTTTTTTCATTCTGGCGATTTTGATTTTTGCCAACCTTTCGCTTTGGTTGGTCGTGGCTGAGTTCATCAGACCGAAATTTTTAGAAGTAATTTTTTTCGACGTTGGCCAAGGAGAGGCTGTTTTTCTGAAAATTCCTCCGAGCTACCAGATCCTGATCGACGGCGGACCGAGTTCGGTTATTTTAGAAAAACTGGCAAAAGAAATGCCTTTTTGGGACCGTTCGCTCGATTTGGTAATCTTAACGAGTCCAAAATCAGAAAGGATAAGCGGTCTTTTGGAGGTTTTAAAAAAATACAGAGTTGAAAGCGTGATTTATCCAACGAGAGAAAGAGAGACAGCCGAATTTAAAGAATGGCAAAATTTGCTCGAAAAGGAAAAAGCAAAAATCATTGCTCCCCCAAACAAAGAAAAAATTTCCTCGCCAAGATTTGGTAAAAAGGATTGGTTTCTGGAAATTTTTTATCGTTGGCCGGATTTTACCAAAGAGAAACCGATAGTTCTTAAACTGGTTTACGGAAAAACCTCTTTCCTTTTCACCAGCGAGATTGAAAAAAGCGAAGAGAAAGATTTGATGGCCGATAATTTTGATTTAAAGGCAGACGTCTTGAAGGTCGCCCGTTATGGAAGTAAAAAAAGTAATAGCGAAGAATTCATCAAGGCAGTTTCACCTCAAATCGCCGTCGTTTCCGTAGGGAAAAATCGTTGGGGTTATCCAGACAGGGAAGTTTTAGAAACTTTGGGAAAACAAGGAATTAAAATTTTAAGAACTGACCGCGACGGTGATATAAAATTAATTTCTGATGGTAATAGTTTAAAGATTAAAACCAAAAATGAAATTTCCGATTTTTAAAACAAAAATCGAAGGCCTAGAAAAAAAATTTAATTTGACAAACCCCGAAGAAGAAAGGGAATATTTTCGATTAAAGGCAGGGAAAGAGATCGAAAAGTTAAGAGAGTTTCTGAAAAAAAATACTTTCGTTGCCTATCTTTTGGGAAAGAAAAATTCGGGAAAGGGAACTTATTCCAAAATGTTTGCCGATGTGGTTTTGCCAGAAAGAATAGACCATTTTTCGATCGGCGATATGGTCAGGGAGGTGGACCAGGAATTGAAAGACGAGAAAAAAAGGAAAGAATTGTTTGGTTATCTGGAAAAAAATTATCGTGGCGCGCTTTCCCTGGAAGAAATAATTTCTTCTTTGGAAAACAGAAGCACAAAAGAGCTTTTGCCGACTGAATTGATTTTGACTTTGATAAAAAGGGAAATGGAGAAAAGGGAAAGGAAAACGGTTTTCATCGACGGCTTTCCCAGAGAATTGGACCAGATCGGTTTTTCTTTGTTTTTCCGGGATTTGATCGGTCATCGAGACGACCAAGACGTTTTTGTTTTCATCGACGTTCCAGAAAAAGTGATTGACGAAAGAATCAAATGGCGAAGAGTTTGTCCAAAATGCAAAACTCCAAAAAACTTAAAGCTTTTGCCAACAAAAAAAGTGATTTTCGAAAACGGCGAGTTTTATTTGATTTGTGACAACTGCGGTTTGAAAATGGAGAAGAAAGAAGGAGATGAAATGGGAATCGAACCAATCAAAGAAAGGTTAAAAAAAGAAGAAGAGTTGATGAAGGCGGCCCTGAAAATGTATGGCATCCCCAAAATTCTCTTAAGAAATTCGATTCCGGTTGAGGTGGCAAAAGATTTTGTTGACGATTACGAAATCACCCCCGAATACTACTTTGAATTAGAAAACGGTCAAGTAATTACAAAACAAAGACCTTGGAAGTTTATCGACGAAGAAGGAAAAGAATCCTTTTCCCTTTTACCCCAGCCGGTCGTCGTTTCCTTTATCAAGCAAGCCGTCGAGGTTTTAAACCTTTAGTTAGGACTTGACAAGGGTTTTTGAATTTGCTAAAATAGGAGTGTGGATGCTCCAGGATTTTTTCCTGGATCCCTACTAGGTGGGGAGCAGACCTTACTTAAGCAAGGTCTGCTCTTTTTTTAGAAATGAAATTTTAAAAATTGTTTTACAAAAAATATTAAATTTGTTAAAATGAAACCGGCCGGCGGCAAGCATCCACAAAACACCTAGTATTGGGATACCAACTCCGCCGGCCTTTAAAGTTTTCCACATCTTGACAAACCTTCTTGGAATGAAAAAATGAAATAATGGTTGCAAATAGCGGGCCGACTATTTGCAAATAAAATTATAAATTTTTAAGTATGGCAAAAAAGAAAAAAAAATAAATAACCTTCCTCCCCCACATTCTTTAAAGAAAAGAATGTGGGGGAATTTTTCCTTGGCCGTTAATCGCTTTTTTACTCTTTGTTTTTCTCTTCCAAAACCGGAAGGGAGAAGCTTCTCTAAAAGAGAGGTAAGCGATTAAACAAAAAAACATGAAAAAAACAAAGAAGTCTGAATTATGGACCCAAACAAAAAACAAAAATTCGTTAGGAATGCATCTCGTTGCCGATTTTTGGTTTGGAAAGACGATCGAAGATCCGAAAGAAATAAAAAGAGTTTTGATTGAAGCAGCAAAAAGAGGAAAAAACGTTCCCCTTGAATTTTCCTTTCATAAATTTAACCCCCAGGGCATTACCGGGATTTTGTTATTGGCTGAAAGTCACATTTCTTTGCATTCCTGGCCAGAGTTTGGTTTTGTCGCCATCGATATTTTTAGTTGTGGGAAGAAAAAATTTCCCGAAAGAGCTCTAAAATATCTCAAAAGCGTTTTTAAACCAAAAAAAATCGAGGTCACAAAAATCGTCCGAGGAAAATTAAAATGAAAAAAATTTTTGGGAAAGAATTGATTTTAGACCTTTCCGATTGCGACCCCAAAATCATCACCCAAAAGAAAAAAATCTTAGAATATCTCGAAAAAATTTGTCGTTTGATCAAGATGAAAAGATACGGAAAGCCAGTGGCCAAGAGGTTCGGTTTTGGTCGAGATTTTACTGCCGGTTTTTCTTTCCTTCAGTTGATCGAGACCAGTTTGATTTCTGGCCACATTTCTGAACTTTGGCGGAAGGTTTATATCAACGTTTTTTCCTGCAAAGATTTTGACGAAGAAAAAGCTGCCTCCTTTACCCAAAAGTTTTTCAAAGCCAAAAAGATTAAAAAGAGGGTTTTGATCAGATGAAAAAAAATTTTTCTTCAAAATGGTTTTTTGAAAAATTTAAACCCGGGGAGAGTAAAACCGAAACCTGGGGTTTTTTTGTTGAGAGAAAAATTTATACTGGTAAAAGCAAGTTTCAAAAAATAGAGATCTTTCAATCAAAAGACCAGGGGAGAGTTTTGGTTTTAGACGGTCTTGTCCAACTTTCAACGAGGTACGAATACATTTACCACGAAATGCTTGTCCATCCCGCCATGCTTTCTTTCCCAAACCCAAAAAACGCTCTGGTTATTGGCGGTGGTGACGGCGGAGTTTTAAGAGAAATCTTGAAATATCCGGTAAAAGAAGTTTTTTTGGTTGAAATCGACAAAAAGATAATCGAAATTTCAAAAAAATATCTCCCTTCCGTTTCTCAGGGTGCTTTTTCTGATAAGCGGTTAAAAATTTTTATCGAAGACGGAAGGAAGTTCATCAAAAAGTATCAGAACCGGTTTGACCTAATTTTTTTAGACAGCACCGATTACTTTGGCCCAGCCAAAAAACTTTCCCAAACCGAATTTCTAAACGACGTTTTAAAGGCGCTTGGGAAAAACGGAATCTTTTCAGCCCAAACCGCCTATCTCAGGATAGAAAAGTTTGCCAAAAAGATAAGAGAAAAAATAAGGAAAACTTTTCCCTATTTTCAACTTCGACGGGCTTTTGTTCCCTGTTTTCCTTTTGACGAGCATACATTTTCTCTGGCCTCAAAAGAACTCGATTTTAAAAAGATTTCTTTTGCCGAAATTAAAAAAAGATACGACCGGCTGAAAATCAAAACTAAATATTATTCACCAGAAATTCATTTCGCCTCGGCTGTCCTCCCAAAGGAGTTGGTTTCTTAATTTAACTTTCTTTCGAAAAAAACGACCCTCGTTTTTTATTTTTTGGTTTTTTCTTATAATAAACTTATGTCTATCTTCTCAAAAATTTTTGGTCAGACAAACGAGAAATATCTGAAGAAAATTCAGCCTTTGGTTGACCGGATAAACAAATTAGAGCCCGATTTTGAAAGACTTTCTGACGAAAATTTAAAGAAAAAAACGGCCGAATTTAAAGAAAGGTTAAAAAAAGGGGAAACTCTCGACGATTTGTTGCCGGAAGCCTTTGCCTTGGTTAGAGAAGCAGCCAAAAGGACTTTAAAACAACGCCATTTTGACGTTCAGTTAATGGGCGGAATCGTTTTACATCAAGGAAAAATCGCGGAAATGAAAACCGGAGAAGGGAAAACCTTGGCTGCCACTTTGCCTCTTTATTTAAACGCCCTCGAAGGAAAGGGTTGTCATTTGGTCACGGTCAACGATTATTTGGCCAGAAGGGATACGGTTTGGATGGGCCAAATCTACCATCTTTTAGGCTTGTCGGTTGGTTGTCTAAACCACGAGCAGTCTTTTTTGTACGACCCGGATTACAAGAAACCAGTTAAAGAAAAAGAAAAAATGAGAGACGAGCTTGGCTCTTTTTATGTCGTCGAAGACTTTTTAAGGCCTTGCTCGCGAAAAGAGGCTTATTTGGCCGATATCACTTACGGGACGAACAACGAATTTGGTTTTGATTATTTAAAAGACAACATGGTTTATAGCTTAGAAGAGGTCGTCCAAAGGGGACACCATTACGCCATCGTCGACGAGGTCGATTCGATTTTAATCGACGAAGCCAGAACCCCTTTGATCATTTCTGCTCCGGACGTTGAAAGTTCAAAATGGTATCAAGAGTTTGCCAAGATCGTTCCTAAATTAAAAAGAGAGGAAGATTTTAAAGTCGACGAAAAATTAAAAGTGGCCACCTTGACCGAAAAGGGGATAGATAAAATCGAAAAAATTTTGGGAATCGAAAACATTTATCAAGAAAAAGGAACGAGATATTTGCATCATTTAGAACAGGCCCTTCGAGCTGAAATTTTTTTCAAAAGAGATAGAGATTATGTCGTCAAAAACGGTCAAGTGATCATCGTTGACGAATTTACCGGAAGGTTGATGCCGGGAAGAAGATGGTCAGGAGGTCTCCACCAGGCGATCGAGGCAAAAGAGGGCGTTCCCGTCCAGCCAGAATCGATCACCTTGGCCTCGATTTCCTTCCAAAACTATTTCCGTCTTTATAAAAAATTGGCTGGAATGACCGGCACGGCCATCACTTCGGCAGAAGAGTTTGAGAAAGTTTACAATTTGGAAGTCATCCAAATTCCAACCAACAAACCGATGATCAGGATTGACCTTCCAGATAAAATTTTCAAGACCGAGAAAGTAAAGTTTAAAGCAATCGTCGAAGAGGTCAAAAAAAGACATCAACTCGGCCAGCCGGTCCTGATTGGGACCAGGTCGATCGAAAAAAACGAATATTTAGGAAAACTTTTAGAAAGAGAAGGAATTCCCCACCAGATTTTAAACGCCAAAAACCATGAAAAAGAAGGACAGATCATCGCCCAGGCAGGAAAACTAGGACAGGTGACAGTGGCGACAAACATGGCCGGTAGGGGAGTGGATATCATCTTGGGGGGGAATCCTCAAAACGAAAAAGAGTACGAAAAAATCAAAAAATTAGGTGGTTTACACGTCATTGGAACAGAAAGACACGAAGCCAGAAGGATAGACGATCAGTTAAGAGGAAGGGCAGGAAGGCAGGGCGACCCTGGTTCCTCTCAGTTTTTTGTTTCTTTAGAAGATGAACTGATCAAAATTTTCGGTGGAGAAAAAATAAAATCTTTGATGGATAAACTCCAAATGCCAGAGGAAATGCCGATCGAATCAAAACTCGTTTCCAAAGCGATCGAAGAAGCCCAGGCGAGGGTGGAGGGTTTGAATTTTGACTTAAGAAAACAACTTTTAGAATACGACGAAGTTTTGAACAAACACCGAGAAACGATCTACCGGAAAAGAAGAGAAATTTTAGAAAAAAATGAAAAAGAAATGAAAGATTTTATTTTAGAAATTTTGAAAAAATATAACCTTCCGGAAAAAGAATACGAAGAAAAAGAAAAGAAAATCGGTCAAGAAAAAATGGTTCAAGTCGGGAAATTTCTCTTTTTGCAAATTTTGGATAGGCTTTGGGTCGACCATCTAGAAAACATGGATTACCTTAGAGATTCGGTTAGGTTGAGAGCTTACGGTCAGAGAGACCCTCTGGTCGAATACAAAAAAGAAGGCCATCGGATGTTCAAAGAATTAATTTCTATTTTGGAATCAAATTTTGCCCGGGCTATTTTAACCTTCCAGTTTGTTTCTTCCCCTTCTCCTTCCCCTGTTTCTTTTCCGTCCTCAAAAAGACCAAAAAGAAACGACCCTTGCCCATGTGGTTCTGGAAAAAAATACAAAAGGTGCTGTTGGCCAAAGTATGGTTGATTTATTAAAATGAAAAGATGACAGAAAAAGAAAAAAATTTTTTTATTTTTGCCTGCCTTTTGTTTCTCGCCTTTTTAGCTTTGAACGTCATTCACCCTTTTTTAAAAATTCCTTTTTTACCCCAGAAACCTTTTAAATTAGGTCTTGACTTACAAGGCGGAATCCACCTTATCTACGAAGCCAACCTTTCTCAAGTTGAAGAAAAAGATAAAACCGCCGCCCTCAACAGTTTGCGGGACGTGATCGAAAAGAGGGTAAATTATTTCGGCGTCAAAGAGCCGATCGTCCAGATTCAGGGGACAAGGTTGATCGTTGAACTGGCCGGAGTGATCGACCCAGCCACGGCCATCAGAGAAATAGGGAAGACCCCCTTTTTAGAATTTAGAGAAGAAAAGGAGAACTTCCAAGAAATCGTCGAGAAAAACAAAAAAGGAGAAAGATTTGAAGACCCTTTCAAACCGACTCCCTTGACCGGAAGGTATTTAAAAAGGGCGGAATTGGTTTTTGACCCAACGACCAACGAACCGACCGTTTCTCTCCAGTTTACTGAAGAGGGGGCAAAAATTTTTGAAGAATTGACAGAGAAAAACGTCGGGAAAATTTTAGCCATCTATCTCGACGGACAACCGATTTCTTTACCAGTGGTCAAAGAAAAAATTCCCAGTGGGAGGGCCCAAATTACCGGTCGTTTCAGCGTCGAAGAAGCAAAGGAATTGGTCCAAAATTTAAACGCCGGAGCCTTACCCGTTCCGATCAAATTGATCTCTCAAGAAGTAGTTGGCCCAACCCTTGGCCGGGTTTCTTTGGAGAAAAGTTTGAAAGCCGGCATTTTCGGTTTTTTGGGAATTGTCGTTTTTATGATTTTAGTCTATCGTCTGCCCGGGCTTTTGGCTTCTCTCGCCCTTTCTTTTTATATCGTTTTTGTCTTGGCCATTTTCAACCTTGGTTCGGTTACCCTTACTTTAGCCGGGATCGCCGGTTTTATCCTTTCGATCGGGATGGCTGTCGACGCCAACATCCTTATTTTTTCGAGAATGAGGGAAGAACTGGCTGAGGGGAAAAAATACTCGCTGGCGATGGAAGAGGGAGGGAAAAGGGCTTGGCCCTCGATCAGAGATAGCAATTGCAACACCATCTTAGTCAGTTTCATCCTTTTCACTTTTGGTACCAGTTTTGTCAAAGGTTTTGCCCTAACTTTAATGATCGGAGTGATAATGAGCATGTTTTCGGCCATTTTTATTACCTCAACCCTTTTGAGGTTGTTTAAAAAAGAAAAAGAAGAAAAGGTCGCCTGGTTTTGGCGCTAAAATGAATTTTGATTTCTTAAAATATCGTTTTATTTTCTATGCCCTCTCTCTATTTTTGATCGTTTTGAGTGTTTTTTCTTTGATCTTTTATCGTCTTAAGCTGGGTATCGACCTTACCGGGGGAAGCGTGATGGAACTGGAATTCAAAAAAGAGAAAATAGGAAAAGAAGAAATCGGAAAGATTTTGACCGATTTGAACATTACCGATTTTTCCCTCCAGCCAGTTGGAGAAAAAGGTTTGATTTTAAAAATGCCCCATCTTTCAGAGGAAAAACACCAAGAAATTTTGGCAAAATTCGGTGAAAAAGTGGAGGAAAAAAAGTTTGAGTCAATCGGTCCGGTCATCGGAAAAGAGTTAAAAAGGAAGACCTGGTTTTTTACTTTTTACGTCATTTTGGCCATTACCGTTTTCATTGCCTTTGCCTTCAGAGAAGTTTCTCGGCCGGTTTCTTCCTGGCAGTATGGATCGCTCGCCGCCCTCGTTGCTTTTTTTCACGACATTTTGATCCCGATCGGCATTTTTTCTCTTTTGGGGAAATTTGCTGGGGTAACGGTCAACATCCCAATTATCGTCGGCATCTTAACCATTTTGGGTTATTCTGTCCACGACACGATCGTCGTTTTCGACAGGATAAGGGAAAACATCCTCCGAAAAAGAGGCCAGTCTTTTGGGGAAATCATCAACAAAAGCCTAAACCAAACCTTCTTCCGTTCTTTGAATACCTCTCTAACCTGTCTGATCGTCCTTTTTTCCCTTTATTTTTTTGGAGGTGAAACCCTAAAATACTTCACCTTGATGCTCATTTTGGGGATTTCTACCGGAACTTATTCCTCGATTTTTATCGCCAGCCCCCTTTTGTTTGACTGGCAGAGATGGCGAAAGAGGACTTGACAAATCTTTTTGTTTTTAATAAAATGAGGTATGAAGGCAAATTTCGGTAAAATTTGTTCTGAGCTAATCTCCGGTTTGGAAAAGAAAAAAAAGGAAATCATTTCCCGACGTTTTGGTTTTGGCCAAAAAGAAAGAGAAACCCTGGAATCGATCGGAAAAAGTTTTGGCATTACCAGAGAAAGGGTAAGACAGATTGAGGAATCGGCTTTAAAAGAGATCGAACCGAAACTAAAAAAATATCAGTCGGTCTATCTTGCCTTTCTTGATTATTTCAAAAAAGCCGGCGGTTTAAAGAAAGAAGAAATTCTTTTGGCCGATTTGGGCGGAGAAAAATGGCAGAACGAAGTTTACTTTCTTTTGGATATCAAAGGCCAATTTGTGAGGCTTGGCGAAGATAAAGATTTTTATTCAGCCTGGGCCACCGACCAAGAACTTTTGAAAAAAGCGAGGGAGACGGTTTTTTCTTTAATCAAAAAACTTGACCAAGCCGGTAAGCCTTTTTCTTTCAAAGAGATCTCGGCCCTTTTCAAATCAAACCCTGCCTTCCTTAATTCTTCGCTTGAAATCTCCAAACAAATTTTAAAAAATGAGGAAGACCTTTATGGTTTGAAAAAATGGCCAGAGTTTTTCCCAAAAGGGGTGAAAGACAAGGCCTACTTGCTTTTCAAGAAATTGCAAAAACCTCTTCATTTCTCTGAGATCGCAAAACTGATCGAAGGGAAAGTCGAAACCGTCCATAACGAGTTGATCAAAGACCCTCGTTTCGTTTTGGTCGGTCGGGGAACTTATGCCTTGGCTGAATGGGGATACTACCCGGGTGAGGTCAAGGAGGTGATTTTGAAAATTTTGAAAGAAGAAGGCCCCCTGACAAAAGAAGAAATTTTAGAAAGGGTGAAAAAACAAAGGATAGTCAAACCCCAAACCGTCTTTTTAAACCTCAGCAACCGAAACTATTTTGAAAGAGACGAAGAGGGGAAATACCGACCAAAGGTGAGAGAAATTTAAATGATCTTAGATTTCCTCGGTGCCAGAACTTTGTTATGGGGAACTGTCCTTTTTTCCCTGATTTTTCTTTTCCTTCCTTTCCAACAAAGGGTAAAACTTTTGTTTTTTGGTACTCTTTTGTATTTCCTCATTTTCTTTGCCCTTTGCTCTTACTGGGCCAAAGAATACTATTCTGATTTAAAATTCGTCATCGGCTTTTTGGTCTCTTTTGCCCACACCTTCTTTTTCTTTTTGAGCGGAACTTTTGGTTTGGCCATTTCTTCCTTGCTTTTAAAATTTTCTCCTTTTTTGCTACCATATTTGAGGGAGATGTTTTCTTTCTAAAATGGCCGTTTCCTTTTTCCTTTTCCAAATTTTGCATTCTTGGTGGTGGTTTTTCTTTCCCATCTTGACCTTTTTCCTTTGGAAAATATTTTATTTTTGGTGGATAAACTGGGAAGTTTATTACCCAAGAGCCTTCAGGTGGATTTTGCTGGAAATAAAACCGCCAAAAGAAGTGCTAAAACCATTTTCCGCCATGGAAGATGTCTTCACCAAACTTTTTGGGATCATCGACGTTCCTTGTTGGCGGGAAAAATGGTGTGGGGGGTTGCCTTTTATATGTGGCGGAGGATATTTTACTTTTGAAATTTGTTCTTTTGGCGGGGAAATCCATTTTTACATGAGAATTCCCGATTTTTTCAAAAACACCGCCATGGCCACCATTTTTTCCAATTATCCAGACGCCGAAATTTTTGAAGTCGAAGATTACACAAAAAAAGTGCCAAAAGACATTCCGAACGAAAAATGGGACCTCTATTCTGAAGACCAGGTAGTTGCCCAAAAGGATTATTATCCGATAAAAACCTATTCGATGTTTTTTGAAAGGGAAACCGAAGAAAAAAGGGCAATCGAAGAAAAAAGGTTGGATCCGATGAACCAACTTCTGGAGGCCTTGTCGAGATTTTCTTCCGGAGAACAAGCCTGGATCCAGATCGGTTGCAACCCGATCGTTGAAGTGACTTATCCCTTGGTGAAAGAGGCAAAAAAAGAAATCGACCGTTTGGCTCGAAGAGCTTCTCCACCGCCACCAAAATCAATGCCCCAGGAAGTTTTCCAAACCTTGGTCATCGGCCCGACTGCGGGAAAAGCAGAAAAACCTTTGGAGTTGATCGCTCCGGAATTGCGCTTAACCCCCTTGGAAAGAGAAATTTTGACGGCCGTCGAAAACAAAATCAAAAAACCGCTCTACGAAACCTGGATAAGAATCCTTTATCTTTGCAAAAAAGACGAACCCCATTTCTACGGAAATTACAAGTTGATCAGAGGGTATTTTGAGGGTCAATTTATGACCGCCCATTTGAATCGATTTGTCCATTTTGGTGGAACGAGAACGAGGATCCACTATTGGTTCAAAAGGAGAAGGCTTTATTTGAGGAAAAGGCAAAGGTTTAGGGAATATCTCGAAAGGTTGCCAGCCTATTTTCCCTGGAATTTCAAAGGAGACCCTCCACCTTTTATAAAAATGATCTTTTATCGGGTTGGGCCGGGAAGGAGGTCGGTTTCTCTTTTGAGCACTGAGGAATTGGCCACCATCTTTCACTTCCCGATTAAACCGATCGTTCCGACTTTACCGACCGTTGAAGTAAAAAAGGTCGGCCCTCCCCCAACATTACCGACAGAATAAGATGGAAGAAAAGATCACCATCATCGGCGAAACAACCTTTAGAAACGAAAGGAAAAGGTTTGGGATTAAACTCGACGACCGGCGGAGACACATTTATGTTTTGGGAAAGACCGGCATGGGAAAGAGTGTTTTGCTCCAAAACATGGCCATCCAAGACATTTGGGCCAACCGAGGGGTCGGTTTTATCGACCCCCACGGCGAAGTGGCCGAAGAACTTCTAGATTACATCCCAAAATCAAGGATTAACGACGTTTTTTATTTCAACCCGGCTGACACAAGTTATCCGGTGGCTTTTAACGTGATGGAAAAGGTTTTACCAGAGCACCGCCATCTGGTTGCTTCTGGTTTGATGGGAGTTTTCAAAAAAATTTGGCCGGACGTTTGGTCGGCTCGAATGGAATACATTTTAAACAACACCATTTTAGCCCTTTTGGAATATCCAAACACCACCTTGCTTGGGGTTAACCGGATGTTAGCTGATCCCGATTATCGAAAAAAAATCGTCGATAAGGTTACCGACCCGGTGGTCAAATCATTTTGGGTGAATGAATTTGCCAGGTATACCCAAAGGTATGAGGTTGAGGCGACGGCCGCCATCCAAAATAAGGTCGGTCAGTTCATTTCCAACCCCTTGATCAGAAACATTATCGGCCAGGTTCAGTCGAAGGTTGATATGAGAGAGATAATGGACGGAGGAAAAATTTTAATCGCCAACCTTTCCAAAGGGAAAATCGGTGAAGATAATTCAAGGCTTTTGGGCGCCCTTTTGATTACCAAACTCCAGTTGGCGGCGATGTCCCGGGTCGACATTCCTGAGGAAGAAAGAAGGGATTTTTTCTTGTACGTCGACGAATTCCAAAACTTTGCCACCGAGGCATTTGTTACCATTTTGTCTGAAGCCAGAAAATATAGGTTGTCTTTGATCTTGGCCAACCAATACATCGCCCAGTTAGAAGAGATGACCCCAACCGGAAAAAGCACAAAAGTGAGGGACGCGGTTTTTGGAAACGTCGGCACACTTCTCATCTTTCGGGTCGGGGCCGAGGATGCCGAGTTTTTGGAAAAAGAGGTCTACCCTCAGTTTACTCCCGAAGATTTGGTCAACCTCCCAAAATACAACGTCGTCTTAAAATTGATGATCGACGGTTTGACCAGTTCTCCCTTTTCTGCCCAGACTTTGCCGAAAATAGAAAAACCGAAAGAGTCATACCGGGAAAAAATCATCAGGATTTCAAGAGAGAGATACGGAACGAAAAGAGAAATCGTCGAGAAAAAAATCGAAAAATGGTCCCAACCCTTAGCCACGGTTGCTCCTACCCCCCCTCTTCCCAAACCCACCTTGTATGACGTTCAATGTTCTGTTTGTAAAAAATGGACGAAGGTTCCTTTTGAACCCGACCCCAACCGTCCGGTCTATTGTGAATCTTGTTTAAAAAAGGTAAAGAAAAAAAGGGAAGTTTCCTTGAAAGGATTAAAACCAACTGCTAAAAAAGAAATACGGGAAAGAAAAAAACCAAACGTCGAAGAATTGAAAAAAATTTTAGAAGAGGCGCTAAAGAAAAATGAAAACCCTTAGAGAAATTCCTTTAAGAAACAAAGTGGTTTTGGTCAGGTGCGATTTCAACGTTCCGATTTTTGAAGGAAAAATCGAGGACGATTACCGAATCAGAGCAACCATTCCGACCATCGAATTTTTGATCAAAAAAAAGGCAAAAACGGTTTTGATTAGCCATTTGGATGAGCCTCCTCCTTTTTTCTCTCAAAGAAATTTTGAGCCAAAAGAAATCAAAAAATATAGTTTGGAGCCGGTTGCCCGAAGGCTTAGTCGTTTGTTAAAAAAGAAGGTAAAATTTGTCAAAAATTGTTTAGGAGAGGAGGTCGAAACGGAAATAAAAAAATTAAAAAGAGGAGAGGTTTTACTTTTGGAAAATTTGAGGTTTTACGAAGAAGAAAAGTCGGCCGATGAAAAATTTGCGAAAAGATTGGCTAGTCTTGCTCAGGTTTATCTCAACGATGCCTTCGGGACTTGTCATCGGGCTCATGCTTCAGTCCATCTCCTTCCCAGATATTTACCTTCGGGGGCCGGACTTTTGTTGGAAAAAGAAACAAAAATCCTCTCTCAGATTTTTAAAAAGCCTCGCCGGCCTTTGTTCGGCATTATCGGAGGGATAAAAATTGAAAGCAAAATCAAGATTATCAAAAATTTCTTGGAAAAAGGCGACCGTTTGCTTTTTGGGGGAAAAATGGCCGAAGCCATCTTAAAGATAAAAAAAGGAGAAAGTCTTTCTCTGGAAAAAGAAACCGAAAAAGAAGTGAGAGAGATAGACTTGAAAAGCGAAAAAATCATCCTTCCTCAAGATTTTGTCGTTTCTTTCAAAGGTAAAAAGAGGATCGCTCCTTTCGATGAGATAAAAAAGGGCGAAGAGATCGAAGACATCGGACCGAAAACGATCGAGATTTTTTCCCAAACGATCAAAAAAGCAAAAACGATTTTTTGGTCAGGACCTTTGGGAAAATACGAAGATAAAAATTTTGAAAAAGGAACCAAAGAAATTGGAAAGGCCATTACCAAAAATCGTTCGGCTTTCAAAATCGCTGGCGGGGGCGATACCGATTCTGCCCTTTTGAAATTTGGTCTAAGAAAAAAATTCGATTTTATTTCCACCGGCGGTGGGGCGATGCTTTCCTTTCTTTCTGGGGAAAAATTGCCAGGTTTAGAAGCTTTAGGCTATTATGGAGATTAAAAATTTAAAAAAAGCAGCCAAAAGGATAAAACAGGCAGTTGAGAAAGGGGAAAAGATTTTGCTTTACGGCGACGCCGATTTAGACGGGGTTTGTGCCACGATCATTTTAGAAGAGACGATCAAAAGCTTGGGTGGAAAAGTAACAGCCGTTTACTTTCCCGACCGGGAAACCGAGGGTTACGGAATTTCTAAAAGGGGTTTGGAGTTTTTAAAACCTTTTTCACCCGGCCTTTTGATTTCATTGGACCTCGGCATTTCTTCTTTTGAAGAATTGGAATTGGCAGAAAAACTCGGTTTTGAAACGATCGTCATCGACCACCATCGGGTTTTAGAAAAACTACCCAAAGCAAAAATCATCGTCGACCCCTTTCAAAAAGGTGACAAGTATCCTTTCAAAAAATTTTCAACCACTGGTTTGGTTTACAAATTAGCCGAAGCCATTTTTGAGAGCGATTTTCCCGAAGTTCTTAAAAGAAATTTTTTAGAATTAACCGCCTTGGCTACTTTGGCCGATACCATGCCCCGAGAAGGGGAAAACGAAATTTTCATCGCCGAGGGTCTTTCCTCGATCGAAAACTCCTGGCGACCGGGTTTGGCTGGGCTTTTTAAGATAAATTTCTTCAACAAAAACTCTTCCTTAGAACAAAAAGTTTTTCGAATCATTTCGGTTTTGAACGTTAGAGATGTGGAAAACAATTTACCTGCTTCTTACCGCTTGTTAACCGCTTCTTCAAAAAAAGAGATTGAAGAATTGATCGAAAAACTTTTGGAGAAGGCAAAAGTTAAGAGAGAAAAACTAAACCAAATTTTGGAGGAAATCGAAAAAAGGATCGGAGAAGAAAAAATCATTTTTGAGGGAAGCGAAGAATGGGATTTTTCTTTGATCTCCCCTTTGGCCTCCATTTTGTCTCAAAAATTTAAAAGACCGACTTTTATTTTCAAAAAAATGAAAGAGGAAAGCCAGGGAACGGTAAGGACGCCAGAAGGGGTGGACAGTTTAGCCTTGATGAAAAAATGCAAAGATATTTTGATCTCTTTTGGCGGCCATCCTCAGGCCTCTGGTTTTCGAATCAAAAACGAAAACCTCGAAAAGTTCAAAAATTGTCTTATCTCAAATTTAAAAAAATGAAAAAAATCATCGCTTACATCGACGGTTGTTCAAAGGGAAACCCAGGACCGTCGGCCGGGGGAATTGTTTTTTGTAACGAGAAAGGGAAAGCTTTCAAAGAAATGGCCGAGGATTTTGGTCAGGCGACCAACAACGAAGCTGAATATTTAGCGGCCATCTCTGCTTTAGAAAAATTCAAACAAATTTTTGGAAAAAAGTTGGCCCGGGTTACTGAAATCGAGTTGCGTTCCGATTCTCAACTCTTGGTCAACCAAATCAACGGCAAGTACAAAGTCCTAGACGAAAAAATCCAACCTCTTTTTTTGAAACTTTGGAATTTAAGGCTGGATTTCAAGAAAGTAAAATTTAAACTTATTTCCAGGAAAAAGAACGAAAAAGCAGATAAATTGGCCAACGACCTTTCAAACAAAAAAGCTTCCGCCAGTCCGTAAGCCGGATTCTGTTTTAGGCAATCATTTGTCTGGGCCAGAGATTTCTCCCTGGCTCAAGCGAGCCTTTTTTACCAAAAGCTTGAGATAAACTCAGGCTTTCGTTTGCTCTTGCACCCCGCCGGAATTTAGCCGTTTCACCCCCCTCTTACGATGGGACTTCCCCTTTTGAAGGGGCGGGAGTACCTTTCGGCCTCCCCGTCTCTGTTCGCATCCCTCACCTTTCGGTGGTCGGGCGTTACCCGAGGCGTTTCTTCTCCCGGAATATTTTCCGAGAAAAGAAGGTGTCCGGACTTTCCTCTTCTCCAGATAGGCATCTAGAGAAGCGATTGCCCAACTGGCGGAAGCATTTCCATTTTAGCAAATGAAAAAGGCCTGTCAAGTTTTGGTTTTGTTGATCTTAATTTTTTTCTTTGCTAAAATAATTTTATGAAAGAAAAAACTTATGTCATCGATGCCAAAGGAAAGGTTTTAGGAAGGCTAGCTTCGGAAATTGCTGTTTTGCTTTTAGGAAAGAACAAACCAGATTTTGACCCTTCGCGAAATAGGGGAGAGGTCATTTTGGTGAAAAATGTTGATAAAATAAAATTAACAGGGAAAAAACTTGAAAAGAAAAAATACTATCGGCATTCTGGGTATTTAGGTGGCTTGAAAGAAATCCCCCTAGAAAAAATTTTCAAAGAAAAGCCAGAAGAAGTTTTGAAAAGAGCGGTTTTGGGTATGCTTCCCAAAAACAGGTTAAGAAAAAAAATGATAAAAAGGTTAAAGTTTGAAAAATGAAAAAGAAAAAAGAAAAAAAAGAATCCTGGTCGGCGATCGGAAGGAGAAAGACGGCCACGGCGACGGTCGAAATTTTTTCCAAAGGAGAAAAAATTTTTTTGGTTAACGGCAAACTTTTCAACGAATATTTTCCTACTTTCATCCAACAAAAGATAGTCACCGCCCCCTTAGAAATCCTCAACCTGGTTGAGAAATTCAAAATTTTGGCTAAAGTAAAAGGAGGAGGGATTTTAAGCCAGGCCGAGGCGGTCAGACATGGCTTGGCCAGGGCTTTAGTCTCTTTCAACCCAAATTTTAGGAAAAAATTAAAAAAGGCCGGTTTTCTAAAAAGGGACCCAAGAGTAAAAGAGAGAAAAAAATTTGGTTTAAAAAGAGCGCGAAGGGCCCCCCAGTGGCAAAAACGTTAAAAATATGAAAACTCTCTCTTTTTTTGAGAACCTTGAAAAAATTTCTCTTTATCTTTTGGTCTTTCTTTTACCTCTCTTTTTTTTACCTTTCACCCAAAACATTTTTGATTTTCCTAAAGCCTTTCTGACCCTGGTTTTAGTTTCACTTGGTTTGGTTAGTTTTTTTGGCAAAGCAATCCTAGAAAAGAAAATCGTCTTGAAGAAAATACCGGTGGTTTATCTTTTCTTCTTTCTTCTTTTCCTTTCTTCTCTCTTTTCTCTTTTTCTTTCCCCCTCTCGCCTCCTTTCTTTTTTGGGTTCCCCGCTTGAAATTTCCGATTCCTTATTAACCCTTTCTTTGCTTTTGATCACCGTCTTTCTCTTGATCAATTCTTTTCAGAAAGAAACCGAATTTTTATTCTTATTTTTCCTCTTTTTCCTTTCTTTCACCTTAGCCGGCTTGATCAACCTCCTCCAAATTTACAAAATCTTTCTTTTTCCTTTCGATTTCTCAAAAACCGTTTCCTTCAACACCATCGGAACGACCGACACCCTTGCCGTTTTTGCCGTTTTGCTTTTACCGGTTTCTTTGTTTTTGTTTTTCAAAAGCCATCGCTTCTTTAAGTTCTTTTTTGGCTTAAGTTCGCTCATTATCTTTCTCAATTGTTTATTGATCGATTTCAAAACTGCTTGGTTTTTAGCCATTTTAGAAACCATTTTCCTTTTTATCTTTTCTTTGGAGCCAAACAAAACCAACTTCTCTTGGGTTTTCGTTTTGATGGCCGTTTTAATTTTAGCCGTTTTCTTTTATTTCTTCCCCTTCTCTCTCTTTGGTTTCCCCTCCCTTCCCCCTGAAGTTTCTCTGAGTTTACCCGCCGAGGTTCAGATTTTAAAAGGAGTTTTCAATCAAGGGATAAAATCATCGATTTTTGGGAGCGGGCCGGCTACCTTCTTTGTTGATTATACTCGTTATCGGCCACCCTCGATCAACAACACTGTTTTTTGGGCGGTAAGGTTTCAAAAGGGACATTCTTTCTTTTGGGATTGGTTTATCACCCGCGGGATTTTTGGCGGCTTGGTTTTAGTTTTGTTTTACCTTTGTTTGTTAGTTTCGATCTTTAAGAAAATCAGAAAAGAGTTTTCGGAAATAAGAATCGGTTTGGCCGCCTCCCTTTTTGGGGCAATTTTTGCCACCGTCTTTTATCCTTTCAACTTTTCTCTCCTTTTTCTCTTTTGGTTTCTCTTGGCTGGGTTTTTGTTTTTCTCCGATTTTGAAACCAAAGAAATCAACCTTCTCTCTCCTCAAAAAACCTTCGCTTTCAACCTTCTTTTTGTCTTGCTCATAGCCGTTGGTTTCGGTTTGATCTTTATTCAAGGTCAACAAATTCTGGCCGAAAGCAATTACCTTAAAGCCCTCCGCGCTTTCCAAAACGGCAATTTAGATGGAGCCATCCGTTTTTGCCAAAAAGCGATAAGTTTGAACCCTCGCTTTGACCTTTATCAAAGAGATCTCTCTCAGTTTTACCTGGCAAAAATTAATTTAATCTCCCAAAACCAAAACCTCTCCCTTGAAGAAAAAAGAAATCAGGTTCAATTGGCCCTAAACAACGGCGCCCAAGCCATTCAGCAGGCGACAAAATTGGCTCCTTTTAACGTGGCCAACTGGAATGTTAAAGGTTTCTTTTATCAAAACTTGATTGGAGTAGAAGGGGCAGAAAAGTCGACCATCGAGTCTTACCAAAAAGCGATCGAATTGGAGCCTTCTTCACCCTATGCCTTTGGCGAGCTGGCCAGGGTTTACATTTTGATCGCCCAAGACCTCTCTCAAAAACAAGAAAAAGAAAGGGCTGAGCAAAACCTCAACCTGGCTATCGAAAATCTCAAAAAAGCGCTCGAATTGAAACCAGATTATTCCCCGGCTCATTTTCTCTTGGCCGTCGCTTACGATCAGTTAGGACAAAAAGATGAAGCCATTTCCAAACTTGAGACGGCAAAAAACCTTTCTCCGGCTGATTTTGGTCTCGCTCTCCAGCTCGGCCTTTTGTACTGGCGAAAAGGAGAACTCGAAAAAGCCCAGGCCGAATTTGAAAGGGCGCTGAGTTTGAACCCTGATTATGCCAACGCCAGGTACATGCTTGGTTTGGTTTATGACAAAAAAGGGGAAAAAGAAAAGGCAATAAAAGAGTTTGAAAAAGTGAGCGAGCTTAACCCTCAAAACGAAGAAGTAAAGAAAATTTTGGAAAACTTGAAAAAGGGTCTACCGGCTTTAGAAGGAATCTTTCCTTCCCAGCCACCGATTTCCGAAACCCCCTCAGAGATTCGACAGTGAAAGAAGTTTTTTCTAAAGAGAAAATTTTTGGAAAAATTCTGGAGAGCCTCACCGACGGCTTGATGGTTTTTGACAACGAAAAAAGACTCTTTTTAGTCAACCCAACGGTAAAAAAATTTTTTGGTTTTGGCGAAGAAATTTTAGGAAAAAAAATAAACGAATTTTCAGAATTGCCCGGTTTGGAGAAAATATTTTATCTCTTGGGTGAGAAAATAGAAGAAGTTTCCAAAAGAGAATTAGAGATAAACGAAAACCTCATTTTAGAAGTGACTTCGCTGGCGCTTTTCGAGGGGGGAGAAAAAATCGGAAACCTCGTTATTTTACACGACGTGACCAGAGAGAAAAAGATAGAGAAAACGAAAACCGAATTTGTTTCCCTTTCTGCCCATCAATTACGCACACCCCTGGCTGCCCTAAGATGGAGTTTAGAAGGGTTGGGGGCGGGGAAATTAGACAAAGAACAAAAAGATTTGGTCCAGAAAGCCAAAGCTTCTACTCAGAGGATGCTTGCTTTGGTCGACGAACTTTTGAAGGTGGTTAAAATCGAGGAAGGGGTTTTCTTGGGAAAACTCATCCCTTTAGATTTATTAAAAATCGTCGAGGAAGTGGTTGAGGGTTTTAGAGAAGAAATAAAAAGGAAAAAAATCAAATTTGAACTCAACCTCCCTTCGAAGAAATTACCGAAAATAAAAGTCGACCCCCAAAAAATTTTCATCGTCATCCAAAACCTTTTGGACAACGCCATCCGTTATAATTTTCCAGGGGGGATAGTAAAGATAAGCTTAGATTTTGACCAAAAAGAAATGAAATTTTCGATTTCTGATACCGGAATAGGTATTCCAGAGTCAGAACAAGAAAACGTTTTTAAAAGGTTTTTCCGGGCCTCAAACGCTCTCAAATTCGAAACCGAAGGAAACGGAATAGGTCTGTACCTTGCCAAAAACATCGTCGAGGCCCACGGCGGGAAAATTTGGTTTGAATCAAAAGAAAACAAAGGGACAACTTTTTATTTCACCCTTCCTTTAAAATGAAAAAGAAAATTTTAATCATCGAAGACGAAAAAATCCTAAGAACCCTTTTAGCCCAAACCCTTAGCCGAGAAGGCTTTGAGGTTAAAGAGGCGGTCGACGGCGAAGAAGGCTTGGAAAAAGCAAAAACCGAAAAGCCAGATTTAATTTTACTCGATTTGATTTTGCCGACGATCGACGGCTACGAAGTTTTGGAAAGGTTGAAAAAGGATCCTTTTACCGAATCCATTCCGGTGATGATCATTTCTAACCTCGGCCAAGACGAAGAGATCCAAAGGGGTTTAAAATTGGGAGCGGTCGATTTTTTAATCAAAGCCCATTTTACCTTAGACGAAATTTCAGAAAAAATTAAAAAGTTTTTCTCCTGGTGATCAGAGTCCCAAAAAAATGTTGACTTTGTCCTCGCTTACTTCCAAAACTCCGTTTTTAAACTGATAGACGATTTTCTTTTTTTCTGGGGTTAAAATGGTTAATTCATCTGAAATGAGGGTGATGAAATTGGCGTGGCCAGGTAAAATGTCAAACTCACCCAAACGATTTCGAGAAGAAACAACCTCAGCCTTTCCCTGGTAAAAGGTCTCTTTGATGATCGGCACCCAAAAAACTTTTACCTCTAAAAAATTTTTCATGAAACTTCCTCTATCGTCCCGATGTTTAAAAGGGCCTCATCAGGAAAACGATCCAACCTTCCCTCCAAAATAGCCAAAACTCCCTCAACCGTATTTTTCCTTTCGATGTACCTTCCTCTTTTTCCGGTTTGGTCGGCGACGACGAAAAGGTCTTGGGTCATAAAATTTAAAATTTTTTGAGCCCGGTGGAAAATCAACCGGTCTTCAAAAGAAAGTTCGGCTTCGCCAACGATCGAAACTATTCTTTGAAGCGCTTTGTATCTTTCTAAAATTTTCTTTGCTTCTAAAATCGCCTGGTAGTGTTTTTCACCCAAAATATCTGGGTTGATAAGGGAAGAAGTTGAGGCTAAAAGGTCGATGGCTGGGTATCTTCCTTCCTGGTAAACGTCCCTGGAAAAAATAATCGTCGAGTCGAAATAAGGAATGACTGCCTGGACGGCTGGGTCGGTGATGTCGTCGGCCGGAATGTAAATCGCCTGGACGCTGGTGATGGAAGCCTCTTTCGTCGAGACCAACCTTTCTTCGATCGCCCCGATTTCGCTTTCTAGGGTCGGCTGGTATCCTCCTTCTGAAGGAATGTTGCCCAAAATAGTCGAAAGCTCGCTTCCGGCTTGCAAAAAACGGTAGATGTTGTCGACAAAAAAGAAAACATCTTCTTTTTGAAAATCTCGGAAATATTCGGCGATGGTTACCGCCGTCATCCCTACCCTAAACCTGATGGCCGCGCTCTCGTTCATTTGGCCAAAAATCAAGACGGCCGAAGGCAAAACCTTCATTTTCTTTAAAGTTTCATAAAGTTCTGCTCCTTCCCTAATCCTTTCGCCGATTCCCGCAAAGATCACGATTCCCTCTTTAGTAAAGACGATGTTGTGCATTAATTCAGAAAGCAAAACCGTTTTTCCTAAACCCGCCCCGCCAAAAATTCCCAACTTCCCCCCTTTGACCAGTGGAGCAAAAAAATCGACTGCTTTGATTCCGGTTTCAAAAAGTTCTTCTTTTCTGATGGTTTCTCGATAAGGAGGGGAATGTTGATAAATCGACCTTTCTTCTCTTGTCTGAAAAAGGGGGAGGTTGTCGATCGGCCGACCAAAGGCGTCGACCACCCTTCCCAACAATTCTTTCCCAACCGGAATTTTGAAAGTTTCCCCAGTCCTCTTCACCCTCGCTCCGCGATGAAGGTTTTCAGCCCTTCCTAACAAGAGACACAAAATTTTTCCTTCTTCCGAAGTGGCGATCACCTCCAGTTTTACCCTCGGGTCTCTTTCTAAAACCAAAATCTCACCAGAAACAAAATTCCCCTCAAAAAAATTTACCTCGACCACATCTCCCCTTATTGAAGTTATATAACCTGTCATATTTTTAAACCCCCGAAATATTCGATTTGCTTTTTATTCAATTTTTGTTTCTTCAACTTTTCTCTCAACAAAAGCAATTTTTTTTCTTCTTCTTTTGCCTTTTCGGTTGCTTCATACATAGCGATCACCCTCGAGGCGTATCTTGAGAGCTGATGTTCAAAGATGGTTTGACTGAATAAAATGGCTAAAATTTCTGTTTCAAAAAAGTTCAGTATCTCTTCGGCCGAAGGCTCGAAAATATAGTTCTTTCTTTCTGCTTTTTCTTCTGATAAAACCGGCCAGGAGGAAATTTCATCGACTACTGCCCTTTGCACCAGCGCTTTTTCATACCTTCCGTGAAAAACTAAAATCCTTTTGTAATCTCTGAGATAGTCAAAAATTTGGCTTATTTTTTCTTTTTCCGGGTTAACCTCGTCCAGTTCAAAAAAAGTTATTTTTCTTTTAAAACCACTTTTTTCAGCCAAATACTTTCCTACCCGACCGACGATTACCAAATCGGCCTCGCTTTTTTTAAGATATTTTTCCACTTCCTGCCAGATGTTCAAAAGCAAAGGACCGTAAAAAAATTCGTTGGCCGAAAGAAAAACCACCACTTCATCTTTCTTTGTTTTTCGAAAAGAAATTTCTTTTGATTTTTCTTTTTCAAAATAAAGATAAGCCGCCCTCACTCTTTGATAAGTTGCCGAAAGTTCTAGAAAAAATTGGCGATTCTTAAAAACTCTCTCTCTTATTTGGTTCATCCTTAAATTGGCAATTTCTTGATAGGTGCTGGCGATGTTTTTGATCAAGGAAACCGTTTCTAAATTTTTTCCGATTTCTTTGAGGGTTGGCATTTTAGATTATTTTTTCGATTTCTGGCAAAATTTCTTTTGTCAAAAACTGAAGATGGGAGAGGTTTCTGATTTTTTCTATTTCTTCTCTCAATTTTGGCAAACCGGTTTTTTGATGATGTTCTAAAATTTTTCTTATTTCAGATTTCATTTTCGAAGGAGATTTCGTATTCCAAAAACCAGAAAACAAAAGCCCGAGAAAAATCAGTTGTAATTCACGAGGAACGATCGTTTTTGGGTCTTGGTCAAACAAAACCTCCAACCTTTGGCCAAACTCGATCAACTCTTTCGTCTCTTTTGATAGTTCTCCGCCAAACTGAGTCAGTTCTAAAACCCTTTGGTAGTCGATCATTTTTTTTCTGATCAAACCGGCCAAAATTTTTTCGATCAGAGACCTTGTTTGGTTTCCCACTCTTGAAACCGAAAGAAAAACGTTCACCGCCGGCCTTTTCCCCCTTCTGAATTCGTCGATGTCAAAGAAAATGTGGCCGTCGGTCATCGAGATTAAGTTTGTCTGGATAAAACCAGAAATGTCGTTCTCTAAAGTTTCGGCCACCGGTAGGGCAGTGATGCTTACTTCCTTTTCACCTCTTTTGATGTTTCCCGCCCTTTCCAAAAGCGAAGCATGGATATGGAAAATTTCACCCGGGTAACAATCTCTTCCCGGTGGTCTTTTTAACAAAAGGGAGATTTCTCGGTAAATTTTGGCGTGGGTTGTTAGGTCGTCGAAAACAATCAAAACGTCGTTCCCTTTTTCTCTGAAATATTCGGCAATGGCCATTCCGCTGTAAGGGGCAAGATAGCTCAGGGTGGGGGAGTCGTCGGGGGTGGTATGGATAACCACCGTTTTTTCAAAAACCCCTTGTTCTCGCAAATATTCTTCCACCCAGGCGATGGCCACATCCTTTTTACTGATCCCGACATAAACGCAAATCACTCCTTTTTTCGCCTGACTGACCATCGTTTGCAACAAAAAAGAGGTTTTCCCGGTTTTCCCATCACCGATGACCAGTTCTCTTTGACCGTAGCCAAGGGGAACCATCAAATCGACGATCATCACGCCGGTTTCCAACGGCCTTTTAATCGTCACCCTCTCGGTAAAAGGAGGGGCGGCTTCTTTTACCCTTCGATATTCTTTTTTTCCTCTGATGGGCTCTCCCAAACCGTCGACCGGTCGGGAAAGAGGATCGATAATCCTTCCCAAAAGTCCTTCGCCGACTAAAATTTCAAAAACCGACCCACTCCGAACGATCCTCTCTCCGATTTTTAGGTCTTTAAAATCGATCATCAAAATCTCCGCCTCATTTTCTTTCATTCCGTGAACGATCCCTTTTTTTCCGCTTTCGGTGATGACCATTTCTTCTGGTTGTAGGCCAGGCAGACCGGAGGCAAAAGCGACCGAATGAAAAAAAGAATCGATGTAGCCGATTTCTTGGGTTCTTTCCAAATAGGTTTCAAATTCCTCCATGTTTTTTTGCGAAGAATCGGTCGATTTCTTTCGCTAAAGAAAAATCGAGGTACTTACCTTGATATTCGACGATCGCCCCACCGACCACTTTTGGGTTTTTAATCACCTCTAAAATAACTTCCTTTTTCAAATTTTCTCTAAACCAATTTTTGACCTGCAAAAGAAAATTCCTTGAAGGTTCAAAAGAAATTTCGATTTTCACTTTTGGCAAATTTCTTAACTCCTCTTCGATTTCATCAAAAAAAGAAAACCTCTCTTTAGGAGTTTCTGGTAGCAATTTTTCTTTTTCCAAACTCCAAACAAAGACCCTAAAATTTTCGCTCACTCGCTCTTTCAGTTTTTCCGAAAGAGAAAGCCCAGAATCTTTAAAAGAAAAACTTTTCGCCAAGTTTATTTCTTCGATCAAAAAAGAGAGATCTTCTGAAGTGATTATTTTTTCCTTCAAATCCTGCAAAATTTTCTCTTTAGCTATTTCCATGTTAAATCACTTCTTTCTTTGCTTTTTCTAACGATTCGATTACCAGTTTTTCATGGGTAGAGAGGTCAATTGTTTTCCCGAGAATGTTTTTTGCTACCTCGTTCAAGATTTTGTAAATTCTTTCATCAACCTCTTTCAGTTTTTCCTTTTTATATTCTTCGATTTCTCTTTCGGCCTGGGCAAGGGTTTTGTAGATGATTTGGTTTACTTTTTCCAAATTTTCTTTCAACTCCTCGTCTAAATTTTTTATCACCGATTCTGCCTGTTTTTTACTTTCTTCAAAAAGTGACTTTCTGATTTCAGAATTTGCCTGAATAAATTTTGAAACCTCTTTTTTTATTTCCTCTTCCAAACTTTTTATTTTTCCTTCCGATTCTTCGAGCAACTTTTTTTGGACTTCTTTATTTATCTCTTTCAACTCTAAAAACCCTTCTTCCAATTTTTTTGAAAAAGAAAAAGTTTCGTTTTTGTAAAAACCGACCGTTTCTTCGGTAAACTTTTTTGTCCTCTCTTTCAATTCGTCTAAAATTCCTTTCATTTCTTTTTCCACCATCTCTCGCAATTTTTCTTCAAAATCTTTCGAGATTTTCAAAAAAAGGTACCTTTCTTTATTTTTTTGAGAAAAAAGATAATAAACAAAAACGCCAAAAACGACTAGAAGGAAAAAGAAAATTGTTGGATAAAACTCGGTAAGGCTCATATTAGTAAATTATAACAAAAAAGGCCAAACCTAATCCAGCCAAGGTCAAGAGGGCGATGCCGGTCAAATTTAAAAACATAGCCAACTGAATACTTCTTTTTGCCATCGGGTTTCTTCCGATCGCTTCCACTCCTCGGCTGAGGGCTCGGCCAAAAGAAAAAAAACCGGCAAAAAAACTTCCGCCCCCGACCAAAAGGGCAAAGATGTATCGCAAAACCTGAGGGAAATTTTCTGGCCTCCCCATTTGAGACAATATATTTTCTAAAACGTTTTTTGGCGAAACTTTACCCGAAGGGAAGTACTGATACTGAATGTTGATTTCAGCCAAAACCAACCCTTCATCTTTGTCAAAATCCTCTAAGGCCTTTCCGAGAACAAAACCAGACTGGGTTGCTTTTTGGGCTAAACCCGGTTTTGAAGACGAGGTAAGAAAATCTCCTTTTTTTATCTGGCCGTTGAGATTGCTTGCCCTGACTAAAGTTTCGCCGGCGGTGACGACCGGGAAAGTGGTGGTGGTTGCTTTTCCAAAAACTAAAACCGGATTTTCTCCGATTACCCCGACCATTTTTTCATCGTAAGGAGTGCTTGAACGAAAAATTCCGTCTTTAGTTTGAGAAACGATATCTCCAACTTTTACTTCTCGGTCGGCTATTTCCAAATTTTTAGCAATCAAAGGAAGCCCTTGTCCCAAAACAAAATTAAAAGAAAAGAAAATTATCAAACAAAGCCAAAAAATTATCCCTTTTTTTTTCATTAGAATATTATAATCGATAAAACGAAAAAAGAAAAGGGGAAAAATATAAACTGTAATTCTTTTGCCTTTCGCGGGTTCGGAAATTTTTAGAAAATATGGGAAAAGTTTTTAGAAGAGATAAAAAAGTTTTTTGAGGGAGAAGGGCACTTTCTCGTGCAAATTGCCATTTTCCCGTCACGGGAAATGTTAAAAAGGCGATTTTCTCGCCTCTTTTTCAAGAAAAATAAGTCAATTTCGTCCAGGTTTCCAGGAAGAAAACCGATCTGGACGCTTTTTTTCGCAATTAGTGCTATTTGAGATTGCCTAAGAACACCCGACTGGTTCGCTTTTCAGGAAAGGCAACGAAGGACTGAAAGGATGGATGGAAGGATTGAGGAATAGCGATGGGGGAGAATCAAAAAAGTGGCTGATGATGAGAAAAGTAGGAAATTTTAGAAAAAAAGAAATGGCTTAAGGAAATAAAAAAAGAGGAAGATAGGGGAGAGAAAGTTTTCCACAAAAAGGGGTCTTGACAAGGGTTTTTGGTCTGGCGATAATGAAATAATCTGGATTCCCGTGACGGGAAATCAATTCCCGCGGGAAAAAGAGAAAACCCGCCTCAGGCGGAAAAACTATGGGAAAAAATTTTTGCGCCTTTTTTGTCAGGAAGCTGACTGGCGGGTTTTCTCATTTACCAGTTTACTGAACGGTAAAAACTTGTCAAGAGAGCAGGAAAAAAGGTTTTTCTGTTAAAAAAGAAAAAAATTTCCACATAATTTCCCCAACTCAAATGGAAGAAAAAGAAGAAAATTTAATAAGCCTCGAGGAATTGATTTTAAGAGCAAAAAAACTTGGCATCGATTTTGGAAGAGGTGATCCTCGTAACCGAATTCGTTATCTGATCAAAATCGGTTTGTTACCTCATGCCAAAAGAAAATCGTTTAACAACCTTCCGCCTTCGGCGGCTTTTCCAGAATCGACTTTGGAAATTTTGTCAGAGATTGAAAGAAAACTAAAAGCCGGCAAAAGCATCCAAGAAATCAAAAGAGAATTAGAAAGCAAAAAAGAAATTCCAAAAAGAGAAAAAATTTCGACAATCAAAAAATTTTCCTTCTCTTCGTTTTTTAAAAAATTTTCTTTCCACCCCCTTTTAGTTTTTAGAACTTTGATTTTTCTTTTGGTCCTTGGCGCGGTCGTTTTCTTTTTCAAAGAAAAAAATCTCTATCAAAATTTTCTTTCTGCTTTGACGGCGGTCGGTGGTGTTTGGAAAATCGCTCAGGCTCCGACTCCAAAAACAAGCGAGGAAATTCCGCCACCACTTCCTCTCGGTTGCTATCTGACAATCAACGCCGAAACTTTGGTCAATCCATCTTTGACCGTTTCTGAATCTCTGAGTTCTCCGGTTTTCAGTTTGACCAGAGGAAGCTTCAAAGCCCAAATCCTCGCGCCGACGTTGACCGCCGACAGAACTTACAACTTTCCTGACCTTTCGGGAACGGTTTGTTTGTCAACCGGAAATTGTTTTGGTTTGGGTGGCGAAGTTTTGACCGCCGGTGGCACACCAAATCGCTTGGCAAAATTCATCGCTCCCAATCGCCTCGGCAATTCTTCAATCAGCGACCTTTATTTGGGCGGAGTGGCTTTGAGCATCGATGCTTTAGGAAACGTCGGGCTTGGCACCCTTACCCCCAGAGAAAAGTTGGAAGTGGTTGGCAACATTTTAAACACCGGCAATTTTTTCACCACCGGAAGGATAGGAATAGGAATTACTAGCCCCGCCTTTCCTCTTCACGTTGCCGGAAGAATTCAAGCCACTGACGATATCTGCACCGATTTGGCCGGAGGAAAATGTTTGAGTAAAATTCCCATCACCCCAACCATCATCGGCGGCGGAGGAGGGGTCGGCGGTTCTGGCTCGACCGGCCGTCTTCCGCTCTGGACGAGCCCAACCACTTTGGGAAATTCCATCCTCTCTCAAACCGGAAACGTTTTGGACGTGGCTGGCGTTTTGAGAACGAGCGCCTTTCAACTTCCGACCAACGCCACTTCCGGCTATGTCTTGGTTTCAGACGAATACGGCTTTGGGACCTGGCAACCTCTTCCCGCCGGCAATCTGCCAGCTGGTCAGTTGGGCCAAACTTTAAGACACGACGGAACGAATTGGGTGGCTAACTCCTTTTTGTACAATACCGGTTCAGCCATCGGTATCGGCACCACTTCCACCTTAGCCACCCTCACTTTAGCCGGCGACGCTTTCTTTCAAGGTCCTTTAACCATCAGCACGCCAAACTTTGCCCAACTGGTTTTGAAATACGATGACGCAAACTATCTCAAACTTTCCATCACTTCCACCTCTTCTGAAATTCTCACTTCAAAAGCGATGGATTTAAATTCTTTGACCGGCGAAATAAAATTTTGGGGAACTTCTTTGAAAAAAGGAGATTATGTCTTGCGGGCAAGCCTTCCGATTTTTAAGTTTCCCCTTCCCGCTCAGACAACCTCGACCGAATTTGTCGCCGTCTCAAAAGAAATTTCGCCTTCGGTCTTGAGCGCCAGCTTACCAGATTCTTTTTCTGGTTCTCAAAGGATGTTTGCCTTTTTGTTGAATTTTGCTGACGACATTCCCCAAACCGCTTCTTCTTCCTGGCGAATCAATTTTTCCACCTTACCTGACATCGATTTTGAATTCCAAGGCCAAGCCCTTTCTGCTTTGGATGTTGGTTTTCCCCATTTTAAAAAGGAAATTCAAGGGTTGACCGACGACAGTTGGCAACTTGAAGTTAAAGTTCCGGCCGGAGGGACGATTCGGATTTTCAACGCCTTTCTTTTGGTTTTTGACAAAATTCAATAAAAAGGTCGTCAAAAAAATAAAAAAATGCAAATCAGAAACAAAATAAGAAAGATTTTTGAGCCAAGATTGAAACTGGTCAAAGGAACGAGGTTTCAGTCATTCTTGTTCATCGCCCTTTCTCTGGGCATTGCCGCCGGGATCTTGTTTGGTGCCAACATCTATTACAACCTCGACACGGGCGAAATCGTCATGCAAGAAATCCAGAGAGTGACCAGCGTCATCAGGGCAACCGGTGGTTTGATCGTCGGCGGGTCAGCAACCCAGAACCCAAGCTCAGGTTATGTTTTTGAGGTTGTCGGCCAGACAAAATTAGCAACCACGACGATTGCCACTGGACCTCTGACTTTATCTGCCGCGGGCCAAGAATTGAGATTTACCGGTGGAACAAGTTATTACGTTGGATTCAGGGCAACTACTACCTTGGGAGCAACCTCAGTTTATACTTGGCCAGTAAACTATCCTGGAGGTACAGGTTATGTGTTGACTTCGGATACCTCAGGAAATATGTCTTGGACGGCTGCCGGTACCGGCGGAATCGGTGACATCACTACAGTTGGCGATTGTGCGAGCGGAGATTGTTTCACCCAAACTGGTGGTTCTGGAAACAACCTTTGGTTTATCACCGGAGGTGGGGGAAGGATCCAGTTAACCGGTACTTCGACCGCCTCAAACTACACCATCACCTTGCCAGCAGCCAGTGGATCTGTGGTTTTGGGAAGCGGGACAGCCAACTATGCTGTTTATTGGAGCGGGGCTAATACTTTGGCTGGAGAGCAATATCTTTCAGTGAGCCGAGGTGGTACCGGCGCTGGAAGCTTCACCCAGTATGGGATAATCTACGGAAACGGAACGGGCGCCCTTCAAGTAACCGGGGCTGGCTCGACGAATCAACTTTTGGCTTCAAGCGGTGGCACAGCCGCTCCAACCTGGAAGAACATCGGTGATTTGATTTTCGCCACCAACGGTGTGACGACAACCGGAACGACCCTCCTCACCATCAAACTTGGTGGAAACTTGAGCGAAAACACGACGCTTAACCTCAGCAATTACAACCTCCTCTTTAACTTGACCAGCGGTGGAACGGCTGAAAAATTTGCCGTTCAGGTTGACGGGACAGACATTTTGAAAGTCGGCGACGACGGCACGATCTACTTTAAAACCTATCCCTTGGCCCAAACCGGAAAAGAAATTTTGGTTGGAATGGTCCCGATTTTGGGATTTGATTTGCCGGTTCAGACCGCGACCACCAACTACGCCAAAATCTCCAGAACGGTCAGCGCTTGTAATTTCCCCTCAGCCCCAGCCGGCGCGACCAGAGTCTACAAATTTATCATCAGATACACCGATACCCTACCGACGGCTTCGACGACCAGCTGGCGAGTGGCAACCACCACCGGCGCTGCCTATTCCACCTTCACCCTTGAAGGTTCGAACGACGCGGCTTTAGATTCTGGCCAGACAAGGATCAAAGAACCAACCGGCGGCGTTCCTTGCGATACCTATCCTTGGTGGGTCGAGGTCAATCCCAACCCGAGCGGAAGCGGACAGACGATCAAAGTTTTCCAGATTTTCTTGGCTGCTTTTGACAGACTGCAATAAAGGTCGTTAAGTTAAACAAAAAAA
>Ga0315298_1001077_pt1 | contig 51545 bp, 62 predicted proteins | sample WHS_1_MG_FD_203077 | JGI IMG/M metagenome (GOLD analysis project Ga0315298, IMG submission 203077) | Extremophilic microbial mat communities from Washburn Hot Springs, YNP, Wyoming, USA - WHS_1_MG | ecosystem: Environmental > Aquatic > Thermal springs > Hot (42-90C) | place: USA: Wyoming...
TTGATGATACAGAACCAGTTGTTTTTGATGCAGCGACATTTTCTGACGGTGTTGTTGACAGGCTGGTTGGCCAAGTGAGCCTTCGGACTTGGCCACAGCCTGTCAACAACACCGGAACAGCTATACGTGATCATTGATGACCAAGCCAGACGCGGTGAGATGGACGACGGCGGGGAGGATCTGGGACCGGGATTATGTTTTCCCTCTCCCGCGGGGACAGGCACGGAGTTGATTTTTGGGGATGGTTCGGGACTGTTGTCTTGAAGGTGTTCGGGCATTGATTCCAATCTCACCTCCCCCGTGGGCGACGAAGTCGCAGCAGATATTTCCCAGCCCGGCGGCGCAGAGATTTTTGATCAACGGGCGAATGCACCGCGTCTTTGAGCATCAGGCAACTTTGGTTCCGGCTCCGCCGGGCTGGGAAGTATGCGGGCTTTACGGTCGTGGGAATGACCCGAGCAACGGGCCGATTCTAAACTTACAATTCAGGATTGTGTTTGTAAGCTGGCGGGTGACAGGAGACGATGGGTGACCGGTGGTTTGGAAAACCCTCATCAATAAAGGGTGTTTTTGGTGTGTTGTGGCGTTTTGCGGGGCAGACAGACCGACGGGATTCAGCCGCGGCGGCATTTGACAGCGCCTGCCATGGAGGATTAAACTGGTGTCAGTTTCACCGCCATTTTATGCGACTGTCCATGGAAGTCTGGGGTCTTGTGAAGTTGTTCATACTGTTTTGTGCTTGTGCATTGACAGGGTTTGCAGGCGGGACTTCCGCGCCGGGTAAAGAGGGTGTCGCATTGGCGATTGTCTTCGATACCTCCGGTAGCATGAAGGATAGCGTGCCGGACAAGGACGGGAAGCAATCGCCCAAGTACTTGATCGCAAGACGCGCATTGCAATGGGTGGCGGACCGTCTTGATTCATTTGTCAAGTCGGGCGCGGGTGGGAAGCGCGAGCTGGCGATGTGCCTGATAACCTTTCAGAACGGCCGTGCGCGGGAGCAGATTCGATTTGGGCCGTTTGACCTTGCTGAGATTCGGACATTTGTGGCCGGTTTTGGATCGCCGTCGGGTGGGACCCCTTTGGGTGAATCGATTCGGCTGGCGGCGCGGCGTGTGATGAGTTCGCCATTGAGCCGGAAACATGTGCTTGTGATTACTGATGGGATAAACAGCGTGGGGCCCGAGCCTGCGGTGGTGTTGCCGGCGCTGCAGAAGCAGGCGGAGGAGTTGAAAACTTTTGTCGGCTATCATTTCATTGCGTTTGATGTTGACGCAGCCCTGTTTTCCGGGGTGAAGAAACTTGGTGCGACAGTTGTGGGCGCAGTGGATGAACGCCAGTTGGGTGAGCAATTGAATTCGATTTTGAAGGAAAAGATACTGTTGGAGGAAGAAGAGCCGCAGGGGGCGGTTAGCGTTAAGGAGAAAGACATCAACAACCGGTAAAAGAGAAAGGCAGGACGATGTTTCGAGCGATCAAGCGTTTGTTTATTTGGCTGGGTTTGATGGCAGAGAAGGCCACGGAAACCGACGAAATAAATCAGGCTGTTGTCGAGCGTGGGATTCGTGATGCGAAGGCGCGGGCAGACAAGGCGCATTATGCGAACGGGCAATTGGCGAGCCAGATTGCGTTGTTGAAGGAGCAGGTGAAACGGCAGGTGCGGCAGAAGGAGGAACTGGAAGGACTGCTGCAGGCGGCAGTGGCTGCCAATGACGAATCGAATGGCGCGCATTATGCCGAGCAGTTGGCCGAGCTTGAAGGCGATCTGAAAGAGAACGAGGCGCAGCTCAAGAACCTTGAAGATTTGTATCAGCAGAACACGCAGGTTATCGCTCAGAGTTTGCGGGAAATTCAGAAGTTTCAGCGTGAGTTTGAGGCTGTGAAGGCGCGCGTTGCCATCAGCCGGTCGCTGGAGAACCTTGCGTCGATGATGAAGACCTCGATCACAGAACTGCAAGGGATGATGGGCGGGGAGCTGAGCCAGTCGATGCAGCAGCTTCGGGAGTCGGCGGCGCGCGGCGAGGGTCAGATGCGGGCGACGCTTGATCTTGCGCGTGAGATGGGGTCGAACATCCAGAGGCAGCAGGAGATGCGGCGTGCGCGGGGCAAGATGCTGTTTGAAGAGTACAAGAAGAAGATGGGGATGGTACAGGCGGAGGCGTCGGCGCCCGCGGCGCCGGCTCCTGCGAAGGAAGAGCGCCAGAAAATCGCGGAGTGAAATCAATCTGTTGGTGATTTGGAAGGGAACGAGCCATGACGACAAAAGGAAAGATAGTACTGACGATACTGATTTTGGTGTTGGTTGGGTTTGGGGCGTACCGGTGGAAAGACAAGATTGCGCCGCCGGCGAAGCCGTCAACGCCGTCGGTGGACGTGAAGGCGGTCAAGGAATCGCTGAAGACGCAACAGCAACAACAGCAACAGCAGCAGCAAGCGCGGCAGGACGTGGACATAACAAAACAGTTGCTGGCCGGCGACAAGGCGGTTTCGTTGGTTGATGGATCAGCGATTCCGCCGGTGACAGGTGTGAGTGACTATGATCGTCCGATGAAAGACGGGAAACTGGTGGTTCAGTTTCCGATCAACGTGTGGCCCGGGTGGGCGCCGATCATAGTTGCGAACAACGGCATGGCTGCCAATGAGGGGAGTGTTTTTTATCAGAAGTACGGGTTTTATCTGCAACTTTCGGTTGTGGATGATCCTGTAAAGGCGCGGGATCTGTTTGCGAGCGGGCACAGCCACGTGCTCTGGGGGACGCTTGACATGATAGCGTTGTTTGCGCCCGAGCTGGTGAAGGACTCGCGCACGGTGCCGGTTGTTTGTCAGCAGATTGACTGGTCGGACGGTGGTGACGGTGTTGTTTCGAGGGGCGACATAAGATCGATCAACGATTTCCGGATGAAAGGCGGGCAGAGGCGGAAGGTTGTGTTGGCGCAGAACTCGCCGAGTCATTATTTCATCATGTCGTTGTTGATTGACGCCGGGATAGACCCTGCCGAGGTCGATTTCAGGTGGGCGGCTGACGCGCCTGCGGCGGCGAAGATTTTCGTGCAGGACAAGACTTTTGATGCGTTTGTGGGGTGGGCGCCGGACATTTATACGGTAGCCGAGCAGTTGCCCGGGGCGCGACTTGTGGTGAGCACCGAGAGTGCCAATCACCTGATTGCCGACGTGTGGGCGGTGCGGAACGATTTTTACAGGGATCATCCTGACATTGTGGCGAATTTGGTGCGTGGGATATTCGAGGGCATGGACAGGGTGCGGAAGGATCCAAAGACGGCAGCGCGGTTGTTGGCTGAGGCGTTCAGTTTGCCGGTGGAAGACTGCGAGAAGATGATAGGGAAGGATGGGGGGATAGTGGATGGGGACGCGCATTTGACCAATTACCGTGAGAACGCGAACTTTTTCCTTGACCCGATGAATCCTGCGAATTTCGAGGTGATTTGGAATCGGGCATCGACGATCTACAAATCACTCGGGGCGATAAGTGCGCCGGTGCCGTCGGCGAAGGTCAAAGCGGCGGGCATTTTGGCGAAGATGGCTGACGAATATCGGGATGTGCGCGATCTGTCGCAGCCGACCTTCAAGCCCGGGATGGCGTTCAAGCTGGCGGAGGCGGATACAGGGGAGATATTGACCAAGGCGGTGATCATTCAATTTCAGCCGAACAGCGCGGTGTTGAATGCCGAGTATGATCCGAGCATACCGCAGACCTTGGAGGAGATTGGGAAACTGGCTGGTTCATTTGGGAATGCGTACATAGTGATCGAGGGCAATGCTGACGCCAGCAAGAAGGGGTTGGTTCCTGCGGATCTTGTGAGGCAGTTGTCGTATGACAGGGCTGATGCGGTTCGGAGAGCGATCATGGAGAAGTACAAGTTTGATCCGAACAAATTCAAGGTGATTGGGAACGGGTGGGACAATCCGTTGCCCGGGTGCACTGATCCAAGCAACGTCGAGCACAATCGCAAGAACAGGCGCGTCGAGGTGAAGGTGTTTCCGTTGGAGACCCAGTAGCCAATGGGCCGTGCGCGTAACCAATGCGAATGGGGTCAATGGTTCGACTGTTTATCTGAGCACGCAGGCTGACGGGAATGTATGATCGGCTTTTTGCTGTTTGCATTCGTGTTTGTCGGGCTTGTGACGCTGGCGGTGCGGCTGGGACGTCTGGGAGTTCGGGCCGAATTGCCGCGAAGCAGGGCGATAATGCTTACGGCGGTGTTTGTGGTTCTTTTGCTGACGGGCTGGTGGTTTGTCACGCGTGGGGAGAAACCTGAAGATCGGTTGTTGGCGCCGTTGATACTGCCCAGTCCGATCGAGGTTCTGAAGGCGTTTCCAGCACTGCATTTTGAGCAGGGATTGGTGCGGAGCGTGGTTACGTCGTTTACGCGTGTGACGACCGGTTTTGTGCTGGCGGTGATAGTGGCTATGCCGCTTGGGGTGTACATGGGGACGTTTCCGGCTGTGGCGGCGTTTTTCCGTCCGCTTGCGTTGATAGGGGCGTATGTGCCGATAGTGGTGTTCATTCCACTGACGCTTGCGTGGTTTGGGCTGACTGAGGTGCAGAAGTACGGGTTTCTGTTCATAGGCTGTTTTGTGGCGTTACTGCCGTTGGTGATCAAGACGATCTCGGACGTGCCGGCTGCGTATTTGGATGTTGCGGTGACGAAGGGGGCGACGCAGTGGCAATTGGTATGGCAGGTGATATTTCCCGTGGCGTTTGCTGACATATGGGATCATTTGCGTGGTGTGTACGGCGTGGGTTGGGGATGGATCATTTTGGCTGAGGTGGTGAATGCGGAAAAGGGTTTGGGTTATTTGATCTCGGTTTCTGAACGGCGCGGGCACACGGCATCGCTTTATGCTGTGATTATTGTGATAGTTTTGATTGCCGTGTTGTGTGATCAATTGTGGCGGATAAGCGGGCGTTTTTTGTTTCCATACAGGAACACGCAGACGGCGTGACGATCGTTTTTTGAATTGCCGGTTTTGGCAGTGGGCTCAGATGAGTGACAACAAACCACAAAACGGTGGAATGGCGGAGAAAAGTCCGGGTGAGCTTCCGGAACTTGTGAAGTTTCGCAATGTCACAAAAGTGTTTGGGAGCGGTCCCGGCGCGCGCACGGCGATTCAGGACGTATCGTTTACGGTTCACGATGAGCCCGGGAGTGGCGAACTCATAGCGATCGTCGGTCCATCGGGGTGCGGCAAATCAACGATACTGCGGATCATTGCCGGTTTGGAACCACATTTTCCGCCAACCACGGGCGAGGTTTTTGTGTGTGGAAAGCCGATCTGCAAACCGGGCGCTGACCGGGGTGTGGTGGATCAGAAATACTCGCTGTTGCCGCACCTGACGGTGTTGGAGAACATTGCATTTGGTCTGAAGCTGAGGGGCGTGTCGCGGCGTGAGCGGTTGGATCGGGCTCGGGAATGGGCGAAAAAGGTTGGGTTGGAAGGTGCGGAACGGAGCTACCCGCACGAGTTGTCTGGAGGGATGCAGCAGCGAGTGGCGATTGCGGCGACGCTTATTCTCGAGCCGCGAATTCTGCTGATGGACGAGCCGTTTGGGGCGCTTGATCCGAAGATACGCATGCAAATGCAGGCGTTGCTGATCGATTTATGGCGTGAGCAGCAGAGCACGGTGTTCATTGTGACGCATGCGGTGGAAGAAGCGGTTTATTTGGGTGACCGGGTTTTTCGGATGGCAGCGAGGCCCGGGAGATTGGTTGAAGTTTTGTCGGTTCCGCGCCCGGATGTGCCACCGGAAGTTATGCGGAAGCAGCCGTGGTTTATGGAAATGACGCAAGATTTGTTGCATCGGCTCGAGGCTGACGCGCCTGCGGCAGGCGCGCTCAGTGGTCTCAAGGGGTAAAAGCGGTTCAACGGTCGGACTCGACGGGGCAAGGGAGGACACGGTTTTGAGGCGTGTTCTCTGGCTCTGACCCTCGTGCGCTGAAGATTCTCCGTGCCTGGTGTGACGGTGGATGATAGATTTTGGCGAGAGAAATGGATGACCAGCAGCCCAGTTTATGGCGCGAGTTTTGGCGCAGTCCGCACCACATATGGTTGGGGATACTGACATTGGGGGCTGGATTTGTGATTGCGCATCCGGTGGCATTGATAGTTGGAGCGGGTGCGTATGCGCTGGGTTGGATTTATCTGCCGGACACGCCGTTTTTTCGGCGGTGGGTTGAACGGCGTCAAGAGGAGATGAAACGCGCGGAGGAGAGCCGGGCGATAGCGGAGTTTGTTCGGAAACGCGATGCGTTGCTCGTGAATTTGACGCCGGAAAGGCGCAAGCGGTACATGGAACTTGCCGGTGTATGCCGCGGGATCGAGGCGGCAACCACAGAGAGTTCTCTTGGCGGCGGTGCAGATGATCCGCGTTTGCGCAAGCTTGACGAGCTGATGTGGACGTATTTGAGGTTGCTGAGCATTGAAGAGTCATTGGAACGGTACCTTGAGGCCGAGCAGAAGGAAGACGTGCCCGGGCTGTTAAGGGGAGCCGAGGATGAGTTGGAGAGGTTGCAGAGGGAAGTAGATGAATTGAGAGCGCAAGGTGCGACCGGCGCTGTCGAATCGCGCCAGCGTTTGCTGGGATCGTGTGCTGACCGGGTTGAAGTGTTGAGGAAACGGCTCGAGCGGATAAATCAAGCGCGTGAAAACCTTGCGCTGGTGAGATCGGAGCAGGACAGGCTGGATCAGCAAATCAAACTCATTCGCGCTGACGCTGTGGCTTTGAAGAACGCGAGTGTATTGACTGCAAGGATAGATGCCACTGTTGAGCATCTGGACCAGACGAACAAGTGGCTGGCTGAAATGGACGAATTCAGGGATTTGGTTGGCGATCTGCCGGCGACGGAGCGGCGGATTGGTTTTGAGCCGCCGATGGGTGGGGGGTTGTCTGGAAGCACTGGAGGCACTGGAGGCAGCGAGGAATCGGATGCAGCGGGCGACAAATCCCGGAAAAACGCAAAGACCAGGGCGTATCGGTGAGTCGCCCGTGTGAGTGTTGACCGATGAGTGGCAAGCAACGACAAGTGGCGGTTAAAGCCGGGGTTGATAGCGTGGAGGCTTCGGACAGGCCGGTTTCTGCCGGCTCGGCAACCAGGCTGCCGTTGCGCGGGTGGGCATTGGAACTTGCGCGGCGGTGGAACAGTGGCACCTATTCGATGTTTGTGTTGCACGGGAACATATTTGATCTGTTTCCGCTGATTGATGGTGGGGAGTTGACATTCGTTCCGCTCAAGGCGTTTCTGCGGCGGCGTCTTTTTCCCGAACGAGGTTTTTTCATGTTTTATGATTTGGGCGATGGTCTGACGTTTGCGGATGCGGCGATGCAGAAGCGTTTTTTTGAATGGCTCGCCATTTACGATGAAGTTGAGGGTACACATTATCACAGCGTTGGGTTGCCGCGCGAGTTTGTGAAACTGGTGCCGGTGTTGCGGAGGTTTTTCATGCATTACGCTGAAGGGGCCAGCGGCGTGCGCGGTGTTACACTGGTGATTGAATATCCGGAGAAGATTGTTCCTGCGCAGGAAGAGGCGGTGGCGAGCATGGAAGAGCGGATGGCGTTGGTGACGTTGCTGAAGTGGGCGGTGTCACAGGAACTGCGCCGGTCTGATGTGGGGATTTTTCTTGTGACCGAGTCTGCGTCGGAGCTGCACATGGATTTGCTGCAGAACCCGCACGTTGCGCAGGTGAAGATTGATTTGCCGGATGCGGAGGAGCGGCTTGGATTTCTGAAGTCGGGCTGGCCGGTGAAGGTTTGCGGGGGCGAACCACTGGAGAAGTGGAGCGACCTGAGTGCGGAACAGTTGGCGGCGAGAACAGCGGGGTTGAATCTTGTTCGGATTCAGCATTTGCTGGCCGAGGCGGTGCGCAACGGATCGCGTGTAACAGTCGAGCATGTGGCTGCCGGCAAGAAACGGCTGATCGAGGAGTACTGCCAGGGGCTGGTGCGCTTCAAGGACCCGCGTCCGGGGGTGACGCTTGACATGGTGGCGACACACAAGGCTGCGAAGGCGAAACTGCGCGAGTTGGCATGGCTGATCAAGAACGGCAAAGGGGATGTGCTCGAGCGGGGTTTACTGGTGCCGGGCAGAGTTGGGGTTGGCAAGTCTTTTCTGATAGATTGCTTTGCGAGCGAATGCGGTCTGCCGGTGATGGAACTGGGCGAGTTCAGGTCGAAATGGGTGGGTGACACCGAACTGCAGCAGATGCGGATTTTGATGACGATTCGGGCTCTGGGGCCTGTGATAGTTGTTGTGGACGAGGCCGACGCGGTTTTTGGGAGCCGTGACATGGAGACGGGGGACAGTGGAGTATCGACGCGAGTATTTGCGGCGTTTGCGGCGCACATTGGCGATTCGACGTTGCGAGGCCGTGAGCTGTGGGTTGCGATGACGTCGCGTCCGGACCTTTTGGCGATAGACATGAAGAGGCAGGGGCGGTTTGGCTTGTGCGTGCCGTTGTTTCCGGCGCAGAACGCTGATGAAGTTGTGGAACTGTTCAAGACAATAGCCGGGGCGCGGAGAATTGGGTTTTCGGGCGAAGTGGAATCGTATGTGCGGAATCAACTTGGGGAACGGGCGTTGACCGGGAGCGACGTGGAGGCGATTTTGACTCGGGCGAAGGAGCGGGCGGTGTTGGCGGGGCGGGATGATGATGTTCAGGTTGGAGATTTGAAGGACGCGGTTGATTCGTTCATTGATCCGTTGGACAGGGACTTGTTGGAGTTGCAGGAACTGGTTGCGGTGCTTGCGTGCTCTGATCGGCGTTACTTACCCGATCGATACAAGGACGCTGACAGGGGAGAATTGATCGAGAAACTCGGACGGCTGAAGTTGAGATTGATGCGCAGGTGATTTCGGGTGAGTTGCCCGGGGTATGCGGATGGGGTGGCAGACGCGATGCTGTCGGGGCCCGGAAGCTTGACTGGTTTTGTTTGATAAAAGGGTGTTGACATGTTTGGTGAGGGGGCATAGATTGACTGTCTCGTTTGCGACAAACACGGTTAAGAGCGCAGCTTGTCTCTTGCGGTTGGATGGCTTCTGCAGGAGAAGGGTGGGTGTATGTTTGCGCAGGCGGGGAATAAAGTTTAAAGTTAAGACAAGTTTTGCCCATGTAGCTCAGTCGGCAGAGCGCGTCCTTGGTAAGGACGAGGTCACCAGTTCAAACCTGGTCATGGGCTCCATAAACGAACCTGGAAAGAACAAACAACGCAGGAATTCAAATGGCTAAAGAGCAGTTTCAACGGACGAAACCGCACGTGAACATTGGGACCATCGGGCACATTGACCATGGCAAATCGACGTTGACGGCGGCGATAGTGAAGGTGCAGGCGGCGAAGGGTCTTGCCGAGATCAAGACTTATGCTGAGATTACAAAGGGTGGCACGGTACGTGACGAGACCAAGACGCTGACCATCGCGATATCGCATACTGAATATCAGAGTGACAAGCGTCACTATGCGCACGTGGATTGTCCCGGGCACGCCGACTACATCAAGAACATGATTACCGGTGCTGCTCAGATGGACGGTGCGATTTTGGTTGTGGACGCATCTGAGGGGCCGATGCCACAGACACGGGAGCACATTCTGTTGGCGCGGCAGGTGGGTGTTCCTGCGATAGTGGTGTATTTGAACAAAATCGATCTTGTTGATGATCCCGACCTGCTCGAGTTGGTCGAGATGGAAGTGCGCGATTTGTTGAACAAGTACGGGTTCCCCGGGGAGAAGACGCCGATTGTGCGGGGGAGCGCGAAGCTTGCGTTGAGCGGTGACCCGAAGGCGGCCGAGTCGATTCAGCAGCTTTTGAACGCGATTGACGAGTTCATTCCGCTGCCGGTTCGCGAGGTTGACAAGCCGTTCCTGATGAGCATCGAGGACGTGTTCAACATTGAAGGTCGCGGTACGGTGGTGACCGGGCGTGTTGAGCGTGGCGAGCTGACGAGGATGTCCGAGGTTGAGATTGTTGGTTTGCGCGAGACACTTAAGACCGTGGTGACGGACATTGAGATGTTCAGGAAGCTTCTGGACAAGGCGACTGCCGGGGACAATGTTGGCGTGTTGCTGCGGGGGATCAAGAAAGAGGAAGTTGAACGGGGGATGGTTTTGGCCAAGCCCGGGACGATTACTCCGCACACGCATTTCAAGGCGCAGGTTTACGTGCTGTCGAAGGAAGAGGGTGGTCGGCACACGCCGTTCTTCAACAATTACAGGCCGCAATTCTATTTCAGGACGACCGACGTGACGGGCACTGTGACGTTGCCGGAGGGTGTTGAGATGGTCATGCCCGGGGACAACGTGGAATTGACGGTGAAAGTTATTGCACCGATTGCGATGGAGGTTGGGCAGCGGTTTGCGATCCGGGAAGGCGGTCGGACGATAGGAGCTGGTCGTGTAACTGCGATTATCGAGTGAAGCGCGGTGTTTGGGATTGACAGTGTCGCGCGGGATTCTTGAGTGTGTATATTAGAGAGCACAGGGCGGTAGCTCAATTGGAAGAGTAGCGGTCTCCAAAACCGTCGGTTGGGGGTTCGAGTCCCCCCCGCCCTGCCAGTATTGATTGTTTGGCGGGGCTGGAGGGGTGGCAGAGCGGTCGAATGCGGCGGTCTTGAAAACCGTTGGGGCCTCAAAGCCCTCGGGGGTTCGAATCCCTCCCCCTCCGCCATAACAAACAGGAAACACAAGTGAACGATCTGGTAAAGATAGCGATATGGGCGGTGATAGTGGGTGGCGTTTTCGCTTATTTATGGCGGAAAGGCTATCTGATGCAGATTTCGAAGTATGTTCTTGAGACTCGGGAAGAACTGAAGAAATGCACTTGGCCATCGCGGGATGAGCTTGCCGGATCGACGCTTGTTGTGTTGATCAGCACGATGGTGTTGGGGGGATTTATCATCGCCAGTGACTACATCATACTGAATTTTGTGCGCAGGATACTACCCAAGTTGTAGTATTTGAGCCGGTCGCGCCCCTCGGAATACTGCCATGCGAAGCCAGTGGTTTGTCATTCACACCTTGTCCGGTCAGGAGATGAAGGTGAAGGAAAGCATCGAGAAACGGATGCGGGCCGAGGGGATGAAGGAGTACATCCGGGAGGTGATGGTGCCGATGGAGCGGGTTGCCGAGGTGCGCGGGGGCAAGAAGAGTGTGACGATGCGCAAGCTGTATCCCGGCTATGTATTTATCGACATGGTTTTGCTGGATGAGAACCATCGGTTGATAGAGAAGCCGTGGTATTTTATTCGTGAGACTCCGGGGATTATCGGGTTTGTTGGGGGTGACCGTCCGACGCCTGCGTCGGAGGAAGAGATCGAGTCGATAAAGGCGCGGGTTTCCGAGTCTGAGGAGAGCGAACGTCCGAAGGTGACGTTTGAGGTTGGCGAGACTGTGAAGATAAACGACGGGCCGTTTTTGAATTTCAGCGGGGTGATTGAGGAAGTGGATCCCGAGCGTGGGAAGCTGAAAGTGACGGTGAGCATATTTGGTCGGAGCACGCCAGTCGAGTTGGAGTACTGGCAGGTTGAGAAAGCTTAGTGTATGGCGAAGAAGGTAACGGCACAGATCAAATTACAGATACCGGCCGGGCAGGCGAATCCGGCGCCGCCAGTTGGTCCGGCACTGGGGCAGCATGGAGTGAACATCATGGCATTTTGCAAGGAGTTCAATGCTGCGACCAAAGACCAGCCGGGGATGATCATTCCGGTGATCATCAAGGTATATCAGGACAAATCGTTTACGTTTGTGACGAAATCGCCGCCTGCGGCGGTTTTGTTGAAGCGTGCTGCCGGGATAGCTTCCGGGTCGAAGACGCCGAACAAGGAAAAGGTCGGGAAAGTGACACGGCAGCAGGTGATGGAGATAGTGAAAATAAAGAAGAAGGACCTGAACGCCAACAGTGATGAAGCGGCATTTCGGGTTATTGCCGGAACGGCCCGGAGCATGGGCATAGAAATAACTGACTGAACAACACTGAATTGCGGGAGAGCGACAAGCTCGCAAGCACCGCATCCAAGCACATGGCCAAGAAAGGAAGCAAACGGTACAGGAAAGCGCTTGAAATGGTGAACCAGGCGAAGGCGTATTCGTTGCGTGAAGCGGCGGAGTTGCTGAAGCGGTTCCCTCATGCGCGGTTTAACGAGACGGTGGAACTGGCATTTCGGCTTGGGGTGGACCCCAAGCAATCGGACCAGATGGTTCGCGGGACGGTTCCGTTGCCGCATGGGACGGGGAAGACCGTGCGGGTGTTGGTTTTTGCCAAGCCCGGGGCTGCTGCGGACGCGGCGAGGTCGGCGGGAGCAGAGTATGTTGGATTTGAGGATTTGATAAAGAAGTGCCAGGAAGGCTGGGCTGATTTTGATGTGGCGATAGCGACGCCTGAAGCGATGGCGGAGGTGCGCAAACTGGGCAAGGTGCTTGGGCCGCGCGGTTTGATGCCGAACCCGAAGACCGGCACTGTTACCGACGACACGGCCAAGGCGGTTCGTGAAGTCAAAGCGGGTCGTGTCGAGTTCAAGACAGACAAGAGCGGGAACGTTCATGTTGCTGTGGGCAAGGTGGGATTTTCTGCTGAGCAGATAGTGGAGAACGCGCGGGTGGTGATTGAAGCGGTGGCCAAGGCGAGGCCGACCAGTCTGCGGGGTACATATCTGTTGAGCGGGACGATGAGCAGCACGATGAGTCCGCCGATACGGTTGGACCTGAAAGAATTCCAAAAGAACTGAACTGGATTTGAAAAATGCGACCTGAGAAGAAATCTCTTGCACAGGAATATGCGCGGTGGTTGAACGCTTCGCCGTTCTTCATACTGGCTGACTACGCCGGGATGAAGGTGGGGCACTTTAACGAACTGCGTGCGCGGTTGGCGAAAGCGGGCGCCGAAATTCACGTGGTGAAGAACTCGGTATTTCGGATTGCCGTGTTGGAGAGCGGTCTTCCTGACGTTGCGGGGTTATTGGGCGGGCAGGTTGCCGTGGTGATGGGGAAAAAGGACATCTCTGCCGCTGCGAAAGTGTTGAAGACGTTCCAAGCCGAATTTGAACGACCGAAGGTACTATTCGGGTATCTTGGAAATCAGCAGTTGGACAGGGCAACAGTTTTGGCATTGGCTGATTTGCCGCCGCTCGAGGTGTTGCGAGGTCAACTGTTGGGGTTGCTCGAGGCATGGCAGGGGCGATTGGTGCGGGTTCTCAAAGCGCCCGGGGAACAACTGGCGCGGGTTTTGAAGGCGCGGTCGGAACAGACCGAAGCGAAACCGGCTTGATGATTTGCGTTTCTGTTGTGGTGACAGGGACGCGACGACAAACAAGATCGAACAAGATCGAACAGGAAACATCAAATAGTAAATCGTCGGCTTGCGGGCAGTGGGCTTAAATCATTCGCGGCCGCGGATGACGACGAGACTGAAACAGGAAGAAAAGGACAACAAACATGGCACTGGACAAAGCAAGAATCATAGAAGAACTCAGCAATGCGACTGTTATTGAGATTGCAGAGTTGGTTAAGGAACTGGAGTCGAAGTGGGGTGTGAGTGCGGCGGCGCCGGTGGCGGTTGCGGCTGTGCCTGCTGCGGGTGGTGCGGCTGCGGCTGCGCCTGCGGAGGAAGCAAAGACCACATTTGATGTGGTGTTGGTTTCTGCGCCGGCGGACAAGAAGATAGCTGTGATCAAAGCGGTGCGTGAGATCAAGGCCGGCCTTGGTTTGGTTGAAGCCAAGAAGCTGGTGGAGGAAGCGCCCAAGACGATTTTGGAGGGTGCGACCAAGGCGGATGCCGAGACAGCCAAGAAGAAGTTGGAAGAGGCTGGCGGCAAGGTTGAGCTGAAGTGACATTGGGGTTGTGGGTTTCGGTTACTGCCGCGTTTGATTTCCGGGCGGCGCTGGAGACGCGGCCGCCCGGCTTGTTAGCGATTAACGGGGCCAGATAGAGAAGATAGAGAACTCTGAGAACACAATTTTGAACCGGGAGTGACACCCTTGGAGAGGGAAAGGGGGTGGTGTCGCTCTGTATTGTTTTTGAGAAAGTGTCCGGCGTTGTGTCGGAAAGAATAGTGGAGCCAAAGATGCCAAAGGAAACGTTACAGCGGGTCAAGTTTGGAAGGATGAACGAGGTTGTGGCGCCGCCGAACCTGATTGAGGTTCAGGTGGATTCATACAAGGAATTCCTTCAAGCGGACGTGCCGCCTGCGAAGCGGAAGAACATGGGGTTGCAGGCGGTTTTCCTCGAGGTGTTTCCGATCGAGAGCTACGATGGGAAGACCGTCTTGGAGTTTGTGAGCTATGAGATCGGAGAACCGAAGGTGGGGTGGCTCGAGTGTTTGCAGGAGGGTTTGACATACGGGGCGCCGTTGCATGTGAAGTTCAGGCTTACCGACGAGACCGGGAGCAAGGAAGAAGATGTTTTCATGGGCGAGCTGCCGTTGATGACGCCGCAGGGAACATTTGTGATCAACGGGGCGGAGCGGGTGATAGTGAGCCAACTGCACAGGTCGCCCGGGATAGCATTTGAGGCTACGCCACATGCGAATGGGAAGATGCTGCATTCATTTCGGATCATACCGGATCGGGGATCATGGTATGAGGCGCAATTTGACACGAGTGATTTGCTTTACGTGTACCTTGATCGGAAGAAGCGGCGGCGGAAGTTTCTGACGACGACGCTGTTCAGGGCGTTGTTTACGATCCCGGAATCGAAGCTTTGCAAGGATGCGAAGGTTGATCCTAAAGAAGTTGGGACTGACAGCCAGTTGATCCAGCTTTTCTATGATGTGAAGGAGATCACGCTGAAGGAGGCGGAGAAACGTGGTGATCTTGCGGATTTGGTATTGGTAGAGGACATAATCGACAAGGACACCGGGCTTTACGCGGCGCGTGCTTTTGAGCCATTATCAAAGGCTGTAATAAGGCAACTGGCTGAGCTTGGGCACAGCAAGATCAAGGTTGTGGATACTTCAGTGGATGACGGGATTATCATCAAGTGTTTGAAGAAGGATCAGACCAAGAACGCCGATGATGCGCTGAAGGACATATACAAGAGATTGCGTCCGGGTGATCCGCCAACGACGGCCAATGCGCGGGCGTTGGTGAAGAGGCTGTTTTTCGATGCGAAGCGGTACGATCTTGGGCGGGTTGGACGATACAAGATCAACCAGAAACTTGGTTTTGATGACAAGGTGGACTCGCGGATACTGCTTGGGCAGGACCTTATAGCTGCGACGAAGTATCTGCTGAGGCTGAAGAAGAACGAGGGGACGGTTGATGACATTGACCACTTGGGGAGCAGGCGTGTGCGGACGGTTGGCGAGCTGCTGGCGAACCAGTGTCGAGTCGGCCTTGCGCGGACGGAGCGGCTTGTCAAGGAACGGATGACATTGTTTGACCAGGGTTCAGACACGATGACGCCGCAGAAGCTGATCAATCCGAAGGCGCTTTCGGCGGTTGTACGTGATTTCTTTGGCAGGAGCCAGTTGAGTCAGTTCATGGATCAGATCAATCCGTTGGCTGAACTGACTCACAAGCGACGGCTTTCGGCGTTAGGGCCGGGTGGTTTGTCTCGGGAACGGGCTGGTTTTGAGGTGCGCGACGTGCATCCTTCGCATTATGGTCGGATATGCCCGATTGAGACGCCTGAGGGGCCGAACATTGGGTTGATAGCGTCGCTGGCGACTTTTGCGCGGGTGAACGATTTTGGGTTTATCGAGACCCCATATCGGAAGGTGGAGAAAGGCCGGGTGACGAACCAGATTGAGTATTTGACTGCGGATCGGGAGGAGCAATATGTGATAGCGCAGGCCAATGCGCTTGTGGATGAGAAGGGGCGTTTTTTGGGCGACAGGGTGCCATGTCGGCACAAGGGGGAGTTTTTGGATGCTGAACCGTCAAGGATTCAGTACATGGACGTGTCGCCGAAGCAGTTGGTATCGGTGGCAGCGGGTTTGATTCCGTTTTTGGAGCATGACGATGCCAATCGCGCTTTGATGGGATCGAACATGCAACGGCAAGCGGTGCCGCTGCTGGTGACGGAACGTCCGTTGGTTTGCACCGGGCTGGAAGAGAAAGTTGCGCGTGATTCGCATGCGGTGGTTGTGGCTGATGAAGGTGGCAAAGTGGCGTCTGTGACGGCGGATCGAGTGATAGTGACTCGCGATGGTAAAATGCCCGAGGGCAAGAAGAAGATCAAGACCGACCCTGAGTCGGGGACGTACGTGTACTCGATTCGGAAGTTCATGAAATCGAACGCGAACACGTGCATCAACCAGAAAGCGGCTGTGACACGCGGGGAGATGGTGAAGAAGGGGCAGATAATCGCCGACGGGCCGTGCACGAGGGATGGAGAACTGGCGCTTGGCCGGAACATACTGTGCGCTTTCCTGCCATGGAACGGGTACAATTTCGAGGACGCCATTCTTGTCAGTGAGAGGATGGTGAAGGAGGACGTATTCACGTCGATTCACATTGAGGAATTCGAGGTGTCAGCGCGGGACACGAAACTTGGGCCGGAAGAAATCACGCGTGACATTCCGAATGTTGGTGAAGAGGCGCTGAAGAATCTTGGTCCTGACGGTGTGATCAGGGTTGGGGCTGAAGTGAAGCCTGGGGACATACTGGTGGGCAAGATTACACCGAAGAGTGAGACTGAGCTGGCGCCGGAGGAACGTTTGTTACGGGCCATTTTCGGGGAGAAGGCGGCAGACGTTAAGGACACATCGCTTAAGGTTCCGTCCGGGACATACGGGATTGTGATGGACGTGAAGGTTTCTTCGAAGAAGGAAGCCGACAAGGAGAAGCAGGCCAAAGAGGACGACGTTGATTCGAGGAAGCAGGCGAAGCAGGTCGAGGAGGAGTACAAGAAGAAGAGGGAAGAACTGCGCGATCAACTTACCGAGGCGTTGAGCAACGTTTTGCTTGGCGAGAAGATTCCGTTGGAAGTGGTGAATTCGGAGACAGGGGAGATAATCATACCTGCGAACAGGAAGATCACCAAGACGTTGTTGCGCAAGCTGGCGCAAGTGTACGACAGGATCGAGATTGATCCCTCGCCGATCAGGAACAAGATCAACGAGATCATTGGTGGGTACAAGAAGAAGTTCGACGACCTGCAGATGCAGTTTGACGAGGAAATGGAGCGGGTCGAGTCGGGCGACGAGACCGAGACGGGCATTATCAAGTCTGTCAAGGTATATGTTGCGTCGAAGCGGAAGCTGTCGGTTGGGGACAAGATGGCCGGTCGGCACGGTAACAAGGGCGTGGTTGCGCGCATTGTACCGGAGGAAGACATGCCGTTTTTGGCGGACGGGACGCCTGTTGACATTGTGCTGAACCCGCTCGGGGTTCCGTCGCGCATGAACGTTGGTCAGGTATTGGAGACGCATCTTGGGTGGGCGGCGAAGCTGTTGGGGTTGCAGGTTGTGACGCCTGTGTTTGACGGGATAAAGGAGGACGAGATACGGGAATATTTGGAGCAGGCGGCGGAGGCGCAGAAGAAGGCTGGCGAGGCGCCGTTGGTGGGACCGCACGGGAAGGCTCGTTTGTATGATGGGCGGACGGGTGAACCGTTCGATCAGGAGGTTGTTGTTGGCTACATATACATGATGAAACTTGGGCATCTTGTAGCTGACAAGATACACGCACGGGCGGTTGGGCCGTACTCGCTTGTGACGCAACAGCCGCTTGGCGGGAAAGCTCAGTATGGTGGGCAGCGGTTTGGTGAGATGGAAGTTTGGGCCATGGAAGCTTATGGTGCGGCGTACGCGTTGCAGGAGCTGTTGACTGTGAAATCGGATGACGTGCCGGGGCGGACCCGGATATACGAGAGCATTGTGAAAGGTGACAATTCGCTCGAGGCTGGAGTGCCGGAATCGTTCAACGTACTTGTCAAGGAGATGCAATCACTTGGGTTGGATGTGAGAGTGGGCTATGCGAGCCCGGTTGATCAGGCGGCTCATGAAGGGGCGGCGGGGCTTTTGAGTTGAGTGAGATTTGCTGGATACGGAGAGGCATATGACGACTAAAGAATCAGCGCGGGAGTTGCTTGGGCTTGAGAAGGTCAATCTGGTTGATCATGTATCGATCAGCGTTGCGTCGCCCGAGACGATTCGGTCGTGGTCGAAGGGTGAAGTGAAGAATCCTGAGACCATTAACTACAGGACATTCAAACCTGAGAAGGGCGGTTTGTTTTGCGAACGGATATTTGGGCCGGTCAAGGACTGGGAATGTTCGTGTGGGAAGTACAAGCGGATCAAGCATCGTGGGGTTGTGTGCGACAGGTGCGGTGTGGAAGTGACGTTGTCGCGGGTGCGCCGGGAGCGGATGGGTCACATAGACCTTGCGGTGCCGGTGTCGCACATTTGGTTTTTCAAGTGCATGCCGTCGCGGATAGGGCTGATGTTGGACATGACGGCGCGGGATTTGGAGCGGGTTATATACTATGAAGATTACATGGTTATTGACCCGGGGAAGACGCCGTTCAAGAAGCACCAACTTTTGAGCGAGCAGGAGTTCAGGGAGGCGAAAGAGACATACGGTGCGGATGCTTTTGTTGCGAAGATGGGGGCTGAAGCCGTGCGCGATGCTTTGGCGAACATTGATTTGCAGAAGAGCATTGACGAGCTTCAGGTGGCGATGAGCGAGACCAAGAGCAAGCAGAACAAGAAAAAGCTTGCGAAGCGGATCAAGCTTTTCCAGGGGTTCTTGAATGGGAAGATGCGACCGGAGTGGATGATTTTGACGGTACTGCCCGTGATTCCGCCGGATTTGAGGCCGTTGGTGCCGCTTGAGGGTGGGCGGTTTGCGACGTCGGATTTGAACGATCTGTACAGGCGCGTGATAAACCGGAACAACCGGTTGAAGAATCTTCTGCAGTTGAAGACGCCGGAGGTGATCATACGGAACGAGAAACGGATGCTGCAGGAGGCGGTGGATGCGTTGTTTGACAATGGCCGGCATGGTCGGGCTGTGACTGGAGCGGGGAATCGGCCGTTGAAGTCATTGTCTGACATGCTGAAAGGCAAGTCGGGTCGGTTCCGTCAGAACCTGCTTGGGAAGCGGGTGGACTACTCTGGGCGTTCTGTGATTGTGATCGGGCCGGAGTTGAAGCTGCACCAGTGTGGTTTGCCGAAGAAGATGGCGCTGGTGTTGTTTGAGCCGTTCATCATAAGGAAGCTGAAGGAGCGCGGGTATGTTCACACGGTGCGGTCGGCAAAGAAGATGATCGAGCGGCAATCGCCGGAGGTATGGGACATACTGGAAGAGGTGACGAAGGGGCATCCTGTGTTGTTGAATCGTGCGCCGACGTTGCACCGGCTTTCGATTCAGGCGTTTGAGCCGATACTGATTGAGGGGGAGGCGATACGGATTCATCCGTTGGTGTGCACTGCATACAATGCGGACTTTGACGGTGACCAGATGGCGGTGCATGTGCCGTTGTCTGTTGAGGCGCAACTTGAAGCGCGGTTGTTGATGATGGCGCCTCTGAACATCTTCAGTCCATCGAGCGGGAAGCCGATCATGACTCCGACGCAGGACATCACGTTGGGGTGTTATTACATAACTGCCGAGCCTCGGACTCCGAAGAAGGAAGGGCAGCGTTTGATGCTATTTGGGTCAAAGGACGAGGTGATCACCGCGCACATGGACGGGGTATTGCGGACTCATGACAGAATACGTCTGGCGAATCCGGATCTTGGCAGGGAGACGGTGTATGGTGATTCTCGGAGCAAGGTGATTGAGACGACTGTTGGGCGTGTGATATTCAGCGAAGTTTGGCCGGCGCAGTTGGGTTTCATAAACAGGGAGGTGGGGAAGACCCAGTTGGGGGACATAATATGGAACTGTTACAAGAAGTGCGGACACGAGCAGACGATAGCGGCGTTGGACAAACTGAAAGAGCTTGGATTCAGGGAAGCGACGCGATCGGGGGTGTCGATAGGGATTGATGACATGATCATCCCGAAGGAGAAGAAGCACGAGATTGAGGCGGCGCAGCGTCAGGTGCTCGAGGTTGAGAAGCAGTATCGACGCGGCATCATCACGCCGCTGGAGAGGTACAATAAGATCATCGACATCTGGACGCATTGCACGGACAACATAATGAAAGTGATGATCGAGACCCTGAAGCAGAATCAGGGGAAGAGCGAGTACAATCCTGTTTGGCTGATGGTGGATTCCGGGGCGCGAGGCAACAGGAATCAGGTGCGCCAGCTTGCGGGGGTGCGTGGTTTGATGGCGAAGCCGGACGGCTCGATTATCGAACGACCGATTCTGTCGAACTTCAGGGAGGGGCTTTCGGTGTTGGAGTACTTTATTTCGACGCATGGCGCCAGGAAGGGTTTGGCGGACACTGCGTTGAAGACGGCGGATTCCGGTTACATGACGCGGAAGCTGGTGGATGTGGCGCAGGACGTGATAGTGCGCGAGATGGACTGTGGCACGACCAACGGCATCTGGGTGTCCGAGATCAAAGAGGGCGAGGACGTGGTGGTTCGTTTGTCGGAGAGGATCGTTGGCAGGTGTGCTGCGGATGATATTTATGATCCGCACGATCGGAAAAAGAAACTTGTGCAGGCGAACCAGGAGATTGACGAGAGGACGGCACGCATGATTGAGGACGCGGGAGTGGAGCGTGTTCGGATACGGTCGGTGCTGACTTGTGAGAGCAGGCATGGTGTATGTGTTGCTTGTTACGGGAGGAATCTTGCGACCGGGGCGACGGTGAAGATGGGGGAGACCGTTGGGATCATAGCGGCGCAGTCTATAGGCGAGCCCGGCACGCAATTGACGATGCGTACGTTCCACATTGGCGGGACGGCGTCGCAGGTGTTCAAGGTGCCGCAGATCAAGGCCAAGCACGATGGTGTGGTGCGGTACAACGAAGTGCGTTCGGTTGAGCTTGCTGACGGGAACAACATTGTGTTGAACAAGACGGGATCGATTTCAGTGCTGAGCGAAGACGGGCGCGAGCTGGAGAATCACCCGCTTGTGATCGGCGCTGTGATCAAGGTGAAAAACGGCGGCAAGGTGAAGAAGGGTGATACGTTTATTGAGTGGGATCCGTACCATTCGCCGATTTTGTCCGAGAAAGCGGGTCGGGTGGTGTTTCAGGACATCATCGAGGGTTTGACGATGAAGCAGGAGACCGATCCGACGACCGGGCGTGAGGCGATGGTGGTGATCGAGCACAAAGAGGATCTGCACCCGCAGATTCTGATTCAGGATGATGCGGGTGAGGTTATAGCGAGTTACGGGATTCCGGCGGGGGCTCACATAGTTGTTGAGAATGGGAGCGAGATTCCGGCCGGCGGGCTGCTGGCCAAGACGCCGCGCCGGACGACGAAGACGAAAGACATCACGGGCGGTCTGCCGCGGGTGGCGGAACTTTTCGAGGCGCGTCGTCCGAAAGATGCGGCTGAGATTTCGAAGATTGACGGTGTTGTTGATTTTGGGCCGGCGGTGCGGGGGAAGCGTGTGGTGATTGTGACGGATCCTCAAACCGGGGTGCGTGAGGAACACATGATACCGATTGGTCGGCACGTGATAGTGTTCAAGGGTGATTTTGTGAAGAAGGGTCAGCAATTGACCGAGGGGCCGACGGTGCCGCATGAGATTCTGGACGTGTGCGGTCAGCAGGAGCTGCAGGAGTATCTGGTGAATGAGATACAGGAGGTTTACCGTCTTCAGGGTGTGACGATCAATGACAAGCACATCGAGATCATAATCCGCCAGATGCTTCGCAAAGTCAGAGTGACCGATCCCGGGGACACTGCTTTCCTGTGGGGCGAGCAGGTGGACAAGGTTTTGTTCGAGGAAGAGAACCAGCGTGTTGAGAAGATGGGCGGCAAACCGGCGGAAGGGCAACCGGTGTTGCTGGGGATAACGAAGGCGTCGCTTGAAACCGAGAGTTTTCTGAGTGCGGCTTCGTTCCAGGACACGACTCGGGTATTGACAGAGGCGGCGACGATGGCCAAAGTGGACTATTTGCGCGGCTTCAAAGAGAACGTGATCATGGGGCACATCATACCTGCTGGAACAGGTTTTCCAAAGCACCGCAAGGTGGTGGTGAAACCTCTGGTTGAACCGTCGGCTGCCGAGGGTGAGACTGAGCAGCGAGGCGAAGGCGGTGAGGGTCAAACTGCGGCTGCCGGCAGCGGAAATGTGTAGATCATTTTTTTCAAATTACTTGTTGCCAGAGTGGATTTTGTTGCTATGATTTTCGCTCCGCTTTCGCGCCGGAGACCGGGCGAGCGGTCAAACGGGTAGTAAAGATTTGGGTTATTTGGCGATGCCAACGATCAATCAACTGTTGCGTTACGGGCGCAGGAAACAGCGCCACAAGAGCAAGGCACCGGCTTTGCGCGGGTCGCCGTTTCGGCGCGGTGTGTGTTTGCAAGTGATGACGCGAACGCCCAAGAAGCCGAATTCCGCGATGCGGAAAGTGGCGAAGGTGCGGCTGACGAACGGTGCAGAAGTGATAGCTTACATTCCTGACGAGGGGCACAATTTGCAGGAGCACTCGATAGTGCTTGTGCGGGGCGGTCGTGTGAAGGACCTGCCCGGGGTTCGTTATCACATTGTGCGCGGGGTTTTGGATGCGGCTGGTGTTGAGAAGCGCCGTGTGAGCAGGTCGAAGTACGGTGTGAAGCGTCCGAAATCGGGGAAACCAGGTGCGGCTGGTGCGGTTGCTGCCGGGGGGCAGGCGGCGCCTGCGGCCTAGAGTTTTGGCCGGGAACAGAGAGAGAATATGTCGCGAAGACGTCGAGCCATAAAACGAGAGATACTGCCGGATCCGAAATACAACTCATCGTTGGTTTCGAGGCTGGTGGATGTGGTGATGAAGCGCGGGAAGAAGACGGTTGCCGAGAAGATTGTTTACGGTGCTTTTGACGAGATCGTGAGCAAGAATCCGACGGCAAATCCGCTGGAGATACTTCAACGGGCGATAGACAATGCGAAGCCGCGGCTTGAGGTGAAACCGCGACGGGTGGGTGGTGCGACCTACCAGGTGCCGTTGGAAGTTCCGCCTGACCGGCAGGTTTCTTTGGCGATGCGGTGGATTGTTGATTTTGCGGACAGCCGCAAGGGGATTCCGATGCGGCAGGCGTTGGCGGCGGAGATACTTGAGGCGTGTCAGGGGCAGGGCAACGCCATAAGAAAGCGGGACGAAGTGCACAAGATGGCGCAGGCGAACAAGGCGTTCGCACATTTCAGGTGGTAGGATGCGGGATTGAAAATGCGCCCCGCAGGCGAAGGCTGGCCGGGGCGCTTTTTCTCGGTGGAGATATTGATGGTAAGCGTAAAAGACAACGGCAAATCTGTGAGTTCACCGGAGCGTGAGTATTCGATGGACCGGCTTCGGAACATCGGTATTGCTGCGCACATTGATGCGGGCAAGACGACGACGACCGAGCGAATACTTTTTTATACCGGTTTGATACACAGGATGGGGGATGTTGATGATGGGAACACGGTGACAGACTGGATGGAACAGGAGCGTGAGCGCGGGATAACGATCACTGCTGCTGCCATAACCTGCTATTGGTCCCAGAAAGAAGAGGGGTTGGAGAAACTTTTTGTTGGAGCGCCGCATCAGATCAACATCATAGACACGCCGGGGCACGTTGATTTTACTGCCGAGGTTGAGCGTTCGATGCGTGTGCTGGACGGTGCTGTTGCAGTTTTCTGCGGTGTTGCCGGGGTTCAGCCTCAGTCCGAGACGGTTTGGCGTCAGGCGACTAAGTACCGGGTGCCACGGATAGCATTTGTGAACAAGATGGACCGGGTTGGGGCTGATTTTGACAATGCGGTTGCGCAGATGAGGAAACGTCTGGGTGCGTATGCTTATCCGGTGACATTGCCCATTGGCAAGGAAGACACGTTTCGAGGGGTTATCGACATCATAAATCAGAAAGCGATTTTGTATTCGCCCGAGGACGAATCGGGGGCGAAGTACGAGGTGACGGGAATTCCTGTGGAGTATGAAGAACGGGCGAAGATAGCGTTGGCGGAGCTGATTGATGCTGTTTCGAACAAGGACGATGATCTTGCAGCGCTTGTGATCGAGGATCGCCCGATCGGGCCGCTTGACATCAAGGCTGCGATACGGCGTTTGACATGCAAGCTGGAGATGGTTCCGGTCTTGTGCGGGTCTGCGTTTCGCAATCGCGGTGTACAACCTCTGATTGACGCCATAGTGGATTATTTGCCGTCGCCGTTGGAAGTTCCTGCGGCGGTTGGGCAGGATCCTGACGATCCCGAGGTGCCGGTGGAGGTTGCGTCGGATGACAGGGGCAAGTTTTGCGCGCTGGCGTTCAAGCTGTGGACTGACCCGTATGTTGGGAAACTGGTATTTTTCAGGGCATACCGTGGGCAACTGAAGAGGGGCGACACGATTTACAATCCGCGGACACGCCGTCGGGAGCGGGTTAGTCGTGTGCTTCGAATTCAGGCTGACGAGCGGATGGAGGTTGAGACGGTATATGCTGGGGACATTGCGGCGTTGGTTGGTGTGAGGAATGTCACGACTGGTGACACGTTATGTGATGAAGACGCGCCGGTGATGCTTGAACCGCCGTCTTTTCCCGAGCCGGTGTTGTCGATGGCGATTGAGCCAAAGACGAAAGCCGATCGCGACCGGCTGATGGAAGGTTTGCAGAGGTTGTCTGAGGAGGACCCGACGTTCAGGGTTTACACGAACGAAGAGACGGGGCAACTGATTGTTGCCGGTATGGGCGAGCTGCATTTGGAGATAATACGCGACCGGTTGTTTCGGGAGTATCGAGTTGAGGCGAATGCCGGCCAGCCTCAGATTGCGTACAGGGAGACGGTGACGCGGGCGGCCGAGGGGGAAGGGAAGTTTATTCGGCAGACTGGTGGACGTGGTCAATACGGGCATGTTGTGATCAATTTGTCGCCGAACGGTCGTGGAAAAGGGGTCGAGATAGAGAATCGGATTGTTGGCGGTGCAATTCCGAAGGAGTACATACAACCTGTGATTGACGGGTTGCGGGAGGGGATTGCCGGCGGGGTGCTGGCGGGGTATCCGATTGTTGATGTGAAGGTGGAGATAACGGACGGCAGCTATCATGAAGTTGACTCGAGCGAGCTGGCGTTCAGGATGGCGGGGATTTTTGCGTTGAAAGATGCGGCGCGGAAGGCGGGGCCGATATTGTTGGAACCGATCATGAGGGTTGAATGCACGACTCCGGAGGAGTATCAGGGTGATTTGCTCGGGGACCTGAACCGGCGTCGGGGCAAGATAACGAGCATAGAATCCAGAAACAACGCGGTGGTTTTGCACGCTTTGGTGCCGTTGTCCGAAATGTTCGGGTATGCGACGGCGATTCGCTCTTTGTCGAAGGGGCGGGCTTCATATTCGATGGAACCGCATTCGTTCGAGCCTGTTCCGGCCGGGTTGGTCGGGAACATTTTGGATTCGACCGGAGCGATGCAGATGCGAGGTTAAACAGGAGTTTATTGTTCTTTGTATGGCACGACAACGTATTCGAATCCGGCTTAAGGCGTACGATCACCGGATTATTGATCAGTCGGTGAAGGAAATAGTTGACACTGTCAAACGGACGGGGTCGATGGTGTCCGGGCCGATTCCGCTGCCGACGCGTATCGAGCGATTTACGGTTCACCGTTCGCCGCATGCGGACAAGAAGTCGATGGAGACATTCGAGCAGCGGACGCACAAGCGGCTGCTGGACATCCTTGAACCGACTGCGAAGACGGTGGACGAGCTGAAGAAACTGAATTTGCCCGCTGGGGTGGACATAACCATCAAGATTTGACGTATGCTTGGTTTGCTAGGCAGAAAACTGGGTCAGACCCGCGTTTATGACGCGGAAGGCAGGCTTGTGCCTGTGACGGTAGTTTTGGCAGGACCGAACCGTGTTTTGCAGTGCAAGAGCAAGGAAACAGACGGCTACGACGCGGTGCAGCTTGGGTTTGGGGACCGGAAACTGCGCAGGCTGACCAAGCCGATGATTGGTCACCTTGCCAAGTACGGTGCGCTTCCGGCGGAGAAGGGGGACAGGTCGTCGGGTGGCGAGGGTGAAGGTGGGAAGAAGGGCGGAGGAAAGTCGGCAGGGGCTGGTGATGGCGGCAAACCGGGTGTGGTCAGTGGTGTTGCGAGGATTCGTGAATTCCGGGATTTCCCGGTGAAAGTGAAGCCTGGTGATTTGATTGGTCCCGGCAGTCCGGGGATGTTTGCTGTCGGCGATTATGTTGACGCGATAGGGATAACGAAGGGCCGCGGGTTCGAGGGAGTTGTGAAGCGGCACGGTTTTCGGGGGGGCGATTTGTCGCATGGTTCGAAGGGCTGGCACAGGCGACCTGGTGCGATTGGGCAGCGTTTGTTTCCCGGGACTGTTCGGCGCGGGTTGCGGATGCCCGGGCACATGGGGCAAGTGCGGCGGACGGTGCAGAACCTCGAGGTGGTGAAAGTGTTGCCCGAGGATCACATATTGCTGGTGAAGGGTGCAATTCCCGGGGCCAAAGGTGATTATGTGGTCATCAGAGAGGCGAAGAAGATGCCGAAATCGGCTGTGAAGGCGATGAGAGAGAAAAAAGCCAAGGAAGCTGCAGAGAGCAAGAGCAAGGGCAAGGGTGGGGCTAAGTCTGGCAAATGAGGCAGGCCATGAAACTTACTGTCAAAGACATCAGAGGGCAGGCGACGGGCGAGATAGAAGTTGGTTTTTCGCTGGTTGAGGACGGTCGTGGCACGCAGGCGGTGCACAACAGTGTTGTAGCGCATTTGGCGAATCGGCGGAGCGGCACGGCCAGCACGAAGACGATGGGGGAGGTTGCAGGGACGGGGAAGAAGCCGTGGCGGCAGAAGGGGACGGGGCGAGCTCGAGCGGGTTCGTTTCAATCGCCGTTGTGGGTGGGTGGCGGAGTGGTGTTTGGTCCGAAGCCGCGGGATTACAGCAAGAAACTGCCGAAGACGGCGAAGGTGCTTGGTTTGAGGAAGGCGTTGAGCGAGCGGCTGAAGGCTGGGGATGTGATGGTTGTTGAAGATTTGAAACTTTCGGCACCGAAGACGAAGGAGTTTGTTGGGGTGCTTGGGGCGCTGGAGTTGGGTGCCACGAAGACGCTTGTTGTGTGCGAGGGTGGCGACCGTAATCTGATGTTGGCTGCGCGGAATGTGCCTGGAGTGGACATTACGACCGGTCGGGAACTGAACACCTATCAGGTGCTGCGTTACGACAAGCTATTGTTCACGCGGCTTGGGTTTAAGCAGGTTGAAGAACGGCTCAGGTAACATGAATCCATTTGAGATCATCAAGACTGCCCGTTTGACAGAAAAAGGCAGTATTCAGGCGGATAGGTACAACCAGTACACGGTTGTGGCTGACCGTCGAGCGACGAAGTTTCAGATTCGGCGGGCGGTTGAGGAATTGTTCAAGGTGAAAGTGATCAATGTGCGGACGATGAACGTGCGCGGCAAGCTGCGCCGACGTCTTACGCGGTCGGCGGGGCGTTCGCCCGGATGGAAGAAGGCGATTGTCACGCTGAAGGAAGGGGACAAGATTGTATTGACGTGAGGAGGTGATTTGCGATGGCTGTAAAAACATTCAGACCGATTACTCCGTCGAGGCGGTACATAACTGTTGCCAGTTTTGAGGAGGTGACGAAGGACCGTCCCGAGCGGAAGCTGGTTGAGGTTCGGAAGAAGAGCGGGGGCCGGAACTGTTATGGTCGCGTTACTGCACGCGGAATAGGGGGCGGGCACAAACAGAAGATCCGAATAGTTGATTTCAAGCGGAACAAGATTGGGGTGGCAGCGACCGTCAAGGCGATTGAATACGATCCGATCCGTTCTGCGCGGATAGCGCTGTTGGAGTACAAGGATGGGGAGAAGAGATACATAATTGCGCCTGATGGTTTGCGGGTTGGTGCGACGCTTATGAGCGGTCCGGACGCTCCGCCCGAGGTTGGCAACAGTTTGCCGTTGAAATCGATTCCTGTCGGGTTGTCGATTCACAACATCGAGCTGATTCCGGGGCGTGGTGGTCAACTGGTGCGTGCTGCCGGAGGTGCGGCGACGCTGATGTCGCGGGACGAGGGTTACGCGTTGGTGCGTTTGCCTTCGGGGGAAATTCGGAAGATAAACGAGAAATGCCATGCGACGATCGGTCAGGTTGGCAATTTGGAGCATGAGAATGTGGTATTGGGGAAGGCGGGGCGGTCTCGGCATCTTGGGATAAGGCCGATCACGCGGGGTGTTGCGCGGAATCCGGTTGATCATCCGAATGGCGGTGGTGCCGGCAAGGCCAAGAGCGGTGGTGGATGGCAACAACTGACATCGCCGTGGGGGCTGCTGGCGAAGGGGTACCGGACGCGGGACAGGCGGAAGCGATCCAGCAGGTTCATAGTGATTCGGCGGGATGGACGTCCGATGAAATCAAGGTAATGGCGTATGGCACGGTCGATAAAGAAAGGTCCGTTTGTTGATTTGCCTCTTCTGGAGAAGATTCAGAAGGCGAAGGAGACGAAGTCAAAGACAGCGATCAAGACATGGTCGCGTCGGTCAACGATCACGCCTGATTTCGTGGGCTTGACGTTCAACGTGCACAATGGGAAAATATTCGTTCCCGTTTTTGTCACGGAAAACATGGTTGGGCACAAACTTGGCGAGTTTGCACCGACGCGGATTTTCAAGAAGCACGGTGCGCACACGGCCAAAGCGGAAGCGAAGTAGCAGTATGGAAGTCAAGGCCATAACACGGAATGCGCCGATGTCGGCGCAAAAGATGCGCGAGATGGTGCGGCAGGTTCAGGGCATGCGTGCGTTGGATGCCGCTGCTGTATTGGCGGCGGTGCCGCGGAAGTCTGCGCGGTTGGTAGCCAAGACGCTGAAGTCGGCGATGGCGAATGCGGAGCACAACTACAAATTGAAGCCTGATGCGCTTTGGATCAAGGAAGCGGTGGCCGGGACTGCGACGCCATTGAAGCGGTTTGTTGCGAAGGCGCGTGGGTCAGCGGGGCCTGTTTTGAAGCGTCGGTGTCACATCAGGATAGTGTTGTCGGATCAATTTAATTTGGATCAGTAATTACCATGGGTCAGAAAACCAATCCGATTGGGTTGAGGGTTGCGGTCAACAGAGACTGGCAATCTCGGTGGTATGCCAACAGGCGTGAATTTGGCGGGCTGTTGGTGGAGGACACCAAGATTCGCAAGCTTCTGAAGAGCAAACTGGAATCGGCGGCTGTGCCAAAGATTCAGATTGAGCGGGCCGCCAACAGGTGTCGAGTGACTATTTTTACGGCGCGGCCTGCGGTGGTGATAGGCAGGAAAGGCGCCGAGATCGACCGGTTGAAAGAAGAATTGAGCAAGATGACCGGCAAGGAGATATACATCGACGTGCTTGAGGTGAAGAATCCGGATTTGAATGCGCAACTTGTGGCGGAGAACGTGGCATTGCAGTTGGAGCGGCGGATATCATTTCGGCGGGCGATGAAGAAGGCGGTGCAGACGGCGATGGATCAGGGTGCGGCAGGGATCAGGATTCGGTGTGCGGGGCGTCTTGGAGGTGCCGAGCTGGCGAGGTCTGAGACGTACCATGAGGGGCGAGTGCCGCTGCACACTTTGCGTGCGAAGATAGATTATGGGTTTGCCGAGGCGCACACTGTTTATGGGAAGCTCGGGATCAAGTGTTGGATATGCCATGGTGAGGCCAAGGCGGAGAAGAAGGCTGGGCCTGCGGGGGCAGGGGCGCGCGGTGACAAGGAATAACGGGAGAGAGGAGAGGATGTTGCCATGCCGATGATGCCATCAAGAGTCAAGTACCGGAAGCAACAGCGTGGGAGCAGGAGGGGGTTGGCGACGCGTTGCAACCGGGTTGCGTACGGCGAATACGGTTTGCAGGCGCTTGGGCGGTGCTGGTTGGATACCAAACAGATTGAAGCGGCGCGAGTGGCGATCAGCCGGCACATGAAACGCCGGGGCAAGATGTGGATACGGGTTTTTCCTGACAAGCCGATAACGAAGAAGCCCTTGGAGACGCGAATGGGAACGGGGAAGGGCGCGGTTGAGAGCTGGGTTGCGGTTGTGAAGCCTGCGACGATTCTGTTTGAGGTGGACGGTGTGAGCGAGGAAGTTGCGCGGACGTCGCTTCGGCTTGCGGCGAGCAAGTTGCCGGTGCCGACGAAATTTGTTTCGCGCCATCGGCGCGGATAGGAGGTGTGGGAGCTATGGCGAAGACGGCCAAAAAAGTTTCAGAGATCAGAGAGAAGACGGCTGTGGAGCTGGCCGCGATGTGCCGGGATTTGCGGCAGGAGCTGTTCAACCTGCGTTTGCAGAAGGCGAGCAGCCGATTGGAGAATCCGGCGCGCTTGCGGCTTTTGCGGCGGGAGATTGCGCGAGTGGAGACGGTTTTGTCGGAGTTACGGCGCAAAGCTGTGCAAGGCTAGAGTTATTGTTTGATTATGTCGGATTTACAGAAAGAACGTGGAATGCGGAAAGAGCGGGTGGGCGTTGTTTTGTCTGACAAGATGGACAAGACGATAGTTGTGCGGGTTGAGCGGCGGCTGCGTCATCCGCGTTTGAAGAAGGTGATAACGCGCTACAAGAAGCTTTACGCTCACGACGAGAAGGGCGAGGCGAAGGCGGGCGACGTGGTGCGCATCAGCGAGACACGTCCTTTGTCGAAACTGAAGAGGTGGCGTTTGGTGGAAATCATCGGGCGGGAGCAAGTTTCCGGGCTTGCTGCCGCCGGTGTGACGGAGGGATGAATTTATGTTGCAGGTTCGATCGATACTTGAGGTGGCAGACAATTCCGGTGCGAAGCGCGCTGCGGCGATAGGCGTGCTTGGTCGGAACCAGCGTTATGCGCGTGTTGGTGACATTATAAAGGCGCACATCAAGGAGGCGGCGCCTGACGGTGCGGTGAAGAAAGGGGACGTTGTGACGGCGGTTGTGGTGAGGACCAGGAAGGCCATCCACAGGAGTGACGGGTCGTATTTGAGATTTGACTCGAATGCGATAGTGATCATTGACAACGATTTGAATCCGAAGGGGACGCGGATTTTTGGTCCTGTGGCTCGGGAACTGCGAGATTTGAAATTTACGAAAATTGTGTCCCTTGCTCCTGAAGTTATTTGAAGCCATGCGCAAATTTCACGTGAAGAAGAACGACACTGTGGTTGTTCTCTCCGGTACGGAGAAGGGCAAGCGTGGCCGGGTCATACGCGTGCTGAGGAAGAAGCAGCGTGTGATTGTTGAGGGTGTGAAGATAATCAAGCGGCACATGCGCAAGAGCCAGTTACGTCCGCAGGGTGAGATTGTAAAGATGGAAGGGTCGATTCACGTTTCGAATGTTATGCGGGCGGACGAGTACGATGCGCGGCAGGCGCGCAGGTCGAAGCCGGTCGGTGCTGCATGAGTTGAGGGGAAATGAAACCGAGACTTCAACAAAAATATATCGAGGAAGTGCGGCCAGCTCTGATGGCCAAGCGTGGGTACAAGAACATCCACCAGGTGCCGCGGCTTGAGAAGATTGTGGTGCACATGGGGGTTAGTTCGTCCCTGGAGAAGACAGCCGTGGAAGATGCGGCGAAGGATTTGGCGATGATCACCGGCAGACGACCGGTGATTGACAAATCGCGGAAGAGCATTGCCAACTTCAAGTTGCGGAAGGGGCAGCCGATAGGGTGCCATGTGACTTTGAGGCGTGAGGTGATGTACGAGTTTTTGGACAGGTTGATAGCCACGGCGTTGCCGCGCATCCGCGATTTCCGGGGGCTGTCGGTTCGGGCCTTTGACGGGCGTGGTGGTTATTCTTTGGGGTTGGACGACCAGACGATCTTTCCGGAGATAGACCTTGACAAGATCAAGAGACACCAGGGGATGGATGTGACCATTGTTACGACGGCGGAGACGGACGAGGAGGCGGCTGATTTGTTGAGGATGCTGGGGATGCCGTTTAGCGAAGGAAAGTGAAACAATGTTGAAGTGAGAAAGTTTCAGAAGTATGGCGAAGAAATCTTGGATTGAGCGCGACAAGCGGAAGCGGGCGACGGTGAAGAAGTACGCCGCGATTCGTGCGGAGCTGAAGGCGAAGAAGGACTATGTTGGGTTGGCCAAGCTGCCGCGTGATGCGAGTCCGGTGCGGCTGGTGAATCGCTGCAAGGTGACGGGTCGGCGTCACAGTTACCTGCGGAAGTTCGGGGTATCGCGCTTGACTTTCCGGGAGATGGCGTTAGCTGGGCAGATACCGGGTTTGACAAAAGCCAGTTGGTGAGAATATGACGGACCCGATTGCTGATTTTCTAACTCGGATACGCAATGCGAACAAGGCGCTTGTGGCCGAGGTTGAAGTTAACCACTCGATGTTAAAGGAGCGGATTGCGATGCTGCTGAAACGCGAGGGGTACATAGCGGACTATCACGTGGAAGGGACGAACAAGAAGACGTTGAAGGTTCGTTTGAAGTTCCACGGGCGGAAGGGAGTTATTGAAGGTGTGAAGCGAGTTAGCAAGCCCGGGCTGCGGCAATATGTTGGTTCGGACAGCGTACCACGTGTTTTGGGCGGCATGGGGATTGCGATATTGTCAACGTCCCGAGGCGTGATGACGGGTGCTGAAGCGCGGAGGGCTAACGTTGGCGGCGAGGTAATATGTTACGTTTGGTAGGAAGGGAGCTTTGCGATGTCTAGAATAGGCAAACAGCCGGTTCCCATTCCGGCGCAGGTGAAGGTTAATATCGCCGACGGTGTGGTGTTTGTTGAGGGGCCGAAAGGCAAGCTGCAGATGGCAATCCCTCGGCGGACCTCTGTGAGCCGTGAAGGGGACAAACTTGTTGTGGTTCGGGACGGGGATGACGACGAGGCGAAGGCACGGCACGGGTTGGTGCGGGCGTTGCTTGCCAACATGGTGCGGGGCGCGGCCGAGGGTTACGTGAAGAAACTTGAGATACGGGGGGTTGGTTACAAGGCGTCGGTTCAGGGCAATGTAGTGACGTTGCTTTTGGGGCATTCGCATCCGATCGAGTACCCGTTGCCGCCGCAGGTGAGTGTGACTGTTGAGGAGAACACGAAACTGACAGTGAGCGGGCCGGACAAGCAGGTTGTTGGGCAGGTTGCGGCGGATCTGCGCGGTTTCCATCCACCGGAGCCTTACAAGGGCAAGGGGATCCGATACGTTGATGAGCATGTTATCCGCAAGGAAGGCAAGAAGGTTCAATGATGCGGGGTGGTTTTTGACGGTTTTGCAATAGAAAGATGAGACCGGAAAAGAAACAGCGACTTGAGCAGCGGCGGCGGTGGCGAATTCGGCGCAAGATTACCGGGACAGCGGAACGACCCAGGATGAGCGTTCGGTTTACTGGCCGCCACATATACGTGCAATTCATAGACGACCAGCGAGGCGCGACGATTGCATCGACATCGACGCGGAGCAAGCTCCTGGCTGAGAAGGGGCCGTGGAAAGCCAACGTTGACAGTGCGAGCAAACTTGGGGCGATTACTGCGGAGGTGGCGAAGGCGAGCGGGATAAAGAAGGTTGTGTTTGATCGCAGCGGTGCGTTGTATCACGGGAAAGTGAAGGCTCTGGCTGATGCTGCGCGCCAGGCGGGATTGGAATTCTAGGAAAAGAACAGGCAATGAGCGTAACAGAATCGGGCAAATCTTCGAATGGCGAGGGGCGGGTTGCCGTCCGGGGTCAAGGTCGTGAAGGCCGCTTTGGGCGGCGTTCACGAGCGCCGGTTGAGATCACAGATCAGCCTTTGGAGGGGGAAACCGCAGAGGAATTGGTTGAGAAGGTTGTTTTTGTGAACAGGTCTGCGAAGGTGGTCAAAGGTGGCAGGCGGTTCAGTTTCAGCGCGCTGGTGGTTGTGGGGGACAAGAAAGGGCGCGTTGGGCTTGGTCTTGGGAAGGCTGGGGAGGTGGCGGATGCGATTCGGAAGGCCGGGGAGAATGCGAAGCGTGGCATGGTTGAAGTTGCGACGCTTGAGGCTACGATTCCACATGAAGTGGTTGGAGTGCATGGTGGTGCCCGGGTGTTGTTGAAGCCTGCATCGCTTGGGACCGGGATTATTGCGGGCAGGACGGTTCGAGCTGTTGTCGAGGCGGCAGGTGTTCGCGACGTATTGACGAAATCGCTTGGGTCGAAGAATCCTGCCAATGTGGCGAAGGCGACGCTTAGCGCATTGCTGTCGCTGCGGCGCCGTGAGGAGATTTACAAACAACGCGGCTTGCCGTTGCCGGAGAAGGCCACGGCGGCCAGTACGCCAGTAACAGTTTCATGAGTATGCGACTTCACACATTGAAACCACGGCCGGGTGCGAAGCACCCGCGGAAACGGCTTGGGATTGGTCGGTCGTCCGGGCACGGCAAGACCAGCGGTCGGGGCGGCAAGGGGCAGACCGCGCGGTCGGGTGGGTCAATTCGGATTGGGTTTGAAGGTGGTCAAATGCCGCTGATCAGGCGGATGCCGAAGCGCGGCTTCAACAATGCGAGATTTGCCACGCGATATTTGCCGGTGAACGTAGGCGATTTGAATCAGTTCCCCGAAGGAAGCAGGGTGGGGGAATCTGACTTGAGGAAGGCGGGTCTTGTCAATGGCCGTGCGGACGGCATCAAAGTTCTGGGTGGAGGGGAGCTGAACCGCAAGCTGACGGTTTGCGCGCATGCTTTCAGTGCCTCGGCCAAGAAGAAGATAGAGTCTCTTGGTGGCACTTGCGAAGCTGTTCAACTGTCAGCGTCGGGGAAGTAGTGATTCAATGAACCTATGCTGAGGTCGATTCTCCAGACGTTCGCCAATTGCTTCAGGATTCCCGAGCTCAGGTCGAGGATCTTTTTCACGATGATGCTTTTGGCGGTTTGTCGTGTTGTGGCATTGGTTCCGATTCCGGGGCTGGACGGTGCCACTCTGGCGAAGTTTTTCGAGGAGAATGCAAGTCGCGGTGGCGGGTTGCTGGGGATGTACAGTTTGTTTACCGGGGGTGCTTTGGAGCGCTGCGCGATTGGGTCGTTGGGGATAATGCCTTACATCAGTGCGACGATCATTCTCCAACTTTTGAGTGCGGTGGTACCTCAGTTGAGCAAGATGGTCCGCGAGGAGGGCGGTCGGGTCAAGATCATTCAGTACGGTCGTTATTTGACGGTGCTGCTTTGTCTCGGGCAGGGGTTTTTCATGGCTTTGAGCTGGGAGAATCCGGAGAAGGTGTTTGGTACAGGTTTTCCGGGGAATCTTGTTCTGATGGAGAATCTGTGGTGGTACAGGGTACAGACCGTGTTGCTGCTGACGACGGGAACTTTGTTGTTGATGTGGTTGGGAGAGCAGATAACCGATCGCGGGATTGGGAACGGGGTGTCGTTGGTGATAACGATTGGTATTCTATCAAGATTGCCGCAGGCGATTACGGCGACATGGATGAAGTTTTTCCCACCGCGGGGAACGACGCAGATGGGCTGGAATTTCTTTCATGCGATTGCGTTATTGTTGCTGTTGCTTGCCGTGGTGGCAGCGGTTGTAGCTGTGACGCAGGCGCAGCGGAAGATTCCGGTGCAATATGCGCAACGTGCTGTTGGGCGGAAGGTTTACGCGGGTGGAACATCGTTTATGCCGCTGCGGGTCAACTATGCGGGTGTCATGCCGATCATATTTGCGCAGGCGATACTGATGTTTCCGGAGAAGGTTTTCCTGTCGCTGGCGGGGTTAACAAGGCAAAACCTTCCGGGGCTGTCGAAGGTTTGCGAGGCTGTTTATGTTCAATTGCAGCATGGGACATTCACCTATCTGACGTTGGAAGGGCTGATGATCCTGTTCTTTTCATATTTTTGGGTGGCGACGCAGTTCAATGAGATTCAGATTGCCGACGATCTGAAGAAGTACGGCGGTTACATTCCCGGGGTTCGACCGGGTCAGCACACGAGCGATTTTTTGCATCGGGCGATGAGCAGGATTACTCTTGCCGGGGCGATATTTTTGGCTGCCATAGCGGTGTTACCGACGATTTTGTTCAGGTGGGTGGACGTGCCGTTTGAGATCGGGCAATTCTTTGGGGGCACGAGTTTGCTGATTACAGTCGGGGTATTGCTGGACACGATGCGCCAGATGGAGTCGCACTTGTTGATGCGGCACTATGATGGCTTTTTGAAGAAAGGGCGCATCAGAGGGCGGTTTTGATTAAGGCGGCGGTTTTCGGCCTGCAGCGAGCCTGCGGGTGTTGGAGCTGTCGCATCGATCTTTTACAAACACGAGTCTGCGGCTGTCGCTTTACGATGATAATTCTAAAAAGCGAATGTGACCAAGAAGCCATGAGGGCTGCCGGCCGGGTTGCAGCGGCGGTCTTGAACGATGTGTCGGCGTACGTGTCTCCGGGGATTACGACCCGGGAAATTGAGAAGTACGCTGCGGCTCGGATCAAGCAGTATGGAGCTCGGAGTGCATTTCTGGGTTACAAGAACTACCCTTGCCATTTGTGTATTTCGGTGAACGACGAGGTTGTGCACGGGCTGGCGGGGGACCGGCGGCTGGAATTTGGGGACCTTGTCAGTCTTGACGTTGGGGTGTACTATGACGGTTTTGTTGGCGACACAGCCCGGACGGTACCGGTTGGCGGTTGCAGTCCCGAGGCTCAGAACCTGTTGGATGTGACCGAACGGGCGTTATGGGAAGGCATTCGTCAGGCTGTGCCTGGTAACCGGGTGGTGGACATATCGCGTGCCATTCAGGAGACTGTTGAGAAGCACGGGTACAGCGTGGTTCGTGAGTTTGTTGGCCACGGGGTAGGTCGTGCACTGCACGAGGACCCGCAGGTGCCGAACTTTGTGGACACTGACAGGTCGCCGAGGTTGCGCCCGGGGATGACATTGGCGATTGAGCCGATGGTGAATGCGGGCCGTGCGGGTGTGCGGGTGCTGTCGGATGGGTGGACCGTGGTGACTGAAGACGGTTCACTTTCTGCGCATTTTGAGCACACGATTCTGGTGACCGAAGGCGAAGCTGAAGTGCTGACATGTCTGGACCGGGGCACATTGAGGAAGACGGAATAGTGTGCGAAGTTCGGTCGGAGTGTGTTTGCGTGGTTCAGTTGGCGAATGGCCACAAACTGTGGGCTGGTATTTCACGGCGGGATGCCGGGAAGCAGCGTTTAGCCGTGGGCGATCGTGTGCGTGTTGAGATTTCGGTTTATGATGTTTCGCGGGGCAGGATTGTGATGCCTGTGCGGCGAGAGACCAGTGATGACATATGAAAGTGCGAACGTCAGTGAAGCGGCTTTGCGAGCACTGCAAGATTGTGCGGCGCAAAGGTGTGATTCGTGTTATTTGTTCAAATCCACGCCACAAACAGCGGCAGGGTTGACGGCCGGGTGTTGAGATTTGAACGTGTGATTTAGGAATCTGTTATATGGCTCGAATACTTGGGGTTGACATACCGAGTGACAAGCGAATTGACATTGCGCTCAGGTACATTTACGGGATAGGCCCGGCGAACTCGAAAGAGATACTTGAGCGAGCGGGGATTGACGGGAGCATCCGTGCCAAGGACCTGACGGAACAACAGTTGTCGCAGATAGCGCATGCGATCCAGGAAGGCAAGTACGTGATCGAAGGCGATCTGCGGCGTGAGATTGGTTTGAACCTCAAGCGGTTGCAGGTCATAAAGTGTTACCGTGGGTTGAGGCACATGCGCGGTTTGCCTGTTCGCGGGCAGCGAACCCAAACCAACGCTCGCACGAGGAAGGGCCCGAGGAAGACAGTGGGTGTTGTGCGGAATCCGCACGCGAAGGCTGGGATACACTGATTGGATAAGGCGTTTATGTCTGAGGAAACAAAAGCAGCAAAACCATCTGCAAAGAAAGAAGTGAAGGCGGAAACCGGTGCGCCGGAGACGGGCGGTGCTGAGAAGGCGCCGTCGGAGAAGGGATCTCCGAAAACAGGGAAGAAAGCCGAGCCTGCGGTTGCGGAGCCTGTTGCGGCTCCGACTGCGGCCGAGCTGCTTGGGGAGGAAGCGGCGCCGAAGAAGATAATCCGTGCGAAAGGGGCGAAGAACATTGCGTCTGGGATAGCGCACATTTTGGCGACGTTCAACAACACGATGGTGACGATCACGGATGCGCATGGGAATGTGATAGCGTGGTCAACGGCGGGGCGTGTTGGTTTCAAGGGGTCGCGGAAGAGCACGGCTTTTGCGGCGCAGCAAGTGGCTCAGGATGCAGCGAGGCAGGCGATGTCTCATGGGATGAGAGAGGTGGAGGTGCATGTGAGCGGTCCCGGGTCAGGGCGGGAAGCTGCGATTCGGGCTTTGCAGGCGATTGGGCTGGACATCACAGTTATCAGGGATGTGACGCCTGTTCCGCACAATGGATGTCGTCCGCGCAAGAAGAGGCGGGTGTAGTTTTCTTTGGTTGCAAAGTATCATTTGTTTTCTATGGCTCGTTATACAGGACCGAGGGTAAGAATAAGCCGGCGTTTTGGGACGCAGATATTTGGGCCTACCAAGTATCTTGAGAAGCGCAACTATGGACCGGGGATGCACGGCCCCAAGCATCGGAGGAAAAACACCGATTATGCGCTGGGACTGATGGAGAAGCAGAAGCTTCGGTACTATTACGGTCTTTTGGAGCGGCAGTTTCACCGGGTATATCAGCAAGCGTTGAGGAAGCGCGGTGTGACCGGGGAGACGATGCTGCAGCTTTTGGAGTGCAGATTGGACAATGTTGTGTACCAGCTTGGGTTTGCGTACACGCGGGCTGCCGCGCGGCAGATGGTGTGCCATGGGCACATCAAGGTTAATGGCAGGAAGGTTAGTGTGCCTTCGTATGGTGTGAAGGTGCATGACGTTATCGAGGTGCGGAACAGTGACGCGTCGCGGAGGTTGGCTGCGAAGAACCTTGAATTCAGCGCGAGTCGGGCTGTGCCGGATTGGCTTTCGTTGAACAAGGAGGCTTTCAAGGGTGTGGTGATGCGGTTGCCGACGCGGGATGACATACAGCCGATCGCCAACGAACAGGCGGTTGTTGAGTTTTATTCCCGGTAGAGTGTCGATGGTTTGACGAAGAGCAATTATATGGCCCGGTGGCCGGTTGGGAATTCGGAACAGCGGGCAGGTTGAAATTGCGACAAAAATATGCCAGCACGTATTGGTCGGTTTGAGATGCCGAAGCGGTTGATCAAGGACGAATCAACTGCGACTCCTTATTATGCGAAATTCACGGCCGAGCCTTTCGAGACGGGGTACGGTCACACGATTGGGAACTCGCTGAGGCGGGTGCTGTTGTCTTCGCTCGAGGGTGCAGCGATATCTTCGGTGAAGATCGAGGGTGTGCCGCACGAGTTCGGCACAATAGAAGGTGTGGTTGAGGATGTTACCGACATCATACTGAATCTGAAGAAGGTCAAGTTCAAGTTTCACGAAACGCGCGAGCCGCAGTTGCTTCGGTTGTCCGTGAACAAGGAAGGGCCGGTTACAGCGGCAGACATACAGGCGAATCAGAATGTTGAGGTTGTGAACCCGGACCAGCTCATTTGCACGATAGACCGGAAGAGAAAGCTGGACATGGAATTTGAGGTGAAAGTGGGGCGCGGGTTTTGTCCCGGGGACGAGAACAAGAAGCCTGACCAACCGATAGGGACGATTGCAATTGACTCGCTGTTTTCGCCGGTTGTGCGTGTGCGTTACAATGTTGAGAACGCGCGTGTCGGGCAGAAGACAGACTATGACAGGCTGATATTGGAGATTTGGACTGACGGTCGGATTTCGCCTGACGATGCGCTGCTGCAGGCTTCGGCGATTTTGCAGAAGCATCTGGATGTGTTTGTCGGGTACGACAAGAATCCTGTGGAATTCGAGACAGTGGTTGACACGCAGGACGAGGAGCGGACGAAGCTAAAGAAACTGCTCAACATGAGCGTCAATGAGATAGAGCTCAGTGTGCGTGCAGCCAACTGCCTGAACAACGCCAACATCACCACAGTGGGGCAGCTTGCGATGAAAACGGAGCAGGAGATGCTCAAGTATCGCAACTTCGGCAAGAAATCGCTCAACGAGATCAAAGAGAAACTTGCCGGTCTCGGTCTGACGCTTGGGATGAAGTTCGATCCGAGTCTGCTTGAACCTCCGCGGGAGGAACCTCGCAAAGCCTGATCCCCGCAACAATTACCGAACGGTTATGCGACATCTCAAACGGACAGCTAAACTTGGGCGCACGGGTGAACACCGCAATGCGATGCTTGCCAATTTGGTTTGCAGCCTCATCAGGCACCGAAGAATTACAACAACGGTGGCCAAGGCCAAAGCTGCCAGATCGGTTGCGGAGAAGATGGTGACTTTGGCAAAGCGGGGGACGTTGCACGACAGGCGGCTGGCTTCCTCGAGGCTGCACCAGGATGAAGAAGCCGTGCGCATGCTTTTCAGGGAAATCGCGCCCGCATTCAAGGAACGGAACGGCGGTTACACCCGCATTGTGAGGCTTGGCAGGCGCCCGGGTGACGCTGCCGAGATGGCCATACTCGAGTGGGTGGAATCCACAACGTCGGCGCAACAGCTTGTGAGCGCGGAACCCGCGGCAGAAAGCCGGCCTGCCGGTGCTGAAGGGGCGGCTCCCGAGCAGGTGCAGAGCGAGCATGTACAGAGCGGGCAGGGTGAGACCAAGCCAGCCGGTGCCTGACGTGGGACTCTCATCAGGTTGGCTGGCGAGGCAAATGTCGATCTTGATTTCGGCAGGATTCGTGGAAGTGCGCGTGCGCTGTTTTGCGGCTCAGGTGCAACTGGATGAGCGCGGCGAGGAGAGGTGTTTCTACTTTTTGGGGTGCCGCGCTGAGAACCATTCGTGCTAACTTTCCTGTTGCTTTCAGACACTGCTTTGACTCAGCAACCAATCCACGAATTGGCTGTCAGGCTCAGGGAGTTTATAGCTGCTGATTTCGTGTGGCAGGACCCATGCCATTGCTGAGCATTCGAGGGGTTTTGGCCGGCCACGGATGATTTTGCATTTGAAGAAGTGCAGGATGAGCGGTGGATTGTTGTGTGGGTAATGAGAGGTAAACAGGAGTGGGCCGACCTGCACTTTGATTCCGAGTTCTTCGAACAATTCCCGCTCGAGCGATTGAGCTGGTTTTTCGCCGGGCTCGCATTTGCCACCGGGGAATTCCCAGAAGCCAGCGAGTTTTGGCGGGTGCGACCTTTGGGTGAGGAGAATACGTCCGTTGTGGAGGATTACTGCGGCTACGACCTCGAGAGTGGCTTTTTGAGGGACTTGGTGAGTGGACATTATCGGCCCACGCTTCGGTAGATGAACCCGAGCCTTTTCATTTCTTCCGGGTCAAAGAGATTACGTCCGTCGAAGACAATTGGTTGGGCCATGATTCTCTTTGCGCGTTCGAGGTCCAACTGTTTGAACTCTTCCCACTCGGTTGCGATAACGAGTGCGTCGCATCCTTCCGGGACATCGTTCATATTATCGAGATAAGTTGCGTCGGGGAGGAGAGGGCGAGCTTTGCCCATTGCGCGCGGGTCGTGGACCCTGAGTATGGCGCCTTCGCGACGGAGGCGGTGGCAGAGTTCGATTGCCGGGGAACAGCGGACGTCGTCTGTGTTTTGTTTGAACGCGAGGCCGAGCACGCCGATGACCTTGTCTTTTAGAACCCAGAGGGTATCAGTGATTTTCTTGACGAATCGGTCCATTTGTTGGGCATTGATTTTCTGGACTTCGCGGAGCAGGCCGAATTCGTAGCCCAACTGTTGCGAGATGGCGATGAACGCGCTGAGGTCTTTTGGGAAACAACTTCCGCCGAAACCGATTCCTGCGTTCAGGAACGAAGTGCCGATGCGGCGGTCCATGCCAATGCCCATGGCCACTTGTTGGACATTGGCGCCGCATGCTTCGCAGATTACGGAAAGCGCGTTGATGTAGGAGATTTTAAGGGCCAAGAACGAATTGGCGGCGTGCTTGATGAGTTCGGCCGAGTTGATGTCGGTGACGATTATCGGGGCATTGAATGGGGCATAAACCTCTTTCATTGCCGGGACCGGTCGCTGTGACGAAACGCCGATGACAATCCTGTCCGGATGCATCAGGTCATGGACGGCGAATCCTTCCCGGAGAAACTCGGGGTTGCTTACGACATCGAATTCGACCTGTGTTTTCGAGTATCGTCTGATGGTTTCGGCGACCTTCTCGCCGGTTCTGACGGGCACGGTGCTTTTGTCCACGACGATCTTGTATTCAGTGAGACATGCAGCGATTTCTCTTGCGACCCGTTCGATTGCGGTGAGGTCAACGGACCCGTCCGGCAAAGGCGGTGTTGGCACAGCGATGAAAACTATGTCGGCTGCTTCCACACCTTCGCGGACTGTGTGAGCGAAGCGGAGACGACCGGTAGCGACGTTGTTCTTTACTATGTCCTCCAAACCGGGCTCGTAGAGTGGCATGGAGCCTGATTGGAGCAGATTGATTTTCGCGGCGTCATTGTCAACGCACACAACGTTGTGTCCGACTTCGGCGAAGCATGCGCCGGTCACCAGTCCAACATAGCCAGTGCCGATTATGGAGATTCTCATTGCGTGTTTGATGGCTGTTGCATTGGCGGGGCGGCCGGTGACCTCGATTGCAGTTTGGGCATGCCCGTGGCGTTGCACAGCGATGGGCGCTCAAGTGTACGGCTCATTTTGTCTGTGTGTTGGGTTTGGGTGTGGCGGGTGTGTTGGTTGAAGCGGGGGCATTCTGTTGTGTTTGGGCTGCGTTTTGTGAGGCGGCGATCGAGTTGGTCTGTGTTGTTATGCCGGCGGCTTGAGATGATGAAGCGGGGGAACTCTGTGATGCTGCCGGTTGGGTGGCGGTGACCAATTCCGGATGTTTGCGAAGCAGGCGCTCGCGCCGGTTGGCGGCTTCGGCGGCGACCGAGCCGAAGACGTTGGGTTTGTTGAGTTCGTCGTACAACCGGAGTGCCTGTTCCGGCTGGTTTTTCTGCTCGTGAATGATGGCGAGGTGCAGCCTTGCGCGCGCTGCTGCAGGTTCGGTCGGGAACTGGTTTATGACGCGTTGATAAGCGCTCATGGCTTCTTCGACCTTGTCCTGGGCGTCGAGGCAACTTGCGATGCCGAGGGCGGCAATGGGGGCCAGCGGACTGTTGTTGTAATTGGCGATGAACTGTTCGAACTTGGCTTGTGCCTCGGGGTACTTTTGTTCGTCGAAGAGGTCGGATGCTGCAAGGAGGAGGGCTCGTTGAGCTGCGCTTGTGCCGGGATGGGACTGGGCGACTTTGATCAGCTCGCTGGCTGCGGGGCCGCGGGTTGAGTCTTCGGTGCCGGGCCGATCTTTCAGGGCGAACAGTGCGCGTTCGGCTTCGCGTTGAGTTGTTTTTCGGTGCCAATCATAAATGTAACCGGCGACGATGATAGCAAACACCAGCAGAGCTCCGGCGATGACCTGCTTGCGATTCAGTTCGAGCCATGCCAGGGCTTCGTAAAACCATGTTGATTCAGACGGTTCAGGATTCATAAAGAGCCTGTATTTTTTGGTTCGGACCCAAAAACGCAAGCCGAATAATGACTTGCGGGGGATGGGGCGAACGAAGTATAAGTCGAATAGCGATGAAAACCGAGCGCTTCCAGTTTCCTTGGCACCGGCGAAACTCGTCGGCATTCACTTTGATCGAACTTCTTGTTGTTATCGCGATTATTGCGATTTTGGCTTCGATGCTTTTGCCTGCGCTTGGGCGGGCCAAGCTCAAAGCGACATGTGCGACGTGCCTGAGCAATCAGAAGCAACTTGTTCTGGGCTGGCAGATGTATGCGTTGGACAACGAAGACAGGTTGTTGCCGACGTCATACACGGGTGCGGATGGCACCATGAACCTGTATGCTGGCGGGTTTTGGGTTGGGCCGGTGCCGGACATAACCACGGGGATTACGGAGGCAGAGGCGATGCGCCGGGTGGCGGCCGGGATGTCAAACTCGCCGTTGTACAAGTACAATTACTGCAAAGCGATTGGCGCCTATCATTGTCCCGGAGACATCAGGACCAAAGCATTACGTCCCGGGCGGGGGTGGGCATGGGACAGTTACTCGAAAGCGGACGGGATGGCGGGTGGCATGTGGTCCGGGATTAAACCGTACACAAGGAGCACTCAGATTACCGAGCCGTCGATGTCGTTTGTTTTCATCGAGGAGGCGGATCCGCGCAGTTATAACAACGGGACGTGGGTATTGGATGTGAATCCGCCCGGGTGGGTGGATCCTTTTGCGATTTTTCACGGGGACGTGAGCACATTTGGGTTTGCAGACGGGCACGTTGAACTTCATCGCTGGCTTGAATCAACGACGATCAAGGCTGCGCGGGACTCTGCACGCGGCATCCAAAGCTTTTACTGGAGCGGTGGTAACATTCGGAACAGGGATTTCATCTGGGTGTGGGACCGGTTTCGGCATGTGGACTGGAAACCGCTCAAATAGCTGCCGCCGGGTGGACGGCGCAGGCTTGCGGTCGGCGATCAAGAGAACGGTTGAAATATCAAAGGCGGTTGTTTCCGTTTCGAAGAACACAACCACTGCGATGTCGGCAAAGGCACTTTTTGAGAACAGGCGCGGTGATTATTTCCCATCGTTGCGAGGTCGAGGCTGACTGAATTCAGACTGTGGTTTCAGTTCTGCTGCCAAGAGCGTGGTAAAAACCTGTCTTCCGTGTGCATTGAGGTGGGTCAGTGTGGCGAACTGTGAATCCGGCATGGAGGTTGGGAGTTCGGTCAACAGGAGGTCGGTGCCGAGCCAGCGGCCCAAATCATTGATCATTTCGCGATAGACGCTGTTGTTATCCGGTTGAGCCATTGAGGCGGGGATGGGAGTCAGTCCGACAACGATGCGTGTATTGGGGGGGCAGATTTTGCGGAACTGTTGAGCTTCTTTTTGGAACCTTGGGGCGATGCGGAACTCGGTGTTTGCGCGGGTTTTGGCGGGGTTAAACGTATGGGGATCAACGAGGCTTCCTTGTTGGGCCGTGAGTTTTTTCCAGAGGTCGTGGGTGAATCCATAGACGCGTCCGTACTGACCGGGGAGCGGGATTGGGACAAGACGTCCGAACAATCGTTCGCGCACCAGGGTGATTCCGAGGGGGTCAGCCTTGCGAATCCATGGTTCGGGTGAAGTTGGAGGGATGTTTGAATTCCGGAGGCTGTTTTGTGGTTGGGCGCCAAGAGCTGATCTGAGGAGGGCGTTGTGGTGTGTTGATGGTTCGCCCAAACGGAGGGTTTGGGGATGGATGAGAAGGACAACCGTATCGGGCTGGCCCGGGTTGATTTGCGCGAAGCGGTTTACAAGATGCGCGTGGGACTCGAGGTCAACGTAACTGAAAGTTGCCAGATTGAGTGAGGGTTTTGGCAGCTTGGCAGAGAGCTGTGGTACGTCCACATTCATGAGGCAGGACGAATCGCCGACAAACAGAATCTGTGCGTTATGGCGTTGGCTGGCGGCCCATGATTGGTGCAGGAGAATTGTTCTGTCCATGTCAAGCATTGGCCATTGTGGGGGCAACGCGTCGGCCTGTGACAACAGGTGAATGAGTGCGCCAATCAACGTTAGGGCGAGTATTGGCCCGAGCACAACGGGTGCGGTTTTGCGGAGATTGGTTTGGTATTCGTGGCTTGTCATGGCGCGGTTAGAATTGGAAATAGATGAAAGGCAGGGCATCGCGCCGCCAATTGAAAATTATCAGCCAGAGCAACAGTCCTTCGAGCAGGGCGCGAAGCCATGGTCGGATCCGGACGGGTGCGAGCATATCCTTTGCCCGAGCTTGCCATGCCATCATCAGCATCAAAGGCGCGGAATACATCACCAAATTTACAATGTAACTTCCGAGCCATGACGGTGGATTCAGTGAGGTGAGCGCTTTTGTGAGAACCATCGCGTCACTGACTGAATTTGCGCGGAACAGGATCCATCCGTACAAGATGAATGCCAATGCGGCAGTGTGTGCTGCTGCGCGGATGAAAAGTCCGGTGGAGATTGCAGGGTGCCGTTCGCGCCAGAACCGGTGTGTGACAAGGCCGAGGCCGTGCCATATGCCCCACAGGACGAAATGCCAGCCTGCTCCATGCCAGAGGCCGCCGAGGAACATTGTTATCATGAGGTTGGCATATGTACGCTTGCGACCGAGCTTGTTGCCACCAAGGCTTATGTACAGGTAATCACGTAGCCACGATGAGAGGCTGATATGCCATCGGCGCCAGAACTCGCGGGGGTTTGGGGCGAAATATGGCAGCCTGAAGTTCTCCATCAGCTCGAAGCCGAGGATTTTTGCAAGGCCGCGGGCGATGTCCGAGTAACCTGCGAAATCGCCGAAAATCTGCAGGGCGAATGCGACTGTTGCGAGCAGGACTGCGGGGCCTGAACTCACCGGGTCCTGGTAAACCATTTCGACGAGTGGGGCGAGGTTGTCGGCGACAACGACTTTTTCGAACATTCCCCAGATGACCAGCCAAATTCCCTCGGTGATCTTCTGGTCCGTTACGATTCGTTTCCGGGCGAATTGTGGGAGGAGGTTTTGTGCGCGTTCGATTGGACCGGCCACCAATTGAGGGAAGAAAGAAACGTATGCGAGGAACTGCAGCAGGTCGTTGGTCGGCGGTATTTGTCTCCGGTACACATCAATCGTGTAGCTCATGCTCTGGAAAGTGTAGAACGAGATTCCGACGGGCAGAATGAGGTTCCATGTTCGCAGTTCGGCGTGGATTCCGAGTTGGGCGAGGCCGGCGACAATCGAATCGACGAAGAACCCGCAATACTTGAAGAATCCGAGCACGCCGAGGTTCACGATGATGCTCATGGCCAACCACCGTTTGCGGTGTTGCTGGTTGTTCGAGTTGTGGATGAGGGTGGCAGCCGCGAAGTCCACGATGCTGGTGAACGCAAGCAAAGGCACAAACCGCCAGTCCCACCAGCCATAAAAAATGTAGCTGGCAACAACTATCAATGCGTTGCGGGCCCGCAGATCACCGCGTACCATGTAGTACAGCAGTCCGAAGGCGCCGAAAAAGAGCAAGAATGCGTCCGAATTGAACAACATTTCTGAACCGGAATTGACCGGGCTGGCTGTGGCGCGCTACTTTAACAAGACGCGCCGGAGCGAAATTGCGTCGGCGCGTTATGAACCGATTGGTTGGGCGCGGCACTGCCGTCGGCAGCATGGCAAATCGCGGGATTTGGGACAAGACATGGCTTATTTGGACAACAGTCGGCTGGAAGTTACGTCGGCTTGCGGAAACGGCTTGGGAAAGCCGTCGGCGTTCTCCGGGGATGGCGCGGGGACATTCGAGGTGGTTTACGGTCGTGCCGGGCTTGCTGGCGGAGGGGCGGTGGCAAACGGTCGCATTGTGGCGTTTACGCTGATTGAGCTGCTTGTGGTTATAGCGATCATCGGGCTGTTGGCCGGGTTGTTGCTTCCTACATTGTCGAAGGCGAAAGCTCGCGCGCAGCAGATTCACTGTGCGAACAATCTGAAGCAGATTGGGATTGCGACGCTCGTTTATGCCCAGGACAACAACGGGCTGGTGCAGGTGAACGAACCGTTGAAACCGGGTGTTACATGGGCGTCGTTGCTGAGCTCGAATCAGAGCCTTCGCCCGTTGGAGCTCTTTCTTTGTCCGACCTATCCGCCTTTCAGGTTCACGAACTGGATTCGGACATACGGGGTGCGGATTGATCCGCCGACAAACGCGGTGCAGGGCAATTTCGAGCAATATCTGAGGGTCGAAAGTGTTCATAATCCGACTGAGTATTTGCATGTTGCGGACACGACGAGCCGCGGGCGGCAAGGTGTAGGGGCACAACAGTTCTATTGTTTCCGCGCGGCAAGCGAGAAGGAAGTCCATGCCCGGCACAATCTGCGGGCGAACGGGTTGTTCCTCGATGGCCACATCGAGTCGTGCAACCGGCAACGCCTCGAGGCGCTTGGGATCACGGGGTTGTTTGAGGCCGACACGGTCCCGGGTTATTTCGGAGGAAAATAGATGGTGCAATTGACGGCAATTCTGCTCGGGCGCGCCGGGATTCGGATTGGATGAAGCGACTATTTCAGTTTGCTGTCGTTGCTGTGGCACTGATGCTGGCTTTGGTGGTTGGATGGTTTGTTGTGCCGCATGGGGAAGGGGCATTGCGGAATCGGGCGATTGCGCGGCGGCAGTTGGCGCTTCAGGTTTTGGGTGAATATTTGGCGGAGCGCATGCCGGGAGCGAACACTCTGGTTTTGGGCAATCCATTCACGCAACTGCGCGGGCAGGCCTCCGAGGTGTATGCCTATGAAGATGCCGCATTGAAGGGGCTGAAGAATGGTGGGCGCGACAAACTTGTGCTGTGCGGTGTCGAGTATCCCGAGCTGGTCCCTGCGGCTGTGCAGGATCCGTCCTTGGTACCCATTCCTGCGGATACACTCACGCCGCTCAGTTTTCTGTGCTTGGAAGGTTCGTGGGACAGGGTACTGGCGAAACATCCCGGAGTTGAACTGGTGGTGAGTCTAATTGGTTTGCCGGCGGACATTCAGCGGCTCGCTGTATGGAGAGACGCGAGACCGAAATTTGCGTTCATTTTCCCTGATTTCAGAGTGCTTGGGGATGTTGATGCTGTGGTTGCGGCGTTCAAGTCTGGCAAGGTTATCGCTGCGGTTGTGAATCATCCGAATGCGCCGCCGGAGTCAGAACCGATGGCGCGAAAGGCCAAGGATGAGTTCGAGCGCAGGTTCATTTTGGTGAATGCGAGCAACTGTGAAGTGGTGCTTCGTGCGCTTTCGCAGCGGCAGTGACAGTGTGTTGGTTCGGCGGGTGACCCTTGCACATCCGTTCGCGAGGCTCCGGCTCAGCCCGACCGGGCGTGTGTCGTTATGGTGCCCGATGGGCTGCCGCCGGTTTCGATGTCCTGCCCGCCTCGCTGACCCGGAAACCTCACCGTATCACCAGACCAAGACACGCAAAGCTTCATTCCGGTGAGATTTCCGGGCTAAAAATCCAACAGATGGAGAGCATCTGGGATGGTTCCTTCTTTTGTGACACGCTGTGGGGGGAGTTGTGTCAGGACAAGGTATTCCTTCCTGGCTTGAACAGGAAACTCGAGTCGGTAAGGACGGCAGTTGCGTATCACTGCCATTGCTTGCTTTGCGCCCTTGTACAGTTTTACCCGTGTTTCCTCGAATGGATAAAGCAGGGCTGATTCGCGGGCGATGCCCTTTTTAACGGCCACCTTTATGCATGTTTTGCCGAAAAACTTTTCGGTTTCGCGGCATGTGGCTTCGTCGCCCGTTACCAGTATTGGCGGGACACCGAAATGCCCGGCCACTATGGCGCATTGGGCGAGTTCGCCAGACTCGACTCCGTTGTACCAGTATCGGTTTTCGGTTGCGGACGACTGGGTGTGGTGCAGCACGCCGTCCGGGGTTCCCATCATCGCATGAAACCCAAGAAACACGACCCCCGCATAAGTTTCATCCAAGAGCGGGAAGACCTGTGGTCGTGGCAGGCCCGTGATGTACTTGGCGCCGGGCACCATTAGTTCTGGCAGGACCGCTTGGTTGCCATGGCCGTCAAGTGCGACGATTTCGGTTGCGCCTCCAGCGCGAAGTCCGCGGACGACCGCGGCGAGATCGCCCATGAAAAACTCGCGGGCTTGTCTTGCTTCCGGGGTGTTGGTTTCGCGCGTCTGAGCGAATTTGTACACACCGCTGATGCCTTCAAGATCAGTGACGATGTAGATTTTTTTCTGGGCGGCACTCGCATCAAACGCGGCAAGGCCCGCAAGGCACAACACAGGCAACAAGCATCTCACGAAAAATGACAGGGAGTGATTTGCAGAATGAGATTCCCGGCACAGCATTCTTTCAGATCGGTAATTCATGACTGTATGGTCCCGCGCTGATAAACACACGGTCAAGGCTGAAGAAGTCCTGAAAACAATGTTTGAGAACCTTCGGGAGCTCAGACCAGCAGAGCGACAAGTCCGCCTGCAAGGATGACGGCGGCGGCAAGGAGGGTGCGGTTTCTCAAATCCGTTGTGGCAAGAACTGCGACCATCCCTGATTTGAGCAGCGTGTTGGCCAGAACTGCGACGGTGATGCCGCAAACAGCCACTTGTGGTTTGATGCTCGATTTCGCCTGGCTTGCAAGGGAGAGCGTGATTGCGTCAACGTCGGTCAGACCTGCCAAAGCCGCCACAATGTACAGTCCCTGGTGTGGAAGGTGTTTTTCAACTTGTTTGACCACCAGCAGTACAACTGCAAAAAGCAGTGCGAACTTGATTGCCGAGGTCAAGCTGAACGGGTTTTTCAGGGGCACTTCACCGCTTACAGGAACGGTTTGCGCGGGCGTCAGTGATCTTCGATAGAAAACCATGGAACACCCCAAACAAATCAGGCCCATTACTACCATCGGCACAATCAGCGCCCCAAGCATCTCAGGGTTCACGACCGCGACTTCGATGATCACACGTGCGAACATGACGGTCCATGAAAGGAGCAAGCCCGTAGCGAGGGCGTCGGCCATGCTGCTACCGCCTTTTCCCTCGTGACTGCGTCGAGCAAATGTGAGCGACACGGCCGTGGACGACACAAGTCCGCCAAACAATCCTATCAATGGAATTCCGCGGTGGGCTCCGAGCCACCGCGAAGCCAAATAACCGATCAGAGAAAGGCTGGCGATCAGGATCACCAACCACCACATCTTATAGGGGTTGAGAGCGCCCCACGGATCGACAGGTTTGTCGGGTAGCACGGGCAGCACGATGAAAGTTGCAATGAGCAATTTCAGTCCTGCGTACAGTTCGTCTTTGCCGAGTTTGCCGACCAATCCGTGTAATGGTTCCTTGTAGGCGAGCACTGCGGAAGTTGCGATGCCAAGGGCCACAGCAGCGCTTTGGTATCCGTAAAGCGTCGCCCCTCCGAGCAAATACACCACCAGCGCGGCGATCTCGGTAGTGAGACCGTGTGCCTGTTGGTCTGACCGAGCGTGCACGAGATAGCCTGCCAGCACAGTGGCTGAGACGCACAGCGCTCCTGCAGCAAAAAGCCAATGCGACTGGATGTGGTTTGACAGCCATGCGGCGAGTGCACCGGCTTCGGCAAACAGAATGAATGTGCGAATCCCACCGATGCCTTTCGAGTTTTCGTCAGCGGCGCTTTTCTCGCGCTCGATACCCACAAGCGCGCCGATGAACAGCGCAACCGCGAAATCCAGGAATGGAATGTCCGAGTTCAAGTCGCTCTACGCCCTATGACAGGGCTTTCAGAGGGGACAGGATGGACTGTTGGTTTTGGGCGGGCAAACTCAAACTGATGCCGGTAACCAACGGTTTGCAGTCCCAGCTTTAGGCGGCACAAAGTGAGTTGCAAATTCAGGCGGTCTGAACGCAGGCTGAAGCCTGCACTACGAGCCGCCGCGGTTTGCAGTTCCGCCTTCAGGCGGCGCGAGGCGGGCTGCAAGTCCACACGGTTTGAACGCAGGCTGAAGCCTGCACTAGTGCGCCTGCGAAGGCGCCCACACAGCGGGGTGGAAGTCCCCGCCAGGCCGAGCGTTCACCGGCCTGTAACCGAAGGCTACTGCGTCGTGGCAACACGAGGTGG
>Ga0315298_1001078_pt1 | contig 51543 bp, 53 predicted proteins | sample WHS_1_MG_FD_203077 | JGI IMG/M metagenome (GOLD analysis project Ga0315298, IMG submission 203077) | Extremophilic microbial mat communities from Washburn Hot Springs, YNP, Wyoming, USA - WHS_1_MG | ecosystem: Environmental > Aquatic > Thermal springs > Hot (42-90C) | place: USA: Wyoming...
CCGACGGTTTATGCGCTCATTTACTCAATCAAAACTGTATTTCGTGATATCCAAAATCGTCCCCATTTGGTGGAAAATTATCTTACACCCTATTTATGATTGTCAAAAATTATGCCGTTTTATATAGAATGCATTTTTTTAAGTGAGGTCAATACCTTTTTAATAACATCAGCTAAGTGAACGGTTAATCCAATCTCAATAGTGTTTCAGCAATGAAGAGGATATCGCTCTAAAAGCCTTTTCAGCATCCCTGCTCTTCATAAGAGATTATTAGAATCGCTCAATTTAGATTACTCTTAATCCAAGATTCTGATTTCAAGATATAAATCTCCCCGATTTCCATACTCATCTGTTCGACCTAACCCTTTCAACCGCAAACGAGTTCCCTCCTCTACGTGAGGAGGAACGGTTACGATAATATTTCTCTTTTTCAGTCCCTGAGGGATGGCGATTAGTTTTCGTGCTCCCTGGAAGGCTTCCCTGGGGGTAAGTCTTAAAATTCCGTAAACATCCAGTTCTTCAGGGAGAAGTTGTGGGAGGATGGTTTGAAGGCGAGGCGTTTTCTTTCTTTCCGTATAGCGGCGAAGCCCTGTATCCAGGCCGATCCTTGGAGTCCACTCAAATAGTTTTACAACGATGAGGCCTGCGACAAAGCCACCAATATGGGCCCAGAAGGCAATTCCTCCAACATTTTTTGGGGTAAGACTTGCGGAAAAAAGTTGGATCAAAAGCCAATAACCCAGAAAGACAAAAGCAGGGATCTCAACAAATTGAAAGAAGAAAAAGATAGGAATCAAGGTCAAGATTTTGGAATGAGGATAGAGAAGAAGGTAGGCCCCCATCACTCCGGAGATGGCTCCACTGGCTCCGATGGTCGGTATGTTTGATCCCCAATTGGTAAAAAGGTGAACCAAACCCGCAGCCACACCGCAGAGGAGATAGAAGAAGAGATAACGAATATGACCGAGTCTATCTTCAATATTATCTCCAAAGATATAGAGAAACCACATATTTCCAAGGATGTGAAGAAGCCCCCCATGAAGGAACATGGAGGTCAAAAAAGGAAGCCATTGTTCAACCCTTGTAAATTGGATAGCGATTTCTGGATCAGAGTATCGTAAAGGGACAATCCCGTAAAGATAAAGGGCTTCTTTAAAATGGGGACCTTGTAGAAGTTCCCAAAAAAAGACGAGGATATTCAGCACAATAATCAGCAGATTAACCACTGGAAAGTTTCTTGAACGAATGGCGTCTCGGATGGGAATCATAAGAATTTTTCTTCAAGGTGATTATAAGAAAAAGTTGGGTCCATTTCAATTTTTTCTTGATTTTTAAAGGGGTGTGAGTTAATTTGATTTTTGTCATTGACGAATTTTTATTGAGAATTTTTAGTTGATTTTTTAAACGGTCCCATCGTCTAGTGGCCCAGGACACCGGCCTCTCACGTCGGTAACACGGGTTCGAATCCCGTTGGGACCATTCATTTAATATAGGGAAAGAAGTTAAAATTGGATGGATCGGGTAGAGTGGTTTTTCAGAAGATGGGGGCAGAGGCCCGGGGTCGTTCCTTCAGCGATTTAATTCAAGAATGATCTAAAAAACATAACGTTTCAAAGGCCTTGAATCCTGGTCTTTCTCTATTTGGGGACATCCCCCTTAAAGACTAACCAAATTCACGATATCTTGACGACCTTCGAGCAGCCTTCTGCCTCCTTCGTTTTGCTTCTTGTTGTTTTCTCTTTCTTTTGACAGAAGGCTTTTCGTAAGATCTCCTCTTCTTAAGCTCCTTTAAGATCCCTTCTTTGATGAGTTGGCGCTTAAGAGATTTGATGGCATTCTCAATATGGCCGTCTTGAACTTTGACTTCCAAAGGGTTCTCCTTATCTAATCCTTGAGAAATCTAACGGTTTCTCCCCCTTCTTCCTTTAAAGTTACCGCCTCTTTTTTTCTGGGGTCTGGCCTTGTTCACGACCAAGGTTTGACCCATCAGAGTCTTGCCGTTTAGTAGAGAAATAGCCTTCTCTGCATCGGCTTGCGAGGTCATTTCGATAAAGCCAAATCCTCTTGACCGGCCTGAATACTGATCGGTAATGATTTTGACCGATTTAACCTCTCCTGCCTGTAAAAAAAGGTTCCTTAGATCATTCTCGGATGCTCCGAACGGGAGATTCCCCACGTAAATCTTTTCTTCCATCTTTCTCCTCCTTTGAAATTTAAAACCCCCAAGGCTTTCTAAATAGCCTTGGGGGTTCCCAAAACTTTTTACAAAGCTTATCCGTCTTCCTTTTGAAATAGATGATGTCTTGTAAATCTAACTTTACAAGAATAAAAAGCATATGTCAAAGAAAAAATTTGCATAAAATTTTGAAATTTGATTAGATTAGATAAGGAGATAAGATTGATGAACCCTATCGAAACCCGTCTCCTTTCTTTTATGGTGGGGAAAGGATTGATCAACAAGGATGAGGTTGAGAAGATTAACTCTTCCAATCAATCCTCAGAGAGTCTTTCTTTAGAAGAACACCTCATCCATTCTGGCCTCCTGAGTCGAGATCAATATCAAAAGACTGTTGAAGAGTTTTTTGGTGTTCCTTTTGTTGGGGAAGAAGAGTTTCCTAAAGAGCCTGTTCTGGACACTCCCCTCCCCCTTCAATTTATGAGAGAATATAAATTCATTCCAGCCTTTCTGAAGGATAATGAGTTAACGGTCATTATGAGTAACCCTCTTGATTATTATGCCCTTGAGGCTATTCGGCTGGCCACTCGTTGCAAAATTCATGTGCTGGCAGGAAGGGAGAATGAAATATTGGAAGCGGTTGAGCGCATTTACGGCCTGGACTCCACCCCCATGGAGAGGATTTTAGAAGATATGGAAAACCTTCCGGAATATCGCATGGATGAAGAAGAAGAGAATATCGAACACCTCCGGGATATGGCCTCCGAGGGTCCGGTCATTCGCTTGGTAAACCTAATCATTTCAAGGGCCATTGAGACGAGAGCCAGTGACATTCATTTTGAGCCTTTTGAAGACCGATTTCGAGTCCGTTATCGAATCGATGGCGTGCTCCACGATGTCGAGTCTCCTCCCAAGAGGCTTCAGGCTGCCATCGCCTCACGAGTTAAAATCATGGCCAAACTTAACATTGCAGAAAGGCGCCTTCCGCAGGATGGTCGGTTCATGCTGAGAGTAAAAGGCAAGGAGATAGACTTCAGGGTCTCCTCCATCCCCACGATTTATGGAGAGAGCATCGTCCTGAGAATCCTCGACAAGGGGAGCATCCTGTTGGACATTGAGAAATTAGGGTTCCCGGAAGATATCCTTATTGAGTTTAAGGAGATGATTCAGCGACCTCACGGAATCATTCTGGTCACCGGGCCAACAGGGAGCGGAAAAACGACCACTCTATACTGTGCCTTAGAGAAGATTAACTCACCCGAAAAAAAGATCATCACGGTGGAGGACCCTGTCGAATACCAGCTCAAGGGAGTCAATCAAATTCAGGTGAAACCTTCCATTGGACTCAACTTTGCTAATGCCCTTCGCTCGATCGTCCGTCAAGACCCGGATGTCATTCTGATTGGAGAGATTCGGGATTCAGAGACTGCAGAGATTGCCATCCATTCAGCCCTGACAGGGCATCTTGTTTTTAGCACCCTTCATACGAACGATGCTCCAAGTGCCATCACCCGATTAATGGATATGGGAATGGAAGATTATCTTCTCTCCTCTACAATCATTGGTGTATTAGCCCAGCGCTTGGTAAGGGTGGCTTGTCCTTACTGTCGGGTTCCCTACACCCCCAATCCTGCCATCCTTAAAGAGTTAAATGTGGAAGGAAATAGTGATTCGATTCCACATCTATTTGATGTGAAAGGATGCCAGAATTGTTCTTATACAGGGTATATGGGACGAACAGGGATATTTGAATTTTTCAAAGTGACAGAGGATATCCAAAGACTTATTCTTGAGAAGAGAGGTTCCCACATCCTCAAAGAGGCGGCTCGAAGGAAAGGAATGAGAACTCTAAGAGAAGACGGTTGGCTTAAGGTTAAAGAAGGAGTGACCACTGCTTCCGAAGTCCTAAGGGTGACCCAGGAAGAAGAGGCCTTGTAATGGATTAAAAAAGAAAGGTCCTAACCCTTTCAACTCAAACAGAAGATGCCCGAATTTTTTTATAAAGCGACAACCCCAGAGGGACAGACCGTAGAAGGGTTGATGGAGGGCAAGGATGAGACAACCATCCTCCAGAGCCTTCACCGTATGGGTTACATTCCTATACGGATAGGATATACCGAGCCAAGAGAGAGAGGGTTTCAATTATCCCATCGTATCCCCCTACGAGTTGGAATAAAAGAGCTTCTTGTTTTCACCCAAGAATTTTCAAACCTCCTTTTGGCCGGATTACCGTTGGATCGGAGTTTACGTATCTTGGAAAGTTTATCTGAGAATAGGAAATTAAAAGAGACGCTGAAGGATGTTCTTCAGAAGGTGGAGGGAGGGAATTCCTTGGCTGAAGCCCTCCATTCTCATCCCCAGATTTTCCCAAAACTTTATGTCAATATGGTCAGGGCAGGCGAAGCAGGTGGTTTTTTGGAGGTCATCCTCTCAAGGTTAGTTCGATATCTTCAGACCGTCAAAGAGATCCGAGAGGCGCTAATCTCTGTGATGATTTATCCTCTGATTCTTACCTTTATCAGCGGAATTTCCATTATTATTCTGGTGGCCTTTGTAGTGCCAAGGTTTGCAAGGATATTCTCTGATATGGGGCAGGCCATTCCCCTCCCTACCCAAATGGTGCTCACGTTCAGCCATTGGATTCGAGATTACTGGTGGATGGGGCTCGGTGCAGCCCTATTGATTTATTTGAGTCTAAAACTCTATACCCGACGGGAAGAGAGAAGACTTCAATGGGATCAGTTTAAATTAAAGTGGTTTATCCTTGGAGATTTGCTCAGAAAGATGGAGGTGGCTCGGTTTTCAAGAATTCTTGGCACCCTCCTTCAAAGTGGGGTCTCTATTCTTACTGCTCTTAATCTGGTTAAAGAGATTTCTCAAAATCTGGCCTTCGCAAAAGCCATTCGTATCACCCATGATCGGCTTCGAGAAGGGAAAGGAATTTCTAAATCATTGGTAGAAACAGGAATCTTTCCACCACTCGCAGTTCATATGATTGGCGTGGGCGAGGAGACAGGCCGATTGGATGAGATGCTTCTCAGGGTGGCAGAAATATACGAGGAGAATGTCCAGATGGCTTTGAAACGGTTTGTCTCTCTGATAGAGCCCATGGTCATTCTGTTGATGGGAGGACTGGTAGGGTTTATTGTCATTTCCATGCTTCTGGCTATCTTTAGTATTAACGAGATCCCTTTTTAGGTGTGAGGAGAGAAAATGAGAAAAAAAGTCCTTAAAAATCGAAAGGGGTTTACCCTTATCGAGATCATGATTGTCATCATTATCATAGGCCTCTTGGCAGGTCTTGTAGGCCCACGTCTATTTAGTAAGCTGACCCAAGCAAAGCAGAAGACCGCTAAGGCCCAGATTGAACTTTTTGGTACAGCCCTTGATTCCTTTCGGCTGGATGTAGGAAGATATCCTACTACAGAAGAAGGGCTGAAGGCCCTGAGGGAAAAACCCTCAGGGGTGGATACATGGAAAGGTCCCTACCTTCCAAAGGAGATTCCTTTAGATCCCTGGGGAAAACCTTATATCTATAAATGCCCAGGAGAGCATGGAGAATATGATCTGCTTTCATATGGACTTGATGGAGTGGAAGGTGGAGAGGGAGAGAATCAGGATGTGGTGAGTTGGAAGGATACAGGAAAATGAAGAAAGGTTTCGCTTTAATTGAACTCATCATCGTTCTAATGATTGTTAGCCTTTCTTTGACTCTGGTTACTCCATCCCTATCACGACTTTCGAAGGAAACGGAATTGAAAGGAACAGCCCAAAGGATAGCGGCGATCCTGAGACATTGCCGAAGCGAAGCAATCCACAAGGGAAAGGTCTACCAGGTTATTTTCAATCTTGATCTAAAGGAGATTAAAGTCCAATGGTTGGAGCCTGATCACGAGGAGAAGGAAGGAGAAGAGAAAGAGGGGAAATCCTCCCCCTCTCTGATTTTTACCTTTCCTTCGTGGATCTCTATTAGAGAGGTCGGGCCGTTCAAGACCCGTGATGCTTCCGATTATCCAACGATTGAGTTCTACCCCCATGGAGGATCAAATGGTGGTTCATTCCTCCTCGAGGGGGAAGATCATAAAGGATATCGAATTAAGGTCCAATTTCTTACTGGAATGGTAATCATTGAGAGGGTTTAGGAAGATGATGTTAAAAAAAGGGTTTACCCTGATTGAGGTGGTGGTGGGCCTTGCTATTTTGGGAGTGGGGCTGATGGTGATTATCGAGCTCTTTGCAGGCGGGTTAAGGTTAGGAAGGATCTCAGAGGAGTACACAAGGGCGATCCATTATGGTCGGGCAAAACTCGAAGAATTGACCTTGAAACCATCTGCTGAAGAAGGGGTGGAGGAGGGGAGATTCAATGAGACCTACCGCTGGAAGGTCGAAACAAAAAGGATGGAACTTTTGCCCTTTGAAAGGGATCCTCATTTTAAACCTCCTGTGGAATGCTTCTATATCAAAATCAATGTGATCTGGAAGTCAGGTTTGGAGGAGAAGTCTGTTGATTTGGAATCCTATAAGACGATTAAATTGGAGACAGAGGAAAAGAGGCCAGGGGCATGAAGGATTTACTCTGATAGAGGTCATTGTCACCCTGACCATCCTGAGTTTCATTCTTATCATTATATTTGCAACCTTTCGGCTTGGCCTCCAGGCTTGGGAAAGGGGAGAGGTCATCAAAGAAACGTATCAGAAGATACGGATTTCTTCCCAACTGATCACCAGGCAGGTTAAGTCCATCGTACCATACAAAATCCAGACCCAAAAAGCAGAGGGGGATTACTTGGCCTTTGAGGGAAGGCCACAAACATTAAAATTTGTCTCTTCCCTTTCTGCCCGGATGCAAAAACCTGAGGGTTTGGTCTATGCCATTTATCAATTTAAAGAAGAGGAAAAGGGAGGAGGCAAATTATCTCTCTATGAGCAGAGAGTCTTAAATCGGAATTTTTTTGAAGAGGAGATCGAGGAAGAAAAAGAAATCGTTCTGATAGAAGGGATTTCAAATATTCTTTTTGAGTACTATCAAGAAGAAGATCCATCAAAAAATCAGATGGAGGCTTGGTTAGAGGAGTGGAGTGCAAAAGAGAGAAAGGAGTTACCAAAGGCTATAAAAATGACGGTCACCTTTAAAGACACCCAAAGGGGAGATTTTTCTCATACCCTTTTTCTTCCTCTCTACGCTTATCAATATGAGGCGCTCTCTCTTCCACCTTCTTTGAGAAGGGAGAGGCTTGAAAGGGTGAGATGAGAAACGAAACAAAGGCCCTAAGTCCCCATTTCGTTGTCTTCGCCTCAAGGGGAGTGGCATTGATTATGGTGTTATGGGTTATTGCCATTCTTTCAGTGGTCGTTTTGGAATTTAGTTTTGGGATGAGGACTGAAGTCAATATGACCAAGAATTTTAAAGAGGAGGCCATCCTCTATGCCTTGGCAGAAGGAGGAATTCAACGAGCGGTCGCAGAACTGATTTACCAAAATGATCCTTTTATTCAACAGAAACGAAAGGCGATGGAAGGAAATCTCCCTTCCGAAAAAGAGGTGTGGACGGCTGACGGCCGCCCCATTTCTCTCCCTTTTAGCCAGGGGAAATGTGAGATTAGAATAATAGGGGAGGATGGGAAGATCAATATTAATAGGGTTTCGGAGTCCCTCCTTCGCAGGATCATTAGGAATATGGGGTGGGAGGGGGAGGCCCAAGATAGAGTGGTAGATTCCATTATGGATTGGATCGATCCCGATGACCTTCATCGCCTCAATGGGGCAGAGAATGATTACTATCAATCCCTCCCTGAACCCTACTTTTGCAAAAACGGATATTTAGACTCTATTGAAGAACTTCTCCTCATTAGAGGAGTCACCCCGGAGCTCTTTTATGGTAAAAAGAGGAAAGAAGAAGCAAAGAGCGAGAGGGTTGGGCTAAAGGATATTTTTTCTGTCTTTGCCCCTGGAGAACAGGTCAATATTAACCATGCCTCCCCTCTGGTGATGAGAATGGCATTGGGGATTCCACCAGGCGTAGCTGAGTTAGTTGTGAAAGGCAGAGAAGAGAAGCCCTTCGAAAACCAGCAAGATCTCGTTAGGAGGGTTCCAGAGCTCTCTGCCTTCATAACGGAGATTGGAAGGAATATCATCTATCAATCCAGAACTCCCTACTATACGATTGAATCAAGGGCAACCTATTTGGATTCCAGTTCGGTTCGAGGGATCAAGGCCATTGTGAAGATTGATAGACGGGAGAAACAGGGTTATAAAATTATTCAATGGATTGATGCCCTTTGGTAATCGATAAGGGTTTTGATATCATAGAACATCCCAAAGAGATGGATATGAAATTCTTCTCTCAAAGGTTGGGAATTGATGTCAGGCAGAATCTTTTGGTTCTGACCCTTCTCCAGAGATCTTTCAAGGGGCTCAAGGTGGTGGATTGCAGTGTACACCCTCTCCCTCCGGAAGAGCAGAAGGAGGAGCGAGAAACTCAGGTGGTAAACCTGGTCAACGGCTTTCTCTTAAAACATCATATTTCCAAAAATCATATTTCCCTTTCGATCCCGAGGGAGAAAGTGTTGGTCCGCTTCCTCAAACTTCCTGTGACCACGCGAGAAGACCTCAGGAGGGTTCTGGAGTATGCGACCTCTAAATATACGCCTTTTGAGAAAGAGGAAGTGTATTTTGATTACCATCTTCTTGGAGAAGAGAAAGAAATGCTTTCTCTCATTGCTATTTATGCAAGGAGGTCGGATATTGACCCCTATCTCTCCCTTCTAAAAAAGATCGGAATTAAACCGAACTCCATTCAGCCTCTCTCTACAGCAGCCATCAATCTCTTTCTTTATCATCTCCGCATCTCAGAGGGAGAGATTTCAATCCTAATTGATTTGAACGAATCCACCTTTGAAATAAATCTGTTGGAAGGAATGGATTGGAAAGAAAGCCTCCTTATCCCTATTGCCTCAGAGGATAGAACCTCAGCCATTATGGGAACTTTAAAACAGTTAGGGATGGACCCTTCTGCCTTCGCCAAGACGAGATTGTTTCTATATGGATTAGATGTGGATGAAACAACTCTCTCTTCCCTCAAAGGGTTGGATGAATTTAAAGAGGTATCCACTCCTCCACTCGGGCGAATTAAGGTTCCAAGCGAATTAAAACCTTATCAGATTTATCCCTCTCTCGGGGTTCCGTTAAGGGAGATCTCAAGACCCAAAATCGACCTTAACCTTCTTCCACAGGAGATGAGAAAAAAGGTAAGAAGAATTGGGAAGTCTATGTTGATTCTCTCTATCTCTTTAATCCTTGTGATCAGCCTGGCATGGTGGATGAAGATTTACTTTCAATACAAAGGTGAATTGGATTCGGTCACGGAGGAGATGAGAAAGCAAAAGCCAAAGGTTGAAGCCCTCGAAAAATTAAAAAGAGAGCAGGAGGCCTTTGCCAAAGAGATTTCCGAGTTAGAGAAAATCCGTTCTGAAGAGATCAGTAAGATCGAAATCCTTAAGGAATTAACCCAACTCTTACCCTCAACGGTGTGGATTTGGAACCTCAAATACAATGGAAGAGAGATTGAGATCAGTGGATTTGCTGACTCTGCCTCCGACCTCATCTCCCTCCTTGATCAGTCTCCGCTTTTTGATAAAGTGGAGTTTCTTGCTCCCGTCACTAAGGAAAGACAGATCATCATGGGTGGCGAGCCGCGAGAGAAAGAGAGGTTTAGGGTTAAAGCAAAGATTGAGTCAAGGAGAAGGGGTTCTTGAAACGTTGGGCTTTCTTAACCAAGAAGAAGATTTCTCGAAAAGGAATCCCCTGGGTTATTATAGGGTTGGTCCTCTTCGTTGTCGTCCTCATATTTGGGGTGATTCAGATGGCTGAAGTCACCAAGAAGATGGAAGAAGAGATTGCCTTGAAGAAAAGGGTTTTAATAAAATATTCAGAATTTCTTCAAAATAGGAAGACGATCGAAGAAGAACTGGTTCGAATTCAAAAAAGGTATGAGGCGGTTCAACAAAGTCTTCTTACTGGAGAGACCCCCCAGTTAAGTGCCGCCAGTCTTCAGGAGATGGTCAAGAGACTTCTTGAAAAGAATGGGATAACCATCAGGGGTTTCAGGATACTGGAACCGAAGGATCTTTCCATCTATCGAAGGATCTCCATCCACATTGATTTTAATCCGGTCAATAATTTGTTGAGTCTCGTTCAGTTCATTCATGACGTTGAATCCAACGATAAGGCATTGACGATATCTGAGATGGAACTGATTGTTCCCAACCCAAGGATGCCTAATAGCATCCAGGGAAGTTTTGTTATCTCAGGATTGACGAAGGTAAGCAAAACAAAGGAGAAAGGGAGGGGAAGGTGATTCACCATCAATTTAAAAAATTCATATTCTTGATGGCTCTATTTTTCCATGTTCTTCCGATGGGGAGAGGGCAGACCTGGACTTCTCCTGTTCCATTGGCCTTTGGCAAGAAGGAGGGAAAGAGGCCAGAAGTTAAACAAGAAGTGAAAACTGAAGCACCTATCGCCCCGGATAAGGCTAAAACTGAATCTCAAACTCTACCCTATGCTGAACTGGTTAGGAGAAATATTTTTAGCCCAGAAAGGAAAGAATTTCTTTCCTCTCCAACAGGTGGGACAAAAAAACCTTTAGTCAGACCTCAGGTGGTTTTATATGGTGTTACCATTGCAGGAGACTTTAAGTCAGCTACATTCGTCCAGATAGGAAGACCCCTGAAAAAGGGAGAGAGGGAAATGGTCACCTTAAAAATTGGAGAGTCCATAGGAGAATATAAACTGGCAAAGGTTTTGCCTGATCGGATTACCTTAGAAGCGGAAGGGGATTCATTTGAGGTCCTTCTTTATGATTCAGCGAGGCCCAAGCAAAGGGTATCGGTCAAAACGGAGAGCCCATCTGCCACCATTACGAGCGCCCTTCCTGGTCCTGCTGTTGCTCCTTCAACCCCGACCACCAGTCCAAGCGTTCAAGGGATTGCATCTCCTGGCCAGGCCAGGGTCACTCCACCCCCCCAAACTTCCTCAGGGACCTCTCCTATTGTTACCCCTGGATCTCCTGCAATGACTCCTTCTGCAACTTCACCCACGTCTACCCCTTATCCTTATTTCCCGAGGAGAGGCGGAAGGGTTGTTCCATCTATCCCTGGGATACCAACCCCTCCTCAAAACCCCCAAACACAGCAAGGAGAATTCTAAAGAAGGGAGCGTTGATCCTATGGCAATCAAAAATATCGGGATGATATTTTTAATTATTTTCCTTCTCTTAGGGGTTTCTGATTGTTCATGGAGAAAATCAGACTTAAAACCAGAACCAACTAAAAAGGAGTATCGGGAACCTCCACCTCAGTCTCAAGTCATCACTCCAAATTCATCCCAAACCCCACAGAATTCTAAGTCCCAACCCTTGCCCGATACGTCGAAACCAACTTCTCCGGCCGCTTCCCAACCCGCCCAGAAGCCCCTCACCGCTCAACCCGCTCCAACTGTCTCTCCACCTTCTGTGAAACCACCTGAACCTCCTAAGGGCCCTGGCGTGGTCTTCAATTTTGACAATGCGGATATCTATGAGGTGATTCGAGTAATGGCCGAGATTATGAGGATTAATTACATCATTGATCCCCGGGTAAAAGGGGTTGTCACAATCCGAACAGCAGGACAGATTTCAATTGACGAAGTCTTTTCTATTTTTCAATCGATTCTAAAACTAAATGGAGCCACTGCGGTTAAGAAAGACAACCTTTATGAGATTGTCCCCTTTGGGGATGCAAAAAAGTTATATGTTCCTCCAGCGGAACGGGTGGAACCTGGAAAACCACTTCCTGAGGGAAGGTATATGATTCAGATCGTTCCCTTGAAGTATATCCCTGTGACAGAGGTCTCGAAGGTACTGAAGCCCTTCCTTTCTGATGGTGCAGATATTGTGGAGCATCCTCCTCATAATATCCTGATTATTGGAGATCTGGCCTCCAATGTGAAAAAGGCTTTAGATATCATTTCGCTTTTCGATCTGGATATCTTCACCGATCTAAGGGTGAGAATCTATCCCATCTACAATTCCGATGTTACAGAAATTGCCAAGGAGATGGAAAGGATATTCTCCTCCTTTGAGGTATCGGTCAAATCAGGAAGGGGTGTAGGTATTACCTTTACGCCCATTACGAGGATTAATTCCCTGCTCGTTGTCAGTTCAATCCCCAATATTTTTGAAAAAGTAGAAGGATGGCTCAAAGAACTTGATAAGGCTCCTGGAGAAGGAACGAGATTGGGTGTTTATGTCTACTATGTCCAGAATGCGAAGGCCAAAGATCTGGCTGATGTGCTCAAAGAAATTTTTATGAAAGTAAAAGAGAAGAAACCTGAAAAACCCGCTCCCCCTTCTGAAAAGTATCCACCAGGAGTAAAACCCATTCCGACCCCTTCTCCCCCGACCCCGACTCCAGCACCAAAGGAAGAAGGAGCAGCGGTTCCTGAAGGAGAAATCAGCATTGTAGTGGATGAAACCAATAATGCCTTAGTCATTAAAGCCTACGAGAGGGATTATAAGAATATCCTTGAGACCATTAAAAAACTGGACATCTACCCCAAGCAGGTCTTGATCGAGGTGTTGCTGGCTGAGATCACACTTGACGATACCCACAAGTTCGGGATTGAGTGGGCGAGATTTATCGATACCCTTTCACATGGGCGATACAGTGGAACCATCACCTTTGGGGTAGAGCCTACGACCGCCTCTCCTGGGGTTGGAGTCTTAAGGTATCAGATTTTCGAAGAGGCAGGGAGGTTGGCCGTAGCGATCAAAGTGGCTGCTACGGACAATCGGTTAAGAGTTATTTCTTCACCCCATATTTTGGCATCGAATAATAAGGAGGCAAAGATTCAAATCGGTGTTTCCCAACCTGTGCTTACCACGACCTATACCACCACAGCAACCTCCACGACCAATGTGGTGGAGGGAACGATCGAATATAAAGATGTAGGCATCATTCTCTCAGTCACCCCTCGCATCAGTGACGGAGGATTGGTGAGTATGGAAATCACGATTGAGGATAGTAGTGTGGAAACGACCTCACTGGGGACATTGGCCAACATCCCTTACTTTAAAAAGAAGACTGCAAAGACAACCCTATCCGTATCAGAAGGGCAGATGATTGTGATTGGGGGGCTTATCGAAACCTCCAAAAAAAGGGATAAGTCAGGGCTTCCCTATTTGAGTAGGATTCCGATACTGGGTGCTCTTTTCGGCTCCCACGATTATCAAGATAAGAAGACCGAATTGATCCTGCTCATGATTCCCCATATCATTACCGATCAGATTCAATCAAGGGCAGTGACCCAGGAGTTCAGAGATAAACTTGAGGGGATCAAAAAGGAGTTAAAAAAGTGGGATGAGAAAAAATAGAGAGGTGGATTAGGTTGGATGAGTCTTAAAATTGGTAACTCCTGCATAGTTTGATGATCCACCTAAATATTTTCTTCATATCCTTCTGCTTTAGAGGACCAGGGTTTATTTGCCCCAATCTTTTTAGAACATCTTTTTCCCTTTGGGGGTCATAAATCTTTTTTCCTATCTTTTTTTTAATTTTTCCTATTTTTAATGCGGTTCGGAGTCGTCGGTTAAGAAGGGTTAATAATTTTTGATCGATCCGATCAATCTCTTTTCTTCTTCTTTTTAATGATTGGGTTAGGTTTTTTGGCCCCATGTTTTAGGCTCTTTCCCTTTTCTGAGAGGCATCTTTAAACGGAATAGTTCTCTTTTCAAACTTATAATCCTCCAGGGGCAAATTGTCAAAATATTTTAAAAGTGCTATAGTTTTTAAAAAATGAGTCCAAGATCATGTACCGCCTACTACTACGGAGGCCTTCCTGTCAAAGGGGCAAGAAGGAAGGGCCGTTTATGGATTGAAGGAGAAGAGCTCTGCTTCGAAGTGCCAAAAGGGAAGGGCTATGAAAAGGTAGATTTGAGGGTTCCCTTTAAGAGAATGGAGAAGATCTTTATCACCAGGGACAATTATTATGGTGCGGATACCACTCTCTTTAACCTTACCTTCCGAGATCAACATGATAAGACCTATACCCTGAGGTTTGCACCCGTTGCCATAATCCCCAGGCGAAGGATTGCCCTTCAGAAAAGGTGGTTTGATTATTTGGCCAGACTTATCAACTCGGCAGGCAACTGATCCCCTCTTTCTACCAGATAATCTTTATATTCTTGGTAATTAGGTTGGACCCACAGGGGAGTTCCAAAGATTTCGTGCATCATGATATTTAAAGCCACTTTGGCGATATAGTAACGGTGGTGGTGTCTCAGGATGGGATTGGGGGAGAAGAGTTTGAGGAGTTCTCTTGGTCTCCAATAATACTGCCTCATGATTTCCTTATAGATCAGGTTGACCTGCTCCAGGGTATCGGCCTCGCGAGTAGGCATGATCGCATGAAGGTAGTCATAATTCCGATAATCCCAATCCATGATTCTCCCTTGGGCCTTCATCTGATAGAAAAGAGGTGTTCCAGGCAGAGGGGTAATGATATTGAGGCCAAAGTGGTCCACATATTTACTGAAGAACTTAAAAAATTCCCTCCGGTCTTTCTCTGTTTCATTCCAGTGCCCAATGAGAAGGGTAGCCATCACCATCAATTTATGTTTTTTTAAGAGCTCCATGGCCTTTTTGGCTTGTTCGACAGAATGGCGTTTGCGGATGTCTTTGAGGACCGCATCGGAATGGTATTCAAGGCCCATCATGAATTGGTAGACTCCTGCCTCACGGTAACCATCCAGAAGATCTTCATCCCGGAGAATGAGATCGGCACGTGATTGGAGCCAGAAGTGCTGGTGGGTCTTTCTCTTTAGCATCTCTTCGATAAAACCAATCCCTTGCTCTCTGGTGACATTAAAGGTATTATCCCCGACATAGAAAATTTTTCGATTATATTTCTCTTTGAGAAGTTCTAATTCGTCCGCAATCAATTTAGGGCTTCTCTTCCTCCATGTCCTCTTATAAAAAGCAGACTCTGAGCAGAAAGTGCAATCCCATAAACATCCTCTTGAGAAATTGACCACTAATCCCCTCTTCCCTTCAGAGGGAAGTTCGACATAGGGATGCTCCATCCTGGCGAGGTGGTAGGCAGGCATCGGCAGGGTATCGAGGTCCTCAATAAAGGGCCGATCACCCGTATAGACAAACTCTCCTTTTTCATTGAGGTAAGCAAGGCCTAAGACCTTTGAGAGATCTCCTTTCTTCTCCAAAGTCCGAAGGAATTCGGTCAGGGTAACCTCACCTTCTCCAACACAGATATAATCAATAGCAGGGCAGTCCCTTAAGGTCTCCTCTGCCATAAAGGAGGGATGTTCTCCTCCCATGATGATGATGGAACGGGGGTGGACGGCTTTGATTAGGTTTGCCGCATTCATCCCGTCATAGATAAAGGCAGTACAATTGACCGAGATCCCTATCACCTCAGGTTTTTCCCTACGGATCTTTTCTTCGAGGTCTCTCCATGGGTTTTCATTCAGGGTACAGTCCATATAATCGATGTCGAATCCCTCCCTTTCTAAATATCCCAGGAGTTGAAGACAGCCAGGGGAAGGGACCCAGGCCCGGAGGATCGTCCAGATTTTGTGGGGTGGATCAACCAGCAGAAATCTCATAGGTTCTTTTTCTCTGAATCATTAGTCTTTCTTCATTTTCTGGGCGCGCCATTTGAGAAGTTTTTTTAAAAAAGATTTAGCCAGAGGGATCCTAAAAACATAATGAATAAGCGGGATTTCGAAGAGTTCTCCGGAAAGGAGTTTTTCAGAAAAATTCTTAATCCTTTGAGCTGCACTGGCCACCTTCTGAACATTCACCGTTGCCACTCTTTCAAAGACCCTTTCACAATAAAGGCATTGAGAGCAAGCGATCTGATTGCAATCGTATCTTTTAAAATGTTCAAGGAAACCATCCAATTTTTGGTTATCAATTTGAATTAACTCCCTAAACTCAAGGTCAAAGACCTTCTCCAACTCCGATACCCTCATAATATTTACGTGTTCAGGTTTGATAAAATATTCGAGATGGAGAGGGGTAAACGCTCCTCTCCGTGGAAGGGTAAAAAGATCTAAAAGGTTTCCTTCATAGCGTCTCTGTTCATAGGCCTTCACATGTTCAAGGAGAAGGGGTGTTCGTTTAAAGCGCTCTGTGATTTTGAAATGGTGGTAACCGATCTCTTCATAATGGGTGATATCTTCGGGTCTAATCCAGGGGGATTTCAGTAATTCCACGGGGTTTGTCAATTTTCTATGAAGGCAGAGGTAACCAGGATACTGGAGATAGCAGGATTGACCTTCTTCTCCTTTCCTGGAGGCATGGCCATCGTGGTTCACATGCTCGAAATTGTATGGACACTGCCAGAGGCAGATATTGTTAACGATCAGTTCAAGGTCACATTTCACTGCCTTTCGGATGGCTTCAAGGGTTTTAAATTCACGATTGATATGCTCATCGATGATGATTTCCTCAACCCCCATATCCTCGTATTGAAGGGCCTTTCTGACAGTATTGACCCGGGCTGTGGTAGAGACTTTGATGTTGAGACGGGGAAACCTCTTCCTTACAAGGTCGATTAGATAAGGAATGCCTATGGTGACTGAGTCAGTTTCGGATTGATCAATCCATTCGAGGAGCTCTATCAGTTGTTTATATCCCTTTCTGGAATATTGAAGGTTTCCGAGACAAGGGGCATTGAGCAGGTAACTGAACCGAAACCCTCTTTCGTGGCATGCTTGAATGTATTGTTTGATTGCCTTTCGGTCAATCTGTGGCAGGACAAATCCAGGCCTTGCTCCACCGACAACATCAAAAGGGAGTTTCCCAAAGAGTTCGTCTACAGAAGTTCCTTGGACGGCGTCAAGGAAAGAGATATCCCAATTGGCTCCTACCCGAAGTTTCATCTTTCCTTGAAGAGATAACATAGACCTTCATTCCTTTTCAAGAGAACGAATACCTTTAGAGGGATTGAATGCAAGCCTTGAAATAGATGTTTTTCCTGTTATGATTCATTTATATAACCTTTAAGAAAGGAGGAACGGAAGATGGCTTATACAGCAAAGGATTACACTCATTTGATTGGGATGGAGGGATTTAGCGAATCCTTATTGAAGAACCATTTTACGCTTTACCAAGGATATGTGACCAATACGAACAAGGTTGTGGATACCCTTTCTGAAATGGCAAAGGGAGGGAAGATTGGAACCCCAGAGTACGGAGAGTTAAAGCGAAGGTTGGGTTGGGAGTTTAATGGAATGCGGCTTCACGAACTTTACTTTGAGAATTTAGGTGGGAAAGCCCCTTTGAATCAAGCAGGCAAACTTGGAAAGAAGCTTATTGAGGAATTCGGAAGCTACGAAAATTGGGAGGCTGATTTTAAGGGGGTCGGGACGATGAGAGGTGTTGGGTGGGCCATTCTTTACCAGGATCCTGTGAGCGGAAAACTGATCAATCAATGGATCAATGAACACGATGTTGGGCACCCAGCAGGATGTAATCCCTTATTGATCCTGGATGTCTTCGAGCATGCCTTTATGATTGACTATGGATTGAAAAGGGCGGATTATATTGCCTCTTTTTTTAAAAATATCAAATGGGAGGCTGTGGAAAGGCGGTTGAGGTAATAACCATTTTATCGATGAAGAAGTGGTTTTGAGGGCGGCAAGAGATGCCGCCCTAATTTTTTTTAATTAAAAGTAATAAAAAGTATTAATTTGTAATATTTTTCTTGACAATAAATTCAGAACCTTTTAGACTTGTAGCCAAAGGAGAATAAGCATGCCTCAAGAGATGATGAATACGAAAGAGGTGGCGAAGTATTTGGGGATCCATGAAAAACAGGTCTATGGGTTAATCAAATCCAAAAGGATTCCCTCCACTCGGGTGACCGGAAAATGGGTGTTTCCTAAGAAATTGATCGATGAATGGATTGAATCCAATGCAACAAAAGGTCTTGAGCTGGCCCGGCAGAAAAGTAAACGAATCGAAGGCGGACTTTTGGCCTCGGGTAGTAATGATCCCATCCTGGATATGCTTCATACTTACATGAAAAAATCCTATCCCGAGTTCTATGTCTTTTCTGCAAATACAGGAAGCACCGATGGCCTTAAGGCCCTCAATATGGGGTATACGGATATTGCCTGGTCTCATTTATTTGATCCGAAGAGCGGTGGCTATAATATTCCTTTCCTTTCCAATTATCTCCCCAATGTAAAACCGGTTGTGGTCAACCTGTTTGGTCGTGACCTTGGGTTTGTGGTTGCTCCTAAAAATCCTTTTCGCATTCGTGGCTTCGAGGATCTGACTCAAAAAGAAGTTCGATTTATCAACCGCCAGAAAGGCTCTGGAACAAGGGTTCTTTTGGACCACCACCTGAAGCGATTGCGGATTACACCTTCTAAGATTAACGGGTATGAGAAAGAGGTTTATACCCATTTTGAAGTGGGTCTCTCGATCCTCTCAAAGGAAGCGGATGTCGGCATTGGGACCATAGCCATTTCCAAACTTTTTGGCCTCGGTTTTATTCCAATCACCCATGAAAGTTTTGATATGATTCTCGACCAATCGACTTTTTTTGAGAAGGGAGTTCAGGCCTTCATTGAAATTCTTAACTCTCAAGAATTTCGAAATAGGGTTGAACGATTGGGAGACTACGATTTTAAAAACTCAGGGAAAATCCTTTATTCAAAAAATTGATTGGGGAGTTGAAATGAACAAAGGGGTGTGGTTTGGATTGTTTTTTTGTTCTTTGTTGATCTTGGCCTCTCCTTCATTGGCAAGGACACAGAAAACAATTATTCTTGCAACCACCACCAGTACTCAGGATTCTGGGCTTCTTGATGTTTTGATTCCAATCTTTGAGAAAAAAACTGGTTATGTTATCAAGACGATCCCTGTAGGATCAGGACAGGCCATTTCAATGGGCCAAAGAGGCGAGGCTGATGTGCTTTTGGTTCATTCGCCTGAGGCTGAGGAGAAATTTATGAAGGAGGGTTTTGGAGTCAACCGAAGGCTCGTGATGCATAATGATTTTGTTATCGTAGGGCCTCTAAAAGACCCTGCTAAGATTAAAGGAATAAAACTTTCTTCGGAGGCCCTAAAAAAGATAGCCTTAACCCGGAGTCTTTTTATTTCCCGAGGGGACCATTCAGGAACTCACTTGAAGGAGAAAGCCATATGGAGGGCTGCCGGGATCAACCCTGAGGGAGAGAAGTGGTATCAACAGACAGGTCTTGGAATGGGGCAAACGTTGAGCGTTACCAATGAGAAGGGGGGCTATACCATTTCTGACCGCGGGACTTATCGGGCGCTAAGAAAACACCTTGGGCTTGACCTTCTTGTCGAAGGGGATGCCATTCTTCTCAATATTTATCATGTCATCGAGGTCAACCCTGTCAAATGGCCAAAAGTAAATGCACTCGGGGCAAAAGCATTTGCCGAGTTTATCGTTTCTAAAGAGGCCCAGGACATCATCAAGACGTTTGGGGTAGATAGATTTGGTTCTCCTCTCTTTTTCCCGGATGCTGGGAAGGAGGAAAAGAATTAAAGCGGGAATCCATAAAAAATACTGGATGTCGGGTCAAACCCGGAATGGCCAACTAATTTGAATTTATTTCGGACTCTTATATTTGGATTTCGAAATTGGGAGTAAGGGATGGATCTTATTGTTGAGGGTATTAAAAAAGCATTTTGGCTTCTCGTTACCTTTGATCCTGAAGTCATTGGAATTACCCTTCTTTCTCTTCGGATTTCTGGGACAGCCACATTGGTCAGTCTTCTGATTGGAATCTCCACAGGAACGGCGATCGCCCTTTCTCAGTTTCCTGGGAAGAAGTTCGTGGTCAGCCTCGTCAATACCGGAATGGGTCTGCCTCCTGTAGTGGTGGGGCTTTTTGTTACGATTTTTTTATGGCGAAATGGACCACTTGGGTTTTTAGGAATCCTCTATACACCTACCGCGATGATTATTGCTCAGGCGGTCATTGCCACCCCGATCGTGATGGGTATTACCCTGGCAGCCATTCAGCACCTTCCTGAGAAACTTCGTCTTCAAATCTTGGCTCTCGGAGCAACGCGCCTCCAGATGGTCTGGATTCTCATCAAGGAAGCCAAACTCCCCCTTTTGGCTGCAGTGATGGCAGGGTTTGGTGGGGTTATCTCAGAGGTGGGTGCTTCCATTATGGTGGGTGGAAATATAAAGGGATACTCACGGGTTCTTACGACGGCGACCGTGATGGAGACGAGTCGTGGGAATTTTGATATGGCCATTGCACTTGGGATTATTCTTTTGGTGATGGCTTATATTATCAATTTGATTCTCACACAAATCCAGCAAAGGGAGAGACTGAGGTAGGATAATGGACAGGGACCAATGAGAACCCTATTATAGGGCTTGAAGGCAATGAATATGAACAAGGATCGCCCAATTCTGGAAATAAAAAATCTTGAGGTGAAGAAAGGAGGAACCCTGATCCTTAATGTTCCTTCTATCCAGATCGAGGAAGGGGAAATCCTTTCTTTGATTGGACCAAATGGAGCAGGAAAAACTACTCTTTTGCAAACCTTATCCTACTTATTGAAACCTTCTCAGGGTGAGATACTCTTTAGAGGGAAAAGGATCGATAGGAATCATTCTGTTTTGGAATATAGAAGGAGACTGGCGATGGTCTTTCAGGAGCCACTTCTCTTCGATACGACGGTCTTTAACAATGTTGCCTCTGGTCTGAAAATCCGCGGAATCCCAAAAAGGGAAATTGTAGATAGGGTGATGGAAGAGTTGGATCGGTTTGGGATTAGTCATCTTAAAGACCGTTCGGCAAAAACACTTTCAGGAGGGGAGGCGCAAAGAACGAGTCTCGCCCGGGCCTTTGTTCTTCAGCCTGAAATCCTTCTCCTTGATGAACCTTTTTCATCCCTTGACCCTCCCACTTGTGATTCCTTGATCGAGGATCTGGAACATATCCTTCATCAAACTCAGACAACCACCCTCTTCGCTACCCATGATCGAATGGAGGCTCTTAGGCTATCGGATCGAATTGCAGTCATGAGCGGAGGAAGAATTTTACAGATCGGTTCTCCCAGTGACGTCATGAACCAACCCATCGATGAATTGGTGGCCTCCTTTGTGGGAGTGGAGACCATCTTGACTGGCAAGGTGGTAAGAAAGGATGGTGGAACTCTATTGGTTTCGATCGAAGGACAAGAAATTGAAGTGGTGGGAAATGCCCATTTGGGAGAGACGGTGGTTTTATGCATTCGTCCAGAGAATGTCACTCTCTCCACGCGCCTATCCCGAGAGGGAAGCAGTGCGAGAAATGTGTTTACAGGGAGGATTGAAAAAATTATTTCGTTAGGACTCTTTCAAAAAGTCCAACTGAACTGTGGATTTCCGCTTGTTGCTTATGTCACTAATCCTTCCTTAGAAGAGTTATTCTTAACAGAAGGGAAAGAGGTTAAGGCCTCTTTCAAAGCCACTGCCGTTACCGTGGTAAGAAAAGGCAATGATTAAGATCCTCTATCAGCCTTAGGAAATCTTTAGGATTATGTAATTTTTTTCTCCTCCTGGGGTTTGGACCTTTATTTCCTCATCCACCTCTTTTCCAATTAAGGCCTTACCGAGAGGGGAGGTAATTGAAATTTTGCCTGATGGGATATCTGATTCATCAGGTCCAACAATTTGATAGGTGACTTGACCCCCATTATCGAGGTTTTCTAAAGTCACCACAGAGCCAAAGCCTACCTTATCCTTCGAAGGGTTTAGGGTATCAATAATTTCAGAGTTAGCCAATTTCTGTTCGATCTCATGAATCCTTTTTTCAACAAAGGATTGTTTTTCTTTTGCTGCGATATATTCTGAATTTTCATTTAAATCTCCATGGGCGCGGGCCTCCTCAATCGCCTTAATCACTTGAGGACGGATCACTTTTTTTAAATTCTCCAGTTCTTTGTGAAGGGTGTTATACCCATTTCGGGTAATGGGACTTCTTGCCATAAAATCTCCTCGTTTAAACAAATGTATAACTGACCGAAACAAGTCTGTCAATCTTTCCTGAGTTGACCCTTGAAAAAGTTTTTAGTATTATAGAATAACTCTGGTGAGGCAGGATGAAAAACCTCTCCTGTCTTAGGCGGATGGATACCGATAAAAATTATGTGTCGGATAAGGCCTTCTCTCTTACCTCAATTACTCCATAGGGTAAAGGTTTATCCCTTACCGAGAAGCGGTAAGCCCCAAGGACTTACCCTATAAAAAACCAATCTATAAAAGGTTTCCCTAAAAATTTTCTTAAAACGATTATTAGCAAATTAAAATGATCAAGGCCCACATCCGAAGGATTTTGACCCTTACCCTCTCATATAAAAAGGAGTTTTCCAGAGGACTTCTAAGTAGAAAGATTAAGGGTTCTAATATCAGACAGGATTTTTATGACAGTTCGGAATGATTAGCGGTGGCGGTGGCGATGAGGGAAGTAGTAATAACCAAAGCCCAGCCTCCATCTCCAATAGGGATAAGGCCACCAGGGATCATAGGAATAAGGGTAAGGATAGTAATAGTACTCCGGCAAGGAGGTAAATCTGTTTGCTTGAAATGAGCGGATAACGATAGTCCATTTCACCAATGGCTTTAGTCTTCTCCCCTAAGATTTCTCCCGCCACAGTGATCTTCCTTCCCTTATGAAAGAGATATGGATCTAAATACTGATCAATTGAGACTAAGAATCTTCCTTCAGAAGCCACCGTTTCTTTGGGTTCTCCCCTCCACCCAAGACTCCTCTGAAATACTTCAATCTGGGTGGTTCCATCTTTTTGATTGAGTGTTTCAATGACCTCTCCACCCCATACCACTATTTTTCCTATAAAAGCCTCTGGATGTTGACGAACCTGGCTGAGGGTAAGAGAGGGGTCTGATTTCATCCTTAAATCCTTTGAAATCACATGGGCACACCCTGAAAGAGATAATAGAGATAGGAGAAGGATTAACCTGAGGATTGAAGTTTTCATTTTCTACCTTCGATATTAAATTTTAAGCCAATCTCCAAGAAGATTCAATGTCATCAAAACAAAAAAGGCCTGTCCAAAACACAGGCCTTTTTTGTTTACCAAGCGCAGGAGGGATTATAAATTGATGTTTGAATATTTTTTCCAGGGCCTCGCAACCTGTTTGTTCTGCAAAAGATCGAGAGCGGCGCAGATATATTTTCTTGTATCATGAGGCATGATCACATCATCGGTATAACCCCGCTCTGCAGGTTGATAAGCATGCTCGTACTTGGTGCGATACTCTTGGATTAACGTCTTGGCCGTTTCTTTGGGGTTCGGAGAGGATTTGATCTCTTTGGCAAAGATGACACTTGCTGCGGTCTCAGCGCCTACAATATTAACCTTGGCTGTCGGCCAGGAGAAGACAAGGTCTGCTCCGATGCTTTTGTCGAGCATGGCATAGTGAGCCCCTGCATAAGACTTACCGATGATGATTGAGATAAGGGGTACGGTAGCCTCCGCCCAGGCAAAAAGTGTTTTTGCTCCGTGCCGTAAAATTCCTTTCCATTCATGTGGAGAACCAATCCAGAATGCAGGGCAATCTACAAAGGTGACGAGAGGAATATTAAAGAGGTCACAGAAACGAACAAACCTCGCCAATTTATCTGAAGCATCGCAATCTAACCCTCCCATGAGAACTTTTGGCTGGTTGGCTACAATCCCAACTGAAAATCCATTAAATCTTGCGAATCCAACGATTAGATTTCTGGCAAAATATTTATGGATCTCAAAGAAAGACCCCTTATCGACAACCATATCAATCAAAGGATACATGTCGTAAGGAACTCTGAGTTCCGTGTCTGGGAGGAAATCGTCGAGTTCTGGAATGATCCTGTTGGGATCATCGTTACTTTCAATTCGTGGTGGTTTTTCCCTATTGTTGGAAGGGAGGTAGGAGAGAAGTTTTTTACATAATTCAATACACTCTTTATCATCTTCACCCACCACATGTGTTCCACCCGATTTTATGGCATGGGCCTCCCACCCAGCAAGTTTTTCGAGAGTAATATTTTCACCGGTCTGGGTCTTCACAAAAGCAGGCCCCGCAATTCCCATAAATCCAGTTGTTTTGCTCTGGATGAGAAAGTCATTCATAATAGGATGATAGGCTTGCCCACCCAGACATGGACCAAGAAGCAGTGCGATTTGGGGTATAATCCCAGAGGCAAGGATCTGAGCACGAAAAGTCCAGCCATAGGACTCGAGCGTATCCATCCCTTCTTGAAGCCGTGCCCCGCCAGAATCGTTGATCCCAATGAAGGGCCACCCTTTTTCTTTTGCAAAATCGAGTGCCCAGACGAATTTCTTACCATGATACTCGCCGAAAGAACCTGCCATCGATGTAAAGTCCTCTGAGGCCACAACCACCCATCTCCCATTCACTTTCCCATATCCTGTCACCACACCCTCCGCAGGGACTAGCTTCCCAGCCATCCCAAATTCGGTCTGCCTATGTGTGACAAAGGTGCCCACTTCTGTGAATGTACCAGGATCAAGGAGCATATCAATTCTTTCTCTCGCATTGGTTTGTCCCTTCTCCCTTCGTTTTGCCAACTCTTTCTCTCCACCCATTGCAAGGACAGCATTGCGTCGTTTCATATAATCCTCATAAATTTTATCAAACTTTCCCATTACAAACCTCCTTTCTAAGGTTGAGCTGATATTAACAATTTATGAATTTTTTCACAATATATTTAGCAGAAAAAAAATAATATAGCAAGTAAAATTTTATTATTTACTTTTTCCTTTATTTCTGATAAGTTATAGATATGAAGATATTTACAAAAACAAAACTTCCCTTAATCTTTTTAGCCATAGCATGCTTAATAGGTGTGTCCACTAGCCTTATTGTTAATTATTTAATAACCAATCAGATTATTTCTGAAGCCCAGGATCGGGTTAAAGAGGATCTTAACACAGCTAAGTATGTTTATAATTCCAAGATTAGAGAGATAGATCGGACTGTCCAGTGGATATCCACCAGACACATTTTAAAGAAGGCATTAAGGGAGAAGAATGTCTCTTCCATCAGGGAGGAAATTAAGGGGTTGATGATCGAAGAGGGATTTGATTTGATGACATTGGTGGATAGAGAAGGAAGGGTGATCTATAGATTCCATAACCCGCAACGTTCAGGAGATAGCCTGTTTAATGATCCATTTATCAAGAGTTCCTTAAAGAAAAAGGGGATTTCAGGGACCCAGGTCCTATCATCAGAAGAGTTATTTAAGGAAGGGGAGGAATTAGCCCAGAAGGCTTTTATTCGAATGATTCCTGTTCCCAAAGAAAAACCAACCACCAAAATAGAAGAGGGTTCTGGAATGATTTTGAAATCAGCCCATCCCGTTATGGATTATAATGGAGAAGTTTTGGGTGCATTGTCTGGAGGGGTTCTTATTAATCGGAATTACGAAATCGTCGATCTGATTAAGAATATCGTCTTTAAGGATGCCAAATACAAAGGGAAAGAGATTGGAACAGCAACCATCTTTTTAGGAGATTTGAGAATTTCTACCAATGTATTGGATCGGGAAGGGAATCGAGCCATTGGAACACGAGCGATGGATGAGGTCCAGCAGCAGGTCCTTGGGAAAGGAATTCCATGGATTCATCGGGCCTTTGTAGTGGATGATTGGTATATCACAGCCTATGAGCCTATTCGGGATATCCATGGCAATATCGTTGGGATGCTTTATGTGGGGATGTTGGAAAGCAAATATGCCATCATGAAAGAGAGATTAGTTCTTCTCTTTTTCTTCTTCTCCATGTCAGGGATGTTAGTTGCACTAGCCATCTCTTTTATCCTGTCCTATAGGATGCTTAAGAAGAAAATCAAAGACAATGGATGAAGGGATTAAGGAGATAACAGGGTTTACAAAAACCTAAAAAAGATGGATAATAGATCGAAAACATCTCCTCTAAACGCCTATGGAGTCTCCTGGGAAATATCTTAAGGATGAACGGGAGCGTCAAGAATTATCCCTTAAGGCTGCTTCTAAATTTACAAGAATCAGAGAACATCACCTTAGGGCGATTGAGGAGGATCGATATGATCTTCTTCCCTCTTCTGTTTATATCAAAGGGTTTCTTACCCTTTATGCAAAGTACCTTCACTTAGATCCAAAAGAGGTCCTGCTTCGCTATCAAAAATATATTGAAGAGACCCACTTGCCCAAGTCCGTGGAGGTCCTGCAAAAAGGGGTTTTCCCTAAAAAGAAGGTTAGTCCGTGGCTCCTCTATTCACTCATTGGTGCCCTTTCTCTTTTTATTGCGTTAAATTTATTGATCAAACCGCAAGAATTCCTGAACTGGTTTTCATCCCACCCCTCCTCTTTACCTGTTAAAGAAGATGGAGAGATTTCAATGACTCCTCAGATTGAAAAAGAGGAGGCAAAAGAGGGCGAGGCTAAGGTGAAGGAGACCAAAGAGGCAGAAGTTAGGGAGGCCAAGGGGAAAGTCGATCTCAAGAAGGAAAAAGAATCTGAAGTTAAAAAAATGGAAACGATGGAGGGAAAGGAGACCGAGGCTAAACCGAAAGAGGTAAAAAAGATAGAATCCAAGGAGATGACCCCAATAGCAACCCTTCCCTTCGAGGTGGTCGAAGCCAAAATTGGGGCAGGCATTGAGAGAGAGGGAGGGCGTCTGGTGATGAAGGAGGAGGGTTCGACATTTATTTGTGATAATCAACGGGTCTATTTCCTTACAATCATTAAGGCCCAGGAAGAGGGAAAGGTGATCCATGTATGGGTTTGGGAGGGCAAAGAGTTTTTTCGGATGGAGTTAGAAGTCAAACCACCTCTCTGGAGCACCTATACTTATATCACTCTCCGCCCCCCTTACTCTGGAGCTTGGAGAGCGGAGGTCAGAGTTGGGGATAAAATTCTTTCATCCATCGGGTTTAAGGCAAAAGAGGCGGATGGCCAATCTTATTCTGGAGAACAGTAAAGAACCCCATTTGACAAAAAGGGTTTGTTATTTGAAATTTTTTCAATTACTTTATAACCCATTCATCCAATCAACTATGAGTGAAGCGCTAAGAGATCCTTTTTTCATTATAAAAAGAAAACGTTTGACGGCGGAACAATCTTTCTTAAAGTCGCATTTGACCAGGCGGGATTTTATCCGGTGCTCTGGAATTAGCCTTGGCCTGCTTTCGATTGCATATGTATTGGGTTTTCCAAAAACTTCCAATGCCCAATTGGCTAAAAAAGGTCTCATTAAAACAAAGCTCTCTCCATATTATACCCCTCTTAAGGGAGGAGAGATCCAATGCGAACTTTGCCCTAAACGGTGTCGTGTTTCAAAAGGTCGGAGGGGCTTTTGTAGAGTCCGCGAAAATCGAGATGGGAAGTATTATAGTCTTGTCTATGGAAACCCCTGCGCGGTTCATTTAGACCCTATTGAAAAGAAGCCATTCTTTCATGTCCTTCCTTCTACTACTTCTTTTTCATTAGCAACGGCAGGTTGCAATTTCCAATGTAAATTTTGTCAAAACTGGGAAATTTCTCAGGCTGATCCTGAGGAGGTATACAGTTATGAAATTCCACCCGAGATGATCGTGAAAAAGGCCAAAGAGACAGGAGCCCATTCTATTGCTTATACCTACGTCGAACCAACCATTTTTTATGAATATATGATGGATATCGGTCTCCTTGCAAAAAAGGCCGGGATTCTCAATGTCTGTCATTCCAATGGTTACATCAATCCAGAACCTCTTAAGAATCTATGTAAAGTGATGGATGCGGCAAATATTGACCTAAAGGGATTTTCAGAGGCCTTTTATCGAGATCTATGTAGCGGTGAATTAAACCCTGTCCTTGAGAGTTTGAAGATTTTAAAGAAAGAGAAGGTTCACTTAGAGATTACAAACCTTGTCATCCCTACGAAAAACGACGATATGCCAGAGGTAAAGGAGATGTGCCTTTGGATTAAGAGGGAGTTAGGCCCGGATACGCCCATCCATTTCTCACGCTTCTATCCTCTTTATAAACTGAGAAGCCTTCCACCGACACCGGTTTTGACATTGGAGAGGGCAAGGGCTGTTGCCCAATCGGCTGGCTTGGAATATGTTTATATAGGAAATGTCCCAGGCCATGAAGGTGAAAACACATTCTGTCCAAAGTGTAAAAAGATGATCATCCGGAGGATAGGTTATATGATTGGTGAAGTGCACATGAAGGATGGAAAGTGTGGCTATTGCGGAAAACCAATCCCTGGAATCTGGTCTTGATCTAACCCGAAGGCCTGAGTCGATAGAGGTTTCTAATTGAAACAGATTGAGGATCGAGGTTGGTTAAACCAGATTTTTCAGCCCATTGCATTGCCTCTAAGAATTCTTTCACCGTGATCCCACGGGCAATTTCAGGATACTCATAGGCTTTGTATTCAACCCGATACTGGGCCATAATATTCACGTAAGTAGACTTCGGCAGGTTCTCGGCTACCCACTTGGTGAATTTCTCTGTGCCGGCCACCCGATTAGGCATGACTAGGTGCCGAATCATTAAACCACGAAGTGCGATCCCTCGGCCGTCGATCTTCAATTCACCTACTTGACGGTTCATTTCTATGATCGCCTTCTTTGTCACTTCTGGATAGTCGGGGGCTAAGGAGTATTTCGCTGACTTATCCGAATCCATATATTTCATATCGGGGAGATAAATATCCACAATCCCATCTAAGATCTTCACGATCTCAAGGCGCTCATAGCCACTGGTATTATAAACCAAAGGGAGGCGGAGTCCTTTGTAATATCCCAGTCTTACTGCATTCAGGATGTTGGGCATGACATGAGTTGGAGTAACCAGATTGATGTTGTGACACCCAATCTTCTGGAGGTAGAGCATCATTTCTGCCAGTTCTTCATCTGAAATTTCCTTCCCTCTCCCCTCATGGGAGATAGGCCAGTTTTGGCAGAAGACACAACGGAGATTGCAATTGGAGAAGAAGATGGTTCCAGAACCATGGGAGCCAACCAGGCAAATCTCCTCGCCAAAATGTGGATGGGCACTGAAAACCACGAGTTTTGAAGGAGCCCTGCAGAACCCTCTTTCCCCTTTTAATCTGTTAACCCTGCACATCCTGGGACAGAGTTGGCAATTTTCAAAGATGGCATAGGCCTGTTTAACCCTCTGAGCCAATTTCCCTTCTTTTTCTAATTTTTCATAGGCAGGGCTCCAGGGTTCTGATTTAGATTTCGCACGGAGGCCGGGTGGGGAAAGAAGGAGGGATCCCCCCAATAAGAGAGAGGTTTTAATAAAATCTCTACGACTAAGATTCATATAAAAAGAGATTTATAAAAATAATATCTAAAGGCAATGATAAGTGTCAACCCTTTATATTCATTCAAAGAAACCCATTGACCAAAGATTAGATTTGCAGTAAAAATTGGTATAGAAAAGATGAGAAGGGGGTGGTTGAAATGAAAAGTATAAAGAAAGGTTTTTTATTTTTAGTAATTGGGTTGATTCTATTTCTAAGCCAACATGAAGGGTTAGGAGGTGATAAGATGGAAATTACATCTTCTGCATTTAGAGATGGGGAAAAGATACCCATTCAGTATGTGATGCCTGGGGCAGGAGGAAAAAATATTTCAATCCCCTTATCGTGGAAAAACGTTCCAGCAGGAACAAAGTCCTTCTGCCTTTCGATGGTTGATCCCCATCCGGTCGCCCAAAATTGGGTCCACTGGCTGGTGATTAACATTCCTCCGCAGGTGAACTCCCTTGAAGAAGGGGCTTCTAAGAAGAAGATGCCAAAGGGGTCTATTGAACTCAAAAACTCCTGGGGTGAACCAGGCTATGGTGGTCCACAACCTCCGAAAGGAACGGGTGAGCATCCCTATGTAATTACCCTTTATGCCCTCACTGTGGAAAAACTTGATCTTGGAGTAAACACTTCTCTCTCCGCCTTTAAAAAGGCAATTGAAGGCAAGGTCATTGGTTCAGCATCTATCACGGGTAAGTATGGCAGATAAATAGAAAGGAGATGTTTTGTAAGAGGATAGGTAGGCAGGTTATTGGAAATAAACTTCAAGACGGGTGAATAAGCAGCTCGATCATTTCGGAGTCGGAGGAAGGGCTACAAGATGAGATGCTCAGGCTGATCGATTTCAGAGCTTTGTGGATATCGGAGGGATTGAGGGGATGGTTCATATCTCTGAAATATCCCATTTAAGAATCAAACATCCATCAGAGATTCTTAAATCTGGTCAATCGATAAATGTAAAAGTGGTGAAGGTCGAGGCGGATAAGGAAGGCCATCCTAAGATTTCGCTTTCCATAAAGTCTTTAGAACCGGATTCATGGGAAAAAGGTCTTGGGTTTGAAGAAGGGGAGATCATTCGTGGCAACGTGTCCAAACTCACTGACTTGGGTGCCTTTGTTGAGGTAGCCCCAGGCGTGGATGGACTTGTTCATATTTCTGAGATCAGCTACGAGCATGTTCCTCACCCAAAAGTAAAATGAGTTAGAGAAGGCATAGATTATCGAGCCTCATGGATTCATTCCTATGAAAAAAACGAATGCGGCAAGGTTTCTGGATGGTTTGAAGAATGATTATCGACTTTGCGAGTATGAGTTCGATGAGTCAGACCTCCGTGCTGAAAGTGTAGCTGTGACGGTATCCAAGATCACAAAAAATTAGATAATCTTTCTTTCCTTTTGTCAGAAACTTAAGACCATCAAGAGACGACCCAGTCTTTTCTCGAGGAGAGAAAGCCGATTTTCATCGGAAAATGAACAGGCGTTGGCAGGAGGAGATGATCTTATGTTATGATATCCAACGTCATGGGTGCCTCATCAATAAATGAAAAGAAAGGAGTTGAGATGAAGGTTAAAATGTTTGTTCTCTTAGGGATTTTATTTGTGGTGAGTCAAGTGAATGCACAAGAAAAATTGGTTCTTAAAAGTCAGAAGGACAAAATAAGTTATATCATTGGCATGGATATTGGGATGAACTTAAAAAGACAGGGAGTTGACATTGACTCGACTATTCTTGCAAGAGGCCTCAAGGACGCTCTTTCCGGTGCCAAGCCTTTATTGACCCAACAGGAAGTCCAAGAAACCATAACGGCTTTTCAGAAAGAGATGAAGGCTAAGCAAGATGAGGTTGCCAAGAAAAACAAAGCAGAAGGAGAAGCGTTCCTTGCTGAGAATAAGAAAAAGGAAGGGGTTAAAACCTTGCCGAGCGGTTTACAGTATAAGGTGATCAAGGCTGGGACAGGGAAGAAACCCAAAGTAACCGATGTCGTCATCACCCATTATCGTGGCACACTGATAAACGGGACCGAATTTGATAGTTCCTATAAGCGTGGACAACCTGCAACCTTTCCCGTTTCTGGTGGTCTGATTAAAGGTTTAACCGAGGCATTACAATTGATGGAAGAGGGGGCGAAATGGCAACTCTTTATTCCTTCGAGCCTCGCCTATGGCGAAAAGGGTGCAGGGAATGTGATCGGGCCGAATGAAACCCTCATTTTTGAGATTGAGTTGATCTCGATCCAACAGAAAAAATAGATTGTTTTGCAGGTAAGATTTTCATTGGCATCCATACCTACCAGCAGCCAGTGCTCAATTGATAAAGGTTTGGCTAAAGACAGAACCATTACGTTGTGACATAATTTTCTTATGGCGAGATGAAATATATAGCCTCAACTCAAGATGCTCCGATGTTACGATGAACCCCCTTCGAGGTTTAGAGGGTATCATTCTTGTGACAAATAAAGAGGGTCAAGATAGTTAAATGGGTGACCCCTGATTCTTAGCTGATAAAGTGGGTGAGGAGGTTTGAGAAGCATTACAGTTATCCGGTAAAGACGAAACCAATTTTTCTGTGGTTTGGTGTTTTCTCACCCATAGAAGGTATTTTTTGAGTTAACCAGTTTGAGTTAAAAATAGGTTCCTTACACAATCTAATCTTGGAATTAACCTGAAGCCAGAAAACCATCCATTCCAACTCCAGTCAAATTCTAACTCGCTGTAAGTGTAGGTGAAACTGCATTGAGGGAGTCACAAGATTGAACTTTCTGCTGGAGGCCCTATTTTTCAAACCATCCTATTAATTTTTTTCGCATTCTTGATCAGGGAAGAGAGGGGGAATGCTCCGACGTCTTTGTAAATGCAAATTTTCTTAAGTGGCGTTAATATCTTTTAGAATAAAGTTTGTCGGCTCAAACAGGGATTGGTCAACAAGAATTGAATACCGTTTAAATCTTAAATAGAATATGTTAGAAAATAGAGCAACCCAAATGGGTAAAGCGAAGGGAGTCCGAGCATGCCAAAAGATTTGAAACGAACACCGCTTTATTTATGGCATAAGGAGCACAGGGGACAGATGATTGAGTTTGCTGGATGGGAGATGCCGGTCGCCTATCAAAAGGGGATTCTTGAAGAGCATCTCGCAACAAGGAAGTATGGGGGGCTCTTTGATATCTCCCATATGGGCCGTTTTTTAATCCGTGGGAAGGATGCCGTTGCCTTCATGCAATATGTCCTCACGAATAATGCAATGGCCCTTGACCCGGGTGTGGCTCAATATACCCTGATCCAGAATGAAAGGGGTGGGGCGATCGATGATGCATATTTATATCGCTTGGAAGAAGTGGATCCCTCCCTTGAAACACCCTATTTGCTTGTGGTGAACGCAGGCAACAGGGAGAAGGATTGGGACTGGCTGATGGATCATAAGAAACGGTTTAAGGGACTCATCATCGAAGATAAAACAGATGAAATTGGGATGATTGCCTTTCAAGGTCCACAGGCCAAAAAGGTTCTGGAGAGAATTCTCTTAGAAGATCATTCAAAATTACCGGATCCCTGGAGGAATCGCTTGAGGGTTTGTGAATTAGAGGGGGAGCACGTCTTTGTGACGATCTCGAGGACCGGATATACAGGAGAGCCCATCTGTTTTGAATTATTTTTGCCCAGTGAAAAACTTCGCTCCATATGGGAAAAACTCCTTGCTATCGGGGGCCCAGAGGGCATTCTACCCATTGGATTAGGAGCCAGGGATACATTGAGATTGGAAGCAGGTCTTCCGCTTTACGGTCATGAGTTGGGATTGGACGCAGAGGGGAAGGAGATTCCCATCTTTGCAGTTCCCTCCGCAGCCCGATTGGCCATCAGTTTCTCTCCATTAAAAGGCGATTTCATTGGAAAGGACATCCTGAGGAGACAATTTGAGGAGGTCACAGCAAAAGAGAGTGGAAAACCTCTCCCTCCTAAGGAGAGAGAGTTAGTGCCCAAAAAGATCTTTCCCATAGCGATCATTGGGGAGGGGATTGCCAGACAGGGTGATGAGGTTTTTGTGGAAGGAAGGTTAGTAGGTCATGTCACCAGTGGAACCATGGTTCCCTATTGGGTATTTTCTGACCGGGGAATTCTTTCGGAACCTACTGATGGGAGAGGGATGAGATCCATTGGGCTTGCCTATATTGATTCAGATTTAAAAGAAGGCCAGAAGATAGAGATCCATCACCGTGGGAAGAAGTTAGAAGGGGTGATTGTGGAGAGGCATCTATCCGTTGAGGCTCCGCCCTATGCGCATCCCATATTGATCAAAGAACCAAAGAAGAGAAAAATTCCAGTGGGAAGCCTAAAAGACCTGACTCAAAATCTTGTCAATCGAGTTGTGGAGAATACCTATTGGAGACAGAAAGAGACATTCAATCTCATCCCTTCTGAGACAACTCCCTCCCTTCTTGTAAGGCTTTTAAGCATTTCGGATCCCTCAGGCCGTTATGCAGAGCATCGTCTGATGAAGGCATTTAGGGAAACCGACGTCTTTTATTATCAGGGAACGAAACTAATAGGAGAGGTAGAGGTTCTTCTTGCAGAAGAACTCAGACGGTTTCTTGGATGCTCAGAGGTTGAGGCGAGGGTGATTAGTGGTCAAATGGCCAATACGGCTGTTTTTAGTGGTTTGGTGGATTACCTCAATCGGTTGGATCGGAGAAGTGAGCCTCGGAGAATCAGAAAAGTGATGAACCACCATATCGGAAGAGGAGGTCACCTGAGCGCTCAACCCATGGGTGCCCTCAAAGATTTTATTGCTAATGATCCTTTGACTGAAAGACCTGCGACGGTTCCTTTTCCAGTTGTGAAAGAAGATCCCTACCGAATTGACCTCCTAAAAACGCGGGAACTCTTAGAGGAACATAAACCCGAATTGATCATTCTTGGGAAGAGCATGGTGATCTATAGGGAACCACTTACTGAGATTTACGGAATGATCAAGGACATGAATCCTAAGCCAATTCTGCTTTATGATATGGCTCATGTCTTGGGATTGATTGGCCCCCATTTTCAAGAACCCTTTAAGGAGGGTGCAGATATTGTCACGGGTTCTACCCATAAGACCTTCTTTGGGACCCAGCGAGGAGTGATCGGGAGTAATATGTCGGAGGGGACAGAATATGAGGAACTATGGGAGGCGATTGTCAGAAGGGTCTTTCCTGGAAGCGTGAGCAATCACCACTTAGGAACACTGGTTGGGTTACTTCTGGCTGCCTACGAGATGAATGCGTTTAAGGAAGAGTATCAGAAAGCAGTGCTTGCCAATGCAAAGGCATTTGCCCGTTTTCTTAAAGACCAGGGGTTGAAGGTTGAAGGAGACCCGGAAAGGGGCTATACAGAGACTCATCAGGTGATTGTCAGGGTTGGCTATGGAAAGGGACCGATGGTGGCTGAGAGGCTGGAAGAAAATAATATCATCGTTAATTATCAAGGTGCCCCAGATGATGAAGCCTTTACCACTGCAAGTTGTCTTAGGATGGGGGTGCAGGAGATGACCCGTTTTGGAATGAAGGAAGAGGATTTTGGAAAATTGGCGGAGTATATGAGCCAAATCATTCTCTATGATCGGACCATGACAGAGGAGGTCTCCAAGTTTAGAAAAAGATTTACGGAGATGAAATACTGTTTATCAGAAGCAGAGGCTGCTCCCATGGTTGAAAGATTATTGGAGGCGATCGTAGGAAAAAACGCATAGGGCATCGCGAAAGGCGTTAACTCTTTATATTAAAGATTTTTTGCTCATCGCTATTTGGGATGCTTTTAGCGAAGACAAAAGGAGGAGTGAAATGATGAATCAGAAAGGGTGCCTTTTCTTAGGATTATTGACATTGGCTTGCCTCATTCTTCTTTCAGGTTGTGCGAGTCCACCCCAGAAGATTGATCCTTCTATCCCTGGGCCACAGGTGATTGTCCATCCAGAGACCATTCGTCTTGGGGTCGTGAAGATGAGGGATACCAACATTGTGTTTGAAGGGTGTGGATTCCAAGCCAAGCCTGGAGATTCTGTATTGGTCACCCTTACAGGGCCAAATGAGACAAAGGTCATTGCCGCTGAGGCTCCGATTAAGCCTGATGGGACTTTTAAGGCAACCGTCCCTCCTCTCACAAAGATTATGGAGTTTTTGAGGGCAGATGTAACCTTTGATGAGAAGTTTGAAAATATCGTCGTCATCAGCCAGCCTCCTATTCCAGAAGGCATCTACACCGCTAAGGTTGAGAGCATGATGTCAAAACAGACTGCAGAAACCCAACTGACAATCAAAGGGAAAACCCTAATCGATAGCCTTAAGGATTGGATCGGAAAGTTAAAGGGAAGGATTCACTATAAATAAAGTGAGACTAATCTGAGCGATTTTTTATTCGGCTGTCAGATTAAATTTTGAAGGATCTTTCAAAATTTTATTGACATAAGCACAAAAAGTATAAAAGTCTTCGAGTTCATCCTGAATGATATGATAGATTTCCTCTTCTGTAATCTCTCCGTAAAAATGGACCATTCGATTTCTATAACCGGCCATTTTTGTAAGTTGATTTAGAGCAAAATCACTTGGAATCATTTTGTACTTCTCCAGAAGTCTTGGAATATCTTTATAAGAAGAGGGCCTGGCTCCTGGAATTCTTGATAGGATGTGTGACCCTATATCCATGACTGCCTCAAGGGCTCTATGAAGGTCATAAAAAGCGATTCGGAAGTTATCGGGGTTTGAATGGAATTCTTCAAGTCCAACTCCTTTGAATCTCTCAAGGCTTCTTACAGAGTCTTCTATATAAGCCATTCTGGTTTGGAGTACTTCCCGATTCAGGGGAACCTTCATTTTATTTTTGGGCATATCTTTCCATTTGGATATGATCAAAAAGATCTAAAATGGGTCTGAAATCAAGATATTGATTGACCACCTTATTTTCATAGTCCACTGTGATTTTGGGATTGACTTCGAAAAGAACTTTCCCTTCCTTAATGGCGGAGTACTGAAGAGAGAGTGGGGCTTTTTGCAAAAAAACGATATCTATTTTCGATTTGGGATACAATTCTGAAAATAATTTATATAAGGCATTATATAGGGCCCTGGTATCCGAACTGGGTGGTAAATTTTTTAGAACGACACCAATATCCCTATCGCTCCATTTGTTGCCTCTGCCTGTAACCTTTGAACCGAACAGGTATACAATTGAAATTCCTAATTGCTTAAACTTATCTTTAAATTCTCTCTTCATATCTTATTAATATATCAGGTTGGAGATAGATGTCAATGATGAGTAATGTTTGATGAAAGGGGTGGAGAATTAAGAATTACAGGGGGCCTGAAGGTTTGCGGCGTCTCTTTTCAGCCACCTTCAAACGGGCTAAAGAACGGCGAAGGGCTGCCTCAGCGGCAGCCGCTTCAACACTCAGAGGTGCTGCCTTCATGGTCTCTTGTGCACGCCTTTTTGCCTCCTCAGCCCGAGCAATGTTTATTTCATCCGCACGTTCACAGGCATCCGCAAGAATGATCACCTTGTCAGGTCTGACTTCAAGGAACCCACCGCTAATGGCAAAATACTCTTCTTCCTTATCCTTTCGAATCAACAAATCCCCGGGCTGAAGCATGGTCATCAGAGGAGCATGGTGGGGAAGAATGCCAAGTTGTCCCTCCACTCCCCAGGCTACCACAGCACTTACCTCATCCGAGTAGACCATTCTTTCAGCCGTCACTATCTCTAATGTGAAGGTAGCCACATTACCCTCTCATGGTTTTGGCTTTTTCGACTGCCTCATCAATCGTTCCAACCATATAGAAAGCCGCTTCAGGAAGGTCGTCGTGTTTCCCTTCTAAGATCTCCTTAAACCCTCTTACGGTTTCTTTGATGGGAACATATTTACCTGGAGTCCCTGTGAAATGCTCGGCTACGTGAAATGGCTGAGAGCAGAACCGTTGAATCTTCCTGGCCCTGGCGACCGTGAGTTTGTCTTCTTGGCTTAATTCCTCAATTCCAAGAATCGCGATGATATCTTGCAGTTCCTTATATCTTTGCAAGGTGGCTTGCACTCCCCGGGCTACTCGATAATGTTCTTCACCGACAATCAGTGGATCGAGGATTCGAGAGGTGGAGGCCAGGGGATCTACGGCTGGATAGATGCCCAACTCAGCAATTGAACGTTCCAGTGCAACCACAGCATCAAGATGACCATAGGTTGCCACAATACCTGGGTCGCTATAATCATCCGCAGGGACATAGATGGCCTGGAAAGATGTAATGGAGCCTTTCTTTGTGGTGGTAATCCTTTCTTCCAATTCTCCCACATCGGTACCGAGAGTAGGTTGATACCCAACCGCAGAGGGCATTCGTCCCAAAAGGGCGGAGAGTTCCATATTGGCAAGCACATAACGATAGATATTGTCCACAAAGAGAAGCACATCTTGCCCCTCAATATCTCGGAAATACTCGGCAAGGGTCACCCCTGTAAGAGCCACGCGGGAGCGAACCCCAGGGCTTTCATTCATCTGACCAAAGACCATCACTGTTTTGTCCATCACCCCCGAGCGCTGCATTTCGAGCCAGAGGTCATTTCCTTCACGGGACCTTTCCCCGACCCCTGCAAAAACAGAGAAACCCCCATGCTCTGCAGCAATGTTACGGATCAGTTCCATGATGATGACGGTCTTGCCTACGCCAGCACCCCCATAGGCACCAATCTTTCCTCCCCTTGTAAAGGGAGTAATCAGGTCCATCACCTTAAGTCCTGTTTCAAGCATCTGTGGAACGGTTTCCTGTTCTGTGAGAGGTGGGGGTGGTCGATGGATAGGCCATCTCTCCTGAGTCTTCACCTCACCCAGTCCATCAATCGGTTCTCCAAAGACATTGAATAACCTTCCAAGAGTGGCCCTTCCAACAGGAACGGTGATGGGAGTTCCCATATCGATCGCCTCCGCTCCCCTCCTTAAGCCATCGGTGGTCGTTAAGGCAATCCCTCGTACCCATTTGTTTCCGATATGGGATTGAGCCTCCACAATCACCTTCGTCCCATTCATCGGGATCTCGATGCCATTATAGATGGCTGGCAACTGATCTTGGGGAAACTCCATATCAACCACTGTGCCTATGACCTGAACCACTTTCCCTTTTGCCATTTCTGTCACTCCTTAATTCTTTTCTTAATCCAAAAACTCTCGGATTATATTATAACCTTAAATTGTCAATGCCTCTGCACCTCCGCTGATATCGCAGATCTCCTTTGTAATCATCTCCTGCCTTGCCTTGTTGAGAGAAAGGGTTAGGGTTTTAATTAACTCTTCTGCATTATCACTGGCATTACGCATGGCCACCATCCTCGCTGATTGTTCGCTTGCGATCAATTCGAGTACGGCGTGATAGACTTCCATCTCAACGAATCGGGGCAGCAGTTCGTTCAGTACTGCAAAAGGATCAGGTTCAAAGATATATTCTGCCACCTGTCCGGGAGGTAAGGTAGCAGGTTCAATAGGGAGAAGGACTTCGAGGGTAGGTCTCTGAACCATGGTCGAAACAAAACGAGGGTAAGCGAGATAAACAAGATCGACTTCCCCTTTAGTATAATCCTCAATCACAATCTTTGAGATAGGCATGGTATCCATCATAGTCGCCCGATCGCTGATCCCGATAAACTCCGCTCTCACATTTAATCGTGAGATGCGAGCAAAGGCCCTGGCCTTCCTTCCCACAGTGATCACATTCACCGGCACAGCCTGTTTCAGAATAAATTCACCAACGAGCCGGTTTAAATTCGTATTCAGCCCTCCGCAGAGTCCACGGTCCGTCCCCATGTGGACGATGGCAATCCTTTTGACCTCACGCCTCTCGAGTAGGGGAGCAATCTTTCCCTTGATTCTTGGTTCAATGGCCAGGTCTGCGATCACCTCTCGAATCTTCTCCGCGTAGGGTCGACCTTCGAGGGCCCTCTGTTGAGTCCTTCTCATTTTAGCGGTGGCTACCATCTCCATGGCACGGCAGATCTTCACCGTCCCTTGGATACTTCGGATTCTACGTCTTAATGCCTGAATGCTCGGCATATTTAACTCTTATAGGTTTGCGACCTGTTTCTTAAATTCCGTTATCGCCACTTTTAAAAGTTCTTCTGTTTCTGGTTTTATCTCATATTCGGTATTGATTTTCTTCTCAATCTCAGGGTGGTTGGTTTCCATGAAGCGGTGGAATTTCTCTTCCCAGGAGATCACCTTATCCACCGGCACATCATCCAGATAGCCATGGGTTACAGCATAGAGGATGCTTGCCTGTTTTCCCAAAGACATGGGGGATTGGGTCGGTTGTTTTAGGACTTCTGTAATCCGTCGACCCCGTTCCAGCTGGTCACGGGTGGCCTTATCTAATTCCTCACTTCCAAATTTAGCAAAGGCCTCCAGTTCACGGAACTGGGCGAGTTCAAGACGAAGCCTTCCAGCCACCTGCCTCATGGCTTTCCGTTGAGCCGATCCTCCCACCCTTGATACAGAAAGTCCCACGTTAATGGCAGGCCGAATCCCCGCATTGAATAGATCTGGTTCGAGATAGATTTGGCCATCTGTAATGGAGATGACATTGGTTGGGATGTAGGCTGAAATATCTCCCAATTGAGTCTCGATGATGGGCAATGCGGTCAGCGATCCTCCCCCATATTTCGGAGAGAGTTTTGCTGCCCTCTCCAGCAGACGACTGTGAAGGTAAAAGATATCTCCAGGGTAGGCTTCCCTTCCTGGAGGACGCCTTAGCAGAAGGGAGAGTTGTCGGTAAGCCCAGGCATGTTTATAAAGGTCGTCATAGAGGATCAGAGCATCTTTGCCCTGTTCCATGAACTCCTCCCCCATTGCACAACCGGCATAGGGCGCGATATACTGGAGTGGGGCAGGATCAGAGGCATCCGCTTCTACAACGATCGTATATTCCATGGCCCCATACTTTTCAAGCATGGCAATGGCCTGAGCCACCTTTGATGTCTTCTGACCTATGGCCACATAGATGCAGATCATATTCTGGCCCTTCTGGGCAATGATCGTATCCAGAACGATGGCCGATTTTCCCGTAAAGCGGTCGCCGATGATCAGTTCCCGCTGTCCACGGCCGATCGGGATCATACTATCGATGGCTTTGATACCTGTCATCACCGGAGTATCCACAGGACTTCTCTTGGTCACATCGGGTGCCACTCTCTCAACGGGACGGGTTTTTTCTGTTTTAATAGGTCCCTTGCCATCTAAGGGACGGCCTAACGGATCCACAACCCTTCCAATCAGCGCATCTCCAACCGGAACTTCCACCACTCGGCCTGTGGCTTTAACCTCATCTCCCTCTTTAATCTTACTGCAATCGCCAAGGATCACTGCACCGACATTGTCTTCCTCGAGGTTGAGGGCCAGACCAGTGATCTCGTGGGGGAATTGGATCAGTTCGTTATAGGCCACTTGACTCAATCCATGAATCCTGGCAATCCCATCCCCTACTTCAATGACGGTCCCTACATTGGTCACGCTTACGGCAGCACCAAAACGCTCAATCTGTTCTTTAATCACTGCAACAATCTCATGTTCTCGGGTTGCCATCTTCATCCCCTCATTTATTTTCCTGTCTCCAACAGACTCTTTTTCAAACTGTCTAATCTCTGACGAATGCTTCCATCAATCAGTAAATCCCCAACCCGGGCGATAAACCCTCCGATGATGGAAGGGTCCACTTTATCCTCAATGACTACGTTTCGTTCCATCATCTTTCCAAGACCCATCGAGATAAAATCTCTTTCCTCGGCGCCAAGAGGCACGGCAGAGAAAACTTTTGCCCTTTCCACTCCACGGTGAGCATCGAGTAAGGCAAGATAGTGATGGTAGATATTCCCCATAAGCCTTAACGTGCCCTTATGGACAAGAAGAAGAGTGAGATTGATGGCAAGAGGATGGATTTCCCCTAAGCGCTTAAGAAGAAAATCTTTCTTGGTTTCAAAAGGAAGTCTTGGGCTTTCCATCAGGGCCATGAACTCTTCATCGGTGCTGACCTCAAGAATTCTCTTTAAGGCTTCTTGCCACTTTTCCAGTTCATTTCTCTCCAAAGCCAACTCAAACACGGCTTGGGCATATCGTTTTCCAGAACCGATTCTTGGCATTTCTTTATCTTACATTGCCCATAAAGGGGGTTAGTTTTTTTTAAAAACAGTGCTCTGTTGAAGCGTCTCTTCAATCAGTTTTCGATGTCTCTCTTTATCCAGTGTCTCTCTAATCACTTTTTCAGCGGCTGAAATAGCAATCTCCACAAACTCCTTGCGTAGACCATCGACCAGCTTCTCTCGTTCTGATTCCAACTCTGCCCGAGTGCGCTCAATGATTGCCTGAGCTTGTTTGGTTGCTTCTTCTCTGGATTCCTCCCTCAGCCTCTCTCCGGTTTGAAGAGCTTGAGTGATGATGGCCTGGGCCTCCTGACGTCCCTGATCAATCTGTCTCTGAACTTCTATCCTTGCCTGTTCATATTCCTTTTTGGTCGCCTCTGCCAATTCCATCGCTTCCTTGGTCCTTCGAGCCCTTTCATCCAGCATCTTCAGGACAGGCTTATAAAGGAAGAGACGAAGAAGGATAAGGAGCACAATGAAGTTGATAATAAAAACTACCAATAACGGTAGATTGATCCCCAAACTGGCAAAACCTTCCATATTGCCCTCTTTTGTAATCATTCATTAGGAGAGGAGTCATCTCCTAAGACTCTAACCCCGCAGGACAAGAAATGTCACGAGTCCTGCCATGGAGAATACAAGTAGCACAATGGTAATCATGATAAGCGCTAAACTGATGGGTAATCCACTGCCTCCATTGTCCATGGGAACACCTCCTTATTTCACAACCATTGCTAAGATGATACAGACAATCAATACGTAAATTCCGATGGCCTCAGCGAGTGCCCCGATCAAAATCATATTCGTGAGGATCGCTCCTCTTGCTTCAGGGTTTCGGCCAAGAGATTGCATGGCTGAAAAACCTATTAACCCCAATGCCAATGCCGGGCCAAAAAAGCCCAATCCCGCTGCCAAGCCAATCACTAACATTTTCATTACTTCCGGTGTCATCGATAGCCCTCCTTTCCTCTATGGATTAGTGTTCTTCTTCATGGGGTGAAACAGCGATCGTTCCGAAGACCAAGGTTAAACCAGAAAAGATAAGAGCCTGAATTAATCCGATCAATAATTCTAAACTATAAAAGGGAATTGTAAAGACCAAGGGGATCAAAAAACACGAAACTAAGATCAGGATTTCTCCTGCAGTCATATTTCCAAAGAGACGGAAGGTGAAACTAAGCATCCGGGTCAGGTGGCTAAATATTTCAAGGACACCGACAAACAGGTTGATGAATCCAAAGACAATGTTCATGGGTGCTGTTTTAATCTTGCCTGTAAAGAGTTCCTTTAATCCCTGTAAAAACTGGCGAAGGTTGATAAATTCTCCGAGGTAACGAAAACTGCCCACTGCTCTCATTCCCCAACTTTCTACAAAGAAGAACGACATCAAAGCGATAGAGAGTGGAACATTGATATCGGTATTGGCTGCCCGAAAGAAGGCGACAAATTCATGCTCATGGTGAACACCAATGGTGCCGAAAAAGGGCAAAAGGGCAAGATAGGCATTTGAGATGACGTAAATGAAGATCGTCGCCACTCCAGGAAAAAGCATTCGGGCATGCTTCTTCCCTGCAACGCTTTCAACGAAATTCAATAATCCTTCAACGATCACTTCTCCCATTGCCTGTCGCCTGTTTGGAATCAGTTTCATCTTTCTGGTCAAGAAGATTGATAAAAGGACCAATACCAGCATTGTGAACCAGGAGGCGATAAGGGTATTGGTGATCACAAAACCTCTCACATGAAGGAGGGGTTCAGCAGGAAGGGAGACATGGGGTCTTGGGACTTTGAATATAGAAGGGGGTTCTTTCCCCAAGAAACTGGATCCAAGCGGGCCAAAGATTAAACCCACTCCAAAAAGAAGAAGAACAGGGATAAAGAAGAGAATAAGAATTTTTAGTCGACCCTTACCCATTCTTTTGGTCCTGTTTCGACTCCTTCCTTATTCTTTCTTCTTCAGCCTGGTATCGAAAAAGCATCCTTAATAGTCCAGCGAAAGCAACGACCGTTCCTACCCCGAGGCCGATAAAGGTGAATAAGGGGCGTTTATTGAACATCTCAGGCCGATCGAGCCAGTAACCAATACCAACAGGCACGATCAAACTCAAGACCACATACCACCCGACCGTAAGCAAAAATTGTAGGGGCCTTACCCACTCTTTCAGAAAACCCTCCAAAGATGGTAGGGCAAACTGAGATTTGTCCCCCGGTTAAGGTTTATTTAAAAAGATTCGTATCAGGGAGCAATAAAATGTGAATTAGTTAACATACAATAAAAAGGTTGTCAATGATTTTTTTAAATTTTAGTTTCAAGCAGTTAGATGGTCTTCCTGATGGGGTCCAACTTGAAGGTTTTCTTCCTTAGTATGAACTCCTTCCATCTTGCAGTATCCCTCAAGGATTCCACCTTCGTTGACCATGAGGATTGGGGTGAAGATGCTTCCAAAGACCTTTCCTGTAGAATGGATTTCCACCCGATCCTTTACAAAGACTTCGCCTTCCACAAGCCCATTGATGATAATGGTATTCACTTCTACCTTTCCCTTCACCACTGCGGTTTCGCCAACAATCAATGTACCGCTGTTAAAGATCTCACCCTGAAACCTCCCTTCCAAACGAAACACCCCTTCAAAAGTCATCTTCCCTTCAAACACGGTCTCCTTACCCAAAAAGGCGCTGATTTCCTCGGACGGGGGGGTAGGTTTGGGGGTTACCTTATCCAAAATGGATTTTCCTTTTAACATCTCGACTCCTTTCTATTCAAGCAAAAAGCAAAGGGTATGGAACATAGCCTTCATTTTATTTTAATCGATCTTGAGAAACCCTTTGCCCTCAGCATGAGCCACTCTACTTCAGAATGGTTTCAATAATTCTTGTTAGGTCTTCATCAGAATAGTATTCAATCTCAATCTTTCCTCTCTTACCTTTTGGAATAATGCGAACTTTAGTCCCCAGATAGTTTCTTAAAGAATCTTGAAAACTCAGAAGGAGGCTTTCCAATTCCACCTTTTGGATGGAAGATGGAGCCTTCCTCTGTTTTCCTGCCCATCTTCGGGCTAACGTTTCGGCCTCTCTTACCGAAAGATTATTCTTGATGATGAGGGTACAGAGTTCTTTCTGTTTCTCCTTCGAATCAAGGCTTAGGATGGCTCTGGCATGTCCAGGGGTGATCCGATTTTTCAGGATTTCGTTTTTAACCTCGGGAGGGAGTTTTAAGAGACGAAGGGTATTGGTAATGGTGGTTCGATCCTTTCCAATTCGTGTAGCCAAATCTCCCTGACTGAGACCAAACTCTTCAATTAATTGTTTAAAGGCCTCTGCCTCCTCAATGGGGTTGAGGTCCTCTCGCTGGAGGTTTTCAATCAGTGAAAGTTCCAAGGCCTCTCGGGCATCGACCTCTTTGACGATGATAGGGACTTCCTTTAGGCCTGCCTTCTGGGCTGCCCTCCACCGCCTCTCTCCCACGATGAGTTCATAACCCTCAGCAATCCTTCGGACAAGGAGGGGTTCCAAAATTCCTTTTTCTTTTATTGACTCCGTGAGTTCCTGAAGTTTGGCTTCGTCAAAATACTTTCTGGGTTGAGATCGGTTCGGAACGATTTCTTCAATCCCACAGGAGGAAGGCCTTTTTAATTCTTCCTCCCCTAATTCTGGGAGGAGCGCCCCTAACCCTTTCCCCAAAGCCATCTTTTTAGTTGCCATCGTTTCTTCCGTGATCAATGATTTCTTTGGCTAAGTTTAAATAACTCTCTGCCCCCTTCGAATGAATATCATATAAAAGGACAGGTTTCCCGTGGCTGGGAGCTTCGCTTAACCTAATGTTTCGAGGGATGATCGTCTTAAAAACCTTATCTTTAAAGTGATTTCTTACCTCATTAGCCACCTGGTGAGAAAGATTGTTTCTGGTATCGAACATAGTGAGCAGGATTCCTTCGATCTGGAGTTTTGGATTGAGAGACTGTTTTATCAGGCGGATCGTTTTGAGCAGATGGCCAAGGCCTTCAAGGGCGTAGTATTCACATTGGAGGGGAATGATGACTGAGTGGGCCGCAGTGAGTGAATTAATGGTCAACAGGCCCAGTGAGGGAGGACAGTCGATGAAGATATAATCATACTCGGACTCCACCTCTTTGATTAAAGAGTCCAACCTCCTCTCACGATCCTTTTCCTGGATCAATTCAACTTCTGCCCCTATTAAATCCATATTGGAAGTGACCACATCCAGATAGGCAAGGGCAGTCTTCTGAATGATCCCTCGAAGCCCCGAACCCCGAAGCAGGGCATGATAAATGGTCCCATTGGATTGTTCTTTGCTGAAACCGATGCCACTGGTTGAGTTTCCTTGGGGATCAATATCAATGAGAAGGACCTTCTTTTCTGCAACGGCAAGGGAGGCAGAAAGATTTACTGCTGTCGTGGTCTTCCCAACCCCTCCCTTTTGATTGGCAATACAGATCACCCTTGCCATGGAATCCTCTTTGGACTCGTGGGAAATTGGTCCGATGGTCTAACTTAATTTTTATATACCATAAAAAAGGGGAAGAAGGAAGAAAAATATAAACCATTCGCGTAATACCTCACTCACTCGTGGGAAAGGCCCGAGAGGGATGTTGGAGAAAATCTTTCCGCCTGAGGCGGATCCGACTCGGTCGGAAGAGCGGTAACCTTAAATTGCCCCCTAAACGTAAGACCTCTTACCCTATCACTTAATAACCCAATTACTATTATCACTATTAGCCCTACCCAAAGAGATATCAATTTGATCCGCATTCTAAGATTTTCGGAGACATCCTTCTCGGGACAATATATATTCCCACGCTTCAGTAAGGGATTACACCATTCGCTTAATAAGATTTTTTGGAGGATTTCTGCTGGATTAGGGCATCTCGTTTTAGTGACAGATTTATTGTCTTTCAAACAGGAGAAGGGTTCTCTTAAACGTAGTGAACGGAAGGTAGAAGGAAACCGTTTTCTTCAATCGGTATTGGGTTGCATCGGATTGGGTAAGGCGTTGAATTTCTTGACTCTCCAACTTTCCCTTCATGGCAATGAGGCTACCTCTTTCTTTCAAAAAAGGGAAACTCAAGCCAAGAAGGCTGTGGAGATCGGAAAAGGCCCTTGCGATTACTCCGTCGAAACTCCCTTCAAAACGTTGAAGGATCTTCTTGTCTTGGACACGGCCGTGAATGGCCTCTATCCCTTTAAGTTTGAGTGAGTAGATAATATGTCTTTGAAAATCGACCTTTTTACGCACCGAATCGATTAAAATGACCTTTAAATCAGGCCGGATGATTTTTAATGGAATTCCAGGAAAGCCTGCGCCAGAGCCAATATCAAGAAGGGATAGGATTTTTGGTAAATGAGGAGTAACCGAGAGGGAGTCAAGGAAATGTTTTAGGACAATCCCCCTTTCCGTCCGGATGGAGGTAAGATTGATCTTCTGATTCCACTTGAGAAGTTCCCTGAGGTAGATTTTAAAAGACTCCAGGACATTTTCATCTAAATGGATTCCAAATGCCTCTGCTCCCTCAAAAAGGAGTCTTTTATTCTCAACCTCCATATTATTATAGAAATTCATATCATAGAAAATCCTTTTTTAAAAGAGAGGGCAAGGGGCTTAGAGGTTTACTTTTTAAATCTCTGTGATAGAATGATAGGCTAAAAAGGCATAGGATCTTATCCCAAAGGGAGATGAGGTGGCCCACCTAATCAATAAATCCCATTCCCATATCTCAAAAAGAACCGTTTTTCTATGTTCTCTGGTCATCCTGGTCTTATTGGTTGCGGAAGGAGCGGTAAGATTTGGTTGGCTTGATGGTCTAGAAAATATATATAGTGACCTCTGGCATATCCTTGCAGGTTTTCGTACCGAGGCAAGATATGTGGTGATTGTTGCCATTGATAATGATACCTTATTAGAATTTCGGGATGAACCGTTAGCCTTCTGGGGGCCTCGTTTTGCCGAGGGGATTAAAGTGCTGAGGAAGGCAGGGGTTAAAATTATCGGGTTAGACTACCTTTTCGCTACGAGTGCAGAATCATGGTTTAAGAAGAGCGAGATGGGGGACCGTGATCGGGGCCGTACTTATGATATTCCAATGAGGGTCCAACTTGCAACAGGAAAGGTGGTTCTTATCGGCTGGGTGACAAGCCCTGATCAGGGAGACAGCCAACTTCTCTTACCTACGGAGGATTATCTGTTTGCACTACCGGGTGGCATTTTGGACGTAGGCTTGGCCAACTTTTACTCCGATCAGGATGGGGTGATCCGTCGATTTATTCCATCCCTATTTGAGAATGAGATTAAGCCAAGCCTGACCTTCCCAGTTCTTTTGGCAGTGAAAGCAAGTGGTCTAAAGCCTTCGAGTCCGAGTTGGTCAATGGGAGGTAGAGAAATATTAAATACTTCTACTCCCCATATCATTGGTTTTGTGGGTCCTCCTGGAACGGTTCCTCGTGTCTCCTTCCTCCGTCTGCTCAAACCGATGGCAGAGGAAGATCCAGAGGTCAAAAGGCTTAAGGATAAGGTGATCATTATCGCCTCTGAGCACGTGGGGGTGCAGGATATTCACCTAACTCCCTACAGCAGGGGTTTTTGGAATAGGGAAGGGGGGATGATGAGTGGAGCGGAAGTGCATGCCAACATCACGGAGACCTTATTGTCGGGGCGATTTCCTAAACCCCTTCCGGATTGGATCCGAACCGTCTCCATGATATTGATTTTTGTGACGGGGACGCTTCTATTTTTCCGGCTTCATCCCATCCAGGGATTGGGGATCGGTCTTCTATTGAGTCTTCTCTGTGTGCTTGTGGCTTACCTCCTTTTTTCCATTAATTGGATCTTTCCCATTGTCCATCTTCAATTAGGTCTGGCAATAAGTTTTTTGGGCACATTAGGGTTTAGACTGACCAAAGAAGAACGCGAGCGGAAGGAACTGAGGCAGATGTTTGGTAAATATGTCTCTGAGGAATTGGTTGAGCGACTGATTGCCACGGGATGTAGGCCAGACTTGGGGGGAGAGGCGAGAGAGATTACAGTCCTCTTTTCAGACATTCGCAATTTCACAACGCTTTCAGAACGTCTAAGTCCCCATCAGGTGGTCGAGATGCTCAATGTTTATCTTAGTCGAGCCTGTGAGGCGATTAAGGGGCATGGTGGCACGGTGGACAAATTCATTGGTGATGCGATCATGGCAGTTTTCGGGTCTCCCACTCCATATCCAGATCATGCTTATCGAGCGCTTTCTACGGCGCTGGATCTCAAAGAGATAGCTCGCAATTTTCGCTCTTGGATGCACGAGAAATTCTCCGGCATTTCACTACCAGAGTTTGAAATCGGTATTGGAATTCATACAGGTGAAGCGGTTATTGGGAATATTGGATCTCCCACACGCATGGAGTTTACGGCTATTGGGGATGTGGTCAATACTGCTTCACGGCTTGAAAGTTTGACAAAGGAATTCGGGTGGACCATTGTTGCAAGCCGTTCAACCATTCAGGCAGGAGGGTCAGAGATTCTAATCGGGAAGAGAAAGAAGGTAGTCGTTAAGGGGCGAGAGGAAGAAATCGAGGTATTCGAGGTAATAGGCTCCAGAGTGGGAAAGGAGGGAGAAGGATGAAATATTGGTGGAACTATATGCCAACTGTTTTCGGGGGTATCTGGTTTGTTTTCATCTTAATACTCTTTTTGGAAATCTCCATCCAAGCACAGATCCTACCCCCTGATGTCGGGCTGGTAACCCGATTGTCGGGTGAAGTCACCTATTGGAATGAAACATACCAAAAGAGTCCAAAAAAGGTTGAGCCGTTAATGAAGATACGGAAGGGAGACCATTTTAAATTATCTCCAGGGGCCACCCTCCAATTGATTTACTTTCAAAATGGCCGTCAGGAGGATTGGAGAGGGTCGGTTACCTTTATGGCAGGCATGGATCAAAGTCAGATGAAGGGGAATAAGCAAATCCAACCCGAGGTCTCCTTCCTACCTCCAGAGGCATATCAAGGGATACGTCGGGTTCCAGTGGTGGTGAGAAGAGCGAGACTCAGCCGTTCAGGAGGGATGATGATTCGAGGAGAAACTGGGACCTCCCCAACGCCCATTGTCCCTACAAAAGAAGAGAGGGAAGAGATTGAAATGGCCAAAGAGAATTACCAAAAAATGCGGAAGCAGGCCAAAGCAGACGATATCACACCCGAACTGAACCTTCTCGGGGTTTTAGCAGACTACGAACAGTTTGAAGAAATGGAGAAGGTCATCAAAGAGGCGTTAAAGATTCAGCCCGATCATCCAATTTTGAAAGAATTAGAGAGTTGGGTTAAAGGCCAGAAGGCAACCATCGAAAAATAAGAAGGAGTGAGAGATGAGGAATAATCGGTTTTTTAACTCGTTCTCTCCCTACCGAATAATCCCATTCATTTGTATTCTATCCTTTTTGTCAGGGGAAGCATTCTCTTTCCAATTTTATGAAGATATCCAACCCCTCCACTCGACTGATTTCGGGAAATGGAAGAAGACGGATATCTATATTCCTGCAGGAGCCATTGTTGCAGTAATGGCTAAAGGTGAGATCTGGGATATTCGGAAACCTGATCAATGGCGCTGGCAGCCCTTTGATGTCCTACGATTTAAAATAGGTGAAGAAGGAAGAGAGAGACGGATCGACTGTGGAGTGGATAGAAGGACCCCTTTGAATGTAAATGTTGTTCCAAGTGAAGAAGGTGGGTACCTTATTTTGGGTATGGGGACTTGGTGGAGGTACAAAAATCCTGAAACCAAGAGGGGAAAGATTCTCCTGAGGATGATCGTTTGGGAGAAGGATCACAGAGACAAGATTGAGGATGAACTTTTTGAACTTGTTCGTAGCCATCCGATGGATGAACAGATTCGGGGGCTGGTGGGTTCCTCAGCGCTCTGCTTTGGTCAAATGGGCGAATATCAGAAGGTCCAGAACTTCTACAAAATAATTCAAGAGAATTTGGAGTTTGACTGGGATCGGGTCTATCCCATGGTTTTAAATCAACTCTCTGATTTTGAAATCCATCTCGGAAGATATGAGAAGGCAACGACCTATCTTCAAGAGTCGCTCAAGAGGATAAAGGGGTTTGACAATCCATATATGGAATCATTAGTCCTTCGTCGTTTAGGTACGGTAGCATCAAGGCTCAAAGAATATGAGAATGCAAATCAATTTTTCGAAAAGGCACTCCATATTTCTATAGCCATTAAGAATCGAGAAGCCATAGGGACCTGCCTGCTCAGTATGGGATGGAACCTCCTCCGGATGGACAGACCTGTTGAGGCGGAGGCGAGTTTTCAAAGGGCCATTCAGGTATTCAAACAACGGGACAGGTTCTTGAGTCAAAGAGGGTGTTATCTCGGACTTGGAGAATGTTACGTCAGATTAAACCAAATTGGAGAGGCCAAAGTATCTTTTGAAACGGCCTTAGCAATAGGGATTAAGGCCTCAGACCCTACCGTCCAATGGCAGTCCCATAGTTGGCTTGGAAGGATTGCAGAAAAGGAGAAAGACTATCCAGGGGCTTTTGAACATTATGAAAAATCGATCAGGATCATTGAGACGATGAGAGCCCAATATACGGATCCAACCATCAAGGCCCTTTTCATGAGAGATAAATTTAAGGTTTATGAAAGGATGATTCAACTTCTTTATAAGATGCAGCGAGCGCCTGAGGCACTCCATTATTTATATAAAACGGCATAATTTTTGACAATATTTATTTAATATGGCATACTACCTTCGATAGAAAGAAAAATATTCTCCAGGGGAGGTAGGTATGCTGATTAAACCAAGGTATAAGACCCTTAAATACATCAAAAAGTTGAAAGGTTTGCTTACCCAATGTGAAAGGGATAACAATCTTAGAATTTGGAAA
>Ga0315298_1001080_pt1 | contig 51439 bp, 41 predicted proteins | sample WHS_1_MG_FD_203077 | JGI IMG/M metagenome (GOLD analysis project Ga0315298, IMG submission 203077) | Extremophilic microbial mat communities from Washburn Hot Springs, YNP, Wyoming, USA - WHS_1_MG | ecosystem: Environmental > Aquatic > Thermal springs > Hot (42-90C) | place: USA: Wyoming...
GCTTTGCGCACCAACGCAGCGCGGACCGCATCCTCTACACCATCTTTCAGTACAGTAACAAACGCTGGGCCGGATCCCTCCTCAAGGAGTTTACACACAAAAGTTGACACTACCCGCTTGGCAATGTGCAGGGGTGCGGGGTGGAGTGGTCGGAAAGGGCGCAGGAGATGGAAACTGGAGCCGACGAGAGGACTTGAACCCCCAACCCGCTGATTACGATTCAGCCGCTCTACCATTGAGCTACGTCGGCTCATGCACATTTTAGCCCAGAGCCTCCATCTTGGCAACCTACAGCCGAGCCCCGCGGTCGGCGGCTGTGCCTGCGGCTGTTTGGTGTCACGGCGCTACGCGACTGTGGGGCCGCGTGCACAGAAGCGCGCACCCCTGTGTGCAAGACGCCCGCCATTGGTGGCATTCTCTACACTGCCGCTGCCTGAATGCTTGACTGGGGGGGAGGGGCACCATAGATTCGGGGGGCGAGGAGGAGAGGTTATGCTGCTGCCGTCCGCAGATATCGCGCGCCGCGCCCGCCAAGAGGGCTGGGCCGTGGGCGCCTTCAATGCAGTGAACATGGAGAGCATTCAGGCTATCCTGGGCGCCGCTGAGCAGGAGCGTTCTCCGGTCATCCTCCAGATCACCCAGACCACCCTATCCTACACCGAGCCCGAGGATCTCTACGCTATCGCCCTCTCCGCGGCCAAGCGCATCACCGTCCCCCTGGCCATCCACCTCGATCACGGGCGCACCTTCGAGGTGGCGATGCGCTTCATCCGCATGGGCGCTACCTCGGTGATGATTGACGGTTCCCTGCAGCCAGACGGCAAGACCCCTCGCACTTACGACGAGAACGTGGCCATCACCCGGGACGTGGTGCGCGCCGCTCATGCGGTCGGCGTTTCGGTGGAGGGAGAACTGGGCCTGCTGGGGCAGGTGGCAGCCGGCGAATCCACCGGCCTCACCGACCCCGAGCAGGCGGCCCGCTTTGTGGCCGAGACCGGAGTGGACCTGCTCGCGGTGAGTATCGGCACCGCCCACGGCTTGTATCGCGGGACCCCCCACATCGCCCACGACCGGCTGCGGGAGATTGCCGCACGGGTGCAGATCCCGCTGGTCATGCACGGGGGCACCGGCGTGCCCGACCCCGACGTGCGCCAGGCCGTCACGGAGGGCATTGGCAAGGTGAACATTGACACCCAGATGCGGGTGGCCTTCTTCGAGGCGTGTTCGGCCCAGATCCGCCTGGCCGAGGCGCAGTTCGCCAAGGCGGACGCCGAGGGGGGCGTGCGCAAGTATGACATCCGTTCGCTGCTCAAGCCGGCACGCGCCGCCATGCAGGAGGCCGTGGCCAACCGCATGCGCGTCTTCGCTTCCTCAGGCAAGGCATAGGGGAGGTTCCCGGTACTGATCTCCGGCTGCCCACGCCGGCAAACCGGCCTGCCCTCACCCGTTACTGCAACGGGTAACCGGAACTGCCTCCCAACACCTCCTTCCCCATTGTGTATACTTAGCCTGTTGCCGCGAGGGCGGGTATGGGGGGTGCGATGGGCAGTGCGTCCAGACCGGGTGCCGGAGACCGCAATCTGGTGGGCATGTTCGCGCTCCTGCTGGCCGCGGGCTACCTCTGGGAGCGGCTGGCAGCGCTGCCGGAGACGGCCCGCATCTTCTACCAGGCGCTGGGACCGGCCGGCATCGCCCTGCTAATCCTGCCTGCGGCAGCCGGCGTCTACCTCTGGCGCCGGCTGCGGGCCGCCAAGTGGCCGGCCTTTTGGTCTGCCATGGCGCCCGCCCTGCTCGCCCTGGTGGTGACCCCCACCGCGCTGCGGGCCATGCTGGTAGCCGCGGTGGACCTGCCTCCCCTGCCCAGCCTCTCCGAGTCACTTGCGCTGCTGGCAGGCGTCATCCTGGTGCTGGCACTCTCTCGCCTGGCCCGGTACCGGCCGGGGGTCGCCCTAACCGTACTTGCCGTCTGCTGCGCGCTGCTGGCCGCCAGTCTGGGCTGGTGGCGGTATGTGCGGGGCACCGGGTCCGACACCGGGCTCTTCTGCCAGGCGCTCTGGAACACGCTCCATGGGCGGCTCATGAACACCACTTTTGAGGGCGGAGGCGCGGATGGGCTGAGCCACCTGGCGGTCCACTTCTCCCCCACCCTGTTCCTGCTCACCCCCCTGTATGCCCTGTGGCCGGACGGTCGAGTGCTGATGATTACCCAGGCTGTGGCTCTGGGCGCCGCTGCCTGGCCCTGCTTCAAACTGCTGGCCGAGGACTTCCCGGGCCGCCCCGCGGCCCTCAGCCGCTCCTCCGCATTCATGGTCACCGGAGCCCTGCTCCTGTCAGCCGGTCTGTTCTGCCCGGCCGGGGAGGAGTTCCACGAGATGACGCTGGCCCCGGTCGCCTTCCTGTGGGCGGCGTACTACTGGGAGCGCGGGCGTATGGGGCGGTTTGCGGTCTGGGCGGTCCTGCTGCTCGGGGTCAAGGAGACCTTCGCCCCCATCGTCGCCCTGTTCGCGGTGTTGGCCCTGGCGCGCAGGCAGGGCTGGCGTAGAGCGATACTCCCGTTGGCCCTGGGCGCGGTGTCCCTGGCCGCCTCCTGGTGGGTGATCGCGGGCAGCGGGCAGCCCGCCTTCTACGACAACCTGTACGCCCACCTGGGGCCCACCCCGGGAGCGAAGGTGCACACGCTGGTGACTGAGCCGGGTTACGTATTGCACCACCTCGTGCGCCTGCCAAACCGGGTGTACCTGGCGCAGGTGCTTGGACCGCTGGGCTACCTGGCTCCCTTGACCAGCGTGTGGGCAGCATTCGCCGTGCCCCACCTGGTCGCCAACATGCTCAGCCTCTCGGAGATCAACTACCCCCTGCAACTGTTCTTCTGGCATTCCACCCTGGCGGTGACGGCGCTGGTGCTGGCCTTCGGGCTGGCCCTGGGGAAATGGCGACGGCGGCTGGGGGCAGGAGCGACCGGTGAGCAATGCGTGGCGGCGCTCGCACTGGTCTCGGTAGCCTGGGCCTGCGTGCCCTGGCTGTCATATGTGCTCAAATCCACACCCAGCGCCGATTACGCACGGCAGGGCCGCAGCATCGCCCGCCTGGTGCCGCCAGAAGCGCCTCTGCTGGCGCCTTACGGCCTGAGCGGATGGGTGGCAAACCGCCGCCAACTCTACTTCCATCGGGATTCCCTGGTGCTGCGCCCGGACTACGTGTGGCGGGACAGCCCCGCCCTGCCCATCCCCCCGGGGTATCGCCTGGTTGCCCGCCGGGGCCCGCACGAACTGTGGGAGCGCATGCAGGCACCCCGGCGCCCATAGCCCGCTTGTCCTGCCGCCGGCCAGGCGGTATCATCCGCACATGACCCGCTTCCGTCTGCGCTGCCCCGCCTGCTCCCTGCTCGTGGGTGATCACGACCGCCGCTGCCCTGCGTGTGGGGGTCCCCTCGCGGTCATGCTTACAGAGACAATCGCTGCCGGCCGGGAGCATCCCTTCGCGGGCGTCCCCGGTGCCATGTGGCAGGCCGACCCGGTGCTCCCCATCTCCGATCCCGGGTCCATCGTTTCCCTGGGCGAGGGTGGCACCCCCTGCGTGCGCGCGAGCCGGCTGGGGGCGGCTCAGGGTGCGGCCGTCTGGCTGAAGCATGAGGCCGCGAACCCGACCGGCTCGTTCAAGGACCGGCAGGTGTCGGTGGGCATCTCCCACGCCCGGGAGTGCGGCCAGTCGGAGTTCTACGTCGTCTCCTCGGGCAACGTGGCGGCGGCCGCAGCCGCTTACAGCGCGCGCGCCGGCGCCAGGTGCTGGGTGATCACCCCTGCCACTGCCCCCGCCGCCAAACTGGCGCAGGTGCAGCTGTGCGGGGCCCGGGTGGTGCGGGTGAGCGGAGCCACCGCCGGGCAACTCTTCGACCTCGCGGAGGCGGCCGCGGGCCGCTTCGGCTGGCACCCGCTCTCGACCGCCGCCCGCTCCGACCCCTTCAATATCGTGGGCGCCCGCACCATCGCTGGCGAGTTGCTGGCCCAGGTGCCGGAAGCCCTGGATTGGGTGATCGCCCCGGTGGGCGGGGGTGGGCTGCTGGGAAGCCTGTGGCAGGGCTTCCAGGAGGCGGCCGCCCTTCGGCCCGGCATGCCACTCCCCCGGCTGGTCGGCGTGCAGCCCTCCGGATGCGCGCCCTTCGTGCGGGCAGTGGCGCAGGGGCAGACCGCGGCCCAGGCCCTGGCTGATCCCTGGCAGCAGGTGGATACCATCGCCGGGGGGCTGGCCGACGACATCCCCTTCGACGCCCACGTGGCCCTGCCCGCAGTGCGGGAATCCAGGGGCACGGCATTGGCGGTCAGCGACGACGAGATCCGGGCCGCACAGAGGCTGCTGGCCGAGAGCGAGGGGCTCTTCATCGAGCCTTCGGCGGCAGTCAGCATCGCGGGGCTGAGGCGCCTGCTGGACGACGGCACCATCACCCGCGGCCAGACGGTGGCCTGCCTGCTCACCGGCAGCGGGCTCAAGGACGTGGGCAGCCTGCGCTTGCCCGAACCCCCGGCCCCCATTGCGCCCACCTTGGAGGAGTTGGCGCGGGCGGTCGAAAGCCGCCAGTAGGCCTACTTCCCCAGCGCCGCCAGTGCGTCCGCCATGTAATCCACATCCGCCTCGGAAAGGCGCGGGTGGATGGGCAGGGTGATCAGGCGGGCAAAAGCCGCCTCGGCTACCGGGCACTCTCCCGGCTTGTGGCCGCGGGCACGGTAGGCGGTGGTCCAGTTGAGCGGGATGTAGTGGGTGCCGGCCTTGATCCCGTGCTCGGCGAGCAAGCGGTGCATCAACTCGGTCTTGCCCATGCCGAAGCGCTCCTCGTCTATGAGCACCGGGTAGAGGTGGTAGACATGCTTCACCCCCGGCGCCACGTAGGGCGGAGTGAGCCCGGGAATCTGCTCCAGGCGCCGGCTCAGGCGGTCCGCCAGGGCGATGCGGCGGGCGTTCAGCCGGTCGAGTTTCTGCAACTGCACGCGTCCCACCGTCGCCTGGACGTCGGTCATGCGCACGTTGTACCCGGCATCGTCAAACTCCTGCCACCAGAAGCGCTCGTCACGGGGCACCTTGGCCTCGTCAATGGGCAGGTACTTCAGGCTGCCGCCCCATACCCGGGCGCAGTGCGAACGGTAGAGCGCCACCCGCTCGGCAAAGGCGTCGCTGTTGGTGGTCACCATGCCCCCCTCGCCCAGAGTTGACATGTTCTTCTGCTCGTGGAAGGAGAAACAGCCCAGGTCTCCCAGGCTCCCCGCCTTGCGCCCATGGAACTCACCGCCGGGGACGTGGGCGGCATCCTCCACCAGCGCCAGCCCGTGCCGATCGGCGAGCGCCCGTAGGCCGGCCATGTCCGCGCACTGCCCGTAGAGGTGCACCGGCAACAGGGCGCGCGTGCGCGGGGTGATCTTGGCCTCGACCGCTGCCGGGTCCAGGTTCAGGGTGCGGGGGTCAACATCGGCGAAAACCGGGGTTGCCCCCCGGGTCACCACCGCGTTGGCGGTTGCCACCCAGGTGAGCGGGGTGGTGATCACCTCGTCCCCCTCCCCCACCCCGATCGCGATCATGGCCATTTCCAGGGCGGAGGTGCCGTTGGTCACCGCCAGCGCATGCTTCACCCCCACGTAATCGGCGAACTCCCGCTGGAAGGCCGCAACCTCCGGCCCCGCGGTGGGGGCATCGGCAGCCAGCACGGCCATGATGGCAGCAGCCTCCTCGGTGCCGTATTCGCTGCCAAAGCGAGTCTGCAGGTCCCGCACGATCTTGGGCTTGGGGTCGGCCATGCTCTCCTCCCTCGTGAGTTAGCGGCCCCTGATTGTACCCAGCCGGCCGGCGCCCGGTCAACGGATCAGCCGCCAGGGAAAGCCTGGTCAGGTCACCTGCCGCAACGGCCACGCCGGTGGGGCGCTTGGCGCTGGGCCACCCCTGCCCGGTTCGCTGGCCGGGCCGGATATCTCCTGGAGCACGCAGATCGGCAACGACGGGCATATCAAGGGATATCCCAACAAACCCTGCTGGAACCCGCCGCCCCAGAACGGCTACGGCTTCTTCTACGACGTGCGGCCTGGCGCCCATGAGGGCTCCTGGAGCATCACCTGGCCGCTGTGCGGACCGCTGGGGACGACGTGCAGCCGGGGGATCGCTACCTGGTCCCGGTGGTCAAGCACTATCGCCGGTAGGACGCGGCCAGTCGTTGGGCTCACCCTTGGCCAGCCGGCCGCGGTGCTCCACTGGGCAGGGCACGCCGCCGTGCAGCAGCGGGTCATGGGTTTCCCGCATCCAGCGCTGCACCCGCCGACGCAGGTCGGCGAGCACGCGGGCGTGCGCGGGCTCGCCGGCCAAGTTGTGCTGCTCCATGGGATCGTCCACCAGGTCGTACAGTTCCTCGGCCGGGCGGGAGCGGCTATAGAAGTAGTCTCGCGTTTCCTCCCCCGCCTTGCCCACGTAGATATCAAGCGGGAGGAACACCAGCGGGAGGTCCCCGATGTTGCAGATGTACTTCCGGCGTCTGGTACGGATGCCCCGCATGGGGTTGTACTTATCATGCCAAGTCATCTCGATGAAGAAGTCGTCCCGCCCCCGAAAGGGCTCCCCCGCCAGCAGCGGCAGGAAACTGAGCCCGTCAATGTGCCCGGGCAAGGGCACGCCCGCCAACTCGAGTAGCGTGGGCAGCAGGTCCACGTTGCAGAGCATCGCGTTCTCCCGGCGGCCGGCAGGCAGACGGCCGGGCAGGCGCATGAGCAGTGCGGTCTCCAGCCCCGGGTCATAGCAGGTGCCCTTGGCCCGCGGCATGGCGATCCCGTGATCGGTGGTGAAGATGACGAGCGTACTCTGGCTCAGGCCGGCCTCGTCCAGCACCCCCAGTGTGTGCCCCACTGCTTCGTCCAGCACCCGAATCAGGCCGTTGAGGTGGGCGAGATCGTCGCGAATCCCTGGCTTGTCTGGCAGATACGGCAGCGGCAGCGTGGTGGCCGGGTCGTCGCTGGGATACCCCTCACGGTGGTAGGGCCGATGCGGCTCGGTGGTGCCCAGACAGGCGAAGAATGGCCGCCGCCCGGGCCCCCCCTGCGCGATCCACTCGGAGAAAGTCTTGGCTACCGAGCGGGCATCCCCCAGGCTGGGATGGACCTGCCCATACCCGATGCGGGTGGGGTCGGCCGACTCGTGCTGCACCCCAAAGAGGTGGGTATGGTAACCCGCCTCCTCGAGATAGGTGGGCAGCGTACGCTCGCCCTCATGATATCCCCAGCCCAGATGGGCCAGACCCATCAGCCCGTTGCGGTGGGGATAGCGACCGGTCATAATACTGCCCCGGCTGGGCGAACACTGCGCTGCGGGGCAGAAGTAGTCGGTGAAGGTGATTCCCTGCTCGGCCAGCCCATCCAGGTGCGGCGTGGTCACCGGCGCCTGGTAACAGCCGAGCCGGCGGCCCAGGTCGTGGCAGATGATCAGCAGGATGTTCGGCCGGCTGGCCTGGAGCCTGGGCATGCGTCACCTCCCGCAGGGCATTGCCATGCCCTTAGCCGGAGCGAGGGCGGGTTCCTGCAAACCGCTTGCGGCTCAGTCCGTGTAGAAGGCGTCCAGCACGTGCTGATAGCGCTCGGTAATCACCTTGCGCTTGAGTTTCAGAGTGGGGGTCACCTCGCCATCGCCGATGGTGAACTCACGCTCCATCAGGGCAAAACGCCGGATCTGCTCAAACTCGGCGAAGTCGCGCAGGCGCTCATTGATGTGCTTCTCATACAACTCGTGCACGCCCGGCAGGCCAACCAACTCCGCGCGGGTTTCCCACTTCAGCCCCTGCTCGGCAGCCCAGGCCTCGAGCCGCGCGAAATCCGGCACGACCAGGGCCGAGAGAAACTTGCGCTTGTCCCCGTGCACGATGACCTGGCTCACCCAGGGGCCCACCAGCGCGTTCTCGATCGCCTGGGGGGCCACGTTCTTGCCGCCGGCGGTGACAATCAGGTCCTTCTTGCGGTCGGTGATGGCCAGGTACCCCTTCTCGTCCAGCACACCGATGTCCCCGGTGTGCAGCCAGCCGTCGGTAATGGTCTCCGCGGTATCCTGCTCGCGGTGGAAGTAGCCCTGCATGACGTGTGGGCCCCGGGTGAGGATCTCGCCATCCTCCGCGATCTTCACCTCCACGCCCGGGATGGGGGGGCCCACCGTGCCGAAGCGCACCGCATCTACCGGGTTGACGCAGATGATGGGCGAACTCTCGGTCAGGCCATAGCCCTCACAGATGGTGATCCCCACCCCGCCGAAGAACTCCGCCACCTTGCGGGGCAGGGGAGCGCCGCCAGACACGAAGAACCGCAGCCGGCCGCCCAGCCGCTCGCGCAATCTCCGGTAGGCCAATCTATCCGCCAACCGGTACTTGAAGCCGAACCAGCCGGAGGGCTGCCGCCCCGAGTTCTGCATGGCGGCCCGGGCAGCGCCCATGCGCAGGGCCCAGTTGAAGATGCGCCGTTTCAGGCCCCTGGTATGCGCCGCCATATCCATCACCATCAGGTGTAGTTTCTCGTAGAAGCGAGGCACCGCGTTCATGATGGTCGGCCGCACCTCCAGCATGTTGGCGGCCACCTTGTCGGGGCTCTCAGCAAAGGCCATGGTGCCCCCGGCGCCCATGATCACGTAGGCGTCGCAAGTGCGGGCGAAGACGTGGCTCAGCGGCAGGAAGTTGAGCGCGGTATCGCGGTCGGTGATCGGCAGCACCTGCAAACAGGCCTCCACGTTGGAGAGGAAGTTGTGATGAGTGAGCATCACCCCCTTGGGCGTACCCGTGGTGCCGGAGGTGTAGATGATGCTGGCCAAACCGTCGGGACGCAGCCCCTCCAGCCGCCGCTCCAGCTCGGACTCCCCTCCCTTGCCGACTTCTTCGCGTCCCCGCGCCGATAACTCCTCCACCGTGAGGAAGCCAGGGCCGGTGGGAGCGTCGGGGCAGCGGGCGGTAATCACTAACTGCAGTTGCGCCAGGTTCTGCCTGATCGGGGTAACCCGGGCGAGCAGTTCGGGGCCGGTCACGAAGAGCAACCGGCACTCGGCATCGTTGACGATGTACTCGATCTGCTTGGGCGTGAGCGTAATGTGCACGGGCACATTGACCGCACCCACCGATAAAATTGCCAGGTCGGCGGTAACCCACCCGGGAGAGTTGGCTGCCAGCAGGGCCACCCTGTCCCCAGGGTTGATGCCGACTGAGATCAAGCCCAGCGCCAGGTCGTGTACCTGCCGGCCGTATTCCTGCCAGGTGATGGGCTGATAGGCACCGTCACGCTTGGCCAACAAGGCTGCCCGCGGACCGTACTGCTGGACACGCGCGGCGAAGAGTGCGGGGATGGTGTTGGCCTTGCCCTGCATGAGCGTCTCCTTTTCCAGGGGACGGTCCGGTCAGGCGGGCTGCAAGTGGGCTGCAATGATCTCGGCGATATCCTGGACCGCCACCTTCTCGGCGCCGGCATCCTTGACGCCGTCGGCAAGCATGGTCAGGCAGAAGGGGCAGGCCACCGCAATAGCCTGGGCCCCGGTGCGCAGCGCTTCGGCCGTACGCTCGGCGTTGATCCGTCGGCCCAATGTCTCCTCCAGCCACATGCGGCCGCCCCCGGCCCCGCAGCAGAAACTGATGCGGCCGTGCCTCCGCATCTCCCGCACCTGCGCGCCCACCGCCCGCAGGGCCGCCCGGGGCTGGGCGTAGATATGGTTGTAGCGCCCCAGGTAGCAGGAGTCGTGGAAGGCAACCTGCAGCCCGGCCCCCGGTTGCACCGGCAGCCGCCCGGCTGCCAGCAATTCGGCAAGCAACTCGCTGTGGTGAATCACCTGGTACTGCCCGCCGAAGGCGGGGTATTCATTGCGGAGCGTGTTGAGACCATGCGGACAGGCGGTGACGATCTTCTTCACCCCCAGGCCGTTGAGCAACTCCACGTTGGCGGTCGCCATCTCGGTGAACAGGTACTCGTTACCCAGGCGGCGGGCCGAGTCGCCACAGCAGCGCTCATCGGGCCCCAGGATGGCAAACGACACTCCGGCCGCCTGCAGGCACTGCACCAGCGCCCGGCTGGTTCGGCGGTTGCGATCGTCAAACGACCCGGCACAGCCCACCCAGAACAGGTACTCGGCCTCCGGATGGTCGGACCAGAGCGGCACCTCCAGCCCCTCCGTCCATTTGGCCCGGGTGGTGGCGGCCATGGCGTAGGGATTGCCGTTGGTCTCCAGGTCCTTGAAGATGGCATTCAGTTCGGAGGGGAACTTGGACTCCATCAGCACCTGGGACCGGCGCAGGTCCACGATCTTGGGCACGTGCTCGATGAACACCGGGCACTGCTCCATGCAGGCGCCGCAGGTGGTGCACGACCAGAGCGCGTCCTCGGTAATCTGGCCGTAGCCGACGAGTCCCTCGATCGCCGCATCGGCCGGAGCGGGGCTCAGGTCCAGATATCTGCGCCCGGCCAGCAGCGCCTTCGCGTGCTTGTTCAAGCTGTCCTTGGTGTCGTTGATAATGTGCTTTGGGGAGAGCGGCTTATCCGTGTTCCAGGCGGGGCAGTTGTTGTCACAACGCCCGCATTGGGTACAGGCATAGCCGTCCAGCAGTTGCTTCCAGGTGAAATCGGTGACCTTCGTGGCCCCGAACTGCTCGCTGGTCTCAAAGTCTATCCGGGCCAGGTCGGTGGGAAAGCCCAGCCGGCGCAAGAAGACGTTGGGCAGGGCGCCGATAATGTGCAGGTGCTTGGAGAAGGGCAGGTAGTTCAGGAAGAACAGCAAGACCACTCCGTGCACCCACCACAGCACCTCGTGCCAAGCGAAAAGCGTGTCCTTGCTGCCGGAGAACCATCCGGCCGCAGTGCGCGCGCCCGGCAGCCACGGGGAGGGCGCGAGCTCCCCCATGGCGATCTCCAGCCCGGTCGCCAACAGCATGGCCACCATGAGCACGGCGATCAGCCCGATGATTACAAAGGCGTCACGGCTCAGGGCCTCGATGTGTTTCGGCCGCAGCACCACGCGCCGAAAGAGGGCGACCGCCAGGGCCGCCAGTACGACCAGCGCCATGAGGTCCTGACTCGCGCGCAGCACCAGGGCCGCACGCTCCCCCAGCAGGTCGAAAGTGAGGCCGGGGTGGATGCCGCCGGCCACGAAGGCCAGGTTGCCAATCATGAGCACCAGGAAGCCCCAGAAGATGGCCAGATGGTGGATGCTGCCGCCCGCCGAGGCCACCCGGCGCTGCAGGATGCCGTAGTAGATGAGATGACCCAGGCGCCGCAGGAGATCGCCGCTCCGCTGCTCCCCCCGACGCCCGAGCATCATCGCACGGAAGCGACCAAACGCCACATGCAGGAAGAGCGCCACCGCGCCGATGAAGAGCAGGGTGAACAACACCGACTTGATGACCACGTACATGGAGCCGCCTACCTCCCTGCTTCAGGCGCCCACGCCTGCCCTCTTCAACTCCTGGATGAGCGCCGGCACCACGGTGAAGAGATCGCCCACGATCCCATAGTCACAGCGGGTGAAGATGGGCGCCTCGGGGTCGCTGTTGATGGCTACGATGCACTGGGAGGAACTCATCCCCACCAGATGCTGGATGGCGCCCGAAATGCCGCAGGCAATGTAAAGCCGGGGCGAGACCGTCTTGCCGGTCTGGCCCACCTGGTGGGCATGCGGCATCCAGCCCGCATCCACGGCGGCCCGGGAGGCCCCCACCGCGGCATTCAATACGTGGGCGAGGTCTCGCAGCAGGGCAAAGGCTTCCGGCCCCCCCAGGCCGCGGCCGCCAGAGACGATGATCTCGGCCTCGCTCACATCCAACTCCGTGCGCTCGGCCTTGACCAGTTTCACCAACTCCACCACCGCCTCATGGGGCCGGGGCGCGACTGCCTCCCGGGTAACCACCTGTGCGCTGCGCCCTTCCTGGGGAATACCCGGCGCGAAAACCCGGGGGCGGGCGGTGATGACATTTGGCCCAACCAGGGTCTCCACGGTGGCGATAACCTTGCCCGCGTACATGGGCCGCTTCTGCAGCAACCCGGTGGCGCTTGCCTCCAGGGAGAGGCAGTTGGCAGCCAGGCCGGCCCCCAACCGTGCCGCCAATCCTGCCGCGACATCGCTGCCAAAAGCGGTGGCCGGGCACAATATCGCCGTCGGCTGCACTTCACGGACCAGGGCCTCCAGTGCGCTCAGGGTGCCGCGCTCGGCGCCCGGCATCGCGTAGACGCGGTCCGCCCCGTAGGCGCCCAGTGAGGAGGCATGGGGCGCGGCATCTCCCAATATGGCCACTCCCACGCTGCCACCTGCGGCGTCCGCCTGCCGCCTCGCCTCCCCGACCAACTCCACGGTCACCGGACGCAGGCTGCCATCTGTCAATTCCGCCACTACCAGCAACTCACCAGCCACTGTATCTTCCTCACTTCTCCGCCACAGTGCGGGCTCGCGCTACAGAACCTTGGCCTCCTGTTGCAGGGCCGCCACCAGTTGCTGCACGGCCTCTGCAGCCGGGGCCTCGATTACTCGTCCGCCGCCGCGCTCTGCCGGCTTTTCCAGTTTCGTCACCCGGGTGGCCGAGCCGGCGGCGCCAACCTCGCCGGCGCCAAGCCCCAGGTCGGCCGCAGTCTTGGTCTGCAGTTCCTTGCGCTTGGCCTTCATGATGTCGATCGCCTTGGGATAGCGGGGCTCGTTCAACCCCTTTTCTGCAGTGAGCACCACCGGCAGGGGCATCTGCAGGTGGGCGGTGCCAGCCTCCGTCTCCCGCTGCACGCACACCTTGCCGTCACTCACCTCCACCTTGACCACGGCCGAGACATGGGGCAGCGCCAACAACTCGGCCAGGGCGGTGCCCACGTAACCGCTATAGTCATCCACGGCCATCTTACCGCACCAGATCACGTCATAAGGCAGTCCCTTGATGGCCGCGGCCAGCGCCTTGGCGGCCGCGTGGGGGTCAGAGCCCTCGAAAGCAGGGTCGCATAGGTGGATAAGGGCGTCGGCCCCCATGGCGGCGCCGGTACGCAGGGTCGCTTCTGCGCCTTCCGGCCCCAGGCAGATCGCGGTGACTGTCCCCCCGTGCGCCTCCTTCATGCGCAAGGCCTCTTCCAGGGCGTACTCATCATAGGGGTTCATCACCCAGGGGATGCCTTCACTGCGGATGCCTGCTCCGTCAGGACTGGGCACGATTTCGGCTGCCGTATCCGGCACCTGCTTGATGCAAACGATGATCTCCATCTCCATTCCCCTTCTACGCGTTCAGCCAGATGGTCTCACCTTCACGGGAACCGTCTTCGCTGGGCTCACGCCCGGCTTTCTCCGCCAGGCAGAAGAACTGCGGCCGGCGCACCGGGAAACCGTATTCGCCCAGCAGCCCCCCCCCGTACATGGGGACGATGCCGATCACTACCCGCTCCTCGGGCTCGGGTCGCACTTCCTGGACCCCCATCACCAGGCCGGTGTCGAGTCGCTGGGCTGCCCGCGGCGCCACCTCCCGGCTGGCATCCGTGCCGGCCATGAGGATGGCCTCGGGCCTGCGCTCGCCCGCGGCCTGGGCGACGATTTCCGCCCAGCGCTGGGCGTCGAAACTGGTGGCCGCCGGCGGCAGCACCACCGCGTCGGCTCCCCGCCAGATCGCCTGGTAGCCGACCTCCTCGCCGGCTCCCAGGATGAGCGCCTCCACCCGCGTGCCGAAGGCGTCGGCCACGTCCCGGCCCGCTCCCAGGGCGCTCCAACACAGGGGGTTAACACCCTCTGGCCCCCCCTCCAACACCACCAGGACCCCTCGCGGCTCATCACCGCTCTCTTCCTCGACGGCAACGCCGTAGGCCGCCAGCAACTCGGCTGCGCTCATCTCGTCGGTCATGTGCTCGTCTCGCTTTCAGGGCACCTGGGTCAGACGCAAACGCGCCCCCGCCCCCGCCAGGCCGCTCTCGTCACTGGAGACCCCCAATTCCTCCAGGGAGGGGCTCTCCAGCGGCTTACGCGCCGCCTTCATCACGGCAATTGCGTTTGGTAACTGGGGGGTGTTGGCGCCGGGCTCGACCGTGAGCAAGGCGGGTAGAGCGATAGTCGCCGGCCCCAGGCTCCCGGCCCGCTCCACCTGGACCTGCCCGCCGGTCACGCTGGCGGCAGTCACCCGCGCGGCCTGGGGCAAGCCCAGAGCCTCAGCCAGGCGGGGTCCCACCTGGCCCATCCCATGCACCACCGAGCGCGCCCCGCATAGTACCAGGTCAAAGTCCCCGGCCCTACGGATGGCCGCCGCCAATACCTTGGCATCGGCCAGCGCATCACCCTCCTGTGCCAGGGGGTCGGTCACCAGGTAGGCGCGGTCGGCCCCCATGGCCAGGATGGGGCGGAGTGCTTCCTGGGCCTCCTCGCCCCCGACCATGAAGGCCACTACCTCGCCCCCGTTCCGCAAGTCCAGGGCCATCTGCAGCGCGTTCTCGTCGGCCGGGTTAGGGACACGCTTGCCCTGCTCGACCAACTCCGAGCGGCTCTTACTCACGTATGCGCTGGCCAGGTCAGGGACCGGCTTCACGCAGACCGCGATGCGCATGCTCGCCTCCCGTCAGTAGCGGCCCTTCTTGGCCAGGTCGGCGGCAATCACCATGCGCTGCACCTCGTTGGTGCCCTCGAAAATGCGGTTGATGCGGGAGTCGCGGTAAAACATCTCCACTGGATAGTCGGCCATGTAACCGATGCCGCCGTGAATCTGCACCGCCTTATCCACCACCCGGTCGAGCATTTCCGAGGCGACCAGTTTCACTATCGCCGACTCCCGGCTGATCTTCTGCCCCGTGTCGTACATCCAGGCCGCGCGGTAGACCATGCTCTCGGCGGCAAAGGTCTCGGCCGCCATCTCTGCCAGCATCCACTGAATAGCCTGTTTCTTGATCAGCGGCTCGCCGAATTGGATGCGCTGGCTGGCATGGTTGATGGAGAGGTCAATCAGTTCCTTGGCCGCGCCCACGCATGCTGCGCCCAGGCTGAGCCGGCCACAATCCAGGGTCTTCATGGCAGTCACGAAGCCCATGCCTACCTGGCCGATGACATTGGCCTTGGGTACGCGCACGTCCTTGAAGAACAACTCGCAGGTGCCGGCGCCCCGGATTCCCATCTTTTTCTCCTTGGGGCCCCGGGAGAAGCCGGGCATATCACTGGTCACCAGGAAGGCGGTGATGCCGCCACGGGCGCCGAGCGCCTTGTCGGTAACCGCAAAGACGCTGAAGACGTCAGCAATGTCCCCATTGGAGATGTAGAGTTTGGAGCCGTTGAGGATGTAGTCGTCTCCATCCGGCACCGCGGTGGTGGCCAGGGCGGCGGCGTCAGACCCGGCCCCCTGCTCGGTGAGCGCAAAAGCCGCGATCTTCTCCCCGGAGCACACGGCGGGCAGGTACTTCTTCTTCAGTTCCTCGCTGCCGTCCAGATAAAGCGCCATGGCGCCGATCGAGGTATGGGCCGCCAGCAGCACCACGAGGGAGGCCGACCCCCGGCCAAATTCCTCGAGCACCACGCAGTAGCCGGTCTCGCCAGCACCCACTCCCCCCAGTTCCTCCGGGAACGGGATGCCGAAGAACCCCTGCTCACGCATCTTGTCGATCAACTCCGGCGGGATGGCATGCTCGTCGTCTATGCGCCGGGCCAGTGGCTTGACTTCCTTCTCCACGAACTTGCGGGTCATGTCCCGCAGCATTTCGTGCTCTTCACTGAAAGTGAAATCCATGGCATTCCTCCCAAGAGCGGTACTGGGGACTGACCTACTGGTCGGTGAACTTGGGCTGGCGCTTCTCCAGGAAGGCACTCACCCCCTCGCGCATATCCTTCGTCTCGCAGATGGTGCCGAAGAGCCGGTTCTCCAGCGCCAAGCCCTCGTCCAGGCTCATGGCACTGCCCTCCTGCACGGCCTTCATGATGCGGACAATGGATTGCTTGCTCTTGCCCGCGATGCGCTGGGCCAGCCCCTTGGCCTGCTTGAGCACCTCGGCCTCGGGCACCACCCGGTTCACCAAGCCGATCGCCTTGGCCTCGGCCGCGGTGATGGCGTCGCCGCTGAGCAGGATCTCCAGGGCCTTGCCCGCACCCACAAAACGGGGCAGGCGCTGGGTGCCGCCGTACCCAGGCAGGATGCCCAGGTTGATCTCCGGCTGGCCGAGTTTCGCACGGTCACTGGCAATGCGGATGTCGCAGGCCATGGCCAGTTCGGCGCCCCCACCCAGGGCGGTGCCGTTGATGGCGGCGATCACGGGGATCTCCATCAGGTCAATGTCGCGAAAGAGGCGCTCCCCCACTGAAGCCATCTGGGACCCGTAGGCGGCATCCTTGATTTCGGCAATCTCGCGGATGTCGGCCCCGGCCACAAAAAACATGCCCGCCCCCGTGATAATCATCACCTTGACGCTGGGATCGGCCTTCACCTGGTCCACAATACTCCTCAGGTCGGCCAACACCGGCTGAGAGAGGGCGTTGACGGGCGGGTGGTTGATCACTACAGTAGCGATCCCGTCCTCGACGCTGAGACTCGCGTTTTGATACTCGGCCATGGGCACCTCCCTTGCGGTTCGTGGCGAACCAGGCGGACCGGGGCGGCGGCCGCCTGACCGATTCTTAGTAAGTGAAGAACCCCCTCCCACTCTTCTCACCGAGATGGCCAGCGGCCACCATGCGCTTGAGCATGGGAGCCGGCCAGAAGCGCTCGCCCAGTTCCTTGGTGAGGCGCTCCAACCCCGCCAGCACCACATCCAGGCCAAGGGAGTCCGCATACTTCAGAATGCCGCCCTTGTCCTGGGGAAAGCCGACGCCGGCCAGCATGGAAACGTCCATGTCGCTTGGAGTGCAGACCGCCTCTTGCAGGCAGATCACGGCTTCGTTGATCATGGGGAAGATCAACCGCTCGGGTGACAACTCCGTCCCGCTAATCCCGCTCTCCTGCTGCGTCTGGGCAATCATGCCCAGCAGCGCCTCGTCCACACCTCCCTCGGGGGCGTCGGCGCCGTAGGAGAAGAAGCCGGCCCCGCTCTTCTTACCCAGACGCCCGGAGGCGACCAGCAGACGCCACAGGGGCGCAGGCTTCATGCGCGGGCCGTAGGAATCATACAGGGTCTCCCCCACGCTGGAGCACACATCCAGCCCCAGGTTGTCCACCAGGGTAAAGGGGCCCATGGGAAAGCCCCACTCCCGCATCATGTTGTCAATGTCCTGGACCTTGCCCGCTCCCTCCCCGAGGGCCATCACCGCCTCATTCAGGTAGGGCAGCAGCAGCCGGTTGACCAGGAAGCCGGCGCACTCCTGCACGCGCACCGCGATCTTGCGCAGGCTTTCCGCGAAAGCAATGGTGTCATCCACGGTCTCGTCATTGGTCTCCAGCCCCGGAATCACTTCCACCAGTTTCATCACGTGGGCGGGGTAGAAGAAATGCATGCCTACCACCTTGTGAGGCCGCTTGGTGGCAGAGGCGATCTCGGAGATGGAGAGCGCTGAGGTGTTGCTGGCCAGGATGCAGGTCTCCGGGGTGTGCTGGTCCAACTCCGCAAAGACAGCCTTCTTGATGGCCATCTTCTCGGGCACGGCTTCGATGACGATGTCCACGTCCTCAAAGCCCTCATAGGTGGTGGTCCCGGTGATGAGCGCCAGTTTTGACTGCATCTCCGAGGCTTGCATCTTGCCCCGGTCCACCCGCCCCTGGTAGATCCTGCGGGCAGTATCCAGACCCTTGTCTACCAGCGCCTGGTTGACATCCTTGATCACCACCGGAAGGCCAGAATTGGAGATGGTCTGGGCGATCTCAGCCCCCATCGCGCCGGCTCCCAGGACTGCCGCCTTGTAGATGTACATACGAATCCCCTCCTTCACCCGGCGCGGGCCGACCGTGGGGAGCGGCTCCGGGCAAGAAAAGGACGGGGGGAAGCCGCGCGCTGGCTCGGCCCGATTCGCCTATTTACGCTCGACCACGATGGCGCCGCCCATGCCGCCGCCCACACACTCGGTGGCGACTCCGTAGCGAACGCCCCGTCTGCGCATCTCGTAGAGTAGGGTGACCACGATGCGGGCCCCAGTGCAGCCCACCGGATGCCCAAGCGCGATGCCGCCGCCATTCACGTTGGTGATGTCCAGGTCCATGGGCATGATGCGATTGCAGGCGATGAACTGAGCGGCGAAAGCCTCGTTCAGTTCGATCAGGCCGATATCCTCCAGGCTCAACCCCGCCCGCTTCAGGGCCAGCGGCACGGCCTTGGTGGGGCCAATCCCCATCCGCTCCGGCTCCACCCCCGCAAAACCGTAGGACCGCATGTAACCCAGGGGCTCGGTGATGCCCAGCGCCTTGGCCTTGTCCGCGCTCATCATCAGCACTGCCGCTGCCCCGTCACTGATGGGGCAGGCGTTCCCCGAGGTGACCGTGCCGCCCTCCTTCTTGAAGACTGCCGGGTACATGGCCAGGGTCTGCTCGTTCAGGGCCACGTTGATACCCTCATCCTCAGTGATGGTCTCCGGCGCCACTGCCCGGCCGGCGGCCTTCTTGGGCACCTCCACCGGCACGATCTCCTCCTTGAATCTTCCCTCCCGGGTCGCGCGGAAGGCCAACTTGTGGCTGCGCACCGCGAACTTGTCTTGTTCCTCGCGGCTGATGTTGAACTCCGCAGCCAATACCTCCGCGGTCTCCCCCATGATCATCCCGCACACGGGGTCGGTCAGCCCCTCCCACAGGGCATCAATGAACTGGGCGTGGCGCAGGCGTTTGCCGAAGCGCATGTCCCGGGATACATAGGGGGCGTTGCTCATGGACTCTACCCCCCCGGCGATATACACATCGCCCTCTTCCATCTGAATGCACTTGTAGGCATCAGCCAGGGCCTGGGCGCCAGAAGCGCAGTTGCGCTGTACCGTCCACGCCGGCACCGTAATGGGTAGGCCTGCCATCAGCGCAACCACGCGGGCGGTGTTCGCGGCGTCGCTGGCCTGCATGCATTGCCCCAGGATCAGTTCATTCACCAGGGCTGGGTCCAGGTGGTTGCGCTCAAGCAGTGCCTTCACCACCACCACCCCCAGTTTGTGGGCAGGCACGTCCTTCAACACCCCGCCCAGCATCCCCTGGGCGACGCGCACTCCGTCGACGATGACCACTTCCTTCATGGCATCCTCCGCGAACCGAATGTGCGCGGTAGCCCGTCCCGGGCGGAGGGCAAGCAACCGCTGTAGCAATCCGGTTTAGTGACCGGTTTCACAAAAGGCCTGTTGTCTCTTCTTAGCCGGAGGCCGGTTTCCCTTTTAGTGAGCGATAAATTTCGCGTTCGTTTGTGCGTAACTGCGGCAGGGGACCGCCTGAGCCCTGGGCAGGCAGGCCGCAGGAGAGCGGGACGCAAAGCGGTGCCAAGGTCCGTCAGCCCATCGGTCTTCGCGAAACCCGCCTATCCTGTCCTCTTGTCCCCCCCAGCCTGACGCTCCTCTACCAACAGCCAAGTTGGCCAACAGCCAGAACCACCCCGCCCCACAGTCCCGCCACTGTACTACATAACCACTCTATTGCCCCAGCCTCAGCACCTCCATCACGTTCGCCGCCGGACGGCCGGCCGCGATCTCCCCCGCCATCGCTTGCAGCACCTCGGCCGAGTGATCGAAAAAGCGGCGATAGGCGGGGCACAGGTACGAGATCGCCTTGCCGTCATCCGCCAGGCGCACGCGGTGCTTTGGGCAATCGCCGTGGCAGAAAGCCCGCACCGCGCACTCGAGGCATTCCTGCGGCAGGTCGGCCTTACCGGCGCCGAAAGCCGCCTGCTCGGCTCCGTCCACCAGGGCGACCAAGCCTTCGGCAGTCACTCTCCCGCGGCGGTGTTCCGGATAGACAAAGTGGTCGCACGCGTAGAGATCGCCGTTGTGCTCCACCACCAGTGCCCGCCCGCAGGTGGGCCCGAAGACGCAGAGCGTGGGCGGCCCCCCGCACCAGACATTCAGCGCGCATTCGAAGAGTTGCACGAAAACCTCCCCCACCTCATGGCGCGCCCACCAGTCGAAGATCTGGCACAGGAACTCGCCGTAGGTCTCCGGCCGCACCGACCACGGCGCCACCTTACGGCTGTCCGGCGCTGCCCGCTCCACGATGGGAATAAACTGCAGGTGTCGCAGCCCCAGTCCCACCAGGTGGCGATAGACCTCGAGCGGCTGGCCTGCGTTCTCCCGATTGACCGTGACCAGGGCGTTGCACTCCACCCCCGCCTCGAGCAGCGCCTTAAGCCCGGCCTCGGCCCGGGCATAGGTTCCCCGGCCCCCCCGGTCCCGCCGATAGCCGTCATGCAGCGCTACCGGGCCGTCCAGGCTCACTCCCACCAGGAAGTCATGCTCGGCGAAGAACGCCGCCCACTTCCCATCCACCAGGGTGGCATTGGTCTGCAGCGCGTTGCTCACTCGCTGCCCGGGCCGTGCGTACTGCCGCTGCAGCGCCAGCGCCCGCCGGAAAAAAGGCAGCCCGGCCAGCAAGGGCTCTCCCCCCTGCCAGGCAAAGACCACCTCCGGGGTGGGGTTGGCCTGCAGGTAGGCCCGGGTGACCTCCTTGAGCGTGGCCTCGTCCATGCGTAGCGGCGAGCCGGGGTACAGCCGCGCCTTCTCCAGGTAATAGCAGTAGGCGCAGGCCAGGTTGCACGTCGCCCCCACCGGCTTGATCATGAGGTGGAAGGGAGTCTTGGCGGTGGTGCTGGTCATAGGTTCAGGTTACCCCGAAAGCCGTCTCGTTCCTGCGGGTCCGTGGGGCTATCACCGGCCAGTAAAGCCCACCATCCCCCCGTCCCAGGCGGTCGCCGGTAACTGTCCCGGTCGCTCCCGGGTGCGGTGTTCCTGCCCTCTCCCAGTTGGGAACAGGGCGGGGCGGGGGGCCTGGGCTTTCCGGTCCACCCCCGCTCCCCCTCATCCTGACCCTCTCCCTCCAGGGAGAGGAGTGGGAGCCAGGCGGCATGGACGTTTGGATCCCTCCTCACGCCTCACCCCTCACCCGAAACCTGAGACGCGAGACCCGAGACCCGATCCCTCTACCTGTCTCGCGGATGCCTCTTGCGCAATTCCGCCACCGCCCACCCCCGGCCGGTCTTCTCCAGGTACTCGCAATACTGGTCCAGGTGGCCGCGGGTATGCCAGGGCCCGCCCTCCTGCATGACCGTCCACAGCGGGTCCTCGTCATGGGGCATGGACTGCATCATCTCGTCGTGCCAGCGCCCCAGCATGGCCGCCGCCTCCTGGCACACCGCAGGGTGGTCGCCGGCCATCTCCCTCTCCTCGTGAGGATCCTCGCTCAGGTTGAAAAGCATCTCCTCGGGGAAAAGGTGATAGCCATCGTGGTAGGTGCGCATGTAGATCCAGGGCCCGAAGCGGACTCCCCGCTGGCACACGTGTGCGCACTGGCTGACCACCAGGTGGTCTCGCCCGCAGGCCTCCCCCCGGGTTACCGCCAGCGCGTGGCTGCGCCCGTCCCAGGCCGGGGCCGGGTCCTTGCCCAATAACTCGGCCAGGGTGGGGGGCAGGTCCAGGTTATAGTGCAGGCCAGTATCCACGTGCCCCCGGCGCCCGCCCGGCCAGCGGATGATCATGGGGATGTGCGGGGTGATGCCGTCCGCGGTGCCGTGCTCGGCCCAGATCCCCAGTTCCCCCAGGTTCTCTCCGTGGTCGGAGGTGACGATGACCGCCAGGTCCTCCCCCACCCCCTGGCGCTCCAGGGCCGCCAGTAACTGCCCGATATGGTCATCCATGTACCGGATGCCGCAGTCATAGCCGTCTATCATCCGGCGCAGGTCGGCCATGTCCTTGATCTCCCCCGGGTGCCGGGGGAAGCGCGGGTTTGCCTGGTTGTCGTACATGTTGATCTCGCGCGCCCCGTGCGGCCCCACCAGCTCCTGGTGCCGCCGTAAGGTGTCCTCGGTGAGCCAGTCGGGCAGGGGGTCGCGGGCAAAGGGATTGCCGAAAGCCTCCGGCGCCCGGTAGGGGGTGTGGGGGTCCCAGTAGTTGACGTGCAGGAGCCAGTTATCGCGCTTGGCGTTGCGTTCAATCCAGTCCAGGGCGATGGGGGTGACCTCCTCGGCCGACTCCCCGCCTCCCTTGCCCGTGTTATACATCTCCAGGAAACCGGCGTAGAACCACCATGCACTGTGCCGCTCGGCGAAAGGGCTGACGCTCACCGTGCGCAGGCCCGCGCTGCGGATCACCGCCCATAGGCTCTGCTGCTTCAGGCGGTCACCAAAACCGCGCTCCGCCCCCTCCAGCCGCATGTCGGCGGCCGTCCCCCCGTGCCCCACCACCCCGCTGTGGATTCCGAAGCGCCCGCTTACCAGTGCCGCCCGCGAGGGTAGACAGGGCGCATCGGAGCAGTGGTACCCCTCAAAGCGCACGCCTTCGGCGGCAATCCGGTCAATGTTGGGCGAGGTGTCGCGGTGATACCCATAGCAGCTCAGGTGGTCAGGGCGCAGGGTATCCAGGTCCAGGAACAGGATGCGCATGGCGGCACCTCGCGGGGGATGGCACTGGAAGTAGATTACGGGGCTGGGCCGGCCCTTCCTCCCCTACGGAAAGGAGATGAAAGGCAGCAGGTGGTGAGTGTGCAGCGTCTCCGCCAGCTCAAAGAGCCCGGCGAGCACCAGGAACCCAACGGCATGGGTGCACTCGGCCCGCAGCGCCGACAGGCTGATCGCGGGCAAGGGTGCATGCCGGTAGCTGGACAGACGCGGGAAAAAGCAGGGTACCCGCCCGCAGTAGTCCTTATACGCTCGCCCAAAAGCTTCCGCCAGCACCGCCTCCTCGTGGCGGATGGTGATGCGATACTGGACTGCGAAGTAGACGACGGCCAAAATCAGGATCAGCAGGTTCTCCGAGATCACCGCCAGCCCCAGGGCCAGGAGCAGGCTACACAGGTATAGCGGGTGCCGGCTGAGGCTGTAGGGGCCGTCCTGCTGCAGGACACGACCTTTGCGACCGCCGATATAGAGAGTGCACCATAGCCGACCGGCAATGCCCACGGCAATCAGCACCACTCCCAGGCCGGTGGCCAGGAAATCGAGGTAAGAGATCTCGGGCCAGGGGTGCTGCATGAAGAGCGCGGCCAGCAGCGCGGCCAGGGCGATGCCCGTCCCCAGCCGGGTGCGGTAGCGGACCAGAAAGCCAGCCCTCTCTTCGCTGCTGACACTGGGTGCAGCCAAGCACTTCCTCCTCGGGCAGAGCCGGCCTCGCCCAGGGATGCAGGCAGCCGGTGGCGCGCTTATGCTACCCGCCCGCCCGACATTCTAACCCCCTGCCTGCCGGCGTGGCAATCGGCCGAAAGTACAGTTTTGCGACAACGCTACTGCTTGGCCCGCGCCCGCTCCGCCTGCGCGTGCCGCACCATGGCCGCTCCGGCCTGCTCCGCAGCCTGCTCCATGTACTCCCGGTTGCGCCGGGTGGCAATCAGGGCGTCGAACACCGGCATCTGGCACACCCCGAAGTAGCGCTCCAGCGCCACCAGAGCGGTCGGCCCGCCCCCGCCGCTCCCCCCGGCCGCCGCAATCGAAAGCACCAGTCGCCCCTCGGTGGGAGATTCCTCGGAGCCGATGTTGGTCCGCCGCACCCGGTCGAGAAAGTTCTTGGTGGCCTCGCTCAGGTCGCCAAAGTACACCGGCGTCGCCAGCACCACCGCGTCGGCCGCCGCCACCTTGTCCCGCACCGCCTGGAAGTCGTCGTCCTGTTCACACTTGCCCTCATTGCGGCAGATGCCCCACCCGTTACCACACTGCCGGCAAGCCTGGATGCGGTGGTCGAGCAGGCGCAACAACTCCACCTCGGCGCCCGCCTTTTCGGCTCCCCGCAGCGCAGCCTGCACCATGGCAGCCGTCAGTCCATCCCGGTTCGGGGAGGTGTAGATCCCAAGAACCTTCATGCCTCTTCCTCCGCGAGCGGCGCCTTGTCACCCGTGCGCGCCTGCCAGGCCGCCAGGCGCCGGCGCAGCCGGGCGATCACCTCGTCGTGCCTGCCCCCATAGTACAGGTTCTCCATCTCATTGGGGTCGTCGGGGAGGTGGTATAACTCACAACGGTCGCCCCGGCGCAGGCTCAGTTTCCATCCATCCGGCGAGATCACCGTGCGCACGGGCACCTCCGCCGCCGGGGGCCGGGCTCCAGGGGAGGTCAGGTTGTCGTCGGAGTCCCGTCCGTTCCACTCGATGAAGACGTGGTCCTCCACCGGATTGCCACTCCCCTCCAGCACCGGGCGCAGGCTGTATCCCTCCAACTCTTCTGGCACCGGCTGTCCCATCAGGTCGAGCAGCGTGGGCACCAGATCCACCTGGCTCACGGGCGCTCCCACCCGTCGCCCGCGGCCGGGCAGCCAGGGCACGCGCACCAGCAGCGGCACCCGCACCACTTCCTCATACATCACGGTCTTGGCCAGCAGCCGGTGGCTCGCCATCATGTCCCCGTGATCACTGGTAAAAACTACGATCGTGCGCTCGTCCAGCCCAGCCCGGTGCAGGGCCGCCAGGATGCGCCCCACCGCCTCGTCCACCAGAGTAACCAGGCCCCAGTAGTTGGCGCAGATTCGCCGCCAACCCTCCTCCCCGGACAGGTCTTGCCCCCCATGCCCGTGCACGCGATAGTGCTCCCGCATCAGCCGGCAGCGCTCGGGTTCGTTGGGGTCGGGCTCGGCATAGAAACTGGCGGGCAGGCGCAGGCGCGCGGGGTTGTACCGGTCATTGTAGGGACCGGTGAACGGCATGTGCGGCTCCAGGAAGTTTACGCAGGCCACGAAGGGCTCATCCCCATGCGCCTCGATAAAGCGCTCCATCTCCTCCGCCAGGAAGTGGGGCTTGGTGAACCTGGGCGGCAGGCTCACCGCCTTGCGCCGGGAGAACACCCTCACCCCGTCCTTGCCCTCGTGGTCGGGGGTGAAGCCCTTCTCTACGAGCCAGTGGTGGTACGAAGATAGGGTGCCCCGATCACGGTCCGGGCCGTAGTGCGGGCGGTAGTTGTCCTCGATGCTCACCCAGTGGTCGAACCCGTGCTGGACGAACACCTCGTCGCCCAGGTGCCACTTGCCCATATAGGCAAAGCGGTAGCGCCGGTCCCGGAATAACTCGACGATAGTGGGCACGCTCGCGTCCAGCGCGATGTTGTTGGCAACGCAGCCCGTGCTATGGGGATAGCGCCCGGTCATGATGCTGGCCCGGGAGGGGGTGCACACCGGCTGGGTGATGTAGGCGCGGTCAAAGACCGTGCTCTGCGCCGCCAGGGCATCCAGGTTGGGCGTTTCGATCTGCATATTGCCGTACGCCCGCATGGTGTCCTGGCGCTGCTCGTCGGTGAAAAGGAAAAGCAGGTTGGGCTGCTGGTCCATGGCTTTGCTCCCCTGCTCTGGCTTCGATAGGGGCACCTGCATATCCTGCGGGCGGCCCCCGGTTCGGGTGGCGCCCCGGGGCGCGCTATCCCTGACCCCCCTCTTCCCTTCCGGTCGCTCAGACTGCAGCCTCTCCCCTCCCGGAAGGCACGGACTTGCTCCGGGTGGAAACGACTGTCCATTGACCGCCAGGAGGTGGATATGAGCGCCGGCAACACCCCGGTCCCGGGCGAGCGCTATACCAATTCCCTGGGCATGGAGTTCGCGCCCATTCCCGCAGGGACGTTTCGCATGGGCAACGAGGCGACGCTCCCCGAGGACCTGCTCACCCCCGCTGAGGCCGATGGCACGGTGCGCGTCTGGCTGCCGGCGACCGGCGACTACGACGAGCGGCCTGCCCACCAGGTCACCATCTCCCGGCCCTTCCACCTGGGCGTGTGCCAGGTCACCAACGCGCAGTACGAACAGTTCGACCCGCTGCACGCGCACCTGCGGGGGAAACTTGGCTTTTCCATAGACTCCGATGAGGCGGTGGTATTCGTCTCCTGGCACGAGGCCGCGGCTTTCTGCCGGTGGCTGTCCGAGAAGGAGGGCCTGCCCTACCGCCTGCCCACCGAGGCCGAGTGGGAATACGCCTGCCGGGCGGGGACGACCACCCTCTTCTCCACGGGCGACACCCTGCCCGAGGAGTACCTGCGCAACCCCGGCTCCTCCTGGTATCCCGACAGCCGGCACGGCCGGGGACGGGCAGAACTGGCGCCACTGCACGTAGGGCGTACGCCGGCCAACCCCTGGGGCCTGCACGACATGCACGGCAACGTGGAGGAGTGGTGCCGGGATTGGTACGGCCCCTATGCCCCCGAGGACCAGGTGGACCCCGTGGGACGGGCCGACGGAGATTTCCGGGTCACTCGCGGCGGCAGCCACTCCACCGTCGCCTACTACCTGCGCAGCGCCAACCGCATGGGCAGCCTGCCGGAGGATCGCTCGTGGTATATCGGCTTCCGGGTGGCGATCGGGGAGGCGCCGGCCACGTCTGCCCTGCCCGCCATGCCCCCGCCCCCCGTGCAGCAGGGGGTGAGCACCCGCCGGCGGGAAGCCCCTGTTCCCGGGCCGGACCGGCCACATTTCCACGGCCCCCTGCCCTACGTGCACATCCCCGAGGGGGCGGTCGGCCCCCTCTTCGCCCGCCACAACCACGACGCCGCCATCGCCGAATGCCCAAACGGTGATCTGCTCGCCATCTGGTACACCACCTGGACCGAGCGCGGGCGGGAGGTGGCGGTGGCGGCCAGCCGGCTGCGGGTGGGAGCGCAGGAGTGGGAGCCCGCCTCCCCCTTCTGGGATACCCCCGACCGCAACGACCACTGCCCCGGCCTGTGGTGGGACGGCGAGCAGACCCTCTACCATTTCAACGGGCTCTCCGCCGCCGCCACCTGGGGGTCGCTGGCCATCATCATGCGCACCTCCACCGATAGCGGCGCCACCTGGTCCCGCGCCCGGCTGATCGCCCCCGAGCACTCCACCCGGCACATGGTCATCCCTGGCACCTTCCGGGCGCAGGACGGCGCCATCGTGCTCGCCTGCGACGCCAACGAATCCTGGGGCACCGCCCTCCACCTGAGTTACGACAACGGCCAGACCTGGGCCGACGCCGGGGGCACCATCGCCGGCATCCACGCCGGGGTGACCCAACTGGAGGACGGCCGCCTGCTGGCCCTGGGGCGGGGACACGATATTGACGGGCGCATGCCCATGAGCATCTCCGCCGACATGGGGCGCACCTGGACCTACCGCGCCTCCCCGTTCCCCCCCATCGGCGGCGGGCAGCGCCTGGTGCTAATGCGCCTGCAGCAGGGGCCTCTGCTTTTCGTCTCCTTCGCCAACGATCCGCTCCCCATCACTGACGCCGCCGGCAAGAGGCGGCCCATCACCGGCATGTTCGCCGCGCTGTCGTATGACAGCGGCGAAACCTGGCCCCGGATGCGCCCGGTCAGCGACGACGGCCCCGGGCGGGAAGTGGGCACCCTCGATGGCAAGCCCTGCACCATGGACGCGAGCACCGGCGAGCCCAAGGGGTATCTTGCCGCCTGCCAGTCCCGCGACGGCCTGGTGCACCTGATCAGCAGTTGGAACTACTACCGCTTCAACCTCTCGTGGCTGGAGTCACCGGCGCCCGCCCTCCCGGGCTGACCTGCCGGAGGGTGCCAGGCCGCCGGGGGCGAAGTGAGGAGACACCCGTCCGCCAGGAGGTCCAGCCGTGCCCTCGCGCCCCAACTTCCTGATCTTCGTCACCGACCAGATGCGCGCCGACCACATGGGCTGTGCGGGTAACCCGGTCATCCGCACCCCCCACCTGGACGCCCTGGCGGCCGAGGGCGTGCGCTGCAGCCGGGCCTACGTCAATAACCCGCTGTGCATGCCCTCCCGGGCCACCCTTTTCACCGGGCTCACCCCCCGCGCCCACGAGGTGCGCACCAACGGCATCCCGCTTGACCCCCGCTTCCCCACCATGCCCGCGGCCCTGGCGCGGGCCGGCTATCGCACCCATTCCGTGGGCAAGATCCACCTCACCCCCTACGGCACGCCCAAGGGGGTGGACCCGGCCAGCCTGACTCCCTCTGCCTGGCCGGAGGCCAGCGCCATGTGGGGCCGCGGCCTGGTGCGCGAGGTGCCGGTGCCCTACTTCGGATTGCAGGGGGTGGAGGTCACCCTGGGCCATGGCCCGGGCACCGGCGGCGATTACCGGCGCTGGCTAAGGGCGCAGGACCCCAAGGCCGAGGCCCTGCTGGCCCCGGAGGCAGGCCGGCCCAGCCGCACCGGGGCCGAGAACTGCTGGCATTCGGCCATTCCCGAGGAACTGCACTACAACACCTGGGTGGCCGCGCGGGCCATCGCCTTCCTGGAGAGCCACCCGATGGGGGAGCCCTTCTTTCTATGGTGCTCCTTCCCCGACCCACACCACCCCTATTGCCCGCCCGAGCCCTGGGCCAGCCGCTATCACCCGGCCGACATCCCCCTGCCCACCCGGCGGGAGGGGGAACTGGCCGATCTCCCGCCTCACTACCGCTTGATGTACGAGACCGGCCACCCCACCGCCGGCCGCTTTGGCCCCACCCACATGGGCGACGACCAGATCCGGGAGATCCTGGCGCTGACCTACGGCATGATCTCCCACGTGGACGACTGCATCGGCCGAGTGATGGCCGCCCTGGAGCGCAGCGGGCGGCGGCAGGATACCGTGGTCTGCTTTCTGTCGGACCACGGCGACATGATGGGCGACCACTGGATCATCAACAAGGGGCCCTTCCACTTCCAGGGGCTACTTGGGGTGCCCTTCATCTGGAGCGCGCCCGGCCGCTTCCCGGCCGGGCGCACTTGCGCGGGCCTGGCCTCATTCCTCGATTTCGCCCCCACCGTGCTCGACCTGGCGGGGGTGCCCATCCCCGAGGGACCGACCCCACCCGAGCCCGAGTCTCCCGGCCACCTGCCGCCGTGGCCCGGGCGCTCGCTGGCGCCTATGCTCACCGGCGCCGCCGAGGGCGTGCAGGACAGCGTGGTGGTGGAGAACGACGAGGACTACCTGGGCCTGCGCCTGCGCACCCTGATCACCGACCGCTGGTGGCTCACGGCCTATCCCGGGCAGGAGTACGGGGAACTCTTCGACCTCGAGGCGGACCCCGGCCAGTTGCATAACCTCTGGCACGCCCCCCCGGCCCGCGAGATCAAGCGTGACCTGCTGATCCAGCTCATGGAACGCCTGGTCGAGACTGATAGCACACTGCCCCGGCGGCTGTGCCACGCGTGAATGCCCGTTCGTAGTAGCGCCGTAAGGCGTCCTGGCGCGGGGACGAGCAGCAGCAAGTCCCCCTCTACGAGGGAGGCGCTGGGCAGCCAACACCGAATGCATTACCGCCAGCCCCTCAACCCCCTCCGCGCCCCCATTTCCCTCCAGCAGCCAATAGCCAGCATCCGGAATCCCCAGGACTTCTCCGGCGGCAAAGCGAATCACCTCAGCGGGCCGCATCCACGCCCCGGAGGACCGCATGGCCGAGCGACCGCACATCGTGATCATCATGCCCGACCAGTTACGCGCCGACAGCCTGGGCTGCGCCGGGCATCCGCAGGTACAGACCCCCAACTTCGACCGCATTGCGGCCGAGGGCATGCGTTTTTCCGAGGCCATCACCACCAATCCGCTGTGCATGCCGGCCCGGGCCTCCTTTGTGAGCGGCCTGTACTGCCATAACCACGGCATGTGGAACAACCGGGGGCGCCTGCCAGCCGCAGACGAGACCTTCTTCCACCACCTGCAGCGGGCGGGATACTACACCGGGCACATCGGCAAGTCGCACTACCATCCGCATGGCCACGGCCACCTGCGGGAGGCCGAGCCCTACATGCATGCCCGGGGGCTGGACTACGTGCACGAAACCACCGGGCCCTGGGCCACGGTCACCACCGATTCCTACCTCACCGACCGCTGGCAATCTCTCGGCCTGCTGGAGGCCTTCCGCGCAGACTACCGGGAGCGCCAGGGCCACCATCTGCTGGTGCGCCCGAGCACGCTGCCGGAGGACGAGTTCCCCGATGCCTACGTGGGCCGGCAGGCGGTGGAGTTCATCGCCGGGTATGACCGGCCGCAGCCGCTGTGCCTGTTCGTGGGCTTCGGTGGGCCGCACGAGCCCTGGGACGCGCCGGGGCGGTATGCCACCATGTATCCCCCGGCCGAAACCCCGCCCGCCATCGCCCCCGAGAAGGAGGGCGAGTGGCTGCCACAGGTGGTGCGCGACCGCCCGTCGGGTACCCGCATCCCCGAGATGACCGCGGCCGACATCGCCCGCATCCGGGGGGCCTACTACGGCAAGATCTCCATCGTGGACCACTGGGTCGGCCGCATCCTGGAGGCGCTCGGGGATAGGGGCTTCCTGGAGGAAACCTTCATCGTGGTCTGGTCCGACCACGGCGAAATGGCGGGCGACCACCAGCGGCTCTTCAAGTCGTGCTTCTTCCGGGGGGCGGTCAACGTCCCACTTATCCTGCGCTGGCCCGGCCGCATCCCCGCGGGCACCGTCTCCCCGGCGCTGGTGGAGATCATAGACGTCTTCCCCACGCTGCTGGAGGGCCTGGGCCTGCCGCCCTCCGCGCGCTGCCAGGGTAAGTCGCTGTGGCCCACGCTCGCCGACCCGGAGCATCCCCACCGGGAGGTGGTGCTCTCCGAGGCGGCGACCAACCTCTTCCACGGCAGCATGGTGCGCACGCGCCGCTACAAGTACGCCGCCGAGGAGAGCGGGCAGAGCCACCAGTTGTTCGACCTGGAAACCGACCCCGACGAGCAGCGCAACCTGGTCGGCCACCCGGACTACGCCCAGGTCGAGCGGGAGATGCGGGAGCGGCTGCTGGAGGCGTTGTTGGAGCGGCAGGTAAGGGTGCCGTAGGTATCAGGTCTAGGGCCCTTGCCCCTTCTCCGCCAGCACGGACGGGGGCAGGCAAAGGCTGGATAGCCTGGATGATGGCTTCCCCGAGCAAGATTTTTCGGGCTGCCGGACGGAGGGGGTAGAGCGAGCGAAAGCACTGCCGCCGGCAACCTTCAAAACGACCGGTCGCCCCTCACCCCAGCCCTCTCCCGGGGGGAGAGGGGGCCGGGCAGCCCGGATTGCAGAGGGAGGTAGCGAAGATGCCTGACAAGCCTAACCTGTTGCTCGTCTTTGCCGACCAGATGCGGGCGGAGGCGATGGGGTGCATGGGCAATGCCCAGGTGCACACCCCGCACCTCGACCGGCTGGCTGCCCAGGGTGCGCTCTTCACCAACGCCATCGCCAACCACCCGCTGTGCACCCCTAGCCGGGCCAGCCTGCTCACAGGCCGGTATCCGCTATCCTGCCGTACAGTCACGAACGACCTGCAGATGCCCACCGACCAGGTCACCTTTGCCCACGTGCTGGGGCGGGCGGGATATCGCTGCGGGTACGTGGGCAAGTGGCACCTTGACGGGTGGCCGCGTAACCAGTTCACCCCGCCGGGCCCACGCCGGCAGGGCTTCGACGACTACTGGGCGGTGCATAACTGCACACACGACTACTTCCACCCCCATTACTACCTGAATGACGACCCCAACCTGGTGGAGGTGCCCGGCTATGAGCCGGAGGTGCAGACCGACCTGGCCATCGGGTGCCTGGAACGATGGAAAGACGAGCCCTTCTGCCTGGTGGTCTCCTGGGGGCCTCCCCATAACCCCTATGAGATGGTGCCCGAGCGCTATCGCAAGCAGTATGACCCCGAGGCCTTGGTCCTGCGCCCCAACTGCGGCCAGGATGCCAACCGCCGCAACGTTGCCGACTACTATGCGGCGGTAACCGCGCTGGACGAGAACCTGGGCCGGCTGCTCGCCGCCCTGGACCGGCTGGGGATCGCCGGGCGCACGCTGGTGGTCTTCACCTCCGACCACGGGGACCTGCTCTGGTCGCACCACCTCACCGACAAGCAGGCACCCTGGGAGGAAGCCATCCACATCCCCCTCGTCATGCGCCTGCCAGGGACCATCCCGGCCGGCCGCAAATCCGAGGAACTCATCGGCATCGCGGACCTGGCGCCCACGATGCTGGGACTACTCGGCGCGCGCGTGCCCCGGGAGATGGAGGGGCTGGACTTCACCTGGGCAGCGCTCGGACAGGCGGGCAGCGGCCACACCTCGGTGCCCATTATGGACCTGGTACCTACCGACAACGCCCTGCGCTGGAACATCCACCCCTGGCGGGGGGTGCGCACCCGCCGCTACACCTATGCCCGCCGGCAGGGGCAGCCGTGGGTGCTCTACGACAACCGCGAGGACCCCTACCAGTTGAAAAACCTGGCCGAGGAGGCCTCCGCCGCCCCGCTGCGGCGGGAGATGGAGGGCGAGTTGCAGTCATGGCTCGAGCGGCTGGGCGATCGCTTCGGCACGGCCGAGGAGTGCCTGGCCTCGCTGGGCCAGACCGAGGCCTGGGCCAAGCGCCAAGAGCACTTTCACAAGGGAGGAAACTGGTAACCGCCCGGATCTCATTCCACGGCCCAGATTCCGGATCGAGAGCGGGATTTCTCCGCTTCGGCCGGGCAGTTGCCGGGTCTCCGGTCGAAATGACACTTGCGGCACCTGCACTCATAACGAACCGGTGACCCATCACCCCAGCCCTCTCCTGAGGGGAGAGGGGGCACACTCAAGCAACCGGCTCATGGAGGGCCAATGACCCGGCGGGCCCTGGGGCTGGGGCTGGCGTGCGTGGCCTTCATCAGCATCGCCACCCCCTACAGCGACCTGGTGATGCGGGGCACCTGGGTGGGACTGACTGCGCTGCCCATCGGCGCCGTCTTCCTGCTCGCGGTGCTGGTGGTCGCCAACGCCCCCCTGCGCCAGCGGGGGGTAGGGCTGACGGGCGGGGAGTTGCTTACCATCTTCGCCATGACCCTGGTGGCGGCCGGAGTGGCCTCCTTCGGCCTGACCGGCCTGCTTATCCCCTATCTGGCGGGGCCGCGCTACTTCGCCAGCCCGGAGAACCACTATGCCGAGGCCATCCTCAGCCACCTGCCGACCTGGATGCTGGCCCCCAGTCGGGAGGCAGCGGTAGGGCTATACGAGGGCCTGGCGCCAGGGGCATCCATCCCCTGGCTGGCCTGGCTGCGACCGCTGGCGGCGTGGTCGGTGCTGGTGGGGGCGGTGTACCTGGTCATCTTCTGCCTGGTGGCGCTGGTGCGCCGGCCCTGGGCGGATGAGGAGAAACTGGTCTTCCCCCTGGTAGCCCTGCCGCTCGAACTGGCCACCTACGACGGCCCCCGCGCGGCCCTGCCCCGGCTCTTTGCCGATCCGGCAATGTGGGTGGCCTTCCTGATCCCATTTGCCCTGCACACCATTAACGGCCTGCACCGCTACGTAGCCTTCTCCCCGACCCTGAACGTGCACCTGATTGACCTGGGGCAATACCTGCCCTGGCCCTACAACGACGCGGTCAACCCCTTCTGGCTACGGGTGCTGTTCTCGATCGTCGGGCTCACGTACCTCCTGCCCTCGGACGTCGGCTTCAGCCTGTGGTTCTTCTACTTCTTCTTCCTGGCGCAGCAGGTCTTCGCGGCGCGGCTGGGCTTTGCCATGCCCGCCATCCAGGCCTACCCGGTGCGGGCCTTCGTGGCGCACCAGATGTTCGGAGGCATCCTGCTCTTCGCCGGCTACCTGCTGTGGAGCGCGCGCCGGCACCTGTGGCAGGCGGTGCGGGTAGCCGTGAGGCGGGGCAAGGCCGATGACGCCGAGCCCATCTCTCCGGCGGCGGCAGTCTGGGGAACGGCGGCCGGGCTACTCGCGATCGCCGCCTGGGGGGAGGCCGCGGGAGCGGGAGGGATGCACGCCCTGGCGCTCTTCGCCCTCTTCTTCCCCCTGCAGTTGGTGGGGGCGCGGCTGGTAGCCCAGGCCGGGATGCTCTACGTGCAGCACCCCTACCGCCCGCTCAACCTGATGTTGGACGCGGTGGGGACGACCGGGGTGGGCACCTCCCGCCTGCCTGGCCTGGCCATGCTCGACCACCTGTGGATGCTCGACAACCGCAGCCCGCTCATGCCCGGGGTCTTGCAGGGGGTGCAACTGGCCGAGGCTGCGGCAGGGGCGCGCCGGCGCATGGCGCGGGCCATGGCCCTGGCAGTCGCCCTCGCGGTGCCCCTCTCCGTGTGGTCGTACCTGCGACTGATGTACACCCACGGCGGCCTGGTGCTGAACTCCTGGTTCACCAGTTACTACGCGAACAACCTCTACAGCACCTGGACCACCTCGCTGGTGCTCGGCGGCCAGGAACCGCAACCACTGGCCTTCGGCACCATGGGCATCGGCGCCGCCACCATGCTCGGCCTGCTCACCCTGCACCGCACCTACCTGTGGTGGCCCTTCCACCCGGTGGGTTACCTGATGGGCGCCTCCTGGCCCATGATCAACTTCTGGTTCCCGGTACTGGTGGGATGGCTGGCCAAGTGGCTGGTGCTCCACTACGGGGGAGCGCGCTGCTACCGCCGCTTCATCCCCGCCGCCCTCGGCCTGATCTTCGGGGAGTTGTGCGCCGGAGGGCTATGGGTGGTGGTGGACTGCCTGACCGGGATGCGGGAGCACGAGATATTCTCCTTCTGAAGCAGGCGAATGGGGCAATGGGGAGGGGCAAGAGGGATCGGCAGTGCGGATTTGAAACTGGAGCAGGTCCCACCTGCCACTTGATGCCGGGTGCCCAATGCCCACCGCCTGATGCCTGTTGCCTGATGCCAGTGCCTACTGCCTGCTCGGCCCCACCCCGTACCCCGCCACCTGGTCCTGCTTGTTGAAGGTGACCACCAGGTCGGCGCGGCCCATGGCGAACTCGCAGGGGACCACGACAGTGCCCGGCTCGGTACCCGGATGGGTGCCCAGCATGCGCTGATAGGCACCCAACTGCCCACAGATCTCCTGCCACTGGGCCTCGCGGCGGGCGGCGGTCTGCAGCCGCCGGCGCTCCTCCCGGGTGCTCACCTTGCCCAGGAAATCGGCCTTGGTGCGCATGACCAGGCCATAGGTGAAGTCGCCGCGGGCCATGGCCCCGATGAAATCCTCGGCCTTGGCCTCCTGGCGGGCCACCCGCACGCGCTGTGCTGCGGCCAGCCCGGCCACGATCACCGCCGCCAGTATCGCCAGCGCTGCCAGGGCGCGCATGGTGTCCTCCCGGCCCCCTGTATGAGTATTCCACAGGGCGATCGCGCGGCCGAGCGCTCAGTGGTAGAGTGGAGCGCAGTTCTGGTTACTGGCAGGGCAGGCTGATCGGAGATTCACACGGGAGGGCGCCTGGCGCCAGATGCCCCGGAGTACTGAACGGGTCTCAGGTTAGGGGCAAGGGCCAGACCTGTGAGACTTGGCAATTCGCTCCCCTCTCGGCCAGAGATTGACCAGGTTGCCGGCGGCGATGCAGGCGGCGCCGGGCCAGAAGCCGGGGCCGAAGCCCTGTCGCAAGAGGAGCCAGCCCAGGACCACCGAGAGCAGGAGCAGGAGATAGTTGAGGGCGGGCAGGCGGTGGGCCCCGCCGGCCTTCTCTCCCAGTTCCAGGGCGTGCATCCACAGCGGGTAGCCCACCGCATAGTTGAAGAGGCCCATCACCGCCACGATCCCCACCACCGGCACCGACGCCTGCCCCCACGGGCCCAGATGCAGCAGGCTGGAGTAGCCCAGCGGCGGGGCCAGCCGGTGCCCGGCCGCGAGCAGCCCCCCCATGCAGGCCAGCCCGCACACCATTCCGGCGGCGCTCTGCACGTCACCCCGGGCGGCACCTTCGGCATGCGGGCACACGGGTACGAACCGGCCAAGATTGGAGTAGATTCCCCACAGCACCGCCGCCAGCAGAGCTGAGAGCGCCCCCACCCCCAGATGCAGCGAGGCCAGCCGGGTGGGCTGGCCTCCGGTGGCGGTAAAGGCCACCCCCAGCAGGCACAGGCCCAGCCCCAGCCCAACCTGGCCGGCATGCACCTGCCGCTTGCACTCTGCCTCCCACCCCGAGACCAGCCGCAGCACCCGCCCGAAGGCAGGGGCCTGGAAGACCACTACGAAGACCGGGGCGGCATAGCAGACCACCAGCGCATCGGCCAGGGGCATGCGGGTGTAGGCGAAGTTGATGGCCACCGGGTAGCCAAACCATCCCGTGACCCCCATCAGCGCCAGCACTGGCCAGCCCCGGGCGGCAATCCCCCCCAGCAGGCCCGCCCGCCGTCCTGCGAGCACCCACAGCCACAGCACCACCGCGCCCGCGGCGATGGCCCAGAAGGCCACCTGCAGCGGCCCCAGCGCCGGCTGCCCGCCCGAGAGCAGCGCGGCCTTGCTGCCCACGGGGCCGGTGGTCCAGCACAGTATTGCAAGCAGGGTGAAGAGGTAGGCTTGTTTCATTGCAGGGCCCGCGGTCTCGGGTCTCGGCTCGGGTACCAGGGGAGGGAAGGGCGTTCCCCGGCTTTCTTAGTGAGATGGCTCGGCACGGATGGCTGCCCCTTACTTACGGGGAACCACCTGCACGGCCCTTCCGTCAAAGCGGTGCTTGCGGTTACGACGCCCTGCCGCATCGTCCACCAGAGCGCCCTTGACAACCCGGAACCGGGCGCAGTAGCATTGCTTCGTATGCCGAATAATTCGCAAAACGAAGAGATGCCCGGCAAGGCCGCCGCCCTGGAGGAGATCGGGGATACCCTGCCCGAGATCATGCACCGGATGGCGAGCAGCCGCCCTCTCACCGCAGGCGAGTGGGAGTTAACGCTGGCACAGGTGCGGGCGCTGCACACGGTGGGAAGCCGCGGCCCGCTCACCATGGGGGAGCTGGCCCATTCGCTGGGCATCGGGCTCAGCGCCGCCACGGGGCTGGTGGACCGCCTGGTGCAGCAGGGAGTGGTCGAGCGGGAGGTGGACCCCAACGACCGCCGCCAGGTGCAGGTGCGGTTGGCGAGGGCAGGTCGGGAGGCTGCGGCCTGCATTCGCGCGGAGAAGCGGCGGCGACTCGAGGCCGCCCTCGGTCACCTCTCGGAGCGGGAACTGAAGGACATTGCCAGGGCACTAACGCGGTTGCAGTCTGCGCTGGAGAAGAGTGCGGGGGAGGATTTGGAGCGGAAGAGGTAGGCATGAGCAAGATGTTCGCACGCAGTGCAGGGTTGTTCGTGGTGCTGGCGGGGTCGGGGTTGCTGGCTCTGGGGCGGGCGTGGGCACAGCCGCCGGCTCCCCCGCCGCTGGCCTTACCTACGCCCGAGGTGACGCTGCCCCCTGCGCCGGCGGCGGCCACCCAGGTACCCTCACCGCTGTCACTGCAACAGGCCATCCGCATCGCTTTGGAACGCCAGCCGCAGGTGGGCATCGCCCAGGCCCAGGTGCAGGCAGCCGCGGGGCGGACCCGGCAGGTGCGCAGCAATCTGGGCCCCAGCGTGGGGGTGAGCGCCCAGGCCGCGAGCAGCGGCGCCCGCCTAAGCGGGGCGGCCGGCGGCACCGCGACCACGAACACCTACTCGACGGCCATCGCCGGGCAGCAATTGATCTATGATTTCGGGCGTACCCGCGACCAGGTGGCGCAAGCGCGCAGCCTGGAGCACGCCACCCAGGCGGGAGCCCGCCAGACCCGCCAGGACGTGATCAACCAGACCAAGCAGGCCTACTACGCGCTCCTGCAGGACCAGCGCCTGGTGGCGGTCCAGCAACGCAACCTGGATAATCAGCAGGCCCACCTGCGGCTGGCGGAGGCCCGGCTCGCCGAGGGAACGGTGCCGCCCGCCGACGTCTACCGCGCGCAGACCGCGGTGGCGGAGGCCACCTCGAGCCTGGCGGCGGCCCAGGAGGCCGCAGAGGCTGCCCGCGTGAACCTCAATATCGCCCTCGGGGTGGACGTGCGCACGCCGACCCGGGTGGAGGAGACCGAAGAGCCCGCGCCCACGCTCGACCTGCCGGCACTGGTGGAGGTGGCCCTGGCAAATCGCCCGGAAGTGCGCCAGGCCCGCTTCCAGGTGACGGCCGCCGAGCAGGCGCTGAGCGTCGCCAACAAGGAGAAATTGCCCTCAGTCGTGGCCCAGGCGGACTACGGGCTGCGTAGCAGCAGTTTCCCCCCCAGGGACAGCAACTGGAGTTACGGTCTCAGCCTGCAGTTTCCGCTGATCGACTCCGGCTTTGCCCGGGGCCTGCAGGAGCAGGCGAAGGCCGACCTGAAGGCCGCACAGATTTCGCTACGCCAGGTGGAGCAGGTGGTGGGATCCGAGGTAGCCTCGGCCTATCTCCAACTGCAGACCGCGCAGCAGCAGTTGGAGGCAAACACGGTGGGGGTAGCCAGCGCGGAGGAAAACCTGCGCGTGGCGACCGGCCGCTATGAAGAAGGGCTGGGCATCTACCTCGATGTGATCGACGCCCAGGCAGCCCTGCTCACCGCCGAGACCAACCGGGTGAACGCCCTCTACGGGGTCAGTGCCGCCCGGGCCGCCCTCAAGCGGGCGCTGGGGCAGGAGGAAGGATAGGAACCCATGGCAGAACGCAATAACGCGGCGGGCCAGAACTCGGCCCGGGTACGCGCGGCAAAGGCCCGCCGCCGTATGCTGCTGAACGTGGGGGTCGCCGCGCTCGTGATCGGGCTGGGGGTTACCTTCTGGCTGACTCGCCGCGCGCAGCCCAGGGATCCTGAGGGCCTGGTCACCGCCACGGTAAGCAGGCGCGACCTCTTTCAGACGGTGTCTGCGACGGGTTCGGTCACGGCACAGACCGGGGCCATGGTAAAGATCGGCTCACAGATCACTGGCCGCATCAAGCGCCTGTATGCCGACGTCGGGGGCAAGGTCAAGGCGGGGCAGATCATTGCCAAACTGGACCTCCCTGACCTGGAGGCCCAGGTCCAGCAGGCCGAGGCCAACCTGGCCGCCAGTCGCGCCCGCCTGGAGCAGCAGCGCTCGGGCGTGGCCATGCAGGACACCCAGACCAGCAGCGACATCAAGAAGGCGGAGGCCTCGCTGGCCGCGGCGCGCGCCTCGCTGCGGCAGGTGGAGCAGTCGGCACAACTGCAGCTGGCCACCGCCCAGGCGGGGGTGCGTCAGGCCCAGGCAAATGCCAAGAATGCGGATACCAACCTCCAGCGCATGAAGAACCTGCTGGCCAAGGGTTATGTGGCCCAGGCCGAGGTGGACAATGCCCAGGCCCAGGCCGAGGTGACGGCGGCGCAACTCACCACCGCCCAGCAGAACGTGCCCCTGGTGCAGGCCAAGGTGGATGCCGACCTGGAGGCCGCCCGCGAGCAGGTGCGCCAGGCCGAGGCCACCCTGGCCGCGGCCCGGGCCGGCGCCGCCCAGAGCACGATCAAGCGCGGGCAGGTGGCCGAGGCTGCCAATGCAGTCCGCCAATCCCAGGCCGCACTGGCCCTGGTGCGCGCCCAGCTGGCCAAGTCGGAGATCCGCACCCCCATATCCGGCACCGTGCTGCAACTGGCGCAGCAGGAAGGCGAGACCATTGCGGCCGGGCTCTCGGCGCCTACCGTCATCATCGTCGCCGACCTGGACCGCCTGCAGGTGGATGCCTTCGTGGACGAGACCGACATCGGCCAGGTCGCCGTGGGGCAGCGAGCGCGGGTCACCGTGGATGCCTACCCCAATCGCACCTTCGCGGGCCGCGTGAGCAAGATCGCCTCCGGCGCAACCATGCAGCAGAACGTGGTCACCTACGACGTGACTATCGCCCTGGAGAACCCCTCGCACCTGCTCAAGCCCGACATGACCGCCAGCGTGGATATCGAGGTGGGCCGCCGCTACAACGCGCTGGCGGTGCCCGTGGACGCGGTGAAACTGACCACCGCCGGCTCCACCTGCACGGTCATGAGCAAGGGCCCCAAGGGCCAGCCCCGCTTTGAGGTGCGTCACGTGCGCACCGGCATCAGCGACGGTGAGTACACCGAGGTGCTGCGCGGACTGAAGGCAGGCGACCGAGTGGTCCTGGCTGGCCAGGTGCCGGGGATGAGCACCGAGCGCGAGGACGCCCACATCCGGGGGCCATTCGGCCGCATGGGCGGACCCGACCGCCGGGAAGGCCGCGGGCAGCAGGGACGCAACAACAGCGGCAGACCGGGAGGCGGCGGTGGGCGCTGACGGGCCGGTCATAGCGACCCGGGCGCTGGTCAAGACCTACGACCTGGGGGCCGAGCAGGTGGAGGCGCTGCGGGGGGTGGACCTGACCGTGCACCGGGGCGAGTTCGTGGCCATCACCGGCCCCTCGGGCTCGGGCAAGTCCACGCTCATGCACATCCTGGGCTGCCTTGATCGCCCCACCTCCGGCTCCTACTTGCTCGAGGGTGTGGAGGTGGGCGAACTGGACGACGCCGAACTGGCCCGCATCCGCAACCAGCGCGTTGGCTTCGTCTTTCAGAGTTTCAACCTGCTCGCCCGCACCAGCGCCCTGGAGAACGTGGAACTCCCGCTGATCTACGGTCGCAAGCCCGAGCGCCACGCGCTGGCCCGCGCCGCGCTGGAGCGGGTGGGCCTGGGCGATCGCCTCTACCACCGTCCCAATGAACTCTCGGGTGGCCAGCAGCAGCGAGTCGCCATCGCTCGCGCCCTCGTCACCGAGCCCAGCCTGCTCCTGGCCGACGAGCCCACCGGCAACCTCGCCACTCGACAGGGTGAGGAGATCATGCGCATCTTCCAGGAACTCAACGACCAGGGCATCACCATCATCATCGTCACCCACGAGCCCGACATCGCCCGGCACACCGCGCGGGCGGTGGTATTTCGCGATGGTCTAATCGAGCGCGATGAGCGCATCACCAACCGCCTCTGGGCGCGGGAGTTGCTGGCGCAGACGACAAGTTAGGGGGGGAGCAAGCGGGGCGGATGCTGGATACTGGATGGGGGCAAGGCGTTGCCTGGTGCCCAGTGCCTGATGCCTACCCCGAGTAGGAGCCTGCCATGAACCTGTGGGAAAGCCTGCGCATTGCGCTGCGGGCCCTGGGCCGCAACAAGATGCGGACCGGGCTCACCATGCTGGGGATGATCATCGGCGTGGGGGCGGTGATCACCATGGTCGCCCTGGGCGCCGGGGCCACCAAGCGGGTGACCGAGAGCATCTCGGCCCTGGGCACCAACCTGGTGATGGTCTTCCCCGGGGGGCAGGGCCAGCATCGCGGGCCGCTGGGGGGCGGGGGTGGGCCGGTGATGAATCTGACCGAGAAGGATGCCGACGCCATCCGCCGCCGGTTGCCTGAGACCGTGGCCGCAGTGGCCCCGGTGGCCCGGGGCGGGGTGTCGGTGAAGATTGGCAACCGCTCTTATGATACTACCCTCACCGGCACCAACGCCGACTACCGCCGGGTCAACAACGCCGACATTGCCCGGGGACGCTTCATCACCCCCTCCGACGTGGAGGGGCGGCTCAAGGTAGCGGTGGTGGGCACCACTGTGGTGGAGGAACTGCTCGGCAGCCGCACCGCCAATCCCATCGGCCTCTACATGCAGATCAACCGGGTGCCCTTCCGCATCGTGGGCGTGCTCAAGACCAAAGGCTCGGCCGCCTTCGGGCAGGATCAGGACGACATGGTGATCGTGCCGGTCTCCACCGCCCTGCGCCGGGTCTTCAACCGCGACTTCCTAAGCACCATCAACGTCGAGGCCACCTCCAAGGAGACCATGGACCTGGCGGTAGAGCAGATCTCGCGCTTGCTCCGCCAGCGTCACCGGCTGCGGCCACCCTATCCCGACAACGACGACTTCTCGGTGCGCAACCAGACCGGAGTGATCGAGGCCATGCAGACCGCCACCGGCACCATGACCAGCCTGCTCGCGGGGATCGCGGTGGTGTCGCTGGTGGTGGGCGGCATCGGGATCATGAATATCATGCTGGTGTCGGTCTCCGAGCGCACCCGCGAGATCGGCCTGCGCAAGGCCGTGGGGGCGACCAACCGCGACCTGCTCTTGCAGTTCATTATCGAGTCATGCGTTATCGCCCTGGTCGGTGGCCTGGTCGGCGTGGGCCTGGGGGCATTGGGAGCGCACTTCCTGGGCGAGTTACTCCAGACTTCGTCTGTCATCAGCCCCCGCTCGGTCATGCAGGCGGTAATGGTCTCGGCCACGGTGGGCCTGTTCTTCGGCATCTACCCCGCGCACAAGGCCAGCCGGTTGAATCCCATCGAGGCGCTGAGGTACGAGTAGGCGAACACCCCCTCTCCCCCGTGGCGAAAACCGGGACTGCCATCCGATTTGCCCGCTGCCTCCTCACCCTCTCCCCGTTGGGACAGGGCGAGGGTGAGGGACCTCCCTCGGCGCCTCCTCACCCTCTCCCCGCTGGGAGAGGGCGGGGGTGAGGGGCGGAACGGGCTCCCTTCATCCGCAGCCCCCCTCACCCTGACCCTCTCCCTTCAGGGAGAGGGAAGTGGCCGGGTCACTTACCGAGGGTGAGTCTATCAGGCGCTCCGGCGCAACTGCTTGATTTCCTCATCCGACGTAACCTGCAGCGCCGGCTCCTCCTACTTCAGCAGCCGCTGCACGGCCCGAAACTCGTCGGTGCCCGCCTGCTTCATCAATTCAAAGAGCGCCATCTCGGTCGAGGAGATGACCGCGCCCGCGGCGGCAGCCCGGGCCAGGCCGACCTCCCAGTTCAGGCGGGCGCGGCTGCCCACCGCATCGGCGACCACGTGCAACCGGTCGGTCTCCGGAACCAGGTCCAGAGCAGTCTGGGCCACGCACACATGCGCCTCGATCCCGCAGAGGAGCCAACTGGCCTTCCCCAACTCCTTCATCGCCTCCCGCAGGGCCTGGTCCCGCCAGCAGGAGAAGGCCATTTTGGGGAACTGGGGGTAGCCCTCCAGTGCGTCGGCCACCTCGGGCGCCAGCGGGCCCAGGCGGTCGGGATTCTGCAGCGCCACGAGCACCGGGATGCCGAGAATCCCGCACCCGCCCACCAGCCGGTGCAGGTTCGCCACCAGTTCCTGGCAGTTCCAGGCCAGGCCCAGCAGGGGCTGCTGCACGTCTATCACCAGCAGCGCGGTGTCTTGGCGGTCGAGCAGGTCCATCGTCAGGGGCGACTCACGCCCCCTGGAGACAGGCAAGGGAAACATTGCGTCCTCCTGCGCCGGCAGGCCGGCAGTGGCGCCATTCTACCAGAAGAGCGGTTGCCGGCGCCAACCGATATCCCCGACGCCGGGAGGCCGGTTGGTGTTATAATGCGGGTGACACTACCGGGATGGGGGTGCGGCATGAGCCGGTTCTGGCCAGCCTGGGGGGTGGTGGGGGCGGTGATCCTGACCGTGCTGGCGGCGCCGCCGCTGCGCGAGCAGGCGCGCATGCAGTGGGCGGTGGTGAGCCACGGCCGCCTGAGGATCGCCTCAGGGCTGTACGAAGACGGTCTCTCTACCTCCTCGGGCCTGCTCGACTTGTCCTGGGCCTGCTTCGCCGGGGAGGTACTCTACCACGCGCACGCCTCGGACTCGCAGACGATCGCTGGTATCTACGTAGGGCACGCTATGGCCTGGAAGATTGACCACCAGACCCGGGAGGGCGTGTTGGAGACGTTGGCGGACAGCCCTTCTCACCTGGCTGCGGCCCTGCGGGCGGCGATAGTGGCCGAGGACCTGAAGTTGGGCAGCCGGACGCTATACCCGAGCGATTTCCGTCGTTTGCTCAAAACTTTGAGGGATGAGCACGACCACCTGCCAGCCGCAGAGGTAGCCCGGTTCCGGCACGCACTCTCCCGCTGGGAGAAGGCGGATCCAGACAACGGCCTGCCCCTGGCATTGCGGGCGTGGTTGCTTTACGGACTTCGCCGGGACTCGGATGCCCGAGCCGCGTGGCTGGCGGCGGCAGTCCGTCCGCGCTGCGGCTGGCCGGGAGCGGGACTGCAAGACCTGGGCCGCCGTGCACTCGTGAGGCGAGGCCTACCCGAACTGGAGTCGGGGGTGCTGATGTCGTTAGGCGACACGATAGGCCGCCTCCTCCAAGGTCAGGGAGGCGGCCCGCCTCGCGGTCTCCGATGGCGAACGGCTGTGGGCGGAGGGTAAGCGTCCAGAGGCAGTGGCCCTGTGGCAGGCCACCGCAGACATCGGACATCGGTTTGCGATGCAGGCGGACGGCATCCTGGACTTCATGACGGGGGTAGCAGTGGAGGGGATAGCCCTCCGACCCTCATGGCAATACTACCGCAAACCTATTCGGCCGGGCTCCCGCAACTACCGGCCCTCGGGCAGACCCTTCGGAGACGGTGGAGTCTTCCTGCAAGGCGACCGGCACGACCCGTTCGTCGCGGTGGCCGGCAGGTATGCCGATGAAGCGCTGTGCCGCCAACTGGTGGCCGACAAGGTGAGGACATGGACAGTCATCAGGCATTATTGGGGAGCGCAGGAAAAGTTTGCCGCTCGGCATGATCGCGCCGCCTACCTGCTCGGCTGCGGCGCCCTGGCCGGGGTGCAGGGTATGGTACTCTTTTTGCTCGCGCTCGGGGGCGGCCTCCTGGGCCGCAGGAGCCTTGCCCCCTCCCCGCGCCAACTCTTGCCCTACGTGCCCCCGGTGCTGCTGGCGGCGGTCGCGGCCCCGGCCGCGGCCCTTGCCATCTCCCGGCAGCAACAGTTGGTTCCCCACCCACTGGTCGCCTTCTATTGGGGGCTGTTGGCGCTATCTGTCGGGGTCGTGGTGGTGCTTGCCATCTTCACCCGGGGCGGGGGCAGGCTCCGCCGGTGGGCACGGGGGGTGGCCATGCTGGCGCCGGTCGCCCTGGTCATTACCTCCCTGGGCTACCTGGCCATGAGCCTGGACGTCGCCGCCACCCGGGCCGCGCTCACCCGGGAGATCGCCGCAGGCGGGTGGACGGAGATGGGGATGGTCAAGCGGAGCGTGGGCGCGGCCTGGGAGCACCCCAAGATCCCCAAGGGAGCATGGAGGAACGAGCCAGTGCCGCCGGGGCCGTAGAGGGCGGGCAAGAGGCATCAGGCACAGCGGGAAGAGGGAGTGCGAGATCTCGGCATCAGGCATCGGGCATCAGGCAAGAGAGCGGCCCCTCACCCTAGCCCTCTCCCAGCAGGGAGAGGGAATGCGACAACAAGCCGCCCTCATTCTATGCCCCGACGGGGCTCGCGACGTCTCATGCCCTCCATCCCCGGGCTCACCCGGGACTACCGGCTGAGGGGCCCCCGCGGGGCTGATGGCGCTCTGCCGCCATTTCCGGAGTGACGCCCTGGGCTACCGGCCGAAAGCCGTGTGGGGCCGAGGGGACCCCGTTCCCCGAAGAGGACAAACAGGGGGCGTAGGAGAGCGGGATTTCTCGCGGGGGATCCCTCGCTGGCGCTCGGGATTACCGCTCGAAATGACACTGGCCCGACGTCCTCACGGCATCGGCTCGTGCGCCTTGCGGCCGTAGACGCGCTCGTACGCCTTGCAGGCCGGGCACACCCGCCCCTCGAGCAGGCGCACGAAGAGAAAGAGCAGCCCGCGCTGGTTGGCCCGCGCCTTGCGGCAGAGCGGGCACTCCAGGCACTTCTTGGCCAGCGCCAGGTCTTGCGCGGAATGCTCCATCGCTATCCCTCCTCGGCCCAGCCCTGCACCTCGGCGAAGAAGGGCCGGGCCCGGCTGACATAGTACCAGGCGAATACCAGGTAGGCGGCCAGCCACCCCAGCGCCGCCCCCAGGGCGCCCAGCGGCCACGCCAGCAGCAGCGCCGCGGGCACCACGATCAGGCCCCAGATCAGGTTCACCCGCCCGATATAGCGGGTGCGGTTGGAGACGATGTAGGTGCCGCTGGTCACCCACCCGGTGATCATCACCGGCATCACCAGCCCGATCACCCGCACCGCGGGCACGGCCGCCGCCTGCTCGGCGCCGAAGATGGCCGGCACCAGCCACTGCCCGCCCAGGGCCAGCGCGGCGCCATAGGCCACCGCCATCCCCAGGAGCGCGCCCCGGGCCTGGGCGATGGAGGCGAGCAGGGCCTTGCCTTCACGCCGGGCATACAGGCGCGCCCATTCCGGCAGGAGCACGATCATGCACGCCTGGTACACCGTGCCCAGGTGGGCGAGCAGGCTGAGCGCAATCTCCAACTGCCCCACGGGCACCGGGCCCCACTTCCAGGCCAGCGCCGACTTGATCAGGGTGCGCGAGGTGAAGCCGCACAGGGGAATCAGCCACATCGGCAGCAGGAAGGCCACCAGCATCTCGAGGCGCTCCCGGCGCGGCAGCACCGGCCGCAGCGAGCCCAGCGGGCCCCGCGCCAGCAGGGCGGAGACCGCCGCCACCGCCAGCCACCCCCCGAGCGGCCAGGCCACCAGGCCCAGATACCCCCAGCGCGGGAACCCCCACGCGCCCACCAGACTGGTGGGCAGAATCAGGGCCGCGCCCAGCAGGTTGCCGGTGGCCCAGCGGGCAGGACGCTCCATGCCCTGGATGCAGGCCATGAAGTACGACCCCAGGGGCATGGCCACGCACAGCGTCAACACGGACACCAGGAGCGGCAGGCGCAGGTTGCCGATGCCGTAGGCGTGGGCCAGCCAGCCCACCAGGGGCAGGGCAGCCAGCACTGCCAGGGCGCTGGCGGCCAGCCGCACCCAGAGCCCGGCGCCGTAGTGCTCGGCCAGCGCCCGGGGCTCCCGCGCCCGCACCTCGGCCAGGAACTTGGGCGTGCCCGACTCCACCGGGAAGCCGGCGATGAGTTGGAAGATACCGGCCGCGGTGGTGATCACCGCCAGCGTCCCGAAGGCCTGGCTCCCCAGCATCCGGGCCAGCGCCGCGGTAAGCCCGAAGGTCAGCACGCTCTGGGAGATGAAAAGCGCCGCCACCGGGTACTTGGCCTTGGCCAGCAGCGCCCGGTAGGAGGCGCCGTCGAGACACTCGCGGGCGGTGGCGGAGGCGGCGGTGGCGAGGTGGCGGCCGGCGGAGGCGATAGCCATGCGGTAGTGGATTCCACGCGGGCGCCCCCTCTCCCCCTTGCAGGGCGGGGGTGCCACCCCCCGCCGCCACGGCGGCCGGTGGCAGGGCCGCCCTACAACGGAAGGCGATTCCCCGCTTCCCGCTGAACCATATCCCCATGCCCACGCGCACCGTTGACCTTCACCTGCACACCACCTGCTCCCATGGCCGCTTCTCGCCCACCCGGGTGGTGGAGTTGGCCGCCGAGCGGGGGCTGGCAGCCATCGCCATCACCGACCACAACACCGCAGCCGGAGTGCCGGAGGCCCGGCGGGCGGGGGAGGTTTACGGGGTTGAGGTCATCGGCGGGTGCGAGTTCTCGGCTGACTGGCACAACCTCGAACTGCACGTGCACGGGCTCTTCCTGGACGAGCGGGCGCCGGGCTTCTGGGAGGCGATGGACCGCACGGCCACGTTGTGGCGGGAGCGGCTGGAGCGGATGATGGAGAAGGTGCACCGGGAGGGCGGCCCCAGGGTGACCTGGGACGACCTCTACTACACCGGCCACGTCTCCCAGGTGTCGCCGGTGGCCGAGGCCATCGCCAGAAAGTGCGGCAACATGACCACCAAGGAAGCCTTCGCCGCCTGGCTCTACGAGGGGCGGCCGGGCTTCGTGGCCCCGCTGGTGGACCTGAAGTGGGTGGCCGACGTGACCCACGACCTGGGGGGCGTGTGCGTGATGGCTCACCCCTGGGCTTACGGAGACGAAATTACCCCCTTTACCGAAACCGACTTCAGGGACATGGCCGCGGCGGGTGCCGACGGTCTGGAGTGCTACCATCCGGGCCACGACCCGGAGCGCGTCCCCGAGTACGTAGCCCTCACCCACGCCCTCGGGCTGGCGGTCTCAGGCGGCTCCGATTGCCACGGCGCCGGTCCCGGCCAGCCCCTGCGCATGGGGACGCTGAATATTCCGTACATGGTGCTGGAGGAGTTGAGGGAGCGGCGGCGGTAAGACGGAGTGGGGCGGTGGGGCAGCAAGACCGCCCGTGGCGCGAAATTCTTTGCTGTCGCTCAGAATGACCTGCACCGGCCACCAGTCTGCCAGGGGCCACCCTGACCAGTAACTCCCTTCTACAGCGTGACTTCCACACCGACGAACAACCGCGGCTCAGCGGTGCGCAGGACGGGAATGCCATAGCCCACGATCACGAACCGCCTGGGGCTCCAGGTAAGGGCGAGCAGGGGGCGGGAGGAGTTCACCAGGAGGGATAGGCTTCCCTGCGCCCGCCTGCCCAGGAATCCCATATCCACCGAGAGCCCCAGGCTGGGGCCCACCTCCTCCACGACGAAGACCCCCGGTCGCAGGCGCACTGGCACCTGGGGCGCGGGGGCCGGTTGGGCGGGGGAGCGGCCGGTCAGCCGCCGTTCCAGGAAATCGGCCGCGTAGGCGTAGATGCGCTTCTCCGCCAGGAAGATGCCGTAGTGCCCGCCAGCCATCCACACGATATGCGGCCGGCCAAACGCCCGCCACAAATCCTCGGTGGCCCTGTGGGGCATGATCAGGTCGTTAAGCCCGTTGATCATCAGCACCTGCCGGCGCGGAACCTCGGGCGCATACACCGTGGGCTCGATGGGACGAAAGACTCGCGCCACCTCGGGCAGCGTCCAGCCGGCCTCGCGTGCCGCCCGCTTCTCCCGAAAGAGCAGAGGACTTTCCCAGTAAATGAGAGCCACGTCGCCTCCCCCGTCCATAGAAACGAAAGCAGAGAAGCGCCGGTCCACCCCCATCACCATAGCGCCCACCACCGCCCCCAGACTGATCCCGGCCAGCCCCAGGCGCTCGGAGTCAATTTCGGGCCGGGTGGAAAGCCAATCTGCCGCCCGGCGCACGTCCATGACCGCCTGCCGGAAGTGCTGCAGCACCTCCTCGGGGTTCCCGGTGATAAGGCCCTTGCCGCTGCGGTACCCCTGAGGGCTGCGCTCCATGTGGTAGGGCAGCGCCACCAGCATGGCCGCCATACCTCTAAACGCCAGGACGCGGCAAAGGCGGCGCTCCATCTCTCCGTACTTGCTGCCCAGGCTATGCAGCACGATCACCGCGGGGACGTCGCGGGCAGGCACCGGGAGGTAGAGCCAGCCGTAAACGGTGTTGTTTTCCGGGAACTCGCTGGGCAGGGGGCTGGGGAAGGTGACCTCCTGCTCCCGTACGCCCTCAGACACCCCCAGGGACCGGACCTGGACCGGCACCGGCCCCGCGGGGTAAGCGAAGAATGCCCGCAGCCGGTCAGCCTCCGGTACCTGCGCCCCGCCGGGGGGCGCTGCGAGCATGAGCACGGCCAGCAGGCCGGCGGACAGGGTCAACGCGCGGAGCATACCCCATCTTCGCGCAGAGGCGGTCGCATGTCTGCAAAATCTGTGCGCGGAGGGGAGGGGCTTGTGCGGAGGTCAGACGCGAACCGAGCCAGGGGTCTGTCATTCTTAGCGGGACCACGAGCGCAGGCGAGCGGCCTGCAGGAAAGCGACTCCCAGCACCAGCGCCGCGAGCGATCGGCAGACCGCTGCAACTGCCATTTCCCCCTCCTTGCATCTGCCCCAGGAACAGGCCTTGCGGGCATGGTAGTATGCTACCACAAGTCGGGACCGGCGGGGCGTGGCAGCCCCGCCCTACAGGAGAGAACGATGCCCATTCGCACCGCCATTCTCGGCTACGGCCGCAGCGGCAGCAGCATGCACGCCGGGGCCATTGCCGCCAACTCGCCCTTCGAACTGGTGGCCGTGTGTGACATTGACCCGGCCCGCCGCGAGCAGGCCGGCGCGCGCTTCGGCTGCGCGCTCTACGAGGACTACCACCAGATGCTGGAGCGGGAGCGGCTGGACCTGGTATGCGTGATCACCCGTAGCGCCCAGCACTGCCAGATGGCCTGCGATTGCCTGGCCGCCGGCGTGAACGTGCTGGTGACCAAGCCCTGGGCCGTGAACGAGGCGGAGGCGCGGCGCATGATCGCGGCCTGGCAGGCCAGTGGGAAGATGCTGCTGCCCTGGCTGCCCTCCCGCTGGGGCAGCGACCTGCGGCGCATGCAGGAACTGATCGGGCAGGGAGCCATCGGCGAGGTGTTCCTGGTGCGGCGCTCGGTCTGCTCCTTCTCCACCCGCAACGACTGGCAAACGCTGCGCAAGGAGGGCGGCGGCTACGTGCTCAACTGGGGGCCGCACATCGTGGACCCGCCCGTGGTGCTCTTGGGCAGCCGGGTAAAGAGCGTCTATGCCCAGACCCGGCGGGTCATCAACCCCGGTGACGGCGAGGACGTCTTCCTGGCCATCTTCACCACCGAGAGCGGCGTCATGGTACAGGCGGAGTACACCATCGCCGCCGAGCACCTGCCCTCCTGGTTCGTGCAGGGCACCGGCGGCACCATCGTGGTGCATGGGCGCCGGCTCCTACTTCATCCTGCGACGCCCGCCAACCCGGCCGACCCCACGCAGACCTACTCCACCAAGGGGCAGGGCGGGGAGATCGTCGAGGAGGAGTTGGCGCCGGCGCTCTATGGCGACGAGGCTGAGATCTATGCCGAGATCGCCCAGGCCCTGACCGGTGGCGAGCCCTATCCCGTCACCCCCTGGCACGCGCTGGAGGTCACCCGGGTGCTCGACGCCATTCATGCCTCGGCGGGAAGTGGCGAGGTGGTGCATCTGTAGGGTCCAGGCTTCAGCGTCTGGGGTCTATAGGGGTAAAGGCCGCAGGCCATGTTCGGGTACGCCAGGCTGGTCCCCTCTCCCTGCGGGAGAGGGAGTTGGGGGCGGTCGGCCTTTGGTCAGGCTGCTCCCAGCCTTGTCGCCCATACGCACACACAGGCGGGCAGTTCTTGCGGGCATGGTCGATAATATCCCACAGTCCAGTTGGGAGGCGCGATATGGCCGAGTCGCTCTTCACCGTGTGCGGGATTGCCGGCAGCCTACGCCAGGGCTCCTATAACCGCGCCCTGCTGCGGGCGGCGGTGGAGCTGGCGCCGGCCGGCATGCGCATTGACACCTTCGAGCGCCTGGCGGAACTGCCCCACTATAACGCGGACGTGGAGGCCGCCGGCACCCCGGAGCCGGTGCAGGCACTGCGGGAGGCGATCAACCGTGCCGATGCTCTGCTGCTTGCGAGCCCGGAGTACAACTACAGCATCCCAGGCGTGCTGAAGAACGCCCTCGACTGGGCTTCCCGGCCGCCCCAGACCTCGGTGCTGCGCCACAAGCCGGTGGCCATCATGGGCGCCAGCAGTGGGCACTTCGGCACTGCCCGCGGCCAGATGGCCCTGCGCCAGGTGTTCGTCTTCACAGAGTCCCACTGCCTGCTGCGGCCGGAGGTGCTGGTGTTCAATGCGGCCGAGCGTTTTGATGAGCAGGGTAGGCTTACGGACCAGGCAACCCGGCGCATTATCGCCGAACTGCTACAGGCGCTGATGGACTGGGCGAGGCTGCTCCAGCCGCAGCGGGAGCCAGTGCTGGCGGGAGTGGCGTGAGGGCGACTGGTAGCCTGGGTGGCTACGGCCGCCCAGACCGCCAACCGGAACCGCGGTAGGCCAGCGGCTGCACTCTGCCCGTGCCTGTCACGTCCCGGGGCGCATTCGCCTGTTGCCCACCCGCTTCTATAGCCCGTCCACCACTTGGGCCAGGTTCAGGACCACCGCTTTTAGGCTCGGGGGCTATCGAAGAAGATTTTTCTGGCCAGGAGGAGGAGTTTCGCGAGCAGGCGCGAACTTGCCCAGGGTGCCTTCGCCGAAGCCAAAATCGCACTCCT